>Ga0182030_10015248_pt1 | contig 15078 bp, 19 predicted proteins | sample 812S3MmetaG_FD_121299 | JGI IMG/M metagenome (GOLD analysis project Ga0182030, IMG submission 121299) | Permafrost microbial communities from Stordalen Mire, Sweden - 812S3M metaG (Illumina Assembly) | ecosystem: Environmental > Terrestrial > Soil > Wetlands > Permafrost | place: Sweden... | reverse complement strand
TTCCGCGCTACAACAGCAACTACGAATACTTACTCAAACCTTCTGCTGGATAAAGGCTCTGAATCTCAATCGCTAAAACAGCGAACCCCACCAGAAAAGGTAGGGTTCGTCAGCACTCTGGGCGGGCACACACAAAGTGCCCGCCGTTTTCTATAAGCGGATTGATTAGGCTTGTAACGCGTCCAGCGCAGCGGCGGTGCCGTGGACTACGGCAGCGATGCGAACGCCGGCGAGGATGAGTTCTTCCGTCACGCCTTTTTCGAGTAGAACCTTCTCATGCGCGCTGACGCACTTGCCGCAGCCGTTGATGGCAGAGACCACCAGTGACCAGAGCTCAAAGTCAAGGTGATCGGCTCCATGAGTGCGCATGATGTTCATGCGCAGACGTGCGGGCATCGTAGAGTACTTCTCGTTCGTACTGAGGTGATGGAAGCGGTAGTAGATGTTATTCATGCCCATGATGGCCGCGGCTCCCTTGGCGGCGTTGATCACTTCGGACGAGACGTGGGTGGCGGCTTCGGCCTCTACCGCGGCGAGCAGTTTTGGACTGCGCGCGCCGTAGGCAGCGGCGACGAACGCGCCCCATTTCTGGTTGTCGGTCAAATCGCTGGCATTGACCAGGGCTGACCAATTGAGGCGAAGGTCTTTGGCATAGTCAGGAAGAGTTTCAAGAATGGCTTCAACCGTCATTATTTGCGTTGTCATGATTGGGAGTACCGGCTTTCTGTGCGAAAAAAATGGGCGCGGCACGGGGCCGCGCCCGGCGACAACATGAATTAACCGTGCAGAACTTCCTCGCCCTTCTGCCAGCCGCAGGGGCAGAGTTCGTCAGTCTGTAGAGCGTCAAGCACGCGAAGAACTTCCTTCGGCTCGCGGCCCACGGAGAGATCGGTCACGTAGACGAAGCGGATTACGCCTTGGGGATCTACGATATAGGCGGCGCGCTGTGCTGCTCCTACCGCGGGATCAAGAATGCCAAGCTCGCCGGCGAGGTCACGCTTGAAGTCGGCCAGCATGGGGAAGGGCAAGTTCTTCAGATCGGCATGGTTGTTGCGCCAGGCGAGGTGAACGAACTCCGAGTCGACTGAGCCACCGAGCAACTGCGTGTCGCGATCTTTAAACTCTTTATCGAACTTGCCGAAGCCGGCAATTTCAGTAGGGCAGACAAAGGTGAAGTCCTTGGGCCAGAAGAAGTAAACTTTCCACTTGCCTTCATAGCTTTCATTCGTGATGGTGCTAAATTCCTTACCTTTTTCAATACTGACAACTGCGGTAAGCGAGTAATTTGGGAACTGTTCTCCAACACCCAGCATAATGAGTATTCTCCTTGAGTTTTCGAATTCTAAGATGAGACCGTGAGACGGCTTGCGAATCAGGCTTGCGCGACCGACGATTTGCCGGCGAAACAGAACCCGCATAAGCCCCGGACTTCGGTCGAGACTACCTCGACCAGAAAACCATCGGGGACAGAGTCCTCCAAGGCAGACGCATCCAGCTCGTGATGGGCGAGGTCTGTGATGCCGTGACACTGAAGGCAGATGAAATGAGAATGGCTGGTTGAGTTCGGTTCGATACGGCGCGAGCCATGGTGGGGACTTACCTCGCGGATGATTCCGGCCTGCAGGAATACGTGCAGAGTCTTGTAAACGGTTGCCAGCGAGATGGAAGGCAGCTCAGGTCGAACCCGCTCAAAGACCTGCTCGGGGCTGGGATGATCCGTCATTTGCATCAGCTCCCGGTAGATGACGAGTCGCTGATGAGTTACGGCCATCTGCTTTTCACGGCAGAGCTGCTGAAAATACTTATCGGGGAGTTGAGCCATTGATTTCATTGTACCGGAATATTTCCTGTTCAGGAATTATTATTAAAGAAGAAGTATTCAGGAAGACGGGAAAGTTTGTATGACACAGAAAAAGAAGGTTTTCAGCAAAGTGAAAGCCGTGAAAGATGCAGCTCGCGTGAATATTGGAAGTCCAAAGTTCACGCGGGCGATCCCTGATGCAAAGACAAAAGCGGAGGCGCGCGGCGTCAAGCACAAGAAGCCGATTGGAGAGTTGCTGGAGGAAGAAGAGAGCTAGCGAACGGGCGAAATTGGAAGCGTAAAGACGATGCGCTCCAGGCTCGCAAACTACCTCTGCAACTCCGTGATCTTTGAAGCTGCTTCGGATGGTCTCCACTGGTTTCCAGAGTAGAGTTCGGCGATGCTGCCGTTTGCGTCCAGTAGCGCGGTGCGCAGGTCGTGGATGATCCGGCCGTTCTGGGTTTCGTAGGAGAGGCCAAAATACTGGGCCGCCTTGAGGATCTCGGCTGGCTTTCCGGTGACAAAACTCCAGTGCTTGAAATTTGGGTCCAGGTTTCCGGCATAGTGCTTGCCGTAGTTTCTCAAAACCTGTGGATCATCAAACTCGGGATCGATGCTGATGGAGAGCAATTGCAGTTTGGCGAATGCCGCTGGATTGTTCTTCTGTAGATCTCCGGCCACCTCGGCAAAATTGTTACTCATGCGAATGCAGTAATCCGGTAGTGGGCAGCGGGAGTAGATGAAGGTGATCAGCAGCGGCTCGCCGCGGAACTGAGCAAGGTGAATCGCACGCCCCTCCTGGTTGACAAAGTGAAAGTCGGGAACCTGCTCTCCTTTTTGCGGCAGATGCATGGGTGAGGTGTTGGAGAGATCGGCTCCGGCGCTCGACTGAGTGACGGAAACGTTCTCAAGAAATGCCTCATCAGCCACCACGAGCGTTGCCTGTACGGTGTCACCGGGATGAACAATCTTGTAGACCCACTGGTCGCGTACGGTGAAGGGCATGGTCATCGCCTTCATGTATCCCACCACCTCATGATGGTCAAGCGTGATGGTGTGCGCTGCGGCGTCGACGGAGACCACACGTCCCTCAATGGGGAAGCGGCGTTCGGCAGTGGCTGGTTTCGTGGACTTGCAGCCGAAGACGGACAGCATCAAGAGAAGAGATAGAAGAATGCGTGCGCGCAAAGTATTCACCTCCGTTTCATAATATGCCGGGAACATATGTGAGCCTGAGGCATCAATGTTTGGTGACGCACGCCGGCGCATGAGCAAGACCGGACTGCCGCGCCAGGTAGTGCATGGCGGCAAAATCATAACCATACTCGTCCGGCCAGAGAGCGATGCCGCGCGCGGGGTACAAGGTCAGTTCGATGTTGCCGCGTGGATCCCGGTAAAGAGCGCCGCCTTCGCATTTCGCCATAGAAAAGTGCTCGGTCAAAGGGCTGTTACCGAACTCTTTATAAATCCGCGTGCGGGGAATCGCAACCGGGAAGGCCTCTTCGATATCAGTGATGACGCCGGAGCGGTCAACGCGAAGCGTCAGGTCGCCCTTGTGTTCTCCGCGAGCGCGGTAGACGATTTCTTCGCCGCTCGCGGTGCGAGTGGCCGCGTCCGGTGCGCCAAGTATGCGAACGGCATCTATGCGATGCGAAGTGCCGAGGACGATACCGCGAAAGTTGGCTGGCGTCCAAGGCAGAGTCCCGGAAAACAAGCCGGCGGAAAACAGAAGGATCACGGCGAAGCAGCGCATGGGATCGATGCGAAGGTTGCGCGGGGTACTCAGAGAGTTGCTTTCGGTGCAGGCTACCACGACGGAGAACGCAAGCCGCTTTCGCGTTTCTGTTCGCTTTTCCAGGCCCAAGCCATTCGCGGCGTATTGTGGGCGATTCCGACCCGTCCTCGCCGGTCCAGCAGAATGATTCCACCGTGACCGTTGAGGCGGCGGAAGAGGTAATGAATTGAGGCAGGCGCCACCTCTCGCGGTCCCATGTCGGCGGTTACGCGATCCGTAGCCCATTTGGCGAAGACGAGTTTCATCATTGGCTCGCCCCATCCGGTGGTGGATGCGGCGGCCGTTTCGTTATCGGCGTAGCAGCCGCAGCCAATCAGAGAAGAGTCACCGACGCGTCCCGGCGCTTTGTTCAGCGTGCCACCGGTGGAGGTTGCCGCTGCGATATTGCCCTTGCGATCCAGCGCCACGGCACCGACGGTGTCATGGGAGTCGACGGGTGCACTGAACTCCGCAGGGACGCTGAGATAGCGCTGTTCGGTGGCGGTTTTCCAGCGCTCCACTTCGCGCGGCAAAATCAGTTCGCTGTTATCTACAAGCGATATGCCATGCTCACTGGCGAAGCGCTCGGCTCCCTCGGCGACAAAGTAGATGTGCGGACTTTTTTCCAGCACTACGCGTGCGGCACGCACGGGATTCAGCAGCCGTTCCACGCATCCGACGCCTCCGGCTTTGAGCGTTGCGCCGTCCATGATGAGCGCATCCATCTGCACCCGGCCATCCCGATTGAGGAAGGACCCGCGTCCGGCGTCAAAGGCTTCATCGTCTTCCAGTACAGCAACCGCTTCTTCCACCGCGTCCAGCGAGGAAGCTCCGCGTTCGAGCGCGCTCCATCCTGCGGCAGCGGCTTTCTCCACGCCATCCTGGTGCGACTGGCAGGCTTCATCCGGAATGGCCCACGCGCCACCATGCACCACAATCATCGGATCAGACAAGGGGCACCTCAATGAGTTCGATGCAACGGTACAGAATAGCATTTGCGTGAGTTCTTGTTCCTGCGATGAGAGTGCTTAGGCGACGGGGGTGGCCTGGCGCTGGGCGGCTTCCTGCGCGGTGCTCTTGACGTAGGTGAAGCGGATGCGGTGAATCACCGTGATGGTTGAGAGCACGGCAAGCACCCACAGGACCGGAGCCATACGATTGAAGAGAGCGCCAATGATCACCAGCACAATGCGCTCAGGCCGCTCCATGAAGCCGACTTTGCAGGTCGGGATCAGCGATTCGGCGCGCGCACGGGTGTAGCTGACCATGACGGATGTGGTCATCACGAAGGCGACCAGCACCACGTAGAAAAAGCGATTCGCGCGGGCGTAGTACACCAGCAGCCCGAAGAAGATCGCCACATCGGAGTAGCGGTCAACGACGGAGTCGAAGAAGGCGCCAAAGACGGTGACCTGGTTGGTGGCGCGTGCCACCCGGCCGTCCACCATGTCAAAGATGCCGGCGCCGATAATCACCAGTCCGGCGTAGATGAAGCGGCGCGGCTGATTATTGTCAGAGCTGGCGAAACCGAAGAACAGCGCCGCCGCCACGTTGATGACCAGTCCAACAAAGGTCAACATGTTCGGAGAAATGCGGGTCAGTGCAAGACCATCGACGATCTTGTAGAGCAAAACTCCGCAATATCTTCCGACGGCGCTGGTCCAGGTCATGCTTCTTTTCCGGCTTCTTTGTCGTCGTGCATGGTGGTCATCTTCAAGACCTCCAGCTCGCGCGTGCCGCCCGGAGTGACGACCGTTGATACGTCTCCAACCTTCTTGCCCATAAGGGCGCGGCCAATGGGAGAGGTGGTGGACACCAGGCCCTTAGTCACATCGCTCTCTTCGCTGGTAACCAGCTTATAGACGATCTCTTCATCCTTGGTGGAATCGAATACCGTCAAGGTAGAGCCCAGCGCTGCGCGGTCTCGGGGAATGTTGGAAAGATTCATGAGCGACAGCTCGGCCATGCGCTTCTTGAACATTCCAAGGCGGGCGCGGACGAACTCCTGGCGCTGCTTTGCCATGTGATACTCGGCATTCTCAGACAAGTCGCCCATTGCGACTGCCTTCTTAAGTTCGGCGGGAAGCTCATGATTCAGCTCGTGTTCGAGCAGATCGATTTCTTCCTGGAGCTTCTTCTTCACATGTTCAGGCATTTCCTAAAAACCTTTGTGCGCGGCAAGCCGCGCACGGGAGGGAGATACAGTCAGCAATTATAACGCGCTTGCCACGATGCAGGCACGGAGTGGTTCCCGTTTGACCCTGCTTTCCTCGGGGCCGTATAATGAGTAGGCAATCTGCCCGGTTTGCCGGGTCTATGAATGAGCACAACACAATTTAACGTCGGCGAGAAAGTTGTCTACCCTAATCACGGGGTAGGTATTATTGAGCAGATCTCCAGCCGCACGATCGGCAGCTCGGTCGAGCGCTTTTACCTGCTTCGCATCCGCTCCAGCAGCCTGAAGGTGATGGTTCCTTTCCAAAACGCCGAGGCAGTTGGTTTGCGTCGTATCGTCAAGAACTCAGAAGCGCAGAAGATTCTGGAGTACTTATCCGACGGCAAATGCGAGAGCAGCTCAGATTGGAAGAACCGCTTCAAAGAAAATTCAGACAAGATGCGGACCGGGTCCCTGTTGGAAGTTGCAGTGGTGCTGAAGGGCCTGCTGGTTCTGGCAGCCCAGAAGGCGCTTAGCTTCCGCGAAAAGAAGATGCTCGAGCGTGCCCGCTTTCTTCTGATTAGTGAAATGGCGATGGCTCGGGGAGTCGAGGAAGAAGAAGTCGAAGAGGAACTCCGCAAGGCTCTGTGCAAATGCAAGCTGCGTTGGCCGGAAGCCGCAAGCATCGAAGTCTGAGTGATTTGCACGGAAAAAGCGCAGCCTGCGGGCTGCGCGAATTTATTGGTACAAGCGCGCTACTCTCCCAGCCAGTTTCCCCATCCGCGCAAACTATCCACGTGGTCAAAGATGATCTTCGCTGCCGCTGTCAGCGGAATTGCCAGGATCAGTCCCATCGCTCCCCATAGCCATCCCCAGAACAGAAGAGCCAAGGTTACGGCCAGCGGATTCAACTGAAGCTTGCGGCCAATAATCTTGGGATAGAGAACGTTCAGGCCGATAAGGTGGCTGATGGCTACCACCGCGGCGATTGCGAGAAAGCGGCTGACGGTCAACGAATTCATGCTGACCACCACGGGGGGCACAATGGCGATGACAATTCCAAGGTATGGCATTAGGCTGACCAATCCGCTGATCATCCCGATTACGTAGAAGTAAGGCACTCCGATAATCCAGAATGCGACGGTGCTGGTGAGTCCGAGAATTACTCCGATGATCATGTTGCCCACGATGAATCCGCGAATCATCTGCGAGATCAGCCCCAAGGTTACATACACGGTGTTCCGGCTCTCGATGTTAAAAAGCATCACGGTGGAAGACCTGACGTGGTCCTGCCAACTGAGCATGAAAAAGACAAGGAACGGAACAAAGGCAATCAACAATACAGCTTCCGTGGCTCCAACGGCTCCGCTGGTGAGGTCTTCAACCCAGGTTGTGGATTGGCGGACAGTGAGCGTGCTCTTATCGGCCTTGTCTTCGGGCAACACGTTGCGGGTGGTCTGACGAACGCGTTCGGCGCGCAGGCGCACTTGATTGAGCACGGTGCGGATGCGTCCAGAGTACTTTGGCAACTCGGAGACAAACTCGTCGGCCTGGTTGTAGGAAATATAGAAGATTCCATACAGCGCAACGCACATCAGCAACACGGCAATCATGGACCCGAGCGAACGGGGCAGGTGTACGCGCTCGCAGAGTTCCACGATAGGCGCGAGCATGAACGCGATCAACACGGAAACGAGGGTGAGAATCAGCACCGGCTTTGCCACATACATCAGGGTGAGCACGCCGCCCACGGCGATCACGGCCAGCGAGCCGCTCTGGATGCGGGCGTGGCGACGCCGTTCGGCGTCGCTCAGCATCGCAGGCTTGGGTGCGCTCTCCGCAGCGGGAACTGGCCCGGTTGTGGTCTCCGCGTTTCCGATTTGACTGCTGCCGGTGGTCCGCTCCATCGCCCGTTCTCCTTTCAGTGGAGAGCTACTGAACTGTGAATCCTACCTATTCGCACTATACTTGCGTTGTGCCGCTCAACGAAGATGAAAAGCCGTCAGGACGCATCATGGCGCTCGACGTCGGTTCCCGAACTATCGGGCTTGCCGTTACGGACCCGCTTGGCTATACTGCCCAGGGCCTTAAGACCATTCGCCGCAAGAACAAACGCACTGACCTGGCCGCGCTGGAGGAAGTGATCCGCAGCTACGGCGTAGTGGAACTGGTTGTTGGCCTGCCACTCCGGATGAGCGGAGCCGAAGGCATACAGTCGGGAAAAATGCGTGAGTTCGTCACCGTACTCCAAAGTCGTTTCGACCTTCCCATCCATCTCTGGGATGAACGGCTGACCTCGGTGGAGGCCAACCGCGTGTTGCGGGAGACGGAGATGTCAATTAAGAAACGCGCCGCCGTGGTGGACCAACTGGCCGCAGTTCTCATTCTGCAGAATTGGATGGAAGCGCGTCATCATCCTCTGGAACCCTGAAGGGAGTGTCCCATTGGTCATGACTGCTGAGTTACCCTCGCACGGATGAGCAATGCCTTGGTGGTATCCTTAGCAAAGTCCCTCACATGAAATGACCACTCTTGCCAACAATCAGGCAACGCCCATCGTCCACGCGCAGCGCACGCGCCTGGTGCATCGCGTCATCTTTGGGCTTGCACTGATTGCGGCTGCGTTGTTCGGCACGCTGGCGGGGCTTCTGTTTGTGTATTCCACGGACCTGCCACAAGTCACCGATCTCGAGCGTTATCGTCCAAGCTCTATCACCGAACTCTATGACCAGAAGGGCAACGTCATTGGCACGTTTGCCCTGCAAAGGCGCGTGATCGCCAAGTACGAAGACTACCCCAAGGTTCTGCGCGACGCCGTGATTTCCATTGAGGATAAGGATTTTGAGCGGCACTGGGGGATCGATCTGTGGCGCATCATGGGCGCCGCTTATCGCGACCTCTCCAGCGGTTCTCGCGCACAAGGCGCTTCCACGCTGACCATGCAACTCTCGCGCAACCTGTTCCTCAATCCTGACCGCAAGTTTGGGCGCAAGGTGCAGGAGATCATGATGGCCATCCAGATCGAACGGCGCTTCACCAAGGAGCAGATCTTCACCCTGTATGCCAACCAGATTTTTCTGGGACACGGAGTCTACGGATTTGAGGCAGGTTCGGAGTTTTACTTCAGCAAGCCAGCCAAGGCTTTGACCATCGACGAAGCGGCTCTGCTCGCAGGGCTTCCCAAAGGGCCAAGTGCCTACTCTCCCATCAACAATCCTGAGAAGTCTCTGCGCCGCCGCAATCTCGTCATCAACAACATGATGGAGGATGGCCGCATCACCGCGCAGCAGGCGCAAGAGGCAAAAAGCCGGCCACTGAATCTTCATCTGCTATCTGACCCGAACAGCGTTGCGCCTTATTTTGTGGAGGACACGCGCCGCTATCTTGAAAAGAAGTTCGGCACCGACCAGGTTCACGAGGGCGGATTGCGAGTGTATACAACGCTCGACGTGGAATTGCAGAAGACCGCAAACCGCGCACTGCTGGAGGGATTGGCAGCGTATGAGCGGCGTCATGGATGGAAGGGACGCTTGAGCAATGTGTTTGCGGCGGGCGACGATTTCCCGTCCTACGAGCATCCCGACTGGATTCACATTCCTGAGCCGGGTTCTTACTTTCACGCACTGGTAACCGGTGTGACCCAGGCACAAGCCGAGATCAAGATTGGCAAGTACCATGGCCAGATTCGTCCTGCCGAAATGGCGTGGACCAAGTTCCACTCGCCCAATGAGATTCTCGCTACCGGCGATATCATCTACGTTCACGTTATCGCCGTTGGACCCGATCATGAACTGCAACTGGCGCTCGAACAGGACTCTGGAGCGCAGGGCGCACTGGTTGCGATTGATAACAACACAGGCGAAATTCGTGCCATGGTGGGAGGACGCGACTTCGAGGAATCGAAGTTCAATCGCGCCACGCAGGCTCTGCGGCAGACCGGCTCGTCGTTCAAGCCCTATGTTTACGCAGCCGCTGTGGAGCAGGGCGCAATGCCCGACGACACCATTGTCGATGCGCCCATCAGCTTTCCCAGCGCCGCAGGAACCTGGTCGCCGCATAACTACGATGGCAAGTTCGAGGGAACCATTTCTCTGCGCCACGCGCTTGCGGAGTCACGCAACATTCCGGCGATCAAGCTCGCGCAACGTGTCGGCATCAAGACGGTCATTGAGTACGTGCATAAATTCGGCATCACTTCGGATATTCAGCCATACTTGCCGGTCGCGCTCGGCTCAGCCGAAGTCCTACTGTTGGAACACACTGCCGCTTACTCGACGTTTCCGAATGACGGAGTTCGGCTCAGCCCGCATTCGATTCGCAAGGTCACCGACTACGACGGGCACATCATGGAGCAGAACTTTGCCGACGTGCGTGACGTGATCAGCGCGCAATCCGCTCGCGTGATGGTGGAGCTGCTTCGCGGCGTAGTGTTGCACGGCACCGGCTTTGCGGCCAGCAAGCTGAATCATCCTCTGGCAGGAAAAACCGGCACTACCAACGACTTCACCGATGCCTGGTTCGTGGGTTTTTCGCCCTCTATTACCTGCGGCGTGTGGGTGGGTTTCGATGAAAAGAAAACATTAGGAGAGAAGGAGACCGGAGCGCAAGCCGCTCTTCCGATCTGGATTGATTTCATGAAAGCAGCGATCGCCGACAACAAAGACGAGCAGTTTCCAGAGCCGCCGCCCGAAGCGGCCGCCGTCGGCAAGCAGAAGCTGGAGAAAGTATTGAAGCAAGGCGCTGACGGCGAATCGCACTGATTCCATCCTGCTCAATTCAGCCAGGGTCACCACCTCTGCCATCCACCCGTCAGGCAAACTGACGCGGTTACACACGAAACGCGCACCTGCCTATATACTGAACATTCATATTGAGGTTGAGATTTCGCTAGCAATGGAACGAGTTCGTCTGACAATAGCTCTCATGGTGCTCTGCTTGAGCTGCACCACCGGTTGCCTGTTCCGCTCGCATACAGTTCCTCCGAAACGTTCCGACGTTCCCCTGAAAACTGCAACTCAGGATGAGCTCGTTGCGAAGATCGATGAGCTGGCGGCCAGCGTGCAAACCATGAACGCCACAGTTGACGTTGACACGACTGTTGGTGGCGAGAAAAAAGGCAAAGTCACTGAGTACCAGCAGATACGCGGGTACATTCTGGTTCAGAAGCCGGCCATGCTTCGCATGATTGGATTGCTTCCAATCGTTCGCAATCGCGCCTTTGACATGGTGAGTGACGGCAATCGTTTTGAGCTATCGATTCCGCCCAAGAACCGCTTCATCACCGGCACCAATCAGGTTACAAAGCTGAGCGACAATATGCTCGAGAATCTGCGGCCGCAGGTGATCTACGAAGCGCTGCTGATGCCGGCGATCGACCGACAGAATGAAATCGCCGTGATCGAACAAGGCGAACAGCAGGTCTTAGACCCGAGGAGCCACAAGACTACCAGTCAGCCGAATTATCATATTGTGGTGCTGCGGCGTGGAGCCGGCGGCGGCTGGCATCTGTATCGCAAGGTCTATTTCAGTCGCGCGAATCTTGAGCCTTACCGCCAGACGGTCTATGACGACAAAGGCGCCATTACTACCGATGCGCGTTACTCCGACCCGCAGGACTTCGGCGGAGTGCGGTTTCCTTCGCTGATTGAAATTGATCGTCCGCAGGAGGAGTACAGTATCGCAATCAAGATGGTTAAGCTCACGTTGAACGAGCCGTTGAAGCCGGAACAATTTCAACTGGAAGTTCCACCGGGAGTGACGGTCACGGAATTAAAGTAGCGGCGCATTCGCCGGTCCGAGGTGCTCCCGGATTTTTCAGCGCCGGCGGAGCGTTCTTGTACACTGTTGTACACGCATGGAAACTATGACCACCTCATCCGGTATTCCCGGCGTACGTGACATGCCCGCGGATTCGGCGGAGACGCGCCGCTATAACCGTCTTCTGCGGCGCATTGGAATTGCCGACATGGGACTGGGGCTCGTGTTGATGGGCGTGATTCTTGCCGCTGACTGGACGAGTAATTTCCGCAACTTTGCAGTGCGTATGGCGGGCGATCATCACGCCGCCGCACTATTTATTTACACGTCCATACTGCTCGTGCTGACAAAGGTATTCGGCCTTGGACTGGATTACTACAGCTTCCTCATCGAACACCGCTACCACCTGAGCAATCAGCGCTTGCGCAATTGGGCATGGGACCAGCTCAAAGGATTTGTTCTGATGTTCTCGCTCGGACAGGTGCTGGTGCAATTGCTCTATCTGCTGATTCGTCTGCAGCCGCAGTGGTGGTGGGTGACGGGATGGGCGCTGTTCACGCTGCTCAGCGTGCTGCTTGCGCATATTGCGCCGGTGGTGCTGTTTCCACTGTTCTTCCGATTTCGCGCGCTGGACGACGACGATCTAACGGCGCGGCTGACGCGGCTGAGCGAAAACGCGGGCGCCAAAGTGCGCGGCGTGTATGAGTGGATGCTCTCGGAAAAAACGAAGAAGGCCAACGCCGCCCTGATGGGGCTTGGACACACGCGCCGTATCGTGATCTCAGATACGCTGCTTGCCACCTGCAATCACGAAGAGATTGAGGCGGTGCTCGCGCACGAGTTAGGACATCATGTTTACCGGCACATGCTTAAAGGAATCGCCGTGCAGGGCGCGATTACATTCTTTGGATTCTGGTGCCTGAAACTGGCGGTGCGCTGGGCTGAGTTCGATTGGAAACGCTATGAGCAGATCGACTTTGCAAATCTTCCGCTGATGATTCTGGTGGCCACGGGAATCTCCGTTGTGCTGCTGCCGGTGATGAACGCCTACTCGCGTTTCAACGAAAGGCAAGCGGACCTGTATGCGTGGAAATCGCAGGGAAACGTTGAGCCATTCTGTTCCGCAATGGAGAAGATCGCGGCGCAGAACCTCTCAGAGCGCGAACCTTCACGCGTGGTGGAGATGCTGTTCCACTCGCATCCGGCAGTGGGCCGCCGCATGAAAGCCGCGCAGGCGTGGGCGGCCGCGCGGCGAGAAAAGATTGCGGGCATAAAGTAAAGCGCGGGCCGCGGGGCAGGTAACGCTTCGCTGCCGGCCGCTGGCGCTGCCGCAGGATACAATTTCAATAGTGAGCACAGCACCCACATCGCAGGCGGCGGAAACGCATTTCACACCGAAGCAGAGACTTGTACTCTGGTGCGTCGAATGGCTGGGCTATGTTTTGATTTCGCTGATTGGCCGCACGCTGCGCTATGAACAATCGTCTGAACCGGGCGGAGTGAGCGAGGGCGGCGAACCGCCGAACTTTGTGATCGGGCCATTCTGGCATCGCGCGGTGATTCCCGCGACTTGGTACTTCCGCAAGCGCGGGGTTGCGGTGATGACCAGCCTCAGCTTCGATGGTGAATACATTGCGCGCATCATCGAACGCTTTGGATTTATCGCGGTGCGCGGATCGAGTTCGCGCGGTGGGGCCGCGGCGCTGCTGGGAATGGATCGCGCGCTGGCCGACGGACACATTGCGGCCTTCACCATTGATGGGCCGCGAGGACCGCGCTTCATGGCGAAACCGGGTCCGGTGAAGTTGGCGCGGATGAGCGGCGCTCCGATTCTGTGCTTCTACCTGGCGGTGCGAAGGCCATGGATTCTGCGCTCGTGGGATGCGATGATGATTCCGCGACCCTTCTCAAAGGTGCATATTCGCTGGACGAAAATGATTTATGTTCCGGCCGATGCGAACAATGAACAGATGAACGAATTCCATCACCAGATGCAGGACGCACTGGAACGGGCGCGACACGACGCAGTGGCGGCGCTGGGCGCGGAGGCGAGTTAGCTCAAATGAGTATTCGCATTTTTGTATTGCTGGTACTGGCCGCGCTGCTGGAAGTGGGCGGGGACGCGCTGATTCGCAACGGGCTGCAACGCAAAGGCGCGGCGCTGCTGCTGGCGGGCGCGGCGACACTGGTGATTTACGGCTTCATGGTGAACATGACGAAGCTTGATTTCAGCCGGCTGATGGGAATCTACATTGTGGTTTTCTTTTTGGTGGCGCAGGCGGTGGCGGTGCTGGTGTTTCGCGAGAGCATCGACCGCGCGGTGATTTTTGGCGGCGGATTAGTAGTGCTTGGCGGAATTGTGATGGCAGTTTTCCGCGTTGGCGTTTAGGAGCGTATTTTGCACCATGAATGGTGCAAATACGAACTTGTGATTGACGAAGCGGTTAATCGTTGAGAAGGTCATGGTTACTGGTTGATACATAATTGAGGGAAGTTGCGGATGATTGGCGAGTTGGGCAACTTTGGAGTGCGGTGGCTGACGAGTTGGGTAATGGTTGGTGCTCGCGGTGAGCCGGAATCGGGAAAAGCCGAAGAAAAATGTTGGTGGGGGTGAGGGGATTGGGGGCGCTTCGCGCTAGCGGATCCGGGCCCTGAGCTTTGCCTGAATTAACTCGACCGAGCACGCTAACGCCCCTTTCTTGCCAGCACGATCGGCTGGTAAAAACCGCTCTCCTGCGGCATGACCCATCTCACTTGCTCGAAGCCCGCACATTCCAGCAAGGCAGACAGTTCACTGCGAAGCAGGCAACGATACTTCGATACGAAGTGATGAGATGCCCACATCCCGCTCGATTGTATTGTGATGTAAAGGTGAACTATGTACTTTTCGTGGTCGATCCATTCCCAAACCTGATGAACGACCCGGCGTTCGCCCTCTGTGCCGTAGAAGGCAGGCTCTTGCATAGCCGGTTTTTGAACAATGAGTTGGTCGTAGTCCCGGATGCTTGCGATGAATAGCCCCTTCGGCTTGAGTTTCGAACCGATTGCTCGCGCGGCCTCCCCGATTTGTGCGGACGTCAAATGCGGCAGAGCATTGTCCAACACTGTGACCACATCGAAGTCAGTTTTCGCAATCTCCGTCAGGGTGGTCATGTCTGAAACGAAAAACGAAATGTCCAGTCCGCGCAGTTCCGCCTCAATCTTTGCACGGGCCACGGCCGCCCGGCTCAAGTCAGACGCCACGACACGATGGCCGAATTGAGCAAAACCAATTGCTTGAGTTCCTATCCCGCACGCGCAGTCCAACAGATTGGCGGGGTGATGCGGTATCTGAGAAATCAGGAGAGAATTCAGAATTCTCGCCTGACGCTCGATGGATTTGTCCCAGTCGTCGAAGATGAGATGGTAATAGTCAGCGAGAGCTTCATAAAAATTGGAGTTCATCTGTGTTCTTCCCCAAAGCCATCGGTCGTGTCAGTCGATTAAAATCTTATCAAGTCCGCATGGCCGCTCAACGGTAGCAGTGGAAGCGCGGCCATAACTCCGTTGCGACAGCAATCCCATTGGAGATGGCTTCTTCGGGAAAATCGG
>Ga0182030_10015247_pt1 | contig 15079 bp, 17 predicted proteins | sample 812S3MmetaG_FD_121299 | JGI IMG/M metagenome (GOLD analysis project Ga0182030, IMG submission 121299) | Permafrost microbial communities from Stordalen Mire, Sweden - 812S3M metaG (Illumina Assembly) | ecosystem: Environmental > Terrestrial > Soil > Wetlands > Permafrost | place: Sweden... | reverse complement strand
GAACTCCGGGCAACACCGCGACCGCGCTCGGCATGGATTTCGATCTCGGGGCCCAGGTCACACCTGTCACGACGATCGTGTGGTTCATCGGCCCCGGCGCCGACGGCGACAGTGCGCTCTTTACCTATGCCTTGAGTCCCGCCGGCGTATTCCCGACCGGAGGCCCGAACAACGGCGCGACCGAAATGGTGCCGGACATCGAGGCGATGCAGATTCTGTATGGAATCGATACCACGGGCACTCAGACCGTCAGCCAATACGTGACCGCGGATCAAGTGCCGAATTTCAACTCGGTCATGAGCGTCAAGATCGCGGTGCTCGCGGCGAGCGCACTGGGCTCGGCAAGCGTCCCGCCTGCAGCCATCATCTACAACCTGCTGGGAACGAGCGTCACTGCACCGCGCGATTCGCGCGCCCGTCAGGTTTTCGAGGTCACGATCGGCGTGCGCAACTCCTTGTCATGAGTGAGGTCGTCATGAAAAAGCGCCCAGAGGCATTCCCGCTTCGATCCAGGCAAAGCGGCATCGTACTGTTCGTCGCGCTCATTCTGCTGCTGATCTTGAGTTTGATCGGCGTGACTGCGGCACGCATGGAAACCGTCGAAGAGCGCATGGCGCGCAATGACGATAATCATCAAATCGGGACGGAGGCCGCGGAAGCGGCGCTGCGCGCGGCCGAAGGCGGCATCCTCAGCGGCATTTACTCCAACTTCAGCGCCAACGCCAACGGCCTCTACACCTTCAATACGTCGGCCGGCAATTCCTCGGTCCCTGCTAACTGGAGCACGACCGCCGGAGCGGCGCTGCCCGCCTATTCGGGGCCGAGCTTGAGCGCCGTTCAGCTTGCGCAAGCGCCGCAAACCGTCATCGAGAGCTTGCCGGCGGTCGCGGTACCGGGCGAGAGCATCAGCTCGCAACAATATGCGTCGCCCACACCGCCGGTGACGGTCTACCGGGTGACCGCGAGCGCCGTCGGCGCCGATGGCACATCGACGACGACGCTGCAGAGCATTTTTCGCTAGCGTGAGCCACCGGGGACCGCAACATGTCTAAAGGCAAAATGACCACCATCGCTGCCCACATGCGCCGCGCCACCGCGAGGATGGCTGTGATCGGACTACTGGGATGGTCCTCATCGACGCCCGCTGGGGCGCCGAGCGTGTCGATCTCGCAGGTGCCTATGACGATCGCGATCCCGGCGCATCCGCAAATCATGATTGCGGTCGCGAATTCGGAGTCCATGGACGGCACGCTGTCGGGGGCGATCATGACGGGCGCGGGTCTGTATCCCGACATGCAAAACTCGAGCTCGCCGCTGACCTTCCCGATACCGGCGGGCTTCACGCCGCCGGTCAACCCAGGCGACGGCGTCAACGCGCCCTATACGGTCGCGGGGACCGGGGTTTGGCTCGATAACTCCCCGAGCCGGCTCAATGTCGCGAAAGCGGGCATCAAGAACGTATTGACCAACTACATTCCGTATGCGGATTTCGGCCTGATGGAGTACTCGCTGCCCGGGCTCAACGCCTACCCCACCTCGGTCTACTTGATGAGTCCCAACGTCAGCGCCACGAATCCGACCGGCAGCTTTTTGTTCACTTCGACACCGACGCCAATCGCGGGTGTCGAGTATGTCCCAAATCCCTGCTACCAATACACCACCCCCGCGCTATCGCACATGAGCGTCGGCGACTGGGCCTACAACGACTGCGTCACCTGGGACTCGTTTTACAGCTCGCAGAACATATCGCAGCAGCAGTGGATGGGCGTCGGCGCGAGCAGCGATGATCCACAGGTCAACGACGTGCTCTACGGTCTTGCGATCAATTGCACGGATTACACGAGCGCCGCCGACGGCTATGCACCGAGTCCGGCGAACCCGTTCACCGCGTACTCGCTCGCCGTTTACAACAACAACCCCGGCAACGTCTACGAAGGCTATAATTGGTGGGAAACGACGAATGGCTGCCTGCTCGGCGTCACGCCGACCAATGCCGGCTACGTTCCCTATTCGCCCCAGGTCATGTATCTGGCGCGCGGCTTCGGCTACTACACCAATCAGCAACCCGGCGATTTCACGGCCGGCCAGGTGATGGTGCCGATCGGGCCCGCGAACTCGGCCGGTCAGTATCCGACGACCGGTTCAGTACAGGCGGTCCAAAACACCTTCTGGCCACTCCTCGCGGCGGAAACAGACAGCACGGGCACCGGGGAGCTCAAAGCGGCCGGTGTTCAGTCGCCGATCGCCGGCTTGATCGCGGCGGCAACCAACTTTTACGTGACGGTCAACCCGCCGAGCACCGACGGTTGCAGTACGTCGCGATACGTCGTGCTGCTCACCGACGGCCTGCCGACTCTGGATTCGAGCGGCCATGCCTGGCCGCCCTTGGGCAGTACGTCGGGCAACAACTGGGGCGTCTATGCGGGCTTCGATCCCGTCACCGGCGCTCTCGTCGATGCGGAAACCAACGATCAGGCGATCATCGACACCGTGCATCAGCTGAGTCGATTATTACGCCACCACGTCAAAACCTACATCATCGCGCTCGGCGCCGGCGTCGATCCTGCGGTCAACCCGATGGCGGCCCAGACGATGACCGCGATGGCAGTTGCCGGCGGAACCGGCCAGTACTACCCCGCGACGACTCCTCAGGCGGTCAGCGACGCACTTCAGCAAATCATCGATACGATACTCACCAGTGAGCAATCGACTTCGTCGGCAGCCGTGAACTCCACCGGACTCAACACCAATTCGGTCGTCTTTCAGTCGCAATTCAATAGCTCCGACGTCTATCAGGACTGGACCGGCAATCTATTTGCATTTTCCATCAGCACCACGACGGGCATCGTCGACACGCTGCCGGCCGACGCGCTGTGGTCGGCGCAGACTCAGTTGGACAATCAGACTCCCTCGGCCCGTCTAATCGCGACCTGGGATCCGGTCGCGCTGGCGGCCACGCCTTTCGAGTGGAATACGAGCGCATCGACGACCGGCATTTCCACCGCGACCGTGCTCGGCCAGGGTCTGGAAACCTTCGTGCAGGATCCCTCCGGCAGCGATGTCGTCGCCTATCTGCGCGGCTCGAGCGCCAAGGAACAGCGCAACGGCGGCGCGTTCCGCAATCGCACCCACCTGTTGGGCGATATCGTCAACAGCAATCCGCTGTACATCGCGGCGCCGAACGGCGCCAGCCAATCTTCGTCGTATACGGCTTTTGCCGCCGCCAATGCGAGCCGAACGCCGATGATCTACTTGGGCGCCAACGATGGCATGCTCCATGGGTTCAACGCGCTCACCGGCAATGAGCAATTTGCGTACATACCGGCCGGCACATATGCGAACTTGATCGACCTGGTTTCTCCGTACTATAACGCGCGCCATCAGTTCTTCGTCAACGGCTCTCCGCAGGCATCTGACGTGCAGTTCGCGGACAACTCCTGGCATACTGAGCTCGTCAGCGCGGAACAGGCCGGGGGCAACAGCATCTTCGCTCTCGACGTGACGAACCCGGCGGGCCAGACGACCGAGAATCAATTGGCGCAAACCGTGCTATGGGATTTCACCGACGCCGATATGGGCTTGACCTACAGTACGCCGGCCATCGCGCTCACCCACGACACCGCCCCGGCTTGGCAGGTTTTCGTCGGCAACGGCTACAACAGCCGGTTCCAAAAACCGTTTCTATATGCGCTGAATGCGCAGACCGGCGCAATCGTCGCGAAAATCGATTTGTGCGCGGCCGTTCCAACCGCCTGCAACCTCGGCGCATCGAACGGACTGTCGACCGTCGTTGCGGTCAACGGCGGCGGTGAGCTCTCCGGCGCCGTGACCCTCGTGTATGCGGGCGATTTGCAGGGGAACATGTGGCGCATCAACGTTTCCAATGCGAATCCTCTTAACTGGACCGTCAGCGTATTGTTCCAGGCGAGGGATTCGTTCGGCAATCCGCAGCCCATCACGACCACTCCGGTCGTCTCGCTCAACCCGCACTACCCTCAAGTGCCCGGCACGATGGTATTCGCCGGCACCGGGCAATTGTTGGGCATACCCGACCTCGGCAATTTCCAGGTGCAGAGCATCTATGGAATCTACGACCCACCCAATGGCTACGCGACGCCGGTCACCCGCTTCACCACGGGCGTGGTGCAGCAGAGCTTGGCGAACGAGTCACTCGACGGGCAAACGGTACGCATCGTGACGAACAACGCGGTCAGCATCCCGACCAACCCAGGTTGGTACATCGATTTGGACGCCCTCAGCGGCGCCACGGCGAGCGTGTCGACTTCCGGCGCGATCACGTTCAGCGGCGGCACGGTCACCGACCAGGGCGAGCGCGTGGTTACCGACCCACGCATCGAGAGCGGCGGTGCAGTCGTGCTCACGACCTACCAACCGACCGACAATCTCTGCAGCGCAGGCGGCAATTCCTTTTTGATGGTCTTGAACTATGCCAGCGGCAGTTCATTCCCAACCCCGCAGTTCACCGTGAACGGCGGCGTCACGATCAACTCGACCGATAGTCTGCCGCTGTCGACCGGCGGATCGATTACATACGTGAACCCGGTTGGCCTTTCGTTGGGATCCGTTTATGCATCGGCGCCGACGATTCAAAACGCCAACTTTCCGACCGCCTCGAAGATCAAACTGATTACGGAATCGACGGGTGCGATCCAGAGCGTCGCCGAGAAGGGTTCGAGCAAAAACCGCACCGCATGGTGGGAGATACGCCAATGAAGCCGAATACATTGCTGCGCGCCGCAGCCGCAATCATCATCGTCGCGGGTTTGCGACCGCAGCTCGGCTGGGCCACGAAGCCGGCGACTCTCGTGGTTGGCGAGGTCACTGCGACTCCGACTTCGGGACAGATCGAGGTGAATCACCGGGTCTACCAAGTCCAAAAGACGAGCACACCCGCGAAAAGCCTTACCGGTATCGGCATAGGACAGAAGGTGGATCTGGTGCTGGACGGGCCTCCCGACAGCAAGACAGCGACGGTAATTTCAGTCAAACCTCACGCCAATTGAGCGGCAGGATTCCATGAAGAAAAACGGATTTACCCTCGTCGAGCTGATGATCACGGTGGCAATCGTCGCGATCCTGGCCTCGATCGCCGTTCCGGCCTACACCGCGTTCGTGCAGAAATCGAATCGCACCGACGCGACTCAGGCGATCTCGTACACGGCTCAGCAACTCGAACGCTGCTATTCGCAAGGATTCAATTACACGACTTGCGCGAGCGTACCGGCCGCATCGACGAGTCCGCAAGGCTTTTACAGCGTGGCGGTCACGATACTCTCGCCCACGACCTATCAGATTGTCGCGACACCCCTCAAGGCGCCGCAGCTCGGGGATTCCAGTTGTCAGCAATTCATGGTGACGAATAACGTCCAGTCGGCCAAGGACGGAAGCGGCAATGTCACGACCTCAACCTGTTGGGGTTCGAGTTGATCGCCTGACTGTCCGATTGCCGCCATGCGGCTGCTCCGGCCGTTCATCTCGGCGGTCACAGAGCCTCGCGGTTACTTATGTCACAATCACAACCGGTGCGACAATCGGCGCCCCCCCCGGCACATGTCGAGGGCGCGCGGCGCCGAGGCACTATTCGGATCGAACCAAAGGAAAACAATGAATCCACTCGTCAGCAAGGTCCATCATAAGGAAAAACGCTGGAGCGCTGAATTTGCTTTGCTCCGCCAACTCTGCCTTGCGTCGGGCCTCAATGAAGATCTGAAATGGGGTCAAGCTTGCTACGATCTAAATGGCGGCAATGTGGTCCTGATCCATGGCTTCAAGAATTATTGCGCTTTGCTTTTCATGAAAGGCGCTTTGCTAAAGGACCCCAAGGGCATCCTCGTGCAGCAAACCAAGAATGTGCAGGCCGCGAGGCAGATCAGATTCGCTTCTCTCGCAGAGATCAACAAGCAGAAAACGACGCTTAGGGCCTATATCAAGGAAGCCGCTGCAGTCGAGAAATCCGGCGCCCAGGTGAATATGAAAAGCGTGGTACGATTCGATGTGCCCGAGGAGTTTCAAAGACGCTTGAATGATGATCCTGAACTGGCCGAAGCCTTTCGGGCGCTCACCCCCGGAAGGCGGAAAGGTTATCTGCTGCATTTCGCCGGCGCGAAACAATCGGCGACTCGCACCGCGCGCGTCGAAAAACATGCGCCGAGGATTTTGCAAGGACTGGGACTCGATGATTAAGGCGGTGAACTGCAAAGATGCGGCCAATTACCGCGCTAATCCGCCGGATCGCGGCGTCGACGGTCCAATATCTCGACGCTTATGATCCGCGCGATCATCACGGCCGGATATAGCTGACCAAAGAGAGCCTCAGAGGTCGCCAGCGAGCGGGCGATGGGACTCACCGGCAGAATATCGCCGTAGCCAAGCGTCGTCAGCGTAACGAAACTGAAATATCGAATCAGGCCGGTTCGAATCGAGGGCACAGAGTAGGTGTCGGGGATGTGAATGGCTGCATGGTCGAGCGCGAGCAGAATCTCGAATGAATAGGCAAAGGCGAGGCCCGCCAGCAAATATACGCAGATGGCGCCCTGCACGCGGTGATGGGTCACATTGCCGCGGCGAAACACGCGAACCATCACGATCACGGCGAGCATGAGGACGAAGGCGAGACGCAGTACATCGTCCGCTACCAGCAACGTTGTCTCGTGACGGAAGTGCGCGAGCCAATCGAGCGCGATGCCCGAGACCGCGAGACACATGACGATACCGAGAACAGCGCGCGAGCCGGATACGGCGGCCACGCCCGTAATCGTCAGTATCGCGACGAAACACAACATGATCTCGGAACCGATGATGGCGCTGCTGGCGAGAGGTGTCACCACGAACAGCGTCAGTACCAGCATCACCAACAGGGCAGTCAGGCTGTACTCCTGCTCCCAGAATCGAACCCGACGCCCTACGTCGGTGAGCGCGGGCGAAGAGCGGCTTTTTTGCTGCATCAGTCTAATCTCTATCCTTTTTTGCAAAGAACTCTTGTCAATCGTTAAGGAGGACCCGGGCAGTCGATGATGTGAGTGGTAGCCTCGAGAGCTCGAGCCCGGGCGATGGGCGAGCGTTGCTACGAGGGTCAATCGCCACTGGGGTTATGTAATCGCGCCATCGCGATCAAAGCAAGTCGGCTCGATCAGCTCGGGGACTCGCGGACGCCCCGCGCGGGCACCGCCTCGCTCACGAGGGCTGCAAATTTCGATGCCTCCCGGTCATGCACGGCCGGCACATATCCATCCTGACAATTGACGTGAGCCACACCGCCAAAGTGCATGCCGAGATAATTGAAAGTCGATCGAAACGCGCCCATGAATTCCGCTGAAGGTTCATCGCAGATCGAGGTGCAAACGACGTATGCATTCTTTCCCCTCAACCTGCGACCTTCGGAAAGAAGATCCGGCAGTTCCAGGAGATCGGAGATCCGATCGAGAAACACCTTCATTGCCGGGCTTACCGCATACCAGTAGATCGGAGTCGCAAATATGATCTGCTCATGAGTCAACACGTGCTTCATGAGAGGCTCAAAGGCATCGCTTCTGTTTAGGTGATCGTAATCATACGACGACATGCGCAAGCTGGTGAGATCGATGACCTCGATGCTGAGCTCCGACGCGATACACTGCATCAGCCGGCCGGTATTTCCCAGGCGGCGGGAACTTGAAAGCAGAGCTATCGTGCTGCGCATCGCTGTACATTGAATTCCGACGGTTGGCAGGGTAGAACCTCAACCGCACTTGAGGTCAAGAGGATATTCATGTAGTAAGAATTGATCCGGAGAAATTCGATCGGCCGCTGTCAGCCGGTCAGGTCGCCGCGCGAAGCGGTGTGGCGGTATCGACGGTACACTTCTACGAAGCGAAGGGGCTTAGTGCGAAGTATAGGGAGATCTGAATCAGTGACTGACGGCCGTCTGTATCAGACCGCGTATTCGCTCGTGCGGCACTGAGCCCCCGCCCATGATCCCCACCGTGTACAGTCGGCTTCCATGAACGGCAGTAATGCCCCGCACGGAACCATCGGTCATGTCATCTGAAAAGGCGCCGTCGCCGATACCCGCTTCAACCACGGTCTTTTGTTCGTCCGGCGCGTCTTTTTTCTCTTTGTCCTTTGCTTGACTATCATTCAGCTCCGATCGGTATGCTTGCATGGCCGCATCGGCAGTGCCGCGCTCGTCCACGGTAAGAACCACGATTATCGGGGTGGCCATGTACATGCAGCTCGAGGCGGTGGCGCCAACATGATCGACCACAGACGTAATGCCGCCAGATGTGACGGGTTTGCCCAGCGCCGCCGAAACAGAGGCAACCGTAAGGAATTTACAGGCGCTCGGCGTGTCTGCGCGAGCAGGCCAGGCCAAAATTACCGCGAATGCGGCGACCGGAAACCGGAAGCAATGAATGGGCAATTGAAACATCAATTATACTCCGTGGCCGACGCGCAGGTATCGATCATTGCCGTTCGCGGCTCAGTATAAGCAGGGACGCCGGAGAAGAGAACCCGGCACGTTTAATAATAACGTGGGATGGGTCCAACCTGCGGAGTTGTGTTGCTTCCCAAGTCGAAGAACACCTCATCCGCGTAACACCAGCCCCAGCCCTCCGGAGGATCATAACCCTCGATGATCAGATGACCGGTCGCATGATAATGACGTGTCGCATGACGACCTGGCGACTGATCGCAACAACCAACGTGTCCGCAGGTCCGGCAGATTCTGAGATGAACCCATTCGCTGCCGGTCTTCAAACACTCCTCACAGCCGCGGGCGCTCGGCGTAACTTTCTTGATGGTGCCTAGATGCGAGCAACTTTTACTCATGATGAACCTCTCCTCTACCGTTGCCGAGCAAGATTGTAACTTTTGCAGAGGATACTAGCCCATCGCGAGCGTCAACGGACGATGGACTCCTCTGCTTCCAGGAGTTCGGATCGTGCAGGTTTATCGGAGTGCGCACAAATGCTCAATAGCTCGCGAAAATACTTCTGGCTCGTATCGCGGCTCCCGCGGAGCTGCGTGGCGCGCGCCGCTCCATATAAGGATCGGAAGCGGCGTGGCTCCTTCTCGAGCGTCGCTTCGAATTGCGCCAATGCCCTGGTCGGCTCATTCATTTCCAGCAACATCTCACCGAGCGGTTCCCGCGTCGGCAGTAAGGCTCGTTGGCCAACGACAAGCGCACTTCGATCTGCCGGAGCGCGGTCGCCGCCTCGGCCGCCGCCGCAGCATGTCCCAATCGCGCCGCGCCCATTCCTCGGGCGAACCAGGTCATCGCGTCCGCGTAGGGAAACGGCGTCTGCGACAGCGCCAGCCGTTCAGCCTGCTGCCAATCCTGGCGCTCCAGGGCATATCGCGCCGGGATAGCCGCGAGCGCAAAATATCCGGCCGCCGGTGGGCCGGCCCCCACCAGCATCGCGTTCGGATCGAAGCGTGATGCCAATTCCGGCAACGACATTACGATCCGCGCTGCCGCCTCGTGCTGCCCCGTTTGTAGGTAGGCGTAAGTCGCGTAATCGCTGGCATGCAACTCCTCCGCCGTCTGACCCTGACGCCGCGCGGCTGCCGGGGCCGCCACATTGCTATCGATCGACTCCTGCCAGTATCCCAGGTCGCGCGGTTGAACTCCTTCTGGGCAGCGTCATTGCACGACGTGGCGAAGTACACCGCTCCCGACCACTCTTCAGTCCCTGCTCATGCGGCCGATCTTGCGCCACGCCACGCGATGCCGCGAGGATCAGTAGAATCGCCACGATCGGATTTTTTTCGCTTACGTCGCTTCCGTCCGTCTTGCGTCCGGACCGACCTGAGGCGTTCCGGAGTACATGCGTGGCTGTACCCGGGACTTATGATATACGAGCGCTCGGAGGTATTCGATTCGCTGATTTATACGATCGCCGGCCACCAAGAAATGCGTTTGCCGGAGCCGCAGTCAACCCCGCTTGGCGCCGGTCGGCAGCAGCATCGGGACCCGCGCGCGATAGGCCCCGTACTCGATACCGTGATACTTCATGAGATCGCGCTCTTCGAGGAAGATCCCCACAAAAATGTACCCGGTATTCGCGATCGCAAACACTAGGTGCCCGAGTGACATATGAGGAGTCGCCCAGAAGGCGATGAGAAACCCGAGATAGATAGGGTGGCGCACGAACCTGTAAAGCGCACGTTCCGTAAAACTCAGCGGTGTGTAATCGAGACCCCGCAGGCGCAAAGATACCTGTCGCAGGCCGAACAAATCGAAATGATTGATCATGAATGTCGAGAGCAAGACGATGAGCCAGCCCAGTACGAACGTCCCCTGCAGGAGCGGCCTCAACACGGGTGAAGAGACGTCCCAGACGACCGTGGGGATTGCCTGCCACTTCCAGCAAATGAGACCCAGTATCAGACTTGAGGTCAGTACGTACGTGCTCCGCTCCACCGCGCGCGAGACGATGCGGGTCCAGACTGCCTTAAAGCCCTCGCGGGCCATGAGGCTGTGCTGCACGGCGAAAAGGCCGAGCAGCGCGAGATCGATGGCAAGCGCCGCGGCCGTGGCGACGCTGGGAGCCGAATCGATCGTCTTTGGTACGACAAGATCTCCTATGAAACCTATCGCGTAGAGGAATGACGCCAGGAACATGGCGTAGCAAAATAATCCGTACGCGGCTGCTATTAATCCCATCATGATTCTCCTTGAAGTGCGTTGAAACGACGGCTGTGCATCCCTTGGACTTAGGGCCCCTAGCCCGCTTCGCCTGAAGAGCTTGGCGCGACCGCAGCTGCGATCACAAATTCCCCCGGGATTCGGTAGCCGAGGCCATGCCGATACGACTCGATGGCGCCTAAGTAGCGGGCGCGAACCCGGACTCGCACCTCATCGTCGAAGCGCGACCACGCGAGGGCGACGGGACCGCCGACAAATACAGCGTCGCAAGCTTCGTTGGCATCGGCGAAGGTCAGCGTCGTGCTGATGCGACGCTGCCTGACGTGATCCAATTTCGCATTGGCGCACAAAGCCGCGAGAGCGTCTCGCTCGCCGAGACCGAAGAACAACGGACAGACCGTGCTGGCCACCTCGTCATCAACGATCGCAAAAACAGCCGACCAACCGCATTTCGATCGTTCGCCCCAAACTGCAAGAGTTACGCGGCCGCCAGGACGTAGTACCCGGCGCATCTCCCGCAGTGCCTGTTCCGGACTTGGCATATACATGAGCCCGAGCGCGCACAACACCACATCGAATCTGGCGTCTGGTAGAGCCAAGGTCTCGGCGTCCATTCGCGAAAAGCTGCAGTTCGATAGCTTGCTTTCACACGCTCGCTGTTCGGCGACACCCACCATTCGTTCGGACAGGTCGATACCGAGCACGTGGCCGCTCGCACCCACTGCTCGAGCGGCTTCAAATGAGACGAGTCCGGTGCCGCAAGCTACATCGAGCACTTGTTCGCCCGGTGCAGGTGATGCCCATGCGAGCAGCGCGGCTTGCGCCTCGGCCAGCTGTGCCTGCCACAGGGGTTCGTAGCCCGGCGCCGCCAAGTCCCACCCATAGCGCTGAACACGTCGTTGCATTCTTGCTTCCATCATTTTTTTGCTGCGCCCGATGTGCCGCCCGAGGCTTGAGAACGTGGTGCGAACTGTGGCACTTCGGTGCAGCCGTGTCCTATCCGTCAGTCGGCTCTGTTCGACCGATCGTCCGTGGGCGAGCACCCGCGCGTCCAGCAGTTGACCAAACGTCCGTAATTGCTGCTCGTCCGTCCCGCCGGCCGGCACCCGGCTCCGTGACACTGGAAAATACGCATCGATCCACTCACAATTGGAGACATCGAAGTTGGAGAAAGCGGCCATGGCAGAGGACATCGCAGCGGCAATGCACCGCGTGGAAGCAATACTTCGGCGTCGGCCCGAAACCGGTCTCCATGACGACGCGCCGGCTACTGCGCAGTGGCAGAGCGGCACCCGGATCGCGTCGCGCCATCCTAATGGCACGCAAGTGCAGACGGACATGCCTACCGAGCTCGGCGGCAGCGGCGATCAGGTCACGCCCGGGTGGCTGTTCCGAGCGGGGGTTGCATCCTGCCTTGCGACTTGCATCGCCATGCGTGCGGCGAGTGCCGGAATAGAGCTGTCCGCGCTTGAAGTGCGGGCGAGCAGTCGTTCGGACCTGCGAGGCCTCCTTCGGATGAGAGACACCGCGGGTGAGATCGTGGGTGCCGGACCGAGCGACGTTCGGCTCGTCGTACGGATCAAGGCTCATGGGATTCGACCTGAGCAATTGAGAGACCTGGTCGAGGAAAGCCACCAATGCTCACCGATGCCCACGGCGCTCAGAAACGCGGTCCCGATCGAATTGCGCATTGAAGCGGACGCCGAGTAATGGATGCACTCTCGGAAACTCTGCGTGTCGTACATCTCGTCGGCGCCATCTTCATCAACGCGCGGTTCACCGCCCCCTGGTGCTATCAGTCCCCAAGCGCTGACGCGGCCGCGCCCCTGCTGGAGCCGGGCGCCGAGCGCGTCGTCATCTTCCATCTGATTACGGAAGGCGAATGCCACGTGGAGCTTGGCAATGAACCGCCGGTACGTCTGACTGCGGGCGACGTTGTGATCTTTCCGAAGGGCCACGCGCATCGCATGGCCTCTCAACCCGGACTATCACCTGCGAGCGGCGCGCGCCTCGATCAGGTGCTGGCGCGGCGTCCGCGTCAGCTCCTCTACGGTGGCGGTGGCCCGACGACACGACTCGTCTGCGGCTACATGGCCTGCGATGCTCGGCTGGCCGGAATGTTGCTTGGAGGGCTGCCCGCGCTCGTGCGGGTGAACGTGCGTGGATCGAATGCGGGTATCTGGCTCGAAGCCTCTGTGCGCTATGCCCTCGCCGAAGCCCGCTCACCTCGGCCCGGCGGTGCCGGCGTCCTGGCCAAGCTTGCCGAGGTGCTGTTCATCGAGGTACTGCGCCTTTATATGAACGAGCAAGGCGAGGGTCGAACCGGGTGGCTAGCCGGCGTAGGCGATCGAATAGTCGGTCCGGCATTGAACGCGATGCACTCGCGGCCGGCTCGAGCATGGACGCTGGAAGAGTTGGCGCACGACGCCGGGACCTCAAGGTCGGTGCTCGCTGAGCGTTTTCAGAATTTGGTCGGCAGTTCTCCCATGCAGTACCTGACGCAATGGCGGATGCTGCTTGCCGCCAATCTCCTCTGCCAGAGCAACGCGCCGTTGGCGCGCATCGCGGAGGATGTCGGCTACCAGACAGATACGGCTTTCAGTCGCGCATTTCGGCGCGCGTATGGCTGCCCGCCAGCAGCCTGGCGCAGGAGTCAATTGACACGCGTGCCCTCGCGTTGAGGCGGATACTCGAGCAAGTGCGCGCTACCAGGGTACCACCCGGCCGAGATAATCGAGGTAGTGTAGTCCGCGCTTGCCCTGGGTCGCCAACAGTGTGCTCACGACGTTGGGGACGCTCTCCTCGATGCTGAGACGAGCATCGGGACCGCCCATCTCGGTGCGAACCCAGCCCGGCGCCATGAGCACCATGGTCCGCTGATCGGCGGAATGGCGCGCCGCGAAACTGCGCATGAACATGTTCAGTGCCGCTTTGCTGCCCCGATACACCTCCCGCTTGCCGATCGTGTTGTTCGAGACGCTACCCTGTCCCGACGACATCACTGCGATCGTGCCGCCGCCGGTCACGAGGTCACATAGAGTCTCCACCACACGCATAGGGCCTAGCGCATTGGTCACCATGACGCGGACGAACTCCTCCGTCGCGACCTCGCCGATTGTCTCATCCGGATTATTGGTAACTCCGGCGTTGACGAACAACATGTCGAACAGCCTGCCTTCGAGACAAGCACGCGTCGCTCCGATCTGCTCCGGTATAGTGATATCGACGGTCTGGATTTCGATTCTTCCGGGCGCGCGCTGCGCGAGCTCGTGCAACCGGGTTCGGGCGGTGCCCCGAACGGTTCCGACGACGTTCCAGCCGCGCTCCAGGAACTCCTCGGCGAGGGCATAACCGAGCCCGCGCGAGGCGCCAACGAGCAGCAGGTTTTTTCGCCCGATGGCGACGGACTCCATTTGAGTTCCCTTTGAGTTTCATGCGGGACGGCGAGCGCGGCGATTATTCTAAAACGTAACCCTGATCTGCGATACTGATGAGGAGCACTAGATCATGCATTTCAACACGGAAAACTATCCCGGCGTGTGTCCCGAACCGGCGGCGGCCACGTCGGGCTTCGTCTTGAATCATTCAATGCTGCGCGTGAAAGACCCGGCCGTATCGCTGGATTTTTATACGCGACTCCTGGGGCTGCGCGTGCTGCGCAAGCTCGACTTTCCGGAGATGAAGTTCTCGCTCTATTTCCTGGCGCATGTATCGGCCGCGGACGCGGTGCCCGAAGATCCTGGCGAACGGACCTCGTGGACGTTTTCGCAGCGCGCGGTGCTCGAGCTCACCCACAACTGGGGAACCGAATCCGACCCCCATTTCAAATACCACGACGGCAATGCGCAGCCGCAAGGTTTCGGCCATATCTGCTTCTCGGTGCCCGATCTGGATGCCGCGGTAGCCTGGTTCGACCGGCAACAGGTTCCATTCGCCAAGCGCCCCGAGCAGGGAAGAATGAAGGACGTGGCATTCATCAAGGATCCGGACGGCTACTGGATCGAGATCATCGAGCCCAAGCGGCTGGAAGCGCTCAGCCGCTGAGGTTCTCCGCACCTTACCGATCGTACCCGCGAATCCCGGTGCAAGCGATTGACACTCCGGGCATATTCGCTAATACTTTCCCATATGGTGAACGTTCAAGAACGGCTGCACCGCACCTTCATGGCGCTGGCCGACCCGACTCGGCGGGCGATTTTGGCGCAACTCGAGCGCAGGGACGGCGCTTCGATCAGCGAGTTGGCGGAGCCTTTCACGATCCGGCTGCCGGCGGTGATGAAGCATCTCGACGTGCTGGCGAAAGCCGGGCTCGTTACCCGCTCGAAATCTGGTCGCACGGTGACAGTGCGACTCAGGGCGCAGCCGATGCGCGAAGCAATGGAATGGCTGCAGCGCTACGAGCGATTTTGGTCGAACAGCCTTGACCGGCTT
>Ga0182030_10015245_pt1 | contig 15080 bp, 4 predicted proteins | sample 812S3MmetaG_FD_121299 | JGI IMG/M metagenome (GOLD analysis project Ga0182030, IMG submission 121299) | Permafrost microbial communities from Stordalen Mire, Sweden - 812S3M metaG (Illumina Assembly) | ecosystem: Environmental > Terrestrial > Soil > Wetlands > Permafrost | place: Sweden... | reverse complement strand
GCCAAGTTCCGCCTTGGAAGTACTGCCAGGCGTAGGTGAGTGTCGCCGTGCCGGTTGCCGTCACGCTGAAGGTTGCGGTGCTGCCCAGGGTCACTGTCCGGTTAACTGGCTGCACGGTGATAACCGGCGGCAAATTCACCGTCAGCGTCACCGCGACGCTGGTTGCGGTCACGCCATTCCCGGCCGTCACCACCACCCTGAACTGAAGGCCGTTGTAGGCCGCTGTCGTAGCTATCGTGGTGTAAGTGGCTGTGTTAAAGCCAGTTCCCACACCCCAATTGTGCCAAGTTCCGCCTTGGAAGTACTGCCAGGCGTAGGTGAGTGTCGGCGTGCCGGTTGCCGTCACGCTGAAGGTTGCGGTGCTGCCCAGGTTCACTGTCCGATTGACCGGCTGCACGGTGATGCTGAGCGATGAATTCACCGTCAGGGTCGCCGTATTGCTGGTCACAGTCGCACCGTTCCCGTCAGTCACAATGACTCTGAACTGAAGGCCATTGTAGGCTGCAGTCGTAGCTATGGTGGTGTAAGTGGCTGTGTTAAAGCCAGTTCCCACTCCCCAATTGTGCCAAGTTCCGCCTTGGAAGTACTGCCAGGCGTAGGTGAGTGTCGCCGTGCCGGTTGCCGTCACGCTGAAGGTTGCGGTGCTGCCCAATCCAACCGTCTGGCTGACCGGCTGCACAGTGATGGTCAGGGCGTTGGTTCCACTGAACTCAATTGCGCCGACATCGAACCTGTTGGTTGGCGCGGAGGAATCCGGTCTCGCATGGCCAAAGAAGTCTGTTGACGGATGAGTCACACTGGTTGGGACGTAGTCGATTGCCGGCGATCCCACTGCCAGCGCATAGTTGCCGAGGGTAGCGTTAGTAACCGGGTTGGTCTCTGCTAGCGGACCCCAGGTCATATTGATCCAATTGTTGCCTTCGTCCACCGTCGCGGCTGGAGTCAGGTTGAAGATTGGGTTGGGTACGGTCGCGTCCGAGATGCCCGGGGGTACGTTGAAGCTCCCCTTGGCAAACTCCGGCGGAACGCGCGAACCGTTGCAGTACTCGCTGACGACGTCCGGGTTCGTTGCCAGTATGTTATGTGTGCCGGTGCCGTTTTCCGATGCGTTTGTCAGTAGCGAATAGGTTGGCGCAAGGGTAAACCCTGAGCCATGATTGCCCGGCCCCGTGTCTCCGCGCGCGCCGATGTCCCAATAGCTTGAATTCGGAACGCATTGGCCGGTGGTTGTCTGATTGGTGAGTGCGGCTCCCAGTGCGCCAGAGCCCGTGAACGCCGAGTTATACAGCGTGACAATGTTCTGCTGATACGCCGAGCTCAGAGCACCCACGCCGACTTGGAACGAGCGGTTCTGCCAGATCAGATCGTTAACCAGGTAGGGGTTGGAGAAGCTGGCGCAACCGTCGTGTGTGTGGCCCGATGGACAGGTCAGGGCTCCGGGCAGAGCCGCGACCAGGTTGGAGCTATTCACCATGGTTACCACACCGGCGGGTTGCGGCGCCGATACGGTGGGCGATGTGGTTTGGTTGGTGGCGCCCGGCGCGCTGGCCAAGGGAGCTCCGATGGTATTGAAGAGCACTCCCGCCGTGGCTGTCGAGTCGTTGGAAACGATCGTATTGTTGATCAGGTTGACCACCAGCGAGTCTTGCAACGATACGCCGCCGCCATCCCAGCCGGCCACGTTGTTGACGATGATGTTATTGGTGACCGAAACCGAGTACCAATACTGCGGTTGCGTCGGGAAGCGGGGCACATCCGTGCCGTTGACTCCCTGGAAGCGCAAACCGCCGCCGCTGCCGGCTTCCGCCGAGTTACCCATAAGCAGGTTGGCATTGATCACCAGTCCGGGACCGGTGCCGTCGCCCAACCCAGGTGCGCAATCCACATCAGTGACGCTGCCGCACTCAGGTGCTCCTGTCCCCCCGCCTGGCAGTAAGCCGTCAGGAGCAGTGGCCATGATGATGAGTCCGCCACCGTTGGTTGGAATGGTTGGGTTGAGACTCTGGTTGAAGATAATCGTGTTGTGCTCGATGTCGCCGTTCTTGTTGAACCCGATGTGAGCGACGCCGCCTCCGTCACCTGTGCTCATATTGCCGCACACCCAGTTGTAGTTGAACTGGTAGTAGTCTGAGCCGGTGCAGAAGCTTACGCCGCCCGCCCCAGCCGGCGTGCCCGAGAACAGTTCGTCGCCGATGGAAGTGTTCAACGTGACAGCGTTATTATGCACGTTCACGTGAAGTTGGTAGCAGTAGGGTTCCTGCGTATTCACCGGATCTGCGGGGTTAGTCAGAAATCCAGTGGCCGGATCCGTGGTGGTCGCCTCGCAAGAACCTGGATCGGTGTCGAGGTCGGTGTCGTTGAGGTAGGCATCGGGACTTTCACCCTGGCCGATATTGATGCCGCCCGACAGCGTTCCGATATTGCCGTAGACCCGATTGTTGGCGACTTGCAGGTTATGACTCCAGCCGTGGGCGAAGATGCCGCCGCCGCCCTCGGAGGCGTCCGTAACGGTCAGACCATCGATGCTCGACGGGCTGCATGAGAAGTTGCTCGGATAGGGATTCGATCCACCCGTGCCAGTCGAGCAATCAGCGGCTGTGAGGTTGGTCGTGCCCGTCGGGAACGTGGCTTCATTTCCGCTTCCAAAATAGTCCGCCCCGCCGTGAGTGTTTACGCCCTTCGCGATAACGGTGATTCCCGCGCCCTCGTAGGCGCCCATCAAAGTGGGTTCCGACAAAATCTGGGCCAGGTTGCCGTTGGTTGTGGTATCCCAGCCGACGATACCTTCAAGCGGTATCCGGTCGACCTGCGGATTGTTGGGAACGCCACTGAAGCCTACCCAGCCTGCTGCTGTTCCGCAGGTGTAGCCGGCGCCCGTCGAATCGTAGGGATTTCCGGCGGAGAGCGGCGTGCCATTGAGCGCCAATCCAAACAGGCAATTGAGCTGCCGGCGCCATGGATCCATCTTGCCGGCGGGCTGGGTGTTCGCGTCGATAGTGCTGGATGCAGCTCCGACGCCTTGCAGCCGGACCGGCTTCCACATCAACACCATTTCCTGGTAGATACCGGCAGGAACCATAATCAGGTCGCCCGGAGATGCCTTGTCGATCGCCTGTTGGATCGAACCCGAGCCGGTTGGCGAGAGTGGTGTATTGGTGGTGATATACGTGGGCGCTTTGCCGCCGACCGTCACGGTAACTGTGTCGACAGATTGCTGGCCGCTGCCTGACGTAATAACCAACTGACCGCACCTGCCAAAGGCTGTCGCCGCTTGGGTTACGGTCATGGTTGTTGGGTAGGATTTGGCGCACAGCGGCAGATTCTGGAAGGCTGTGTTGTTGGGCACGGTGACAGTAATCGCTTCGTCGGCCCACGCGGTCACGGTCGCGGGTATCCCACCGATAGTCACAGTTCCGGTTCCCTGCGTGGCGCCGAAACCATAGTGGCGGGTCGTGGTCTTGTTATTGAATGGAGCCGTGGTGGCCGAGGGCCCCGAGTAACCATAGTTGTTCACGACCTGATCGCCTAACCCAGTGATTTTCAGGGTCTTGCCAAGCGCGCTCAGATAGGGTCCGATGCCAACGTCGCCATCGACTTCCTTGATTGCCGGGGTGAAGGCCGGGTAGTTGCAATCGGGATGGTTGTACCCCGCCGAGAAGGCCGACGTGGGCACCACGGGCGTATCCAGGTAATCGGTTTGTCCCGGCATGTACGGCAGCTCATAGCAGAACTGGCTATAAGCCGGGTTGTACAACGGATCGGGAGTTACCCCAGTCCCCTTGTCGTTCATGCAGAGGATCATCATGGTCGGCGAATAGCCGGTCGGGTTGGGCGGGTTCACTTCCCATGTTGAATAGTTCATGCCGTCGTAATCGCCCCACCAGTCGGAATACACGCGGCTGACCTCGAAGCCGTTCCAATCCTTGACCGAAACAGGCAGGTTGGCCGGAGCGAATTTCTCACCGAACTGCGGCGAGAATGGATCGAACTCCGAAGTGAAGTCGTCCGTGATGACGCCGGTGAACTTGGCGGCCTTGTGGGTTGAGGTGTAGATGTAGAACTTGGCGATTGCCCCCGCCTGATCATCCAGCGTGACTTCCTTGCGATCGCAGAGATTGCGGGTAGCTCCGGCGAAGGGCGCTACCTGCTGCGACTGCGGGTAGAGGCTGATGTAGTCGGGCACGATGCGCGCCTGGCCTACGCACGGCCAAGTTGGCTCGGGCGTGAATCCGGGGACTATCCCATTGTTGGGGCTGGCGCCCAGGCTCTGCGTGGGGTTCTGAGCATTGTTCGCGTTGTAGGCGCTGCCCACCTGCGCCTGGTCCGGGATAATGAAAATGTCGCCGAGGGCGCCGAACTCCTGGGTTACCGGCGCAATGAAGTCGTCGCCGATCAGGATGTTCTTGTCCTCTTCCTTCACAATTTCATAACTCGGGGGCGGCACCACTTCGACGACATACTTGCCTTTAGGCAGCATGGGGATGCCGGCATACAAATCGGGAGCCGTTACCGGGTCCGGAGTGCAGATAGTGCAGTTGGTTCCTACCGGCTTTCCATTGGCGTCCGTCGTGGTTACGCTGGGGAAGCTGTACATGCCGTCGTATTTCACCGGCTGCAGTTGGTTCCAGTTGTGCATGCCGTCATAGCATTTGAACTGGGAGTTGTAGGGCAGCGACGTCACCGCGGGTCCGCCGTGCTCGGAGTTATACAGGTTGAGATACTCCGGCTGGTTGTACAGCGAGAAATAGAAGAGGTCGCTGGTCGACTGGCCGGGGCAGTTCATGTTGGGGATGCCATTGGCGCGGAAGCCCTGTGCCCAATCGTCCCAGCTACTGGTCTGGGTGGTGTCAACCAAGGTGAGAGTAGGAGTTACGCCATCGGCCGCCGTCCCCTCCTGGTAAAGGTTGAGCGTGACGTGAGGAACCAGAGGCTCCCATTGCGTCTGAACGAGCATTTGCGGATCGTCGAACGGACGGGTCGAGGCATAAACCACGTGGCCCTTGATGCCGCCGTTCTCGCCAGCCGCGTAGGGTTCCTTGCCGAATTCGATGAAGTTGTTCTGGCCGGAGTAGCCCTGCCAGCCCTCTGATTCGACCCAAGGCGGATCGATGCGGCCGGTGGAAGCGCTTGACGAACTGGGAGTCGGCCCATTCTGGATCGAATTGCCGGTGCAATCCGCCTTGCCGCAATAGACCGATCCTGGATACGACAGGTTGGCCGGCAAGGGATTCGATTCATGCGTGTTCGCCAGGAAGTTGTACGCGGTCGAGGTTCCGCACAGCGGGTAGCCGGAACTCGTTTGACCGCAAGACGTTGTGCCGTCTGCCGGACCGCCCGAGTCGTAAACCGTGTGAATGCCGGTGTTCTTGTAACGGGTAGTATCCGTTTCAACTACGTACCAGTTGAAGAGCGGGAACTCCTCGTTGAAGTTGGCGGTACCATTGAGGTCGGTTACGAGGTTGTTGGACATGCTGCCATCCCGGTACCGAACCGTGGTGTTGATGAAGGGAATTCCCCCCTCGGAGGGATTGCCGTAGTTCGAATTGCACCCGGCCGGCGTATTGGGCGCCGTGCATTTCACTCCCGTGGTGTCGACATTCGAAACGCCATCCTTGTTGTCGTCGATGAAGGTCCGGGTATAGACGTTCGCCTGCCACTGGTTCGCTGGAACGTCTCCCATATTGGTGGTGGAATTTGCGTTTAGCCCGAGCGGGAACGAAAGGCCATCGACCAGCTGGTCGTTCCACTGGTCGAAGGTGGTAAGTCTCCAATCGCCGCTGGGCAAACCAGTAAGTGTGAAGGTGCCATCGGCGTTGCATGTGGTGAACGCGAAGTCTTCGCCGTCCGGATCTCCAACGCTTACGTAGCATGTGGTGAAGTAGAAGGAATCGCGCGAACCGCTGCTGTAGAGCCTCTCATCCGGAGTCCGGCTCATGCGCTCGGTCGTGACTTTTCCGGTCACCGTACTGGTGCATGTTGTACCGGCCGGCAGAGAGAGGTTGGCATCCAACCCCGCGCAAATTGGCGCCAGGCGGGCATTGATGATTTTCGGGTTGGCAAAGCCGATGTTTACGTGATATCCAGCCGGCCCGAATTCCTGGAAGTACGCCGGTTCACCGATCCTCAAGAACGAATCGTGGGGATGCTGGCCGTCCAAGGTGTTGGTCTGCAGCCACTCTTCGCCTTTGGCTATCCGGTCTGCCCCTTCTACAGCCTGCACGCTGAATCGTCCCGGCATCAGGTTGGCAATGACCGCCTGACCCACCAGAGGCGATAGAGTTGCGCCGTCCGACTCGTACTTGGGGCAGGTTACGATCATGCCCGTGATGCCATTGGCAGCTTTTGAAATCGGGCAGGCATTTAACCCCGTGGCCGGATCTATGTATCCGTCCAGGCTGTTCGCCAATGGCTGGTTGAACATGTCGTAGGTCATCTGTCCGGTCACGTCGCCGGAACCACCCATGTCGTCCCAGAGGATAATGTTGAAGCCCCCCAGACCTGGCTCATTGGTCGCCAGCACATCGATTCCGCCGCCGGCATCCTGCTCGCCGTTAAGCGGGAAATCATCCTCAAAGACATCAACCGTGAGTTTCGCCGGCGGGAAGGGATCTTGCTCCACCAGCACCGTTACGGCGGTCGCGCCGACCGCTATCGGGGCTCCGCCCATGGAGTGGCCGCAGGTGGGCGCTCCACCCGAGGTAGGAGCGCAGGAGGCCGACTGGTTCCCGGTCTGGAACGGGTCGGCGGCATCGCCCGGAAGGACCGAGATATAGTAGCGCTTGGTTGGATCGAGCGCTACCTGACTCGGGAATACGGGCGTCTTGCCATTTACGGCTGTGCTGTCGGTCCTGCAAAGGCCATTGCCGACATCGCACGCCGCCGGAAGGTGTGTCTTGGTGGTGGGGTCGAAGACCGTCTGGCCCGTTTCGCAGGATTGTTCTCCGGTGCATCCCTGCGCCACGAAGGTCATATCGCTAGTGTGGAAGTTGGTCCCGAGTAGTGGAAGGGCCCCGCCACCCGCACCCGGACAGCTCCCCGTTGGAGGATTCGTTGTGCAGTTGGGATCGACGTAAAAGCTTTTGTCTTCCTCGATGATCCATCGATAATCGGTCAAAATAGCTCCCGATATGGGATCCTTGACCGTCACCGCAAGATTGCTCCCTGTCGGGAAGTTCAATGTTACGGTCGCCGATGACGTGCTGACCGTGCCCTGCGAGTTTTGCGCCTTGTACGTGAAGGAATAGGTGCCTGAAGAACCAACCTTCGCGTAAAATCCACCGTTCGAGTCCAAATTGAGCGTCAGGCCCGGTCCCGGAGTGATGCTCGTCGCGGAAACCGTTAGCGGATAGCCTTTCCCATCGGTGTCGACCGACAATACGCCCGGAGGAGGAATTTTGATGAAGGTCGCCATCTTCGACGTGTAGGTGATGTTGTTTAGAGTGATTCCGCCGGCCGCTTCGATTACCGCGGCGTTCAGCGTTACCAGAGCCGTCGGGCCAGTGCCGTTCGCCTGATAAACGAAGGTGTCTGGGCTGGTCCAACCGGCACTGGGCGTATACGCGAAGGTGCCATTGGCGTTGAGAATCAATGTGCCCTTCGTTGGCGGAGTGAAAACCTTGACGCCATAGACATTGACGTCGTTGGCGATCACACCCTTGGACGGATCCGACACCGTGAGCGTCTCGCCTGGAACCACCGAGGTATACGTGTCAGGATTGGCTACTGCCGCCACCAATGCGGGATCGCTTGGGAGTCCCGATCCATTGATGCTGAGGTACGCCAGCATCCCGGCGTCGCGCTCGACAGAGTTGCCCGACAAGCTCAGCTCGCGGTCATAGACCGCCAGAGCTGGAAGGCCTGCGGCGGGTCCGTTGATCATGACGTCATATGTCTTGCCCGCGGCCATGAACACTTCGCTCTGCACGCGGGTAATTCCCGGCAGCGGGTTGCCGTCTTCGGCGATCAACTCGAAGCCGCCAACCGTAACCGGCGTTCCAGTCGCTCCTTGTTGTGTTAGCGAACCGACAATCGAAGGAACGTGCATATGCGAGCCGGCGTTCACCAGGCGCACCAATACCGATCCGGTCCCGGAGGACGGAGCGAGTGTCGCCGGAACAGCTGGGAAGAGTGATGCCGAGGCGCTGGTCTTGTTGAATGCGATTCCGTTGATCAGGTAGTACAGCGGCTTGTAGTTCACCGCTGGGGGGTAACATGTGTTGTAGTTCGCTGACGTGGGATTGCCGCATTGGTCCGGCTGACCCGACCACACCGCAGTTTCGGTAAACCCTGCCGTATTGACCGCGGCAAAGACGGCCTTGTTTTGTACCGGATCAATTTCACTGAAAAGGAGCGGGACTTCCGCATCGTAGCTCACGCCGGGATAAGCGGTGCCTGCCGCAGTCTCGGTGCCGCCGGCGGACGCCGTTGGCGCTGCGGTCACAACGAGGATGCCGTATAAGCCCATGGTCCCCTGGATGGAAGGATGCGTTCCGGATTCAAGCAGATAGGTGCCGGCGCGAAGGGCCGTCCAGATCAGGGCGCCCGGAGATGCCACCTGATGGCTGCCCGAAGCGGTCGCGCCCGTGGGAACCACCTCTGTGCCGAACGATTGCACGCGCGGCCCTTGCGCCGGAGGCGTAAACGTCGGACCGGAGGCCGCGACTGGCCAAGTGGTCTGCAGCGTGGAGTGATCCGGACTCGACGTCGTGGTCCCGCCTAATCCGAGGCCGCCGCCCACCTGGCCCACGATCATCAGCGAAGTGGGCACACTATTGCCGTTCGCAAACGTGAGATTGTTGGTGAGGTTGATCCTGAGGCCCTGCCCCGTAGGGACGGTAATCACGACAGGAGACCAGCCGCCCGCTCCTTTATTCAGCGCGGCGCAGGTTGCCGTGGAGCCTGATACGACCGCGCCGCAACTGTAACCCCACATCGGTACTGCTGAACCGTCGGGCAGAGTAATGGAGGCTGGCCCCGCGATCAGGTTGACTTGCTGTTGGGCGTGAGCCATTCCTGCACCGAGGAGGAGAACAGCCGCTGCAGCTATCGTCACCTTCAGATCTGCTATGTGAAAATTAAATCGCATCTCTCTTCTCCTCGTTCTCAGTTTTGTTCATCGATGACGAATTCCCGGGAATCGACCAGCATCATCATCAGCATTCCGCCGGGGAAAACATTGTTGGTGGTGATCTCGCGCTCGTTGTGTGAGTGCCACATGAACGCGTAGCCGCGCTCGTTTGCCGGGTTGGCCTGAGCATTGGCAGGCAGAAAAGTACTAGTGGGCCCGGTTGCGCGAGTGGTTGCATCCGGTCCCAGGTACGGACTGCCGCCATACCAGGCGCCGTTCGTGAATATGTCCGGATCGGGCAGCGTTACAGGACCGCCGCCCTCGACATCGCCGAAGGGTTGGGCCTGAAGAGGCTTGTCGTGGTCCTGGCACCACTCGTAATAGTTAACTGCCGTGGGAGCGCCGGTGTTGTAGCCGTCGGCATCGGGCACACAAGCAAGCGTGGCCAAGGGATCGCTGGAAGCGGAGTTGTGACCGTACATATCCCAGTTCAATCCCCTCCCCGTGAAATAGAAAATTCCATCCATGGCAAGCCCAGGGGTCGTGGTAGTGGTGAACAGTAGAGGTCCCGCAAGGCTGTTTGAATCAGTTGCGCTGAGAATCAGGTTTCCGTCGCGCGCCAGGATGCGTACATGGTTGGCGTGCTCGTGGAAGGGATGTTGCCATCGGCCCTGGCCGATGATGCGCAAAAGCACCTGCTCACCCGGATGCATGTGGGGATCGCCGTTGTAAGGCTGGTGCGGGTACTCGATTCCATAGTTGGGGTCCATAAGGTCGGGCATCGAGCGTCCGTTGATCATGAAGTACGATGGATGGTAAGGCTCGGTCGGAACCGAGAGACTGCATCCTGCGGCACCGGCGGTGCAGCCGGCCAGCGCCGTCACCTGCGCCAGAGCTTGAATGTGAATGTTGGCATCCATCTCGGAGAACTGGAAGAGGTATTCGCGGTCATAGCAGGTCTTGCCGTGGTCGTAGGCTGACGCCGCAAGCCGGAAATCGGATTCTCCCCATTTCGTTTGCGCCGTCTTATTGGCGCCAGGATTCGCGGCAGGCAGGCCGGATGTACAAGCAGCGGGTACATGGGCTGGAAGCACGATCACGGCGCCGTAGAGACCCATCTCCACCTGCAGGTCGCCCTGCGTCCCGCTGTAATAGGCGCGGGTGCCCGGCGATGTGGCGACAAACGTGTAGCTTACCGTTCCGCTAGGCGCTGCTTCCTGTGTCAGCAGGCCTCTCACGCCGCCCGACGTCGTGACAGTGAAGCCGGGAAACAGAATCGACGTATTGCCGGCCGCTGTGGGCAGGCCATTGGTCAGATTGACTGTGACCGTATCTCCTTCCACGACGATCAGCGTGGGGCCCGGAACTTGCATTGTAGGGCAGGTTGCACCCTTAATGGCCGTCGGCAAAAATCCGACCGGTGCGCCGTTGCAGCCGTACCCCCAAGAGTAAACGGTAGTCCCGTCTGGCTCGTTGAGGAAAGCGGGTTGCGCTGTCAGGTTGAAAGTCGCGGTGGAACCTATGCCACCGATGATGCCTGGAGCCGCAGCGTGAGCCGTCGCCGTGAGCGAAGCCACTGCCACCATCGCCGCCATAAGCAGTTGTGTCTTCAAAAACGCGTTTTTCATGTTCATCGGCCTCATTGCTGCTCTCCTAATTGATGTGAACTTCTGTCATCAGCCCGCCGAAGTTTTCAGCGTCGTTCGATAGGTGATCGAGTTGCGGCGTGAAGAGGTAAAACACGCTGCCCGACGGATAAAGCGTCGTGTTGCTGGCATCCAGAATCACGTCCAGCGATTCGCCTCCTGCCAGCGTGATCGAGTTGGTGTAGTAATCCAGGTTGTTCCCAGCTTGATCCCGCAGCAGCTTGGCGTTGTACCCGATGACATGCATTGGAATCCCCAGTGAGGCCAGCGTCTGATACTCCGTAACGTCCAGATCGGAGATGCGCAACAGCGCCTTTTCACCTGCTGGAATGTTGATGATCGAGGGCAAAGGCTGAGAGAAATGGCTTCTGCCATCCGCAGTTTCCGTTGCCAACGGACCGGGTGTAACCGTGTCGGGGTAGCTCCGTCCGTTCAGCAGGAAATACTTGTCCTTCATGTCTACAAAACCTTCCGGGTTGAAGGTCATGCCGACAAAATGGAAGTTGGGGTCAAAGCCGTGAATCTGGATCGGATACTCGACGTCGTAGTAGGTCGATCCATCGCCGTCGTTATAGACATATTTCTTTGCGGCAGTGCCGCTAGCGAACGCGCCATGCGTGCCGTTGTCTCCCCCGTGAGGAAGAGAATTGCTGCACAGGATGTCGTCGGCGGGATTGCACGCCGTCCGAAGATCCGCCTGCTGCAACTGGAGCGCATGGTAGAGGGTGAGTGAGGAAGGAACGCGATTCTGCCGCGGGCGAACATAGAGCTGCCCCACCATGCCCATCTGCAAATGCTCGGGAGGCGTGATATGGCAGTGCCAGAAGTAGGTTCCTGCATCCGGCGAAAGGTAGTAGTACGTGAAGCTGCCGCCGATATTGATGGCCACCGAAGCGTCCGGCACGCCGTCGTAGTCCGGCGATGCGTTGGGGTAGCCGTGGAAGTGAACTGTGTGCTGTTCGAACAGATCCGGCCGCATGATCATGCCCACGTTGCTGAGCGTAAGGAAGAACTCATCGTCTTCGTCGAACGCCATCAACGGAGCCGGTATATTGCCGTTCATCACGCCAATGTCCATGATCTGGCGGGGATCGACGTGCCCATCCAGGCATCCAGTCGTGTTTTGGCCCGTGCATCCAATAATCGGCGCACTGATATGCACGCCTGGGGCCGTTGTGTATCCCTCGCCCGCGAAGTTGATAGTGACGGCTGTAATCTGCCCGCCGGTAATGGTTACAGTTCCCAGGCCTGTCTGGCAGGCGGGAGCTGGGCAACCAGGCGGGTCGAAGGTCACCGTCGTCGGTCCGATGTACCCACTGCCAGGAGTTGTAATCGTCACGGTGTCGATAATTCCGCCGGTAACGGTTGAGGTCGCCGTCGCCTGTACTCCCGTTGGATTTGAAGTCGTAATATCTGGATCGCCTGTCAGTCCTACGGCACCGTTCCAACTGAACGAACCAAGGCCATCGGAGGGGGGCCACGCGGTGTATATTGGACTGTCCGTCGTGGCGGGATCGCCAGGCTTCAAAGTGACCGGAGTTGGGGCATTGAAGACATTCGGAAACTCTGTTCCGGGCAGTCCGGCTGCCATGTCCGCGAGCCCGGACAGCGGTCCGAAGGAGAACATGAATATCTGCGTGCCGTCGGCCATCGTTGAATAGCCGTCACCGCCTGAAATCTGTTGGCACTTTATCGCCCCGTTCACATTGGTGCTCGGAACCTTATAGTTACCGGAGCTGCTGGTGGTAAACGTAGTCGGACCCGCGTATGCAGGTTCGGCGTTATTATTCGCTGCCACCGGGTGCGTGATCGTGCTGCTGGGACATTGCACCCGAAACGACTGTGCGCCCGCAGGCAGTGCCGCAACAAAGATCAGCGCCAACACAGACGGAATCGTGCCCGCGTTTCTGCTCGCCATGAATTCTCCTCCTCGTCCGCCGACGGCCTCGTTCTTTCGATATGCAGTACGTAGCGCCGCCACCCTATCGTCTGTACAATGTTTACGGGAGACGTTTCGCCGCACATTGCTTAAGCGCAAACAGTTTCAAAACTTTTCTTAAATTGCTCAAACCGTTCGCTATAGTGCGATTCTTCCCAGGATTTGGGGGGGCAACTAGGGGGCGTTGTCGATCAATTTTCGAGAAAAGTCGGGTTCTCACCCGTTCTGGGCGTCTGGCCAACTTCCGCTCAAAAGCTGCGTGAGGGTTATTGGACGAATTTTGCTAGCAGCATCAGCTTGATGCAGAAGATCAGCCGTTCCTTGATCTTGAGCAAAGAACTCGCAAAATGCCTCATTTATAATGGATTCTGTAATTTACGCCACAGATTACGAGGCGACATGACAAGATTGCGAATTGCGCTATGCGTGATATTGGCAGGGATAACTGTTAGCCCAGTCCTTGCGGAAAGCGCTGAGCACGCATACAAGGAGGGTGATCGCGCTGAAAAGAAGAACAATTATGATGTTGCTTACCAAGCCTACAAGCAGGCTCACGACAAAAAGCCCAGTGACCCAAAATACATGGCCGCCTATCTCCGGATGCGCTTCTACGCGGCCGGACAGCATATACATACCGGTGAGGAGTTGCGTGACGAAGGCAAGTTGGAGGAAGCGTTGGCGCAATTCCGCCATGCCGCCGAGATCGATGGCAGCAACTTTGAGGCACTCGGGCAAATTCGGCGCACCGCCGATCTGATGCAGAAAAAGACCCGCGAGAAGGAGATCAGAAGTCAGCCGAAGGAAAACGCTCTCTCGTTGGAGAAAGAGGCGGCGAGCGCGGCGGGACCGATCACGCTGGATCTCAAGGCCAATATGCCGATCTCTTTGCATCTTGCGACAACTACCGATATCGTTTACAAGACGATCGCCTCGCTGGCGGGAATCAATGTTTTGATCGATCCGGAATACAAACCTCAAAAAGTCACTTTTGAATTGAAAGATGTGAGCCTGCGTGAAGCTCTGGATATGATCGCGATTCAAACCAAGACCTTCTGGCGGCCCGTCTCGTCGAACACGATCCTTGTTGCGTCCGATAGCGGAGCCAAGCGCAAGGAACTTGAGCAGAATGTCATGAAGACGTTCTACCTGCACAACGCTACCACCCCAGCCGATCTGCAACAAGCAGCCGGCACCCTCAAGGGCATTCTCGACATCAGCCATATCCAGGTAACTCCTGAACAGAGATCCCTTACGCTGAAAGGCACACCCGATCAGATGGTGCTCGCGCAAAAGCTGCTCGGAGACATCGACAAGGAAAAATCAGAAGTTGTGATCGATATTACGGTCATGGAAGTTAGCAGCGACAAGCTCCGCACCTTGGGAACAGTTCCGCCCACCAGCACAACTGTGACTGTGTCGCCCACTGGAACTTCCTCATCATCGACTTCGTCTCCGTCTTTGAATTCCTTGACCTCGATCAATTCGAACGATATAACGATTTCCCCGATCAGCGCTTCTATCACCGCCCTTATGTCGGATAGCAACACTAAAGTGATCCAGCGGCCAGAGATCCGGGCAATGGATGCCGAAAAGGCTTCTCTCAAAATTGGCGATCGCATTCCCATCGCGACCGGGTCGTACCAGAGCGGCATCACTTCGGGGGTCAACACTCAGTTCCAATACATTGACGTTGGCGTCAATATCGACATCACTCCCTATATCCATTCCGATAACGAAGTAACTCTGAAAATGTCCCTGGAAATCTCTTCCGTCACCGGCGAGCAGACTATCGACGGCGTCACCGAACCGACCATCGGACAGCGGCGTATCGAGCACGAGGCGCGGCTTGCGGACGGAGAGGTCAATTTGATCGGAGGCATTCTCGAGGACACGGAGACGAAATCCCTCAGCGGCTACCCCTGGCTGACAAAGATTCCGATCCTCAAGTACCTCTTCGGCCAGGAGAACAAGGAACGGACAAAGAACGAGATTGTCTTCGCTATAACTCCTCACATTATTCGCTTTCCGGAAGTCACGGATGAAAATCAGAAGATGATCGATGTCGGATCTGCCAATTCAGTGACCTATCGCAGATCGGACTCAAAGCCCACTGCAGAAGATTCATCAACCACTCCGGGTACGCAAAGCCCGCAGAAGAGCCAGTAGCTTTGCGGGAGTTATTCTCCTACGGGATCGACGCGACTGTTTGCCTGGCTTGATTCTCGCGGGCCAGAACGCGGCGATTGAACTCGTGAATCGGCCGCCCACATATGTCTGGGTCTCGCGATAGGGTGGAATGCCGCGATATTTATCTTCACTGCTACTATAGCAAAATCAGAATAGCTGTACCCCGAGAGCTAGACTGCTGAGTGGCTTTTTCCTCAAGAAAAAGCCACCTTTGAGAGTTTTTGTAAGGGCACATTTATTC
>Ga0182030_10015244_pt1 | contig 15080 bp, 18 predicted proteins | sample 812S3MmetaG_FD_121299 | JGI IMG/M metagenome (GOLD analysis project Ga0182030, IMG submission 121299) | Permafrost microbial communities from Stordalen Mire, Sweden - 812S3M metaG (Illumina Assembly) | ecosystem: Environmental > Terrestrial > Soil > Wetlands > Permafrost | place: Sweden... | reverse complement strand
CCTAAACCCCGCGAGCAATCGCATGGCATGGCAACAGAACCGTTCAGAGACAAAAAGCTCCTAGTCAGAGCACTCTGAACGGTCATATCTCGAAAGGGATATGGGTGTCGCAAGGCATCGCTGGCTGGGAGCTTTTTGCGTCCAGTCAGCGAAGGATGGGATTAAAAAGAAGTATTTTTATTCCTATCCCCAACTTGCCCCCCCCCCAGTACCTGTTAAACTTGAATCATCTGGGGATTATCCCATTGGGCATACTATTTGGTTTGAAGGATAGGAGTTGAGGAAACTTATACAGAGTCGAATCGTAGTCAGATCTCTTTGCTCGTCGGATCGTTAAACATAAGCCCAGAGTAAATAAATTATAAGTATGAAAAAAAACTATCGTAGTGGATTTGCAGCAGCGTTAGTAATATTTATCGTTGTTGTTTTAGCTCTAGTAGGAGTTATTGCATGGGTGCATTATTATTACCTACCGCATATGGTAATCGAAAATGCGACATCTTCGGCAACAACTTCAGTGGCTACCACTACCGCTATTCAATCTCCGGCAACCACCACTACTAAGACTACAAACAACACTATGACCGTGACGATAGGGGCGCCAAAAGCTGTCTCTACAACACCGCCTGTCGCTGATCCTAATGCACCCGTGACGATTACTGTTCCTTTAGGAGCTCAACGCACTACCTCTCAAGGAGTCCCTATAACATTCCAAAGCCCGCTTAGTTTTACTAATAGCGACGGCTCAACAAGCCAAGGGGCGGATGTTATCGTTATAGATAACGGAACCTCGTCAGAATTATTGATGCAGGTGGGTCAAATGGATAATCTCACTATGCACAAGATTACTTTAGAAAAGGTGAATAGTGCCGGCGCTACATTTTTAGTGCAAGATAACTATATTATCAATCCATAAAAAATAACCAAAAAACACTAACCTATAATTAAAACTATGTTTTCAACATTAAAAACTCAGGCGACAAATTTTATCGAGCCTTATAAAGAAAAAAATCCGGCTACCTATGCCGCCGCAGAACAGGCTGTCGGAGCTATTTTAATAGCCGATGGTTTCATGGGGACTCCACATCCGATGGGAGGGAAGGGTCGTCCGGGCATCTTCGGCACTATTAGCGGAATGGTTATAGGAATCATTTTTATGTTCGTTCCAACATTCTTCGGTAATATAACAGGCATTAACAGCATGACCGCCGTTACATCAGCAACGGTGGTTTCGGTAGGCACGCCAGTTATTTCGACAAACACGAACAGTAATGGTGGTACTAGCACTAGTAGCGCCTGTTCATTAACGGCGAGTTATACGGTAAATGGAATTCCATACACGCAACAGGAATCGTCAGATTCATCGAGTAATTGTGGATTAACCCAGGGACAAACTATCACCATTAATTATAATCCAGCCAGTCCTGGGTCGTGGATCTACGGTGCTAACACCATCAAGGATTTCCTTTGGATATTTTTCTTCGCGGGATTACTTTCTTTGATCTATAGCATTATTCTGTTCTTTGTCCGTTTATTCAGCATCATCTTTGGATGGAAATTATTGAAGGACGGCCGAAGAAATGCGGCGAGCTTACCTCAGGGAACTAACCTCCAAACAATGATCGATGAAATTAAGCAGAACTTTACGTCAAGTGTATTTGGCTTTGGGAGCGGCACAAATCCGTCTATCAATAACGCCAGCGGAATGCAACTGTAACAATGAAAGATTTCATATTGAAAGGATCTTGCTCCGCGGTTGCGGTATACGCTCTATTGCTTAGTAGTGTGGCAGTTGTAAATGCGCAGAATTATCCGTCCGATGTAACCACCACCATTGCAACGTCTACCTCCTCTTGTATGGTGAACGGGCAACCCGTACCTTGTGGTCAACTGTTTAAATCTGTTGGATGGTTTGCGGGGATAGGACTTGGCCTCATTATTCTCTTTATCGTCATATCCATTCTCTGCCTTATCTTTTGGATCTTTATGCTAGTGGATGCAATCAAAAAACCGATCCAGCATAAGCCTCTTTGGATAATCATCCTCCTTCTTTTCGGTATAATAGGTGCGATCGTATACTACTTCGCGGTGAAGCGGAGTGCTGATCCATTGGTGAGTGGAAACATTCAGAATAATAATGTTACTACACCCAGCAGTACGCCCCCTCCAACCTCTCAAATATAATATCCCTACGAAAGGTCGATGATAATCATTTATCTCACATGAATTACTATTTAAGCGTATTGAAGAACTACGCCCAGTTTTCCGGCAGGGCTCGGAGAAAAGAATATTGGATGTTTGCTCTCGTGAGCGGCATAATCTTTGTTGTTCTTGAAATTTTGGGTTCTTTTGTAAACGGGCAAACAGGAGCTATTATCGTTGGCATTTATAGCTTGTTGGTGCTCATTCCATCCCTTGCGGTGTCAGTGCGAAGATTGCACGATATTGGCAAAAGCGGGTGGTGGATACTGATCGCTTTAATTCCTTTTATCGGTGCAATCGTGCTTTTAATCTTTGCGGTCATGGATAGTCAGCCCGGACAAAACCAGTACGGCCCCAATCCGAAAGTAGCAGGGATTTAATAGCCTTAATCAATCAACAAAAAACGCCCCTAGTTTCATTGGGGCGTTTTTTGTTTTCATAGCATATTTACTTTACCGCTCTCTTTTGTGCTGCCAAAAGCTTCTCATAAGAGGCGATCATTCCCTTAATTATTAATTGCTTGAGGTGACGATAGTCGCCGTCCCGATCAATTTTTCCAAGCGCATCAAGATAGGCGACTTTGTTTTCACCTTCATATTTGATGTCGGTTGGTTGCAGGTTAAAACGATACAAAATAAGGTTTGTCATCAAGCGTGCCATTCTGCCATTGCCTTCACAAAAAGGATGGATCGCCGCGATCTGATGCTGTGTCCAGGTTGCAAGATCAACTACGGCATCGTTGCGTAACGTAAGCGCCTTCTTGTGCGCTTTCGGACTTAGATTCTTTTGGATTGTCGGGATTTGAGATAGGCGATTATCAAGCTCCCGCCAAAATTCATACATCTTAGGTTCGATGGCGGTACCCGGTGGAGGAATCATATATTTCAACTTCTTTATATCCTCACCGGTTTTTCTGAATCGTCCGGCAATATACGGATTTACGTTTTGAAAGAATGCTTTGTGAATTCGCTTGATAACTTGAAGCGTTATCTTTTCTTTCCCTTCACCAATTTCTTTCGCAAGCGTTTGAGCCTGCCAGAGTCCGGCGGCTTCTCGTTCTTTTAATTCCTGCTCATCCTTAGGCCACCGGAAGCTCTTTGGCATTGATCGCGTTGTCAATCATTTTCTTCGTAAGCGCTGATCCTTCTAATTTGCTCGAATAATAAAGTTGATCAATGGCGAGTGACTGATCAAATTTTGCTTTTTCAACATCAGAAAGGGGAGGCAATTTTTGTGTCTCTAATTGCAAATTAACCAACTTGCCAATTTGGTTTTTAAGTTTGAGAATTTTGGTTGTTTTCATGGTCTTTATTAGATTATGAAACTTGAGGGATATTTTATCACGCAAAAGTCTTTAAATCAAGCCCTCTAATATCTCTTAATTGTAGCACATAACCCACAGGCGACTGGTTCTTGCGGATGTGTATAAGATAATACAACGCAGGAGGTTAAATGTTTCTAAAATTAGTTTATTGTCTGATCTTCACTCCCTTCACGCTGAACCAGAAAAAAGAGTAGATTGCTGTCAACAGGATAATCACAAGAAATACAGAGATCACGATCTCGCCATATGTGAAGCCGTTATAATAACTAGAATCGGTCGAGGTGCTTTCTCCATAAAGAGTTATGCACGTAGAGCTGCCAAATTCAAACGCTCCGCTATCTGTCGAAGTAGCGAGATTTAATAACCCTTCATTAAGAACCATCGGGTTAGAATAACTGCATGTCGTCGTCGCGTTAGTCATATATTTTTGGTGGCGTCCAACCGTTGGACGGTTCCACGCCCTTAGTATAAGGTGGCGCGTCAAGTGCAATCCAAGTCCTATGTGTTGATAACCCCAAAAAACATTTATAAAACCTACCTCAAAACAATTTAGCTATGGCATGACTGGACGGCGGAGTCGAACCGCCGTATAGTCCGGCGAGGTCGATAAAAACAGCATAAAACCCATTGTCCCGAAAGGGATCAGCCGAAAGGCATGATGCAACCAATGGGGTCTCGTATTTTTACTCTTTTTCGAGTAAAATTACGCCCTGGAGCAATCGAAAGATTGTCTCCCGTCAAAGGCCCACTTGAGTTGCATCGGTGGGCTTTTGCGTTAAAAAAATAAAATAAATAATGAAACTAAACGATGCAATAAACCTGTATTTGGGTTCTCGCCATCAGAACCGGAAAGCAAAAACGGTTACACAAGATTTCGTCCATCTCTCCGATTTCATGTTCTACATAAGGGACCTCGCCCGCGAGGTAGAATCAATAACCCTTGAAGAATGTGAAAGTTGGCTGGCTCTAGTGAAGAAGTTGGGATACGACGACAACACTCGGCAAAAGAAAGCGATAGCGATCAAAATCTTTTTCGAGCATATGTTCAAGCGTCGCATCCAAGTCAGCTTCGATCCCGATCTCATTCCGGTTCCGCGCAAGGTTTTCAAGTTTCCGCGTGTTGCAACCGAAGAACAGTATGAGCAGCTTCTCGCAGCGGTAAAGGATAAGGGGAAGTGTGGCGAAATTACCTACGCAGTCCGGGACAAAGCGATCCTCATGCTCATCCATGACACGGGAGCGAGAAACGGCGAAATCATTTCTCTCGACATGGATGATCTCAACTTGGAAAAGAAATCAGCGCGGATCAAAACGGAAAAATCGCGCGGGGTCGTACCGTACCGGGAAATCTTTTGGAGCAATGCAACGAATGAGCAGTTGAAAAGATGGGTTGCCTGTCGAGAGAAGTTTATCGCAACAACGGAACTCGAAGAACCAAAAACTTTGTTTTTCGGAATCAAGGCTGGATGCAACGCTTCATACCATTCCGCTAAAGGGAGAAGGTTGCAGGTCAGCTATGTTGCGGAGTTATTCCGCAAATACTCGAACAGGGCGAATCTGCCGATCATCAACGCCCATTCCTTCCGGCATCTCTTCGGGCGCGATCTGGCAAAAAAGAAGGCAAATAATTTTGTCATTTCGAGCATGATGGGACACGCCCGCGTGGAGAGTTCATATCCGTATACGATGCTTTTCGGAAAAGACAGGGAAGATGCCTACCGCAGTTTACGAGGGGAATAGTTATTTTCAAGCATGTCATAGCAGGGGGTTTATACACAACCGACGTTTAGTACGCCAGGGGGCTGTGCTATACTCAAGTGGTAACTTAAAACATTTATATATTCTTGGTTTGTTTAATTTTTTAAAAAATTATAAGAGCCCCGGTGAGAACTATGGGAATCACAATCGAGGGGTAAATGAAAAACCGGCGAAAGCCGGTTTTTCATTATGATATACTTAAGATACATAAATATTTTCCAGGCAGACACGCCCAGAATGGCCTCATCGTCGTCGGTAATCTTCTGAGCGGCGGGCTTCCAAGAAAAATTGGGGCAGGGAAATGACGATGACCCGGGCTATGCAGGTAAACCGACTTTTATGTGCCCACGCTCTATTCGATCTAAAAAGAAAAGTGGAAGCCCGGCTTTTACACTTATCGAGCTTCTCGTGGTGATCGCCATCATCGCGATTTTGGCTGTTGTGGTTATATTAACGTTGAATCCTTCGGAGCTTTTGCGCCAGGCCCGGGATTCCGATCGTATCTCCGATATGGCGACCTTAAAAAGCGCGCTCGGAACATATGTCGTGGACCAGAGCGGCCTTTCCGGTTTTTTTATGGGAACGCCCGGCGCTTGTTACAATACCACCCCGGGAGCGTCCTCGACGTTTTACGCTCCAAATGCATCGGGGACTTGGGGCGCTACGACCACTTGTGCTGGATGGTTCGCCTCCGCCACGACGATTGCGTCAACAAGCGGACGCGTCATAAACGGCACGGGTTGGCTCCCGGTCTCTTTCTCTTCCACCACCGCCGGATCTCCGATCGCCGCGTTACCTCTCGATCCGCTGAATACCGATGGTGCCGCTGCCGCAAAAAGTTCGGGTGCGTTCTTCTACGGTTATATTACCAACGGAACAGCCTACAAACTTTCGGCTTTTATGGAGAGCAATAAGTTTTCGACAGGTGGGCCCAGCGACGTTGAGACTGCCGACGGCGGCATCAACAACTACGTCCACGAACAGGGCTCGAACATCGCGTTGTAAAAAAATCACTATTGGAGCCGTTCGTTCGTTGCCGTCAGCATTTTTTCGAATACTTCCTGTGCGGTGAGAGCGGTTGTATCAAGTACGAAGTCATAGTTCTTTGGATCAAGGTGGTCCTCTATACCGTAAAGCATAGAATATCGCTCGCGTTCCATCTTTTCCCGCTCGGCCGTAGCGATCACCATCTCGTCCGTGGATTTACCGGCATTCTCCTTCCGCTCGCCGGAGCGATGAGCGCCGATGGCCGGATCCACGGTGAGGAGGATATTGAATACCTTGAACGGGCTGCTTTTTGCGAAGTACCACGCCACACGGCCTTGGACGATCAGGTTATCGTGTTCCCGCATTGTCGTCGCCTGGCGCTTGTCCACCGTCTGCTCGAGCGCGGGATCGTTTTTGAGTTGAGCATAGAACTGTTCAATGGACAGATTTTTTTCCGCGGCCATATCGCGGAAAATACCGCCAACGTAAAGCTCTTCGTAATGCAGGGCTTCTGCCAGCTTGTTCGCAAGTGTTGTTTTGCCTGCACCGAGATTACCTCCAATCGTGATGATCATATATATATTAAAACATAGTTAAAGCCCCGAAGAAAATATTGAAAAATCGCCGGTTTTCAGCTACTATCAGAACTATCAATGAGCGACTATAAACCCACCATCGGTCTTGAGGTGCACGCGGAGCTTAAGACGCGGACGAAAATGTTCTGCGATTCTTTGAACGACCCGAGCGAATTGCATCCGAACGTGAATGTCTGCCCCGTCTGCATGGGCCATCCGGGGACGCTTCCGGTGCCGAACAAGCAGGCGATCGAGTATGTCATCAAAGTCGGCTTTGCCATCGGCGGAATACCGAACGCGAAGTCGCGCTTCGATCGCAAGAATTATTTTTACCCCGACCTCCCGAAGGCGTATCAAATCTCGCAAGCAGGGCAACCGCTCGTGATCGGCGGAACGTTGAAAGGCATCAAGATCAATCACATCCATTTGGAGGAGGACGCGGGCAAGTTGATGCACGATGACGCGGGTGCCAATGGTAATGGAAGCACGCTCGTGGACTATAACCGTGCGAGCGTGCCGCTTATGGAACTTGTGACGGAACCGGACATCCACACGGCGGAAGATGCGGTGGCGTTCATGAAAGAACTTCAGCTGATCCTGCGTTACCTCGGCGTCTCCGACGCGGACCTCGAGCGCGGCCAGATGCGTGCGGATGCCAACATTTCCATTTCGCCGGACGACACGCTTGGCACGCGCGCGGAGGTGAAGAACTTGAACTCGTTCAATTCGGTGTTCCAGGCGATCAATTACGAGATCAAGCGACAGACGGAAATTTTGGATAAAGGCGAGAAGGTGCATCAGGAAACACGCGGGTGGGATGACGTCAAACAGAAGAGCGTATCCCAGCGGTCAAAAGAAGAAGCACAGGACTACCGCTATTTCCCGGAGCCGGACATTCCGCCGTTCGAGACGGCGTCGCTCGGTCTGGAAGCCATAAAGGATTCCGTGCCGGAACTCCCCGCGCAAAAGCGCGTGCGGTTCGTAAGCGAGTATGGGTTGGATGAGAAGGCCGCCGACGCTCTCGCGGGGGAGCTCGAGACCGCGAATTATTTCGAGGAGGCGGTCTCCGAATTCCGCGAAGAGATCCCGGACGGGAGCGTTGCCACGGTCTATAACTATTTGACGAGCGACCTGCGCGGGTTGATGAAAGAGGCCGGGGTGACGCTCGCGGATGTAAAGGTGCGCCCGGAGCATTTGGCACAACTTGCGATATTCATAGAGCAGAAAAAGATCACGAGCCGCCAGGCGAAGGATATGCTCGCAAAGATGTTCGCGACCGGCGCCGATCCCGCGGAGATCATGAAGAGCGATAATGTCGGCATCGGTGACGCGGACGAAGTGGAGGCGGTCGTGCTCGCGGTCATCGCGGAGCATCACGCCGCGGTGGCGGACTACAAGAAGGGGAAGACCGCCAGCCTGCAGTTCCTTATCGGCCAGGCGATGGCCAAACTCAAGGGCCGCGCCCGCCCGGATATGCTCAGGGAGATCTTCGCGAAGAACCTGGCATAACGCGCCCCGGAGTGCTTGACACGCTGGCGCATTTGCGTAGAATAAGTATCAGCAATTTGTAGTTCGGTTTTTTTGTGGAGACGACCTTTTGTGAAGAGAGGGGCGAAGTCGTTCGCTTTTCAAGGGGTCTTCTCCACTGATCATGTATGGAAGCGAAGGAGAAAAACCCCGGAGGTCGTTTATGCACACCGAAGGTAACGGTGTTAGTGTTGTTTCCGATCCGCTTTTGGCTATTTTGGTAAAAGTGGAACAACCCGGGCAGGTCCATCCCTGCTGTTATTGTGAACAACCCCTGGCGTTGCTCTTCGGCGACGGGAGCCCCGGGCTTTGCGGAACGGTCGATTGCGCCGGTCACAAACGGCGTAGCTGTATCGACTTTCCGGCAATGCGTTGCACGGGCTGCGGTAGCGCACTCGTTCTCCGCACTGGCGGCGGACGACGGCACTGTAAGTCTTGCGAGAAGGAGTTCCCGGCGTTCGCCATTCCGGAAACGTACACCAAGTGGATGCCGCAAACTTCAGGAGTCACGGCATCCGTCGCTAACCGTACATGATTTTCCCCGCGGGCATCGTTTTCCCAACGATCGCCCGTATTTTTTTATTTCAAAAACTCGCTCACGATTGTTGTCGCCTCGGCTTCCGATGATATCCACTGGTTCACTCCGGACTTTCTGAACCACGTCATCTGTCGTTTGGCATAGTGCCAGGTGTTGAGCTTCATCGCCGCAACGGCGTTCGCGAGCGATAGCTCGCCATTCAAGTATGCGATGACCTCGCGATAGCCGATGGCGTCGAAGGCGACCGGCGTCGGTCCGTACTTTCCTATGAGTCCTTGCACTTCGGCAACGAGGCCGTCGCGCATCATGGCATCTATGCGGTCGTCAATTCGTTCGCGCAACACTTCCGGCGCGGGATCGAGGCCGAGGATGAGCACATCGAACAGCGGCTCGTTCTTTCTGCGTTGGGCGGTGAAGGGCTCTCCGGTCGTGATCGCGACCTCGAGCGCGCGCACGACGCGCCGCGGATTTTTCGGATCCACCACGTACGCCGCCTCCGGGTCGAGTGTGATCAATCTCTTGAATGCGGCACCGAGCCCGTCGCGGGCGATGTCTGCCTCGATCTCCGCGCGGAGCGCGGGATCCGCCTGTGTCTTTGGGATATTTAAGTTTTCCACGACTGCCCGAACGTAAAGTCCGGTGCCGCCGACGAGCAGGGGAACGTTCCCGCGTGCGATGATGCTCTCGATCGCCACGATCGCGTCGCGTTGATACTCGGCCACGGTGTAGTCTTCGTTCGGATCTTTGATATCGATAAGATGATGGGGGATCGCGCGGCGTTCCTCCGCGCTCGGTTTTGCGGTGCCGATATCCATCCCGCGGTAGACCTGCCGGGAGTCGGCTGAGACGATCTCGCCACCGAAGCGCCGGGCAAGCGTGATGCCGAGGGCGGTCTTCCCGCTCGCGGTGGAGCCTACGATAGCGATGATTTTGGGCTTATTGACCATTTTCCAGGAAATATGTATAACTTGACTTCTGCGGCGGGGGTGGTATAATATCTGCAGACAGATTTCATCAAGCGGGGGTCTCCATGGGGCGGATCATCCTTGAGGTAGCGTTAGCTTGGTTTGTTGTGATCCTTCTTCTTCTCCGGCTCATTCATGCCGGAGTCAAGCGGCGGGTCAAGTCTGAGGATATGCCACTGAGGGATGTGTCCTTTGGTGGCGGATACTCGCATTAGCGCAGCCGGGCTTCCTTTTTAGGAAGCCCGTTCTCGTTCTATCCCAACACCTTCTCTTTTATCTCCGCGCCGATTGTTTTCAAAAATTCTTCAACGGGCATTTCTTTTTCTTCACCTTTCCGGTTGCGAACATTCACCGTGTTACCGGTCTCTTCTTTTTCTCCGACCACGATCACGTAGGGGACCTTCATCATCTCCGCTTCGCGAATGCGCTTACCGAGGGATTCGGTCGGCTCGCTCCACTCGGACCGTATGCCATGAGCGACGAGGTTCGCGTTTATTTCTTTGCCGTAGGCGGAGAATTTCTCGCCGACGGAAAGAATGGAAACCTGAACCGGGGCAAGCCATACCGGGAATACCCCGCCAAACTGTTCGATGATGATGCCCATGAACCTGTCCACCGATCCGAGCAGGGCGGCGTGGATGACTGCCGGCCGTACTTTCTTTCCACTTTCGTCCACGTACGTCATATCAAAATTTTCCGGTTGGTTGTAATCCAATTGGACGGTTGTAAGCTGCCAAGTCCTGCCGAGCGCGTCCTCGACGCGGATGTCGATCTTCGGCCCATAGAATGCCGCTTCTCCTTCGGCGATCTTGAACGGCGCACCCCAACGCTTTGCCGCTCCGACGAGCGCGTTTTCCGCATCGTTCCACATGTCGTCCGTGCCGAAGTAGTTGGCCTTATTCTTCGGGTCACGCACGGATATTTCTACGCGGAAGTTCTTGAAGTCGAATTTTTCATAAATGTCACGAGTGAGGCCCAGGATCATATCGATCTCGGATGAGATCTGATCGTGGCGGATCACATGGTGCGTATCGTCTTGCGTGAGCGATCGCACGCGGAAGAGGCCGTTCAACTCTCCGGACTTTTCGTTGCGATAGTCCGTGGCATTCTCCGCGATGCGGAAGGGGAGGTCCTTATATGACTTTGGTTCCGCGTTATATATCTGGAAGTGATGCGGGCAGTTCATCGGCTTCAATACAAACTCCTCGCCGTCATCGGTCTTGATGGGCGGAAGCATCGCATCGTATTTCCCAAGATGTCCGGAGCGGATATAGAGTGCCTTTTTTGCCAAGTGCGGCGTCCAAACGAATTTATAATTATTCGCTTTCTTGAGCTCGGTTATGTACTTGATCAATTCTTCTCGGATGAGGTTGCCTTTTGGCATGTAGAGCGGCAAGCCCGAACCGACTTCGGGGGAAAAAGTGAACAAGCTCAATTTTTTACCGAGGATCTTATGATCCCGTTTTTCGGCCTCTTGGCGCATCGTGAAATAATGAGCCAGCGCTTCCTTGCTCTCGAATGCGATCCCGTAGATGCGCTGGAGCTGCTGATTTTTTTCGTCGCCTTTCCAATACGCGCCGGCGATCTTATCGAGCTTGAATCCGTCGGCCGGGATCTCGGAGGTATTCTCCACATGGCCGCCGCGGCAGAGATCCATGAAAGCATCGCCTGTCTCATAGACGGTCAGCTTTTTGCCTTCGGCCGCAAAGTCGTTTATTAAATCCAACTTAAATGGCTGGGCGGCAAATATTTTGCGCGCCTCGTCCGGCGTTACCTCGCGCCCGGTGAACGGCAGCTTTTTATTGACGAAGCCGCGCATCGTCTTCTCGAGCGTCTTTAAATCGTCCGGCGTGATCGGGCGGGGGAGCAGGAAGTCATAGTAGAAGCCGTTCTCGACGGTGGGGCCGATGCCGAGCTTGGCATCCGGGAACTCTTTAAGCACCGCCGCCGCCAGTAGGTGCGCCAATGAGTGGCGGATATGGTCGAGCTTCTCTGCGGAACCGTCTGATGAGGTATTTGCCATAATATGGTCATTCTACGCCAAATATATTCATATTTAAAGGGTGGACGCTTTTAGTGCCGGGACGGTGCTATACTGATATTTATGAATAAACAATCGTTTTTTATCGCGCTAGCCGTCGGAATCGTTATTGTCGGAGGAATTTGGTACTACGAAGCACATACCACCCCAACGGTTACAGCGCCGACAACTCCCGTTCAAACGGCCACAACCACCACTCCCACGGCCACTAATTATGTAAACACTCAGTATGGATTTACATTCGCATTGCCTGCATCTTGGGCAGGCTATTCCATTGTGACGAGCACATGGATGGGCGACTCACAGCCGAGGGTGGTGGGTCCTATTGTTTCCATCAGGAATCCTGCATGGACATCGGGCACCCCGACGCAAGATATTCCCATTATGGTTTTCACGCAAAGCGAATGGGTTAAAGTAAGCTCCGGCACTTTGGCGGTCGGCGCTGCGCCGATCCCGCCGAGCGAGTTGGGCCAAAATTCCCAATATGTGTTTGCGCTTCCGGCCCGGTACAACTATGCGTACCCGGCGGACTATCAGGAAGTCGAGACGATCCTTGCGGGCAATCCGCTTAGCGCCACCAACTAGCCGGGGCTGGCAAATAAAGCGTTTTGCGTTATTATGTGCTTATGCTCGATATTAAATTCATTCGCGAGAATGCGGCGGCAATAAAGGACGCGGCGACCAAAAAGAACCTCGATCCGAAGCTTATCGACGAGCTTTTGGATGTGGATACCAAGCGCCGCGAGGCGATGACGATATCGGAAAACCTCCGCGCGGAGCAGAAGAAGACGCAGGACCGCGAAGCGGGCACAAAACTGAAGGAGCAGTTCAAAGAGCAGGAGGAAAAGCTCAAGCCGCTCGAGAAACGGTTTCGCGAGCTGATGGTGCGCGTGCCGAACATTATTGCGCCGGACGTGCCGGTGGGCAAGAGCGAGGACGAGAACAAAGAAGTATTCCGGTGGATCCCGAACGGCGACGGCACGGGAAGCAATTCCGGGGAGCCGCGCAAATTCGATTTTGCGCCGAAGGATCACATGGAGCTCGGCACCGCGCTCGATATTTTGGATTTTGAAAAAGGCACGAAGGTGGGCGGCTTCCGCGGATATTATTTAAAGAACGAAGGTGTTCAGCTCGTGATGGGCATCATGATGTATGCCGTCAATAAGATGGTAGAGAAAGGATTCAAGCCGATGATACCGCCGACGCTCGTGAAGGAGTTCGCGTTGTTCGGCACGGGATACTTCAAAGGAACGGAATATGATCCGGAGAGCGACGAGATATACCAGATCGCGACGAGCGATAAGGAGGCGACGGGTGAAGTGAGTGCGGAAAAGAAGTTTCTCGTGGGAACGTCCGAGCCGTCATTGCTCGCGTATTATTCGGATGATGTGCTGAAAGCGGAGCAGTTGCCGATCAAGAATGCCGGCTACAGCCAATGCTATCGGAGCGAGATCGGCAGTTACGGCCGCGACGTAAAAGGCATGTATCGCGTGCACGAATTCATGAAGGTTGAGCAGGTGGTGCTTGCGGGCGCCGACATCGAGGCGAGCACGAAGCTTCAGGACGAGATGGTGGCGATCTCCGGCGAGATGCACCAGGAGCTTGGGTTGCCGTACCGGCGGCTGATGATCTGCACGGGCGACCTCGGCGCGGGCAAATATCGCCAGTTCGACACCGAGGCGTGGCTTCCGGGAATGAATCGCTGGGCCGAGACCGGCTCCGCGAGCAACTTCCTCGACTGGCAGTCGCGTCGCTTGAACGTAAAGTATACCGACCCCGCGACCGGTGAAAAGAAATATGTCTATATGTTGAACAACACCGCGCTTCCGAGCCCGCGCGTGTTCATCGCCATTTTGGAGAACTATCAAACGAAGGATGGAAAGGTGGTTGTTCCGGAAGTGCTTCGAAAATACGTAGGCAAGGACATCATCGGATAAGGTCCGGTTTCATCGTGGGGAGGCGGGAAGCTGTTTTTCGTTATATTATTGAGTAATGCAGATTGCTCCGTACGTTTCCGACCGCAAGAAAATGAAAAAGCGCATCCGTGCGTATCTTTTTGGCGCTATGGGGCTGATCGCGCTCTACGCGATCTTCTTCGTTGTACAATGGTTCATTCTGCGTTCGCCGCTTTTCCGCGTGGACCATGTGGTGGTGCAGGGGAATAGCGCGGTGGCAAGTTCGGACGTGATCGCGCTTGCGGAAGTGAGCGCGTTCCCGAGCAAGGATTTTTTCCGTGCGGCGCTTACGTTCAATAACATGCTGTTGTGGCCGGACTCCATCCCTCAAAAAGAGCTCCAGCTGATCCCTCAGCTTGCGACCGCTTCCGTTTCCAAGGATTTTTTCGCACACACGATCACGATCACCGTCACGGAACGATCGCCGTTCGGCATTTGGTGTTTTTCCGCGCCGCCGAGCAGCATTTTCGCGCCGGCGCAAGCCGCGACCGCGTCCACATCCACGACTTCGGCGACCTCGTCGGTCGTCGTCGCGAACTCGAATGCGCCATGCTATTGGTTCGATAAGACCGGCACTATTTTTCAAAGGGCCGACAATACGCAGGGCAATCTTGTTTTCGCGGTGTACGACAGCGCACAGACTCCGCGCGGGCTTAATCAAAAAGTATTGTCCGACGAGTTCTTGCCCAACTTCATCTCCGTCATGAACGTTTTACACGGAAGCGCGCTTGGCGTGCGCGCGATCGAATTGAACGATCTCGCACTTCGGGAGGTGGACGTGTTGACCGCGAACGGCCCCGCGATCTATTTCAGCCTTCAATTCCCCGCGGATGAATATCTTCCCGTCATCCAAAAAATGATGCTACAACCGAATTTTGCGACCCTGCAATATATCGATTGCCGGACGCAAAATCGTCTCTTTTATAAGTAGCGAGACACCCGTGAGGTATTCCTCGGGAGCTCGCTAAAAGATATTTACGATCGCATCGATGAACCCTTCTATCAGGTCCACGAATGTATCAATGAGAACCTCTAAGAAGTTCATGCAATCATAATAGCATTTTTATTAAAAAGAGTCAAATACCGCGTAATATCCCAATAGCTTGGAATCACTTCCCAACGAAGTACAATCCAAGCCATGTATACCAATAACCCCCAGATGCCGAAGGCCAGGATGGAAGCGGTCCGTCTTGTGAAATACCGCGGAT
>Ga0182030_10015241_pt1 | contig 15082 bp, 12 predicted proteins | sample 812S3MmetaG_FD_121299 | JGI IMG/M metagenome (GOLD analysis project Ga0182030, IMG submission 121299) | Permafrost microbial communities from Stordalen Mire, Sweden - 812S3M metaG (Illumina Assembly) | ecosystem: Environmental > Terrestrial > Soil > Wetlands > Permafrost | place: Sweden... | reverse complement strand
TGGTCGTCGAAGAGCTCCTGGCCCTGCCCGGGATCGGCTACCAGTTGATTTACGCCATCTATCAGGACGACTACACGGTGGTGCAAGGCATGGCGCTCGTCATCGCCGTCGCCGTCGTGCTGATCAATTTTGCCTTTGACTTCATATTCACCATCGTCGACCCGAGGATCGTCCGTGACTAACTCGTCAGATACCGACATCATGGCCAGCACTGGCGTGAGCAGCAGCGAGATGGTGCTGCTGATGGAAGATCCCAGTGACAACTCCAATAAGAAGAAACTCGGCGTCTTCTTCTGGATCTGTGTGGGTTGGGTCGGCTTCGTGATTCTCCTGGCCGTCTTCGCCAACCTGCTCCCGTTGCCCAACCCGACGTTCCAGAACTATCTCGCCCCCCAGAACGCCGGACCCGGATGGGGACATCTGCTCGGGACCGATGACCTCAACCGAGACATCTTGAGCCGCTTGATTTACGGGGCTCGGGTCTCCCTCGTGGTTGGATTCGCCGGCGCACTGATCGGCATGATCGTCGGGGGGATTCCGGCCATGATCTCGGCCTACCGCCGCGGTCGCATCGACACCTGGCTCAATACAGCTTCCTACATCGTCCTGGCTTTCCCCATCATCATTTTCCTCATCGTCATCATCACGTTCTGGGGTCGCGACCTGTGGAAGATCACCCTCCTCATCGGGATTTCCGCCTCCCCGCTCGTGTTCCGCGTCATTCGAGCCTCAACGCTCTCCTACGCCCAGCGTGACTTCGTGCTCGCCGCCAAGTCACTCGGGGCCAGCGATCGGCGCATTCTGGCTCGGGAGATCCTGCCCAACATCATGCCCACCGTGATTTCGTTTGGACTGATCTCGGTAGCCACCATCATTGTGATTGAAGGCACCCTGGCTTTCCTCGGACTCTCCGTCGAACCACCAACCCCGAGCTGGGGCAACATGCTCTACGAAGGGTCCACTTTGCTGACGGGAGGCAAGGGCCAGACCAACCCCTGGCTCGTCATCTTCCCGGCCGCGGCGATGTTCTCGCTTCTCATCTGTCTGAACTTGGCCGCCGATAAGTTGCGGGGCTACTTCGACGTGACCGAGGTCAAGCTATGAGCGTGCTCCTCGAAGTCGACGACCTCCACGTGACCTTCGCCACTCCTCGTGGCCCGCTCCAGGCAGTCCAAGGGGTCTCCCTCTCGTTGGAACAGGGCAAGACGATGGGCATTGTGGGCGAGTCCGGTTCAGGCAAGACCGTCCTCTCCCGCGCCATCATGGGTCTGCTGCCGAGGCAGACAGCGACCCAAACCGGATCGGTGCGCTACAACGGCCAAGAGATCCTCAATGCCCCTAACTCCGAGTTGCGGCGTCTCTGGGGCACGCAAATTGCCATGGTCTTCCAAGACCCGATGACCTCGCTCAATCCGGTCTTGCGCATCGGCCAGCAGATCACCGAGACCCTCAAGCTCCATCTCAAACTCGACCGGGGCGAGGCGAAGGAAACCGCTCTCTCGCTCCTCATGCAGGTGGGCATCCCCTCGCCGGTGGAACGCTATGACGCGTACCCCAATCAACTTTCAGGTGGGATGCGACAGCGAGTCATGATCGCCATTGCGCTGGCCTGCGCCCCCCGCCTCCTGATGGCGGATGAGCCAACGACTGGGCTCGACGTGACCATTCAGGCGCAGATCCTCGACCTTCTGGCCACGCTCCAGCGCGATCGGCAGATGGGCATGATCTTGGTGACCCATGACTTGGGTGTGGTGGCAACGCGCACCGACGAGATCATCGTGATGTACGCCGGCAACGTGGTGGAACGAGCGCCCACTCGAGTCTTGTTCTCGAAGATGTCCATGCCGTACACCGAAGCCCTATTGCGCTCGACGCCTCGCATCACCAACCCGAGTCACACCCGGCTGGTGACTATTGAGGGGCGTCCGCCCGATCTCTCGGCTCCCCCGGCCGGCTGCCCGTTCGCTCCTCGGTGCCCCTACGTGCAGGACAAGTGCCGCAACGCCAAGCCTCCGTTGACGCCGAGTTCGGTACCCGGACATAGCTACGCCTGCTGGTTCCCCCTTGGCACCGGTGATCGCACTGACGACAAGGCGGGCGTGGCGTGAGCGCTGTGGCAGGGGCGACTCCGAGCGGCCCACCCAAAGAGCGTCCGCTCCTCAATGTGGAGGACCTAGTGGTGTCCTTCACCAAAGGGAAGTCAACGGTCCAGGCCGTGGCCGGCGTGAGCTTTTCCATTCAAGAAGGCGAGACCCTCGGTCTGGTCGGCGAATCCGGCTGCGGGAAGTCGACGACTGGGCGGGCCATCGTCCAAGTGGAGGCACCCACTTCGGGAAAGATCTCATTCGGTGACGTGGAGCTGACCGCGCTCGATCGGTCCGAGATCCGCACATTGCGGACCAAGATCCAAATGATCTTCCAAGACCCGATTTCCTCGCTCAACCCGCGCCGTCGAGTGCGCGACATTGTCGCTGAGCCGCTCACTATCTGGAAGATCGGCACGAAGGCCGAGCGTCGGGCGACGGTTGACGCCATGCTGAATTCGGTGGGGATCGACCCGGACGTGTCCGGCGATCGCCGACCGCGGGAATTCTCCGGCGGGCAATGCCAACGGATCAGTATCGCTCGGGCCTTGGTGCTTCAACCGCAGTTACTGGTGTGCGACGAGGTGGTCTCGGCCCTTGACGTGTCCGTCCAGGCCCAGATCCTCAATCTGCTCGAGGATTTGAAGAAGATCCATCACCTCACCATCTTGTTCATTGCTCACGACCTGGCCGTCGTGAAGAACGTGAGCGATCGGGTAGCGGTGATGTATTTGGGGCGGCTCTGTGAGATTGCTCCGTCCGATGTCTTATATGAGGCGCCGGCGCATCACTACACCGCGGCCTTACTCTCAGCTGCACTCGAACCCGACCCTGAAGCTGAGCGCGACCAGACCGTTTTGTCCGGCGAACCACCCAGCCCGATCAACCCACCTTCGGGGTGCCGCTTCCGCACCCGATGCCCGCGGGCCGAAACAAAGTGCGCCGAAGAAGTACCTGAACTGCGCGAGATCGCTCCGGGTCACCAAGTGGCGTGCCACTTCCCACTCGTCGGGACTTGAGCCAGAGACAATTGGCCGTGGCCGCAGGGGCCCGGTTTCCCGACCTACGAGACGACTGGCCACTTCTGCGCGATGCCCTCGGGCGTCTGGGAATCACGGCTTCGACGCAGGTCTGGAGCGATCCCGGCGTGCGATGGGGCGAATTCGACATGGTCCTCGCCAACGGGGCCTGGGACAACATCCACGTCCCCGATCAATTCCTGGGTTGGGCCGAGGAAACGGCGGAGGTGACGCCGTTGGCCAATACGCCGGCTGCCTTGCGCTGGGGCATGGACAAGCATTACCTGAACATTTTGGCCGCATCCGGAGTGGCCACGGTACCCACTGTCTGGCTCAGTCCGGATGAAGCTCCAAGTGGTGAGAGCGTTGCCCTCCCAGATGGCGAGTTCGTGGTCAAGCCGACCATTTCTGGGGGTGGATTCCAGACTGGTCGCTACGGCGCCTCCGCCGCCGACCGGGCTGCGGCCCAGGACCACATTGCCCAATTGCTGGCCACTGGCCGGAGCGTGATGGTGCAGCCATACATGGAACAGGTTGACGTTGACGGTGAGCGAGGTCTCATCTTCATGGCGGGTCAGTTCAGCCATGCCTTCCGCAAAGGTCCACTCCTCCAGCCCGGTGGCGGTGCTGAGGGAGACCTCTGGCAATTCGAGAACATCACCTTGATCGAACCGACGGCAGTGCAATTGGAAACGGCCCGAGAAGTGTTGGGCATTGCCGAGGAAATTCTTGGCCCGACGACCTACGCCCGGGTCGATCTGGTCCCCTTGGCCGACGGAACTCCGGCCGTATTGGAGCTCGAGCTCGTCGACCCTTCGTTGTACCTGGAGATCGAACCGACGGCACCCGATCGCTTCGCCCGAGTCGTGGCCGATCAACTGGAGTCCGGCCGGACGTGATGTTGTGCCCCGGGTGAGACGGCTCTTGGGTCCTTGACTGGGTTTGGCCGCCAGCCCGGTACATGTTCTCGCGGAGAAGCATCAGTGGCTGAATCATTTAGCAACTGATGCTTCTCCGGAAAAGTTTCCGGAAGGGACGTGCAAACTCCGACTGGAATCACCGAGGACACGCCACCGGCATGTCCACCCACGAACGGCCTATGCGGTGGGAGCCTCGGCTGCGACTTCTGCCTCAACCTCGGCCACTACTTCTTCGGCCACGGCTTCAGCGACAACTTCAGCGACTACTTCCTCAGCCACAGCTTCGGCCACCGCTTCAGCAACGGCTTCCTCAGCTTCGCCGTCCTCGGACTTGGCCCCGCCAGTCACTTCAACGGCAAAGTCAGCCCATGCAGCTTGTGCCTCGGTCTCGGGAGTGAACTCCCCTTCGGCGTAGTCGAACCCGATGTAATTGCCTTCATCGTCGTAGGCGTGCTCACCGAATGCTTCTCGATACTCCTCGGACACCTCGCCACCCTCAGCCGCTTGCTTGATTGAGAGGGAAATACGGCGCCGCTGCAGATCGATGTCGATGATCTTGACCCACAACTCTTCGCCCGGAGTAACAACCTGCTCGGGCAGGTCCACGTGGTGAGTGGCCATTTCGGAAATGTGCACCAGACCCTCAATGCCATCGCCGACCTGCACGAACGCACCGAAGGGCACCAGCTTGGTGATGCGCCCGTAGACGAGCTGGCCCACGGCGTGGCTGTCGGCAAACTCTTGCCACGGATCGGACTGGGTCGCCTTGAGCGACAAAGAGATGCGCTCCTTGTCCAAGTCGACGTCGAGGACTTCGACTTCGATCTCGTCACCAACCGCCACGACGGACGAGGGGTGGTCGACGTGCTTCCAACTGAGTTCGGACACGTGGACCAGTCCGTCCATGCCGCCGAGGTCGACAAAGGCACCGAAGTTGACCACCGAGGAGACCACGCCCTTGCGACGCTCGCCCGGCTTGAGGTTGGACAAGAAGTCGCCGCGCTGCTCTTTCTGCGCCTCTTCCAACCAGGCCCGCCGCGACAGCACGACGTTGTTGCGGTTGCGGTCGAGTTCGATGATCTTGGCTTCGATGATCTTGCCCACGTAGGGCTGCAGCTCGCGCACCCGGCGCAGCTCGACCAGCGAAGCGGGAAGGAACCCACGCAGACCGATGTCGACGATGAGCCCACCCTTGACGACCTCGATGACCGGACCGGTCACCATTTCGCCGTCGTCCTTCTTCTTCTCAATGGTGGTCCAGGCCCGCTCGTACTGGGCACGCTTCTTGGAGAGGACGAGCCGGCCTTCTTTGTCTTCCTTCTGGAGGACGAGTGCCTCAATTTCCTCGCCCAACGACACAATCTCTTCAGGGTGGACGTCGTTGCGGATCGACAGTTCACGGGCCGGGATGACGCCTTCGGACTTGAAGCCGATGTCGAGCAGGACTTCGTCCCGGTCGATTTTCACGACTGTTCCCTTGATCACGTCTCCATCGTCAAACTCAATGATGGAGTCGCCCATCGCCTGTTCGAGATCGGCCTCGCCGAGGTCGTCATCGACAATGGTGCGGGGGGTGTAGTTCCCTTCGGCATCGAAGCTACCCATCGCTTCGGGAGAGAGGAGGACGGAAGTGCGCACGTCGGGCATCGAAAAGCTCGCTTTCAAACAGCAGGTGACCGCGCCGGGGTCGGTGTGAGTCCAATAGGGTGCCCAGCTGCCGGTGCCAGCGGGCGTTCCAGGTTATCAGGCCAGACGGGCCCAATTCACCGCCTCACCTCAGGCTCAGCCTCAGCCTTTGGCCGCCGCCCAGCTCGAACCGGTGGCCATGGAAATCGTCAGGGGGACCTTCAGGGTGACCGCACCGGTCAGGGCTTCGGTGGTGAGGCGGCTCACCTCGGCTTCTTCCCCCGCTGCCACCTCCACAATGACCTCATCGTGCACCTGGAGGACCAGCCGGCTGGCCAGCTTTCCCCCCTCCAAGTACTCGTCCAACCGCACCAGGGCCAGCTTGAAAATATCCGCCGCCAGTCCCTGAATCCCGGCGTTCATGGCTTGGCGCTCGGCCGCCTGACGCACCCGGTAATTGGAGGCGTTGAGGTCGGGCAACGGGCGCACCCGACCGAATTCGGTCACCGTGGCCCCTCGCTCTCGAGCCTCGACCACCGTCTCGTCCATGTACTGCTTCACCCGAGGAAAGGCCCCGAAGTACTGATCGATGATGGCCGCCGCCTCGTCCACTGGGACGCCGAGGCGTTGGCTCAGTCCGTAGGCCTCCATGCCATAGGCGAGACCATAGGAGACCATCTTGGAGTACTCGCGTTGGGTGTGAGTGACTTCTTCTGGTGGTACTCGATAGACATTCGATGCCACCACCCGGTGGACATCCGAACCCGACGTCATCGCTTCAATCAGATCGGGGTCTTCGGACAGGTGAGCGATAACCCGCAACTCAACCTGGTCGTAGTCGGCCACCAAGAAGGTGTATCCGGGCGCCGGCACAAAGGCCCGACGGAATTGCTTGCCCAACTCGGTACGTACCGGAATGTTGTGCAAGTTGGGACGATCCGATGAGATGCGTCCAGTCCGAGCCACCGTTTGGCGAAACGACGCATGGATCCGCCCGTCGTCGGCCACCTCGGCCAATAAATTCTCGCCGTAGGTGGAGCGCAACTTCTCCACTTCCCGATAGGCCAGCAGCGCCGGCACAATCGGATGGGCTTCCCGCAAGCTCTCCAAAGTCTGCGCATCGGTGGAATACCCGGTCTTGGTTTTGCGTCCCGGCGTCAACCCCAGCTCGTCGTAGAGGACCGTCCGCAGTTGCTTGGTCGAGTTGACGTTGAATTCGTGGCCGGCCAATTCCTGCACTTCGGCCTGCCCGGCCGTGGCCGCCTTCTGCAACTCGGCGGTGATGGCGGTTAGTTCAGCTCGATCGACCCCGATCCCGGCCACTTCCATTTTGGCCAAGACCCGCACCAATGGGTTCTCAATGGTGTCGTGCAGCCGGACCATGTCCTCGGCGATCAATCGAATGCGGTACTCGACGGCCAGTGTCGCCGCGCTGCGCGCATCCGCTGCGGCCGATCGTGCTTCGGTCAACGCCACGTCGATCAGTTCGACTTCGGGCTCCCCCATGATCATCTGCAATTGGCCGTCGTCTTCGCGCAGGTCGTCGAGTTCGTATTCGCCGGTTGAGGAATCGAGGAGGAAGGCCGCCACGGCGGTGTCCATAGTCAGCCCGGTCACATCAATGCCCATTGGCAGCAGTGACCGCATGACCTCTTTGACTTGATGCCCCGTCACGGGTCCATGGACCAAAGTGCTGAGTTTCTTGGACACCGAGGCCGATTCGAACAAGTCACCTGGCACCATGACGGCTTCACCGTTCCCGGCGGCCAGGGCCAGGCCCACCATATGACTTCGTCCGGGCACGCCGAGCCAGCGGCCGGCCAAGCTCACTCCGTCCTCTCCCAAGGCTGACAAATCCGAAGTGGCCTGACGAGCTGTCGTCGGCACCCGAACGTCGTGCTGTTCGACCAGCTCGAACTCTTCGGTGTCATCGACCGCCTCGGGCTCGTTAGCCACCTCTGCGTTCTTGGAGGCGGCTGACGACGTGGACTCGGTTGACGCGGTAGGCGGCACTGTGGCGGCGGAGCCAGGGAGTGGATCGCCCAAAGCGCCCGACTGCAAGAGTTTGCTGACCCGAGTCCAGTGGCCCTTCATTTCGTATCGAGCGAAAATCGCCTCCGCCTCGGAGAGATCCCAGCCCCCGAGGGTCAGATCGCCGACGTCAACGCCGAGCGGTACGTCTCGCACTAAAGGAATCACTGCCGCGTTTGAGCGGGCCAGATCTTCGTTGTTGGCCAGGTTCTCTCGAAGCTTGGGTGTCTGCTCGTCGAGATGGGCGTAAATCCCATCGAGGTCGCCGTATTTGACGAGCAGCTTGGCCGCTGTCTTTTCACCGACGCCAGGCACGCCGGGAAGATTGTCCGAAGGATCACCGCGGAGCGCCGCCAGGAGCACATATTGCGACGGTGGGACACCGCAACGCTCGACAATGCCGGCTTCGTCATAGAGCGAATAGTCGCTGACCCCGCGGCGGTTGTAGAGGACACGCACGTACGGATCCGCAATGAGCTGAAAGCTGTCCCGGTCCCCCGTCACCACTACCACATCGCACTGGCGGTCTCGGGCTTCGGTGGCCAAGGTAGCCAGCACATCGTCGGCCTCGAAGCCGGGGGCCTCGATCACCGGAATGGCGAGGGCTTCCATGACGTGGCGGATCATTTCGAACTGCGGCGGGAGCGTGTCGGGCGTTTCGGAACGCCCACCCTTGTAGTCCTCCACCATGTCGTCTCGGAAGGTGCCGCCGGGGAGATCGAAGGCGACCGCGAGGGCGGCCGGTTGGTGGTCTTTGACGATGTTCGCCACCATGGAGACGAATCCGTGGAGCGCGTTGGTCACCTCGCCCGAGGACGTGGACAGGGTGTCGGGGAGGGCGAAGAAGGCTCTGAAGGCGAGGGACATGCCATCGAGCAGAAACAGTGGCCCCGAGCGAACTTCAGTTTCCGCCACTTAGGTGGACATCGTCCCGTCAATGATCTGCCGGGCCACGTCGCGCATGCGGGAGCGTTTCTGCATCGCCGTCTGCTGAATGAAGGTGAAGGCCTCTTCTTCACTCTTGTCATCTCGGTCCATCAAAATGGCCTTGGCTTCATCGACGATGCGCCGCGTGGCGATCTTGTCTTCGGACCCTTGGGCATCGTCTTCGGCTGCAATGGCCCACTCTTGGCGCGCCTTGGCCAAGACCTCGGCAATGGCCGGTAACAGTTCACGAGGCTGGAATGGCTTGACCAAGTAGGCGGCCACGCCCGAATCACGGGCGTCTTCAATGAGGTCGCGCTGGCTGAAGGCAGTCAGCAGCATTACGGCTACTTGGTGGTTGGTGGTGATCTCCTGGGCGGCCCGGAGTCCGTCCATGCCGGGCATTTTGATGTCCAAGATGGCCAGATCGGGTTTGTGTTCCTCGACGAGCAACACCGCCTCGTCGCCCCGGCCGGTTTCACCGACGACGTCGTACCCAGCCGTGGTCAAGATCTCTTTGAGGTCGAGGCGGATGATTGCTTCGTCTTCGGCGATGACCACTCGGGCCAACTTCTTGTCCTTGGCCATCACACCCCTGGCCTTACGTCGGCCAAGAGTTCATCCTGGCGTCGTTCAAGTTCGGTCACGGTGTTGGCCAGCGCCGCCCGCGCCTTGACCATGGCATCGGCATGTCGTTTTGCCTCGCTGTGCTCGTGAGCGGCCAACGGCGTCTCCGAGACCAACGATCGGACTCGGGCATCGTCGGCCGATTCCAGCACGACTTCGAGTTGCTCATCCAACACAGCCAGTTCCTCGCGGGCGCGCACCAACCTGGAGTGCACGTCTCGGATACGTCGCTCGAGGAGGGCGCGATGCATGGAGCGTCAAGTGTACGTGGCTGGGAACCAGCGGCGTTGCGCACCGAGTCGGTCCAGTTGCCCCAGGTCAGGCGCTCGTCCCACGCCTGGTTCGCTCGGCACCGTCACCGAACCGTGCGCTACCACCGGATACCCGCAGGGGTCGAGCTCGAGATACTCCGATGGATCGCTGAGGTCGCCGACCAATTCAGCTGATGTTTGGGCTAAAAGCGCAGCCAGGGCCAAGTTGGCCGACCGACCCAACCCGGCTTCGAAAAAGCCGCCAATGAACGTGGGCACGCCCGCCTCAGCACAGGCCGCATGGGCTTGGCGGGTGGCCCACATTCCGCCCAACCGTCCCGGTTTCAGACAGGCCACCTGACACGAACCGTTCCGCAAGGCATCGGCGACTCGGCGGGGGGTGGTGAGAGATTCATCGAGGCAGATCGGGAGAGGCAAGCGGTGGGACAGCTCGGCATGGGCGATCAAGTCGGCCGGAGGCAGGGGCTGCTCTATGTGGGCAACTTCGTAATCGGCGAGGGCGGCGAGGTGATTGGCGTTCGTTGGGTCGTCAGGGTCGGCGGTGTCGAGCCGGTAAGAGCCGTTGGCATCTACCTGCAGGGTCAGCGCCTCATGATCGGCTCGGACGGCACGAACTGGTGCGATGTCCCAACCGGGGGCAATCTTCATCCTCACTCTTTTGGTGCCCATGGCGACTTCGATATCCACCTGGACTCGAAGGGCCTCTATGTCTCCGTTGGCCGGAATGCCCACCGCGGCTCCAACCGGCATCGTCCGGTTGGGCGAGGTAACGCCCAAGGCTTCAGCCAGGGACTGACCGGTCAAGCGCAGCTCGGCATCGATGACCGCCATCTCAAAGGCGGCGCCCATCATCCGATCGACCGAGGAACTTCCGAAGAGCTGGGCGATATGGCGTGCTGCGGGCAATTCGCCGTCACGGGACCGGCTGGCATCGACGAGCCGGGTGACTCCCCGTTCGACCATCGCCCGTTCCACTTCATCGACGGTCGGGTCAACCGAAGTGCCTTGCGCCAAGGCGGCACATTCGCCCCAGCCTTCACCCTCGGTCGTCTCCACCCTCACAAAGAGCAGCGATCTCGTCCGGTGGACTCCGACGGCCGTTCCGATTTCGACTCGAAAGGGAATCTCGACTCGGAGCAGCTCAAGGCCGACCAGCTTCATGATGAAGCCTCTGCGGAATTCATTGGGCCGGACCGTTCACCCCATCACCGTAGATCGCGCCTGTAGTATTCCCTCTCCGGCCCGGATGGCGGAATCGGCAGACGCGGCGGCCTCAAAAGCCGTTGTTCGAAAGGACGTGCGGGTTCAAGTCCCGCTCCGGGCACCACATTTTCCCAGGTGAAGTTGGACAGCAGCTATCCATTTGGAACGACGCGTTTCACGCTGGCCAGCTGGGTCACCCGTAGCGATACACGTCGTTCGAGCTGGCCGGACTTTGGCCGCCGGGGGTGATGACCACCACATGCCCGGTGCCTTTTCGGGTCGAGACTGGGGTGTTGGCGGTGATTTCGGAGTTGGAGACCACCACCACGTTGGTGAGCGACAGGGCCCCCGCGCCTGGACCTTGACCCTGGCCGATCACGACCTGGGCCCCGACGACGAAGCCGCTGCCGGTGATGGTGATGGGTTGGTCTCCAGATTCAGGTCCGGAGTTGGGGCTGACCTCGGACACGGTGAGAGTGCCGGTGTTGCCGTCGTCCCCGTTGTCGATAGCCCCGCTGTTGTAGTTGGCGTTGTTATCCGAGAAGGTCGAGCCAGTCACGCCGACGGTGCTGTTGTTGTAGATGCCGCCGCCGGTAACCGCCAGGCCATTCGTGATGGTCAGGCCCGAGATGGTGACCGTACCGCTGTTGACCTGAACACCGAACCAGACTGGCCGCCATTCACGGTCGTGGAGGAGGCCCCCGCCCCAGCGACCGGCCCTTCCGGCGACCATCGCGTTTCCCGGCACTTGAGAGCGCAAGGGATGCTCCAGGACACATCAGCGCGTGCATGAAACCCGGCCCGATTCAAAGCAAGCGAATCATCCGAGTTTCAGGCAGACTCGTTTGTCAGCGTTGTCGTCCATTCCGGATTTGCATCTTGAGGGACATTGCCCAGCGTTGGCGACCCTTGGGGGGATCACGAGCGATACGTCACAGGGTGAGGGTTGGGCGCTGGCCAGCGATGGAGGACGCCGCTTAAGAGTTCAATGTTGGAACTAGGCCGAAAAGGCGTCACGTCGTTCTGCAAAGGTTTCAATCAGGTGCCCAGAACTGTGCTCCCATCTGGACAGATGCAAGCGCCTTGTTGAGAGATGGATACAGCGATGTGTTGCTGGTGGCCACCAGGTCGTCACCGTCACATAGCGCTGGCGGATTCTGCAAGTCCCGGGTTGATTGGGGCGCGCATGAGATTTGGGCGAACTTCCTCCATTCGCGGGCGAACGGCAACCGAGGGTTCAGTTCGCGCTCCGTACCGGATTCAGGCTCTTGAGCACGAACTCGCCGTTCTCGGTGTAGGTAGATTGGCCAAAGGGCGTGTTGGTCCGCACGCTGATCGACCGTCGATTCCGCAACGGAAGACCGGAACGAGCGTCGTACCAGAGGTCATCTTGCTCGGATCCGACCTGCGGTCCACTCAGTGTCCACTGCACCTCTATATGGACGGACCGAACTTGGTGCCCAGCAATCGAAAGCATCGGATAGCCGAGCAATCTGGTGGTCCCGGCACTGCTCAAAATGCCTTGTATCTGCGACGAAGTTCCCCTACAGAGCGCGGGCCACACCTTGCCGACGGCAGGAACCGCCGGGATGCTCATGAGCGACTGGGTGCAACGCAACGTGGACAGGTTGGTCTCCCCCAAGGGACCCACCATCCAATGCTGCCAGACCGAACCTCCTGGCTCCACGAGGCCGGAGGGGCGAGTGCAGTACGTCCAGCTTTGCCAGTGGTTCGTGGAATAGTCGATCCGAAAGCTCCAGCACCCGTCGGTGCGAACCTCGACCGTTCCCGGGAGCGTCGGGCCCTCAGCTTGCGAGAGGGGTGGAAAACTCAGGCGATCCGTGCCGGTTCCTCGATACAGATACACGCCCGGAATCGGATGTGGGTCCGAGTCGGCGGCACCGCTTGAATGAAAATTGTCCACAGCCTGACTCACGCTGACCGGGCGGGCTCGACCTTCAAGCGTCAGCACGATCGAAACCACCACAACGAGGAGGACAACGGCGACAAGTCCCAGCAGCGCCGTGCGGATCCGATGGTGGCGAACCAAGTGTCTCCGGTGCGCCACGGCCTGGGCCGATGGATCTTCTGCGTCCAAGAGGGTCACCCGGCCATGGTGAACTCAACCGGCATCACCGAACAGAGCAGAAGGTCCTTGCGGTCGGCCTGTTGTCTTGTGATTTCTCGAGGTCACCGGCACCGGCACCACCAACGCGCCGCCAAAAGTGACGCCCCACCGCCCCGAGGTACGCCACTGGTCGTACCCGCGCCGAGGCTGATTTCAGGCACCAGCAAGCTTCGTCGACCGACAGATCGACCAAAAAGTAATACCACCGGTACGAACATTGTCACGCCGCCGGGGTCACCGGCACCCAACTGACCCGCCGGTAATGCCACCTTGAAGATACCGGCGTGCCACACTGGGGATCTCAGCGCCAGAATGCCCCGCCACCGGGGTGTGTATCGACGATCGGAGACGTCGCAGCAAGTGTTGGTTTTCACCTTCCCAGGACAGGGCTCTCAGCGATCCGGCATGGGCGAACCATGGGTGGACCATCCTTCATGGGAAGTGGTCGAGGAAGCCTCTGCCGCCACCGATCGCGACTTGTCACACCTCTTGCTGCGAGCAGAAATGGACGAACTCACCCAGACCGCCAATGCGCAGCTGGCCACCACCGTGCTGAGCCTCCTGATCCTCGATGCCGTCGAGCGAGTCGGCCTCACCCCCGCCGCCTGCGCCGGCCACAGCCTCGGTGAGTACACCGCGCTTGTGGCCAGTGGCGCCCTCACCTTTGAACACGGCATCGGCCTGGTCGTGGCCCGAGGTAATGCCATGGCCAAAGCCGGAGAGGATGCGCCGGGCACCATGGCGGCCCTCTTGGGCATTGCCGATGATGATGCCGAAGCGGCCTGCCAACGCGCTGAAGGCGACGTTTGGGTGGCCAACTACAACGCACCGGGCCAAGTGGTCATCGCCGGAACCAAGGAAGCTGTCGCCGTAGCCGGTGCCCTGGCCAAGGAACTCGGGGCCCGTAAGGTCATGCCGATTGCCGTCTCGGGCGCCTTCCACACACCGCTCATGCAGGCTGCCCGGGCCCCCTTACGTGAAGCACTGAAGGAAGTGACCTTCCTCACCCCCGAAGTCCGGGTGGTCGCCAATGTCGACGCCCGTGTGCACGATGACCCAGCCGATTGGCCCGGACTCCTCTCGGCCCAGCTCTGCAGCCCGGTCCGTTGGCGCCAGACGCTGGAGACCTTTGCCGGCCTCGGCCTCACCTCACTCGTGGAGCTTGGACCGGGTGCCGTCCTGAGCGGCCTGGCCAAACGAAGCTTGCCCGAGATTCAGTCAATTTCAGTCACCAAGCCCGACGACCTCGATACGTTGATGGACACCATCGGCGACGCTGGCACCTGGCGGGCCGATCCCGAACTCCATCAGGGTGAACACCTTTATATGTCCGAGCGGGTCGTGGTCAGCCCAGGCGGTGGCATCTTCTCTCCCGAGGCATCGCTCCGAGCACCTGGCACTGGACTCTTGCCGGGCACCGAAGGCGATGCCGGAGGCGGACCGTCCTCCGACGTGGACGTCGGCGACCTGGTCGGCCGCGTTGGCATCACCGACGTTCGTACCCCGTTCGCCGGTCAGATCATTCGCTGGCTCGCCGTGGAGGGTGAGCGTGTGCAGGATGGCCAGCCCCTGGTGTGGCTGCGCGTCCCGGACGCCCGCTAGTGGCCGTCGTTCTCGTCACCGGCGGCACTCGCGGCATTGGAGCCGCGTGCGTGGACTGGTTCTTGGCCAATGGTGACCAGGTGGCCACCACGTATCGATCCGAAGCACCACCGGCGGCGCCAACGGGCTGCGACCCCAACCGTTACTTAGCTGTGCGTTGCGATGTCACCGACCCGGCCCTGGTCGACTCTGCCTTTTCCGCCATCGAAGAGCGGTGGGGACCGGTCGAGGTCCTCGTGGCCAACGCCGGCATCACCCGAGATGGGCTGGTCATGCGCATGAGCGAAGACGCCTTCAGCGAGGTCATCGACGCCAACCTCACCGGATCCTTCCGGGTGGCCAAACGAGCCATTGCCAAAATGCTCCGACTCCACCACGGCCGCATCATTTTTCTCTCCTCGGTCGGCGCCTACGTCGGCCTGCCCGGTCAGGCCAATTACGCCGCTTCCAAGGCCGGCCTGGTCGGCATGGCCCGAGCCATGGCCCGTGAGGTGGGCAGTCGGCAGATCACCGTCAACGTGGTCGCCCCGGGGCTGGTCGACACCGATATGACGGCGGCCCTCGGGGAAGAGCGGGTGGCCCTCATGACGGCCCAGGTACCCCTCGGCCGGGCTGGCACCGTGCACGATGTGGCCTGCGTCGTGGG
>Ga0182030_10015239_pt1 | contig 15085 bp, 6 predicted proteins | sample 812S3MmetaG_FD_121299 | JGI IMG/M metagenome (GOLD analysis project Ga0182030, IMG submission 121299) | Permafrost microbial communities from Stordalen Mire, Sweden - 812S3M metaG (Illumina Assembly) | ecosystem: Environmental > Terrestrial > Soil > Wetlands > Permafrost | place: Sweden... | reverse complement strand
TTTGGGGGCAAACTCCGCTTGGGAAAAACTCGGCTGATGGGTCATGCCTCGAGTTTAGGAAATACCAGCTTCGGAGTCGCTACTAAATCCATGACCACCGGATTAAATCAGCGTTTCCCTAAGGGACGCACCGGCGAGACGCCTGTGCCGCTACTTCATTTCCCGCAGCACTGCTTGTATTTTTTGCCGCTGCCACAGGGGCACGGGTCGTTGCGGCCGACTTTCGGGCCGGTGCGGACGGGCTTGGCTTTGGCCTGGGCTTCCGCCGCATTCGCGGCTTCGCTGACGACGTCGCTGGCTTTGTTGGCCTGTCCGCCGCCGCCGGTGCCGGTGCTGGTGCCGCCGAATGCGCTGGTGTCATGATGCAAAGTCTGCCGCGGCGCGTTGGCCAGGAAACTTTCAAACGCCATCAGGCTGGACGCGCTGCGAAAGACGTTGTGGCAGATTTCCGTTTTCACGTTGACCATCAGCTCGTCGAAAATCTTGAACGCCTCGGCCTTGTATTCCAGCAGCGGATCGCGCTGGCCGTAGCTGCGCAGGCCGATGCTGTAACGCAAACTGTCCATCTCGTAAAGATGCTCCTGCCACAGCTTGTCAATCGCGCTCAAAATTGTATAGCGCTCGACGGTCGCGAGCTTCTCCGGTTCCTCGAAACTGATCTTCAAGTCATACGCCTTGCGGATGGCGTCGCTGATGAAAGTGCAGACGGCAAACTGGCCTTCGTTCAAGCCGCCGAATACGGAATCGGCCACGGGTTTCTCCTTGCCGGCGGCGGCGGCCTTGGCGATTTCGGCTTCGGGCATGCCGAGCGGAAAATTCAAATTCACCCAGTCGGCGAGCGAGCGGATGCGCCATTCGCCCACGTCGGTGTCGGTGTCGGTGCATTCCTCGACTTTCAAAATCACGACTTCCTCGATGATGTCCATGAGGCGGTCGCGCACGTCGGCGCTGTTGATGATTTCATTGCGGAAGCCGTAGATGACTTCGCGCTGTTTGTTCATCACGTCGTCGTATTCGAGCGTGCGTTTGCGGATCTGGAAATTGTGGCCCTCGACGCGCTTCTGCGCCTGCTGGATGGAGCGGTTCAGCAAACCGTGCTTCAGCTCCTCGCCTTCTTCGAGGCCCATCTTCTCCATCAATTTCACAATGCGGTCGGAACCGAACAGCCGCATCAAATCGTCTTCCAGCGAAATGAAAAAGTGCGACGAACCCGGATCGCCCTGGCGCGAGCAGCGGCCGCGCAACTGCCGGTCAATGCGGCGCGACTCGTGGCGTTCGGTGCCGAGGACGTGCAAACCGCCGGCGACTTTCGTCTGCGGCGTGAGGTTGAAAACCGCCGCCACCGGACTGTCGGAATCCACTTCGCGAATTTCGCCGGAGGAAACATCCGTCAGCTTGTAGCGCTGGCCCTTGCCGGAAGGATGCGGATGGCACTCCACATTCCAGCGCACGCCGGGACCGAGCTTGATGTCCGTGCCGCGGCCCGCCATGTTCGTGGCGATGGTGACGGCGCCGCGCTGGCCCGCGCGCGCGACGATTTCGGCTTCCTGCTGGTGATATTTCGCGTTGAGGACGGAGTGAATCAGCCCTTCTTTTTTCAGCATCCGCGAAAGCATTTCGCTCGTCTCGACGGAAATGGTGCCGACGAGCACGGGCCGGCCCTGCGCGTGCAGCGCCGCGATTTCCTTCACGACGGCGTTGAATTTTTCGCGGCGCGTTTTGTAAACCGAATCGTCGGCGTCCTGGCGGATGTTCGGCTGGTTCGTCGGAATCGTCAGCACGCCGAGTTTGTAAATGTCGAAAAATTCCGTCGCCTCGGTTTCCGCCGTGCCGGTCATGCCGGCGAGCTTGGTGTAAAGGCGGAAATAATTCTGGATCGTGATCGTCGCGAGCGTCTGCGTTTCGCGCTCGATGGCCACGCCTTCCTTCGCCTCGACGGCCTGATGCAAACCATCGCTCCAGCGGCGGCCCGGCATGAGCCGGCCCGTGTGCTGATCCACGATGATGACTTTGTTTTCCTGCACGACATATTCCACGTCGAGCTGGTAAAGGCTGTAAGCCTTGAGCAATTGCGAGATCGCGTGAATCTTCTGCGCCTTGGCCTCGAAGTCGGCCTGCAACTTCGTCTTGGCCTCCATCCGCTTGCGCGCGTCGGGTTCCGGGCCGACGTCCACGTCATGCAGCAACGTCGTCAAATCCGGCAGCACAAACGCGTCCGGGTCCTGCGGACTGATGAAATTGCGGCCCTTCTCGGTGAGGTCGGCCTCCTGGCTTTTCTCGTCAATCGCGAAAATCAATTCCTCCTTTTCGCGGTAGAGGTCCACCTTTTTTTGGTCCTTGTGAAGTTCCAGTTCCGCGCGGTTCATCATGCCGGCGTTTTCCGGGTTCTCCAAAATTTTCATCAGTCCCTCGGCGCGCGGCTGACCGGTTTTGACGCGGAACAGCAGCAGGCCGATTTGATTTTCCAGCGCGGCGGCGTCCGTCACGTTGGAGCCATCGGCCGGATGCAGCTTTTTGATGAGTTCCTCGGCTTCTTTCAGGAAGCGGGCGCAAAGCTGTTGCTGCGCGCGCACCAGCGATTCGACGGTCGGTTTCCACTGGCCATATTGTTCGTCAAACGTATGCACCGCCGGGCCGCTGATGATGAGCGGCGTGCGCGCTTCATCAATGAGAATCGAATCCACCTCGTCCACAATCGCGAAATAATGCCCGCGCTGAACCTGTTCCTCCTTGCGCAGCGCCATGCCGTTGTCACGCAGATAATCGAAACCAAATTCGGAGTTTGTGCCGTAGGTGATGTCGCAGGCGTATTGTTCGCGGCGGACGCGCGGCGGCTGGTCGTGCAAAATGACGCCGACGGTGAGGCCGAGAAATTTATAGACCGCGCCCATCCATTCCGAGTCGCGCGCGGCGAGATAATCATTCACCGTCACGACGTGGACGCCGCGGCCGGTGAGCGCATTGAGATACACCGGCAGCGTGGCGACGAGCGTCTTGCCTTCGCCGGTGGCCATTTCCGCGATGCGCCCGCTGTGCAAGCCGTAGCCGCCGATGAGCTGCACATCGAACGGCACCATTTCCCAGCGCAACGGATGTTCGCGCACCATGATGTCCTGCCCGCACAAACGGCGGCAGGCGTTTTTCACGACGGCAAAAGCTTCGGGCAAAATCTCGTCGAGCTTGGCCGCAAGTTCGGCTTTGTCCTCGATTTGGGAAAGCTCGGCCTTCCACGCGGCGGTCTTGGCGCGGAGGTCGTCGTCGGACAAAGTGTGCAGCCCGGCCTCGAATTCATTGATGCGGGCGACCACCGGCCGGATTTTCTTCACATCGCGGTCGTTTTTCGACGGGAATATTTTTCTGAAAAAATTCACATTAATCTTTCAATCACCGTGGTTAAAAATGAACGAATACGCTACGCGAGGAAACGCGCAGCGTCAAAGCGAATCGGAGCAGAAATCGTTTGTCCTGCCCAAGCGGAAAATTGGGCGGCCGGAGCGATGGCCAATTGGGAAAAGGCGGAGCGCAGCGCATGGCCGGCCGGATGCGCTCCCGCTTTCCGGCTCAAACGCAACTGCCGGAGAAACTGCGGACGGTTTCTCCGGCAGCGTCATCTGCCAGCCAAAACTGGCGGGCAATGATTATTGAGTTTGCAAACGGTAGAACTGTTGCGGTTGGCCGGAGCTTAACGCGCCGCTGTTGGTGAAACTGTAGCTGCCGGTGCCATCAAAATTATTGGTCACCAGCGGCGTCCACTGGGCCACGGGCAGCGTCAGGTTGGTGGAGGTGAGAATGATGACCTGGCCGAACGGCGTGCCGTTGGTGGCGTTGAGCACAATGTCGCTGCCGGCAACCATGATGCTACCAAAGGACGGCGTCGTGGGGGCGGCCACCGCGAGGGTGCCGTTCACCGTCAGGTTATTGGTGTTCCAGACGAGTCCCGCTCCCGGCGTGGCCGGCACAATGGCATCAAACGCGCCGGTGTAGCTGGTGGCGGTGAAGAGCGTGTAGGTCTGTCCGACCGCGAGGGTGCCATTGATCACGTTGAGATTCAAAGTGCCGGCATAGGTGACGCCGCCGGTGCCTTGCACCACAATCAGGTCATTGGTGTGCGCGGTCGCATCCAGATCCATTTTCGTGGTGGAACCGGTTTGGAGGTCCAGCGCGTTGGTGACGGTCAGCAGCCCGATGACGCCGTCAGTGTCCGCCGGCGAAATGGTGGTGCCGGAGTTGGCGGTCAAGTTGCCGTTGATGGTGCCATTGCCGCGCAGGGTTTGCGCGCTGACCAATGTCAGGGTCTGATCGCCGCGGCCGGAAACGTCCAGCATCGCGCCGGCAGCGACATCAATGGTTTGGCTGGAGTTAATCGAGCCGTCCGTGAGGCCGTCGCCGAGGGCGAGCACGCCGGAACTGATGGTGGTGGTGCCGTTGTAGGTGTTCGCGCCGCTGAAGGTCTGGCGGCCGGTGCCGACCTTCACGATGTTGACCTTGGCACCGGTGCCGCCGGTGCCGGTGGCGATGATGCCGGAGAAATCCGCGTCGGTGTTGTTGCCGCCGAGGGTGTAGGTGGTGGCAGCGGAGCCGGAGTTGGCGCTGCCTTTCATGTAGGTGCTGGAACCGCCGGCGAGCGCGCCGAGGCTGTAATTCCCGCCGTCGCGGTTGGCCAACTGGCCGGAGCCGGTGCCGAGGTTGAAGGTGGCGTTGGAGGCATTCAGCGTTGTCCCGGCAGTCGGGAAAAAGCGCATGAAGGGCAGCGTGTTCATGCAGAATGTGCCATTGAAGCTGGAGGAATCAATGACCTGTAGCGTCAGCGTCTGGCTGCCGGAACCGTTGAGATTGACCGTCCCGGTGCCGGTGACTTTATTGAGAGTGTCGTTGCCGCCGTTCACGAGGAAATTATTTGTGCCGACGACATTGAGAACATTTCCCAAAGACTGTCCATCGCCGCTGAACGTGAAGGTGGCGACGCTGGTCGCGTTGCCGTTCAAGGTCAGCGTGTTGGTGCCGATGCCGGAAGCCGGATTGGCGCGGATGGTGCCGGCGGTGACGAGCGTGCCACCGAGATAATTATTGGCCCCGCCGAGGGTGATCTGGCCGTTGCCGGTCTTGGTGAGTGCGCCGGGGCCGGTCAAAATGCCATTGATGGTCAACGTGGTGGATGGCGAGGAGACGCTCACGATGCCGTTCCCGGTGAAGGTTGCGCCCCGGTCAATCGTCTTGTTGCCACCGAGGTATTCGAGCGCGCCGCCGTTGAAGACGAGGTTGGTCGAGGCCACGCCCGCCGCACCGATGGAACTGGCTGTGCCGCCGATGGCGAGATTGGAAATGCTCAACGTGCCGCCGTTGATGGTGGTGACGCCGGTGTAATCATGGCTGCTCTGAATGGTGAGTTTGCCGGTATTATTTTTGGTGAGGCCGGTGCTGCCGCTGATGTCACCGCCGGCGGTGAAGGTGTAGTCGTTGGTGGCATTCACCGTTATCACGGAGGCTGAAGCCGGTGTCAGGGTGCCGGACAGGTTGACCACGAAGTTGGTCGCGCTGTCATCGAACAGGTTCGTGTCGCCGGTGTAGAACCGGTCATAACTCACGCCGTTGAGCCAGTTGCTGCTGACGCCCGTGTCCCACAAGTTCGCCGAACCGTCGCCGCGCCAGACGAGACCGCCGGCGGGGCGGACGCTGGTCACGATCAAATCAATTTCACCGGGCGTGGTGGCGGAAAGCGTGCCGGCCACACAGGTTAGGTTGCTGATGTCGCCGTAGAAATTGCCGGTGTAAGTGATCAGCTTGTAAGTGCCCAGGCCAAGTGAACCCACGGGCACCACCACGACATTGTTGGAGCCGCCCACCGTGAGGTCGCCGGTGACGTTGATGAAATCGTTGGCGGTGACGAGGCCGGTCGGATCGCTCGTCAGTTCCATTTTGAAAGTCGCATTGGTCGCATACAGGCCGTTGGTGAAATACAGCGTGCCTTGCGCGCCGGTGCCGGCGGGGCTGATGGTGGAATCGTCCGCTGCCTCAAAGGCGCCGACGACCGTGCCCGTGCCGGCGATGGTCTTGCCGGAACCAAGGGCGAAGCCACCGACGTTGACCAGGCCCGAGACATCAAACGTCGCGCCGCCGGCGACGGTGATGGAAATGCTGTTGTTAATGGAGCCAGTGGTCGCGTCATTCGTGAGCGCCAGCGTGCCGGCGCTGATGATCGTCGCGCCGCTGTAGGTGTTGACGCCGCTCAAGGCCAAAACACCGTTGCCGGTCTTGGTCAAGGTGCCGCCGCTGCCGGACAGGATGCCGGTCAGGTAAATGTTGTGGGCGTTGTTGGCCGCATCCGCCGCTTTGACGATGGTGCTGCCAAGAATCATGTTCAGCGGACTGGCCCAGTCGGCGGCCGCACCCAGCGTTCCGTTGAGCAGGGAGATGGTGCTGGTGTAACTGCCCGTGGTATTGGACTTCACAATGCCGCCGCTGCCCAGATAGAGGCTCGCGCCGCTGTTGATGATCAGAAAACCATTGCCACCAAAAGTGTCGCTGCTGGCACCAAAGGCAATCAATGCGGCGGTGGTGGTGCCACCGGACAAATAGATTTCGCCGTCACAGAGGGCGCCATTGTTTTGGGCAATCACAATGCCGTTGGTCGTATCCAGTGAGGTAAAGCTGCCGCCGTTGACGTGCAAGATGCCCCAGCGGGTGCTGCCGCCCGAGATTCTGCTGACCAGAACTTCGTTGGTTACGACCACGGTGCCGGCATCGAGCCGGACGGAAGCCGAGGAATTGCCCGATGCGATGGACAGAGTGCCCAAAGAAACCGTAGCTCCGGCACCATTGATATAAAGACCGCTATTGGTAGCACCGGCGATGGGTGCGGTCGCTGTAGGAGCTGTCGTAAAGGAAACCGCGCGCGGCAGGGTCAGCGAGGTGGCCGAGAAACTGCCGCCGGCGATCTGGAACAGCGTGCCGTCATTGGCATTGGCGTTGAAGGCGTTCACGCTGACCGTGCCGGAGGATTCATAAAACGCCGTGGTCAAGGCGCTGAAAGTAGAGGTTCCACTGGCGGTCACAGAACCGCCATCCACCAAGAAGCCGGCGCCGGAAAGCGCGCCGCCATTGATGATGCCGTTGTTGGTCACTTCCAGCGTCCCGGCATTGCCTGCCGTGGTGCCGGTGTAACTATTCGCGCCGCTCAAGGTCAGCCGGCCCGCGCCATTTTTTGCCAGGCCGCCCGCGCCAGTAATGTTTCCGCTGACGATGCTATTGGAGTTGCCGTCAAAGGAAAGCAGGTAGCCGCCGTTGGTGACGGCCTGGCTGATGGCCAAATTGCCCGCCGCCGCATTGATTGTCTGGGCTGCGGTCTGGGTGACGGGCGTGTTCACGGTTTGAAGCGCCGTCGAATTGTTGGTGATGCCAAGGCCGGTCAGGGTCAGCGTGTTGCCGGGCGTGCCCAGCGTGAAACTGCCGGCTCCGCTGGCAAAAGCCACGCCGGTCAAACTGTAATTGTTGTCCATGGAAGGCGTCAGGCGCGTCGTCCCGGCGAAGGTCGCAAAGTCGCCGTTCACCGGAGCCAGCACGCTCACCCAGTTCGAGCCGCTGCTCCAATTGTTATCAGTCAGGCTGCCGCCGTTCCAAGTCTGCGTGTTGATCACGGTCAATGTAACATTGATCGAGGTTGCGAGCGGAGTCGGGCTGCTGGTGTCGGTGATGGTGGCCGGCAAGGCATACACGCCCGGCGCGGTGCCCGCGCTGCCCGTGGCCGTGTTGGTGTAAAGGCTGCTTGAATTCGACTGCACCAGCGTGACGGAGGCGGCTCCGCCAATCAAACTGGCATTGAGGACGACGCTGCCAACCGCAGTGGTGCTGGAAGTCACACTAACCGTGATCCGGGTGCTTTGGTTGCGGTTCACGGAAGACGGACTGGCCGTGCCGAAACCGGCCGGCGGCGCTGACGCGGAGTAATGCAACAGCACTGAAGTGCTATTGGTCGTCACGGTAAAATTGCTGGCATTGGCCGGCGAGATGTCCCAAACCGGGGTGGCATTGGGCGTGCCGGAAATGCTGGCGGCGGCGATCAGCACATAGTCAGCGTTGGTATCAAGATTGGCGGACGTGCTGGGGGCTTTGAGGTGAAAAACTGTGCTGTTTAGCGCCAGCGTGCCGCCCACGGAAATCAAATCGTTGCTGCCGTTATAAACCGTGCCGAGATCCAGGTAAATCTGCGCGCCGGTAACATTGGTCAGATTGTTGTTGAAGGTATTGGTGCCGTAGGTGCCATCCGTGCCGGCATAAATGCTGGAACCAGAACTGGTGTTGACCGAGCCGTTGTTCGTGCCGAAGCCGGCGATGCTTTGGCTGGCACCCAAGGTATAACCGGACACGGCGGAAACGTCATAAACCGCGCCGACGGCGGTGTAGATTTGCGGACTGCTGTTCAGGGAGCCGGTCGCTGCCAGCGCCAAGGTTCCGGAGTTGATGATGGTGTTACCCGTGCAGGTGTTGGTGGCGCTCAAATTGACCGTGCCGGTGGCGTTGACCGCCGTGGTGTTGGCGGTTCCTGTGCCGGAGCCGGGCAGCAATCCCACGGCGTTGCCATTCGCCGCCGAGGCGGGAATGCCGATGTTGAGCGCGCCGGCCGCGCTGATGATGCCGTCAATGGTCATCGTGTTGCCGGTGGTCGCGGCCAGTCCGCCGCCATTATTTCCCAACACGAAGGGACGGAAGCGGGAACTGCCGTTGTCCATGGCGAAGGTCGCAACGCCAACCACGGTGCCGCCGTTGAGCGTCACCGTGCTGTTAGTGGTCGGCGCACCAAATCCGCTGTCCGCCGTGACCACCGAGAAGCCGCCATTCAAATACGTTCCGAGTTCGTAATTATTTACCCCGCTATAAACCACCGTGCCTGGGCCGGATTGCACCAGGCCGTTGTTTTGACCGGCCTGCCGGCCAGCACTGATGACAATGGGAATATTCAAGTAACCCAGGGTATTGTTCTGCCAGATCACGCCGTAGCTGCTGCCACCGCTCGTGCTGCGATAAAACGACAGTCCCGCACCAGAAACGCCGTTGATTGTTTCGTTGTTGGCACCGCAGGTGGGTGTCACCAAAATACCCTGCATATTTTGAAAAGTGAAAGCACTGTTGCTGACAATCAGGGCGCTGTTGGCATTGAAACGGAGGGTGGAACAACCACCTGCATTGCCGATGACATTTACCCCGCCGTCGTTCACATCATAGTTGCCGGCCGTGGTGACGCCCGTGGTCTGATAAAACCCGGCCACTTGGCTGCCGCCAACAATGGGATAGGGCGAACCGGTGTTGGTGGTCGCCCAATCATACAAGCCCACCGTGGCATAAGCGCCATTCTTGCCTAGCCCGATGGCACCGATAATGGCCCCCGCGCTTGCCGCAGTGGTCGTGGTGATGGTTCCAATAGCCGTCACCGTTCCGGCTGAATTGATGGTGGCTGGCCCGTTAAACACCACCGTGCCGCCAACGCTTTCAGTAATCGCGCCGAGCGCGACACCTGCTGAATTGGTCACAGAAACCGTGGAGTTGCCCGCATTGATCGTCGTGCTGGCAAATAAATTTGAACTGGTTGAGAGAGTGCCGGTGCCCAGCAAATTCAAGGTGCCACCGCCCAGCGAAAGCACGCTGGCCTTGTTGATGATGTTCGGGCCGGGCGTGCCGGTGACAAAGTCAAGGGTCAGCGTGCCGGCATTGATTGCCGAGGTGCCTGTAAAAGTCTGCGGACTGTTGCCGCTAAAAGTCACCGTGCCGCCGCCAGCCTTGGTGATGCCGCCCCCGCCGGAAATCACGCCATTAATGGCCAGCGTGCCGCCCGCGATGGCGGTGAGCGTGTGGGTTGAGGGAAACACCATGTTCAGGCTGACGGTCTGAGGGTTCAACGAATTGTCCGTCGTCGCCGCGTTGTTCGTCACCTGATTACCTGCCAGCGTGAACGATCCGGCTGTAGGATTGATGAAGATGCCTTGGATGTTGTAGGCGGAAAAATTATTAGTGTTGGTCAGGCGCGTGCTGCCGTCGAAATACAGCGTGTCGCCGGAGACCGGCGGCTTGTTCGCGCTGCCGGTCGTCCAGTTGAGGGTGGTCGCCCAATTATTGTCGGCACCCAGCCCGTTCCAAGTATCGTTGCCGGCTTTCAAATTCAGCACTCCCGCCAGCAAAAACAGGCTGAAGCACAGGGTGAGGTGATTGATGGATGTTGGTTTGGGTTTCATGACGGTAGGGTGTGGGCGGTGGGAATTGACTGGGTTGACTGGTGACTGGGTTGACTGGTTAATGTTTGGAATCTTGAAAATTTCCAGCGATGGCGACATGGCCATAGAAATCCAAAAAAGTTTTCAGGATTGTGAGCATCAATCCAACTATGCCATCGCTGTGGGATATTAACCATCGCCAGTTCTGGTGATATGAATCCAAAACAGTGAGCGGGGTGATTTGGGCCGGAAGCTGACGGGTGGTTCCAATGTCAGCCAGCTTGGTTTGGTTTGCCAAAGCCGGGTTTGTCCTATAAACACCTCGGAACCGAAACCCGCTTATGATCAAACCCATGCTAAAACTGGCGCTGGCAGCTCTTGGCCTGACGGCTGCCTTCAATGCTTCCGCCCAAGTGACCAACGCCGCCGCACCGCACGTCTGGCCGGGCCGGGGACTGGCCCAGCATCCGTTTCTTTACGCCGGCGAATGGGACACGCGCAAGCCCGACCAATCCATGTTTCTCGTGCGCGACGGCCGGGTGGTCTGGCAATATTCCATTCCGCTGCATCTGCCGGACCAGCACATTCAGGAATTTGACGACGCGACTTTGCTCTCGGACGGCAACATCATTTTCTCGCGGATGGCCGGCGCGGGCATGGTCAGCCCGGACAAGAAGCTGGTTTGGAATTACGACGCGCCGGCCGGCACGGAAATTCATTCGATTCAATCCATCGGCAAAAACCGCGTGCTGCTCATGCGCAACGGCAATCCGGCCCAGGCCATGATTTTCAACACCGCGAGCAACACGATTGAAAAAGAAATTCCCATTCCCACCACGATCACGGGCACGCATGGACAATTCCGGCACATCCGCATGACGCCGACCGGCACGATTCTCGTCGGGCACATGAGCGAGGGCAAAGTGATTGAGTATGACCAGTCCGGCCAGGAAGTCTGGTCCGTCAAGGCACCGCATCCCTGGCAAGCCATCCGGCTCAAGAACGGCAACACGCTCATCACCGGCGATGCCGCGAAATATGTGCGCGAGGTGAATTCTAATGGTGAAACGGTTTGGGAACTCACCCAGGCTGATGTGCCGGAAATCAAACTGGGTAATATCCAAGCCGCAAACCGGCTCGCCAACGGCAACACCGTGATTTGCAATTGGATTGCCGGCGACAACAACCACGCCCACTGGCCGGGCACAGTGCAGGTTTTCGAAGTGAACCCGGCCAAGCAGTTGGTCTGGGCGTTGAGCGAGTGGAAAAATCCGGATCTCGGTCCGGCCACTTCCATTCAACTGCTGGACGAACCCGGCTCGCCGGAAACGCTGGATCAGCAGCGGTGATTGATTTAAGGCTGGTTAATTTTCTCCATCAATTGCTCGGCGGTGGCCCGGAGCTTGGCGTCCACATTGGGACGCAACAGCGGCGTGAGCGTCTGGCGCGCGGCGTCCAGGTTTCGGGTTCGGAATTGAAACTGCGCCAGCGACAGCCGGTAGGACAAATTCTCCGGCTCCAGTTGGACGGCGCGTTGCAAATGCTGGTCGGCGTCCGCCAAAGATTCTTCCTGCACCATCTCCAAAAAACCTAACAACTGCTGCGCCGGCCCGAAATCCGGCATCAATGCGAGGGACTGCGCCAGCTTGCCGCGAATGTCCGCCGCCTGATTTTTTTGAATCCGGGTATAACGATCTTCGGCGTCGGCGGTGGTCCGATATTCTTCCAACGCGCACAAATAATAAGCCAGAAAACTGGTCGAGCCGAGCTGGAGCGCGGATTCGAAGTTGCGCAGCGCCAGTTCGTGCTGCCCGCGCCGGCTGGCCACCAAACCCAAACCTTCGGCCGGCAGCGGGCTGGCCGGAGCCAGTTTTTGCGCCTGGGCAAAACGCGCTTCCGCTGCGTCCAAACGGTCAATCCGCAGCAGTTCATCGCCGAGCCGGAAATTTATTTCCACCGGCGTCAGCCGCCGCGTGGTCAACTTGATTGGCGAAGAAATATCCGAAGCCAGCGACAGGTCAATGGGCGCAAAAATGCCGCGGGCCAGATAGCGGCGCAAATCATTTTCCACGACCGGCAGCGGCGTTTGCAAAGCATTGGTGAAAGCCTGCACCGGCAGTTGGCCTTGGTGCAGCATGGTGGTGAATTGTCCGAAGCGGGCGCGGTAGGCGGCCCGATCGCCCGCCATCAGAAAATGCGTGAGCAGCCACGATTCGGCATAGAAAATTCCCTGGCGCTCGCGCTCATTGTATTGCGGCGAGTCGTGGGTGACGGCAAATAATTCCTTCAGCGGCAGGAGCGGTTTTTGTTGCAGGCATTGCAGATGATAAAAAATGGGACTGGCGATGCGAACGGTTTGCCCCGCAGTTTGAAACGTGGAATAGACCTCGGCCATGCCTTCCTTCAACCAGAGCGGCCAGACCTGGTCGTTGCGCCGGAACAGCAGGTGCGTGTATTCGTGGAAAATAATTTCCAGGCCGGGTTCCGGCAAACCGGCTTCCGGCAACGAAAGCACGATGAGGTTTTCATCCGTGCCATGCGTGAAGAACGCCGCCAGATTGCCGGGCCGGCCTTGGTAGAGCGGCAGAAACGGTCGCATGGATTTGCGGTCGGGAAAAGCGACCACCACGATTGGCGGCGAATCCACGGCCTGCGCGCCGGCGAGTTGCGAGTAGGCTTTGCAAAATTGTTCCAGCCGGCCGGCCAGCTTGAAAACTTCCCGCGCGTCGCCACAACTGTAAATGTTGAAATGCGCGGTGCGCGTTTCGAACCAAAGCCTTTGCTCCAAGGGAACAACATTCACCTGCGCGGCGCTGGCGCAAGCCACCGCTGCCCAAAGCACAAACAAAATCATGAACCGGCCACGGATCATAGGCAGCGCAATTTAAGTCATCGCCGTGGAAATGTCATTTGACATTCCATCCCGGCGGCAATTCTGTAATCTTGAAAAACCTTCAGCATCCATATTTGCCATAACGCGCCATGAAAATTCGCACGCACTTGTCCACCTTGTTTCTGATTCTGCTGTCGTCGGCCACGGGCATTAGCATCGCCTCGGCGGCACCGTCGGCCAATAGTTCAGGCTGGTTTCCGCCGACGGTGAAACGCATTGTGTTCCTTGGCGACAGCATCACTTACGCTGGTCAATATGTGGACGACATCGCGGCGTATCAGCACGCGCGCTTTCCCGACCGGCCGATTGAATTCATCAACATCGGGCTGCCGAGTGAAACAGTTTCGGGACTTTCCGAACCGGGCCACGCGGGCGGAAAATTTCCCCGTCCCGATTTGCACGAACGGCTCGCGCGCGTGCTCGACAAAACCAAGCCCGACCTGGTCTTCGCGTGCTACGGCATGAATGACGGCATTTACCAACCGTTCGACGAGACGCGGTTCCAGGCGTTTCGGAGCGGCATTGAATGGCTCCGCGCCCAGGTTGAAAAATCCGGTGCCAAAATCATTCACGTCACGCCGCCGATTTTTGACGAGGCCAAGGGTGGTCATCCAGGCTACGCCGCCGTGCTCGACCGCTACGCCGAATGGCTTCTCGCCCAACGCACGAACGACTGGGACGTGGTGGATCTGCATTTCCCGATGAAAAATTTTCTGGCCGCCCAGCGCGCAACGAACGCGACGTTTGCTTTAAGCCACGACGGTGTGCATCCGGACGAACTCGGCCACTGGCTCATGGCGCAACAGATTTTGCTGCACCTCGGCGTAACCGAAGCGGCCACGGCCAGGAACGCCGATGAACTGATGGCTCGCGTTCCCGACGGCGCGGAAATTTTTCGCCGCGAACAGAAAGACCAGTCGCTTTGGAAAGACGCCTGGCTCACGGCCATCGGCCACCAGCGGCCGGGCATGAAGCGTGGTGCGCCCATTGAAATCAACCCGCAGACCGGAGCGGCGCGGCTGCTGGCTCAGACCAATTCCGTCGTAAATCTAAAACCGTGACGGGCTGTTTGAGAATTCGTTTGGCTTATTGTTTTAATAATGTTCGCGCGATTTGAATTGCGCGCGTGGCCAAACCCAACACCCATTCATAAGAGCAACAACGTGAGCTTGCTTATTGGTTTTGGTTCGCGCGTGCGAGAAAATTTGCTTTGTTTGTGCGAAGGCGACAAAATTGCAGCATGAATTCCGATTGGGAAAAATTGCAAAATCTGGCGCTGACGGAAATTGAAGCAACTCTGTCCGCACTGCCAAAACCATTGCGCGAGCAGGCGCAAAAGCTGCCGGTGACGTTTGAGCGGGTGCCGAATTCAGGATTGCAAGCGGATGGAATTGAGCCAGATACGCTTGGTCTTTTCACGGGATCGGAGTTTGCGGACGAGGGAGCTTCGGTGTTGCCGCCGCAGATTATTTTGTTTCTCGAAAACCTTTGGGATTTCGCGGAAGGCGATGAAGAAGTCTTTGGCGACGAAGTTCACACCACTTTTTTGCACGAGCTGGGACATTTTTTTGGTCTGGGCGAAGACGATTTGACGGAGCGTGGTCTCGATTAGCCTGTAAATACAAGGGATTTTCACTGTTTGACGGCTGCAAAAAAACTTCAAAAAAACTCTTGCACGATAATAAATGTCTGATAATCTTTCTGTCCCTTCGCGGTAGTAACCGATACGAAGGCCGGTTTAAAAACCGGTTGACAATGGGTCGAAGCTCGTTAAGATTAACGACCCTAGCTCGATACTGACAGGCCGAGTTGAAAAGTAAGTAAATTCGGCGGTCGGGTTTTTTGTCCCCTAAACCGGGAGAAAGCGAAGCGAGCAAAGCAGATTTTTGGCGGTAAAACGCCGACTGCTCTTTGAAAATTGAATTGTGCGATTAGTAAAGAGCCCCTTTATTATCAGCGAGTTAGATCGCTGGTTTTAAGGGTTTTAACC
>Ga0182030_10015238_pt1 | contig 15085 bp, 12 predicted proteins | sample 812S3MmetaG_FD_121299 | JGI IMG/M metagenome (GOLD analysis project Ga0182030, IMG submission 121299) | Permafrost microbial communities from Stordalen Mire, Sweden - 812S3M metaG (Illumina Assembly) | ecosystem: Environmental > Terrestrial > Soil > Wetlands > Permafrost | place: Sweden... | reverse complement strand
TGGCAACTCCTGAACTCATGCGCGAAGCGGCGCAATTGGCGTGGGTGGAAAAACTCCTCACGCGCTGGCGCGATGTGCCGCTGTATCGCGGATCGCGCGCGGAGGAATTCTTCCGCCGGCCGCTCATTGGGAAGCGCGAGTTGCGGGAGAATTTTCCCCACAATTTTCTCCGCGCCGGGCAGGACCTGGACGCGCTGCTGGCGGCGAAGACAGTGGAACTGGAGCACACTTCCGGCAGCTCCGAGGAGCGGACGGCGGTGCTCTTTGGGCGCGGTTGGTGGAATGAGCAGGAGTCGCGGGTGCTGCGGCTGAACGGCTTCGTGGCGCAGGTGCTGGAGGCGCATCCCCGCGCCCGCCGGGCCGCGCTGGTGCCACCGGTCTGCAACGGGCTGGTCTGTTTTTCCAATTACACTGCGAAGTCGGCGCGCACGGTGGAGCAGACACGGTTCGTGAACCAGGCTCGCATTCCGTTTTTGCTGACGGATGAGGATTGCGCGCGCATGGCGGAGGAGATCGGCGAATGGGCGCCGCAATTCCTGGACGTGGACCCGGTGCATGGCGCGTGGTTTGCGCGGTATTGCGAGCGGAAGGCGGTCCGGTTTCCATCGGTGAAATTCATTTTGTGCAGCTACGAATTCATGAGCGTGGCGCACCGGAAGATTTTGCAGCGGGCGTTCGGCGTGCCGGTCTTCAACCTGTACGGCACGACGGAGACGGGGCACCTGTTGATGGAGGACGAGCACGGCGAAATGAAGGCGAGCGTGGAAAATGTTTTTTACGAGGTAGTGGAGCCGGACGCGCGGGGCGTGGGGAGCCTGGTGGTGACCACGCTGACGAACGACGTCATGCCGCTGGTGCGTTACCGGGTGGGCGACCTCGTGGCGCGCCGCGAACGGCCGTACGCCACGGCGTACGAGGTGCATGGCCGGGCGGGCGACACGCTGCGTCGCGCGGACGGCCAGTTGGTGACCACCCTCGACGTGGATCGCTGCTTTGCACCGGCGGACGGCATCCTGCATTATCAATTGCGGCAAAGTGAAAACGGCGACTGTCAGTTGCGCTTCATTCCGGACCGGGAGCCGCCAACGGCCGAAAGGCTTGCCGAATTGACGGGGCACTTGCGGGAATTGTTGCAGGGGGAGCAAGTCATCAGCACCGAGGAAGTGAAGCTGCTGCCGCCGCTGCCGTCGGGGAAGTTCAGGCTGGCCTGCCGGGTGGGGGCGTGAAATGATGATGGCCGCACGAATTTGATGATGGAAACAGACGCACCGGCCAAGAGCCACGACAAGTGGGTGGCGAAATTCCTGGTGCATTTGGCGACGGATCGCGGGGCGTCGGTTTATACGCAGCGGAATTACCGGCAGGCGCTGGAGGAGTTTGCGCGCTGGCAGCGGGAGGAGCGCCAGGGGGAAGCAGCGTGGGACGAGCTTGAGCGCGATGATTTCCGGGCGTATCTGCGCTTTCTGGGCCGGAAGGGGCTGAGCCGCGCGGCCACGCAACTGCGGTTTTCGGCGTTGCGGACGTTCTACCGGTTTCTCATCCGGCACGCGGTGTTGGAGAGCATGCCGATCAAGAATCTCTCGATGCCGAAGCTGGAAAAGCGCCTGCCGCGATTCTTAACGCCGCAACAGATGCTGGATTTGCTGGGGGCGCCGGCGAAACTGCTGGCGGCCCGGCAGGAAAAGAAGGGGCCGGGGCGGCCGATTTCCGGGGAAGTGTGCCGGCGGGACGAGGCGGTGCTGGAGACGATTTATTCATGCGGCCTGCGGGTAAGCGAGCTGTGCGGCTTGCGCGTGGAGGACATTGATTTCCACGAGCAACTGGTGCGGGTGCGCGGCAAGGGCAAGAAGGAGCGGCTGGTGCCGATTGGCGAACCAGCGTTGAAAGCCATTCAAAACTACTGGGCGCAGTTGCCGGAACCGCCGACGGGAGTGCAGCCGGTGTATCACGCGGACACGAGCAAAGCGGCGCCGCTGTCGCCGCTGCAACTGGGGCGGCGGCTGAAGACGTACCTGGTGGTCGCGGGGCTGGATCCGCACCTGACGCCGCACAAATTGCGGCACAGCTACGCGACGCATCTGCTGGACGCGGGCGCGGATTTGCGCAGCGTGCAGGAGCTGCTGGGGCACGCGCACCTGGCGACCACGCAGGTTTATACGCACGTGACGACCGAGCGGCTTAAAAAGGCGTATCAGGCGGCGCATCCGCGGGCGTGAGGCGAAGGATGAAGGATGAAGGATGAAGGATGAAGGCGGCGGGGATTGGCGCGGGGGAAACTTCGCCAATTTCGGTAAAATGAATTCGTTTGAATTCCCGCGGGGATTTCCTAAAACTAAACTCAGGAAATTTTCTTGCTGGTTTTGAGAAAATACCCGGGAGTCCGTCATGTATCTGAATATCGTTCAACTTGCAGAATCGTTCGGCGTCGAAGAGGGCGTTGTCGAAGGCTGGGTGGAGAAGGACGGCTTGCGGGCCATCCGGGACCGCGAGCGGCTGCTCTTTGACCGCAACCAGGTGGTGGAGTGGGCCTCGGCGCGGGGGCTGGCGGCGAAGGCGGGTTTTCTGGCGGCGGGACATGCGGGGCGGCTGGCGAGTCCGCGGCTGGAACCGATGTTGCGGGCCGGGGGCATCTGGCGGGAGGTGGCGGCGGCGAAGGTGCGCGAGGTGATGGAGGCGATCGTGGCCAAGCTGCCGGGGGCGACGCCGCCGGTGCGGCAACTGCTGGCCCAGCGGCTGCACTTGCTCGATGGAATTTCCTGGGCGGCGGTGGGCGGGGGGCTGGCCCTGCCGCATTTGCGGACGCCGGTGGCGCTGGGACGAGACGCGGGCACCTTTGCGGTTTTAATCCTGCGGGAGGCGCTGTCGTTCAACGAACCGGTGCCGGACCAGGTGCCGGTGACGCGCCTGTTGTTTTTTGTGGCGCCGTCGCCGCGGGCGCATCTGGAAATGCTGGGGCAGCTCAGCAGCGCCCTGCTCCGGGGGGGACTGCGGCAGCCCGTGATGGACGGGGCGCCGGACGGGGAGATTTTCGCCGCCGTGGCGGCCGCCGAGGCGGGCGCGGCGGGCAGCAAGGAGATGCATCCGCAGTGAAGCGCCGCCGAACACAGCGGCACCACCCCTCATGACTCCGGGCATTTTTCTTTTCATTTCCTTCGCCGGCCTCGTGGCCGGTCTGCTGGCGGCGCGCCGTCTGCCGCGGATCTGGCTGGCGGCGACCCTGGCCGGGGCCGGCGCCGCGCTGGTGGCGGGAATCTGGATTCTGGCGACGGGCACCACTTGGGACTGGCGGCCGGGGTTTGCGCTGGCGGGCGAGCCGGTTCACCTGCAATTGGACTGCATCAGCGCCTGGTTTCTCACGTTGTTGTGCGTGGTGGGCGGGGCGGGGAGCTTGTTTGCGTGCGAATACTGGGCGGACGAGCAGCATCCGGTGTCGGCTCCGGCGGGCCGCGGGTGGTGGAACGGGCTGCTGCTGTGCATGGGGCTGGTCCTGCTGTGCGCGAACGGGCTGCACTTTCTGATGGCGTGGGAGATTTCGACAGTGTGCGCGTATTTTTTGATGACGCTGGAACGGCAGAAGCGCGAAGTGCGGGAGGCGGGCTGGCTGTTTTTGGCGGCGTCTCACGTGGGCACCCTTTGCCTGTTTGCGTTCTTTGCGTTGCTGGCCGCGCACAACCAGGGAAGCTGGGAACTGGGGCCGATGCAGGATCATCCGGAGTTGGCCCCCTTTTTCTGGCTGGCGCTGGTGGGATTCGGCTTCAAGGCGGGCATATTTCCGCTGCACATCTGGTTGCCATCCGCGCACGCCAACGCGCCGAGCCATGTATCGGCGCTGCTCTCCGGGGTGATGATCAAGATGGGCATCTACGGGCTTGTGCGGTTCAGCGGCTGGCTGCCAACGCCGGAGGCGGCCGGGTGGACGGTGGCAGCGCTGGGGGTGATCAGCGCGGTGCTGGGGGTGGCATTTGCGCTGGGGCAGCATGATTTGAAACGCCTGCTGGCCTATCACAGCGTGGAAAACATCGGGATCATTCTCATCGGGCTGGGTTTTGCCATGATTGCGTCGGCCCACGGCCACCCGGTCTGGGGCCGGCTGGCGCTGGCGGGCGGTTTGTTGCATGTGTGGAATCATGGATTGTTCAAGTCGCTGCTGTTTCTGGGGGCGGGGTCGGTGTTGCACGCGACGGGCACGCGGGAAATGAGCCGGCTGGGAGGCCTTTGGCGGCCGATGCCGTGGACGGCGGGGCTGTTCACGCTGGGGGCCATGGCGATTGCGGGATTGCCGCCGCTGAATGGATTTGTCAGCGAGTGGCTGGTGTATTTGGGATTGTTCGATGCCATCCCGGCACATGCAGCGGGCGTGGGGTCCGGCGCGCCGGTGCACGAGGTGGCGGCGTGGGCCGCAGTGGCGGCGGCGGTGTTGCTGGGGCTCACCGGGGCGCTGGCGCTGGCGTGTTTCGTCAAGGTGTGCGGAGTGGTTTTTCTTGGTCTTCCGCGCAGCGAGGCCGTGGCGCGGGCGCACGAATGCGGCTGGCGGATGCGGGCGCCGATGCTGACGCTCGCGGGGTTGTGCGTCGCCATCGGTTTGGCGCCAGTCTGCCTTTGGCCGGCCCTCGCCAAGGTGTGCGGCGCCTGGCAACCGCTGTGGCAGGATGACGCGGGGGCACCGGCACCTTTGCTGGCGCTGGGGGAGTTTCATCTGACCCTGGCCGTGGTGGCGACCCTTGCGGGGGTGGTCCTTTGGCGGCGGGTCAAAAACAACGGTGTCGCCCGGGCGGGGACATGGGATTGCGGCTACGCGTTCCCGACGCCGCGAATGCAATACACCGCCGGGTCCATCGCGGGCATCATCACCGGCTGGTTTGATTGGATCCTGCGGCCGCAACAGCACTCGCATCCGCCGCAGGAGCTTTTTCCGGCGGCCGGCGATTTTGAGGAGCACACGCCGGAAACCGTGCTCGAAGAGGTGGTGGAGCCGGCAGGGGCCGGAGTGATGCGGCTTTCGGCAGCGGTGCGGCGGCTGCAACATGGGCGGTTGCAGGCGTACCTGCTCTATTTATTGATCGGTTTGGCCGCGCTGCTCGCCATTGCGTTGATGGGAGGAAGCCGATGAAGACGCGGGGCGAAAGACATCCGAGCGTGGCGCCGGCCCGGATATTTCAAACCGGTAGCGCAGACTTCCGAGTCTGCTGTATCGCGGGTTTCCAAACCCGCAGGCGCCACGCCATGGCGACACCCTGCCGATTTGGAAATCGGCGATACAGCAGGTTTGGAAACCTGCGCTACGCCGCCGGGCGGGTGGCTTCCGGTATTTGGGCCAGGAGGGAATCGCAATGACTGCGGCTCTCGAAATGCTTTTGTGGCTGGTTGTGTGGGTGCTGGCGGCGCCGCTGTTGCCGGGGATCATTGCCAAGGTCAAGGCCTGGGTGGCGGGGCGGCGGGGGCCGCCGGTGCTGCAACTTTATTACGACCTTTGGAAGCTTTGGCGCAAAGGCGTGGTGCTGAGCACGGCAGTCTCTCCCGGCCACGTGTTGGGACCGGCGATTGCCTGGGTGGCGATTGTCGCCGCGGGATTGCTGCTGCCGGTAGTGCCGGCGGGATCGCCGCTGGCCTTTCGCGGCGATGCGCTGTTGTTTGTTTATCTGCTCGCGCTGGCGCGGTTCTGCACCGCCTGCGCGGCGCTGGACACGGGTTCAGCCTTTGAAGGCATGGGGGTGGCGCGCGAGGTGAGCTTTGCTGTGATCAACGAAGCTGCGATTATCACGGCGTTGCTGGCGCTGAGCGTGCAGACCGGGAGCGTATCGTTGAGCACCATGCTGGTGCCGCCGGCGGCGGGGGCCGGTTCGGCGCTGCTGGCGGCGGGTTTGTTCGGCGTGCTCCTGGCGGAAAACTGTCGGGTGCCGTTCGATGATCCGAACACGCATTTGGAGCTGACGATGATCCATGAAGCCATGGTGCTGGATCATAGCGGGCCGCCGCTGGCGGCGATTTTGCACGGGGCGTCGCTGAAGCTGCTGCTGTTCTCGGTGCTGCTGGCGGAGTCGGTCCTGGCCGTGGGCGGGCTGTCGCCACTGGCCGCCACGGGGGCGCTGGCGGTGGCCGTGCTGGCGATCACGGTGGCGGTGGGACTCTTGGAGTCGTTGCTGGCGCGCCTGGCGTTCCGCCGCGTGCCGCTCCTGCTGACGACGTCGTTCCTGTTGTGCCTGTTTGCGCTGCTGGTGGCCTGGAAGGGAGTTCCGCTATGACCAACACTTTGAACCTGTTCATTGGCCTGGCGATGGGGCTGAACCTGCTGGCGCTGGCCAGCAGCCGGTTGCCCTCGGTCATTCGGGCGGCCGCGGTGCAGGGCATGGTTCTGGGAATTTTACCGCTGTTGCTGGAAAATGAATTTCACTGGGTGGTGGTGCTGGTGGCGGTGGGCACGATTGCGGTGAAAGGCTTCGTGGTGCCGCACCTGCTGCGGCGGGCTTTGCGGGTGGCCAACATTGACCGCGAGGTCAAGCCGCTGATTCCATTCGTGCCGTCGCTGTTGCTGGGGGCGGCGGCGACGATCGGGGCGGTGGCGCTGGGGGGGATGCTGCCGTTGCGACCCGAGCAGACGGGGTCGCTGCTGGTGCCCGGCTCGTTTGCCACGGTGGTGGCGGGATTCCTGATGCTGGTGGGCCGGGCCAAGGCCATCTCGCAAGTTTGCGGCTACCTGATTTTGGAAAACGGGATTTATTTGTTTGGCTTGCTGCTCATCAATTCGACTCCGCTCCTGGTCGAAACCGGCATCCTGCTGGACCTGACGGTGGCGATCTTCGTCATCGGCATCATCATGGACCGGATTCAAAAGGAATTTGATTCGCTGGACTCTGACAAGCTAACGACACTGCACGAATGAAAATGGACCCCCGCCCGAAGATGGCAGACCCGAGGAAGACCGAATGGCGAAACCGGCGCCACTGGCGGTTCGCGATCGCAGGGGACCGGCGGGCGGGCTTTGGGCTGCGGGCCCCGGGATGGGTGCGGGTTTTGGAGTTCGGCTTCCGGCTTTGGCCACGGTCATGAACGAAATCGCCCTCTTTCTCCTACCGATGATCATCGCCGGCGCGGCGTTTGCCTGGCGGGACGAACGGACGCGTCCGCTGTGGCTGCCGGTGGCCGGCGCCCTGCACGTCGCGTCGTCGGGGTGGTTGCTGGTGAGCCCGCCGGCGCCGGCGCCGGGGGCGTGGTTTGGATTTGACCCGCTGGCGCGGTCGGTGTTGCCGATGATATCGCTGCTGTTTTTCGTGAGTTCGCTTTATGCGGTGGCGTATCTGCGGTTGCGCGCGGAGCGGGGGAACCGGCTGTTTGTCTTTTCGCTGCTGGTGCTGCTGGGATTCCTGAGCCTGGCCATCCAGGCGCAGAATCTGGGCTTGCTGTGGGTGTCGGCGGAAGCGGCCACGCTCATGACCGTGCCGCTGATTCATTTCAACGGCACGGTGCGGGCGTTCGAGGCCTCTTGGAAATACCTGCTGGTGGGCGGCACGGGCATCGCGCTATCGCTGCTGGGCTCATTTTGCCTGGGTTATGCGTCGCTGAGCGCCGGGGGCAATGGGGATCTCACGTTCAACGCCCTCGCCCGGCAATTCGTGGGGCTGTCCGGAAACTTTGCGCGGGACTCGCATCCGTGGCTGGTGGCCGCTTGGGTTTTGCTGCTGGTGGGGTATGGGACCAAAATGGGGCTGGCGCCGATGCACACCTGGAAACCGGATGTTTACGGGGAAGCGCCGGGCCTGGTGGGGGTGCTGCTGGCCGGCGGGACGACCACGATGGCCTTCGTGGCGGTGCTGCGGGTAAAACAGATCGTGGACGCCGCCGGCGACGGGGCCATGACGCAGCGCACGCTGTTGGCGATCGGGCTTTTCTCCATGGTGGTGGCGGCCTTGTTCCTGTTGGGCACGGCGGATTTCAAACGCATGCTGGCGTATTCCAGCATTGAACAAATGGGGGTCCTGGCGGTGGGCGCGGGGCTGGGGGGACTGGGGGTGTGGGCGGCGCTGTTTCACGTGTGGACCAACAGCCTGACGAAGGGTTCGCTGTTCCTGAGCGCCGGGAACATCCGCCGGGCGGCCGACGGGCGGGACAAGAACGCGGTTTCGGGGATGGCCTGGGGCGCGCCGCTGTCCGCCCGGATTTTTGTGACGGGCCTGTTCGCCATCACAGCCTGCCCGCCGTTCGGGCTCTTTTTCAGCGAACTGCTCGTGGTGCGCACGGCGTTTGCGACCGGGAGCCTGGTAACCGCCGGGGTGTTTCTGGCGGCACTGCTGTTCGCCTTTTTCGGTCTGACCCGGCTGGTGTTTGCCATCGTGGACGGGCGGCCGCGGGGCGCGGCCCGAGCCACGAAGAATCGGTTTCGCGAGACCACCGGGGTCGTTCTGCCGCCGCTGGCGTTTCTCGGGCTGTCCATCTGGATCGGGCTGGCCACGCCGCCGTGGTTGAGCAGCGCCTGGACGGCGGCCATGCAAGTCATCTCGCCCGCGCCATGAATGCCCCCCGCGAATTTTTATGGTTGAGCAACGGCACGAGCGCGCCGTGGGGGGAGGTGCCGGAGTGGCCGGCGGCCGAATTTGTCACGGCCACGGCCGCGGAACTGGAACGCGGCGGGCGGCTCTGCGCGTGGTTTGGAGTGCCGGAAAGCACCGGGACGCGGCTGGTGGCGGTCATCGCCTTTGACGCCGACAACACCCTGGCGGTGGGGCGGAGCGAACCGGTGGCGCGGAGCTACCCGTCACTGACGCGGCGGCAGCCGCAGGCGCATCTGTTTGAACGGGAAGTTTGGGAACAGCACGGGCTGTTGCCCGAGGGGCATCCGTGGTTGAAGCCGGTGCGCCGGCAGGATGGCGACCACCCGGCGGCCCGGGAATTCTTCCGGGTGGCGGGCGGCGAGATTCATGAAGTCGCGGTGGGCCCGGTGCATGCGGGCGTGATTGAGCCGGGGCATTTTCGATTTCAGTGCCGGGGCGAGGAAGTGTTGCACCTGGAAATTGCGCTGGGCTACCAGCACCGGGGCGTGGAAGAGGCGCTGGCGGGCGGACCGCACCGGGTGACGCCGTATCAAATGGAGACGGTGGCCGGCGATACGACCATTGGCCATGCGACGGCTTACGCCATGGTGCTGGAAGCGCTCGCCGGCACGGAGGCGCCATTGCGCGCGCAGTGGCTCTGGGCGATCGCGCTGGAGCTGGAGCGGCTGGCCAACCACACCGGCGACATTGGCGCGCTGGCGGGCGATGTGGCCTTTTTGACGACGGCGTCGGCGTGCGGCAAGCTGCGCGGCGATTTTCTCAATCTCACGGCGTTGATTTGCGGCAATCGTTTCGGCCGGGGGCTGGTGCGTCCCGGCGGCTGCGGCAAGGATTTGGAATCCGTCCGGGCCAGCCAATTGCTGGAGCGGCTGCAAAATGCGCTGGCCGACGTGGCGGCGGCGGCGGAGTGGTTTTGGGACGCCAACTCGGTGCGGGCGCGGCTGGAACTGACCGGGACGGTATCCAACCGTCAGGCCAATGAAATCGGCCTGGTAGGCGTGGCGGCCCGGGCTTCCGGGTTGGTGCGCGACGTGCGGTTCGATCACCCGGCCGGGTGGCATCGTTTTGCGCAGATCCCGGTATCCACCTGGCCGGATGGGGATGTGGCGGCCCGGGCGCGGGTGCGCTGGCTGGAAATCCGGCGTTCCGGCCGGTTTTTGGACGAGCAACTGGGCACGCCGCCGGAGGGCGGGCTACGCGCGGACGTCGGAGCGCCGGCTCCGGATTCGCTGGCCGTGGCGTTGGTGGAAGGCTGGCGCGGGGAGATTTGCCATGCGGTGCTGACGGACAGCCAAGGGCACTTTCGGCGCTATAAAATCGTGGATCCGTCCTTCCATAACTGGCAAGGACTGGCCCTGGCGATGCGGCGGCAAGCGATTTCCGACTTCCCGATTTGCAACAAGAGCTTTAATTTATCGTACTGCGGCTTTGATCTGTAAATTTTGAACCATGTTTGTGCTTGATTCGCTTGTGTATCGGCTGCGTCACGGGTGCCAGACCATGTCATTTCCAAAGGGCGCGGCGCCGGGCCTGCCCGAGCGGCATGGCGGGGCGTTGCGCGTGGATGCGGACAAGTGCACGGCCGGCTGCGATGCGTGCGTGTCCGTCTGCCCGACCCGGGCGATTGCTCGCGAGCCGGGCCAGCGGGTGTCGCTGGATTTGGGCAAATGCATCTTTTGCGCCGCCTGCGTGGAGGCGTGTCCGCCCCACGCCATCACGCAAACGAACGATTATCAGATGGCGGCGGGGCGGCGGGCGGATCTGGTGTTGGGGGAACCGGGGGCGGAAGAAGTGCGGTTGACCGCCGCGCTGAATGGAAAATTAAAGAAGCTGTTCGGCCGGTCGCTCCGGTTACGCCAGGTGAGCGCCGGCGGCTGCAATGCCTGTGAGGCGGATACGAACGTGCTCGGAACCATCGGCTGGGACCTCAGCCGGTTTGGCATCCAGTTTGTGGCGTCGCCGCGGCACGCGGACGGGCTGCTGGTGACCGGCGCCATGAGCCGCAACATGGAACTGGCGCTGAAGAAGACGTACGAGGCCGTGCCGGCGCCGAAGATCGTCATCGCGGTGGGCGCCTGCGCGATTGCCGGCGGGCCGTTCGCGGGCCATCCGCAGATTCGCGACGGCGCGGGCGCGGTGGTGCCGGTGGACCTGTTTATTCCCGGGTGTCCGCCGCATCCGCTGACGATATTAGACGGGCTGCTGCGGTGGTTGGACCGGCTGGATGAAGGATGAAGGATGAAGGATGAAAGCTAAGGCGCGGGTAAATGAACTCAATCATGACAGCATTTGGGAAGCGAAACGGTAGGAGCCACGCCGGTGAGCGGATGGCCGCGGCGCTGGTGTTGTGGCTGGTGCTGTTTTGCGCAAACGGTCGTGCCGGCGGGCCGGATGCGGCTGCCGGAGTAAGCGCGCCGGTTGCGGAGACCAACCGCTTTCCGAGTGTGGGGGAGGTTTTGGGGGGACGAACGTTTGAGACGTTCACGGAGCAGGACGTGTACTTCCTGCGGGCCATCCACGACCGCTACCCGGCCCAGTGGCCGAATTTGCTGGCGGCGAACATTACGATAAACGACTATCTGCTGTCGCCGGAGAAGCTGCAGCGGTTCGTGGATGAACTGGGCGAGGCCATGGCGGGTCGGAACGATTCAGCGGCGTGCACGAATCTGGCGATAATCACGGGCGACGCCACGTTTTACGCCAATGCGAACACGTACCATCCGGAGATTTTGCAAGCGGCGGCGCGGGCATTGATCCGGATCGGGCCGGAGGGAGGCAAGGCGCTGGCGTCCACTTTTACGGAGAGCCACTATGGCGCCGACCCGGGGAGCCTGGAGGACCTTGCGGACGCGATTGGCGGGGAACATCCGGCCGGGTCGGAATTTGTGAAAGTATTGGCGGCGACGGCGTTTGATTTTGCCACGACCAACGGCAGCTATTATCCGCGGTGCACGACGACCGCCGTCAAGAACCTGTTGCGCCTGAAGGAAGGTCCTGCGGCGGTCCGGGCTCATTTGCGAATCGAGGACATTCTGGGGAACCCGGGTCGCTTTCAGGCGGTGCTGGACGGGATAGCGGCGGGGCAGGCGGGGCAACTGGCGACGAATTTGGTGGCGATCCAAGCCCAAGTGCGGGTGAAGCTGGCGGATCTGAAGAATTCTCCCGGCGGCTACCGCGATGATTTGCAGGAACTTGCGGTCCGGATTGGGCGAACGCTGACCAGCCTTGAGAAAGGCCACGCCACCCCGTGAGATGGGCCGTTTCAGTACGTAAAGGTGTTGCCAGGTAGGAAGTTGAAGCGGCGCAAACGCCGCGCGCCGGAGCGCGACCTTCAGGTCGCTTCAGCGTGGCAGGGCGGTGGCGTGCGAATTCGGCACGTGCGCCCTTGTTTGTCATGGGTATGCGGGGTGAGATTGAGGGTATCAATTTTGGTTCGCAGGAAGCTTGACATGAGGGAGCACTTGAAGGATAATCAAAAAACTGGTTGACAGTATCGCGATAGTTGCTAAGTTGCAACCGTCAGAGCCGTAAAAAGAAAAGTACCGAAGTTCCCTTGAATTTTGATGAATACGCCGAGGGAGTCGGTTTTTTTGTCGTTTTACGATTCGGGTTTGAACATTATTTTTTTTGGATGCCCACGTAGCTCAGTCGGTAGAGCACATCCTTGGTAAGGATGAGGTCATCAGTTCGATCCTGATCATGGGCTCCATTAATTAAACAAAACGAGAACAGTTAAAAACGTAATAACATGGCTAAAGAGCAATTTCAAAGAACGAAACCGCACGTCAATGTGGGCACTATTGGCCACGTTGACCACGGCAAATCCACCTTGACCGCCGCCATTGTCGCGGTGCAGGCCAAGAAAGGATTGGCAACCCCGATTACCTATGCCGCCATCACCAAGGGCGGCACGGTGCGTGACGCGACGAAGACGGTGACGATTGCGGTCTCGCACGTGGAATATCAGAGCCCCAAGCGCCACTATGCGCACGTTGACTGTCCCGGCCATGCGGACTACGTGAAGAACATGATCACGGGCGCCGCGCAGATGGACGGCGCGATCCTGGTGGTGAGCGCGGCGGACGGCCCGATGCCCCAGACCCGGGAGCACATTTTGTTGGCGCGCCAAGTGGGAGTGCCGAGCATCATTGTCTGCCTGAACAAGGTGGACTTGGCGGATGCCGACCTGCTCGAGTTGATCGAGATGGAAATCCGTGAATTGCTCACCAAGTATGGTTTTCCGGGCGAGACGACGCCCATCGTGCGCGCCTCCGCCACGGCGGCCTTGGAAGGCAAGCCGGAAGGCGAAAAGGCCATTGCCGACCTGCTGGACGCGCTGGACAGCTTCATTCCCGACCCCGTGCGCGAGATCGACAAGCCCTTCCTGATGTGCATCGAAGACGTGTTCACGATTGAAGGCCGCGGCACTGTGGTGACCGGCCGCGTGGAACGCGGGCTCCTGAAGAAGATGGAAGAAGTGGAGATCGTCGGTTTGAAGGACACGCGCAAGACGGTGGCGACGGACATTGAAATGTTCCGCAAGCTGCTGGACAGCGCCAGCGCCGGCGACAACGTGGGCGTGCTGCTGCGCGGCGTCATCAAGACGGACGTGGAGCGCGGCATGGTGCTCGCCAAACCCGGCAGCATCACTCCGCACACCAAGTTCAAGGCCGAAGTTTATGTGCTGACCAAAGATGAAGGTGGCCGTCATACGCCGTTCTTCACCAACTATCGGCCGCAATTCTATTTCCGCACTTCGGACGTTACGGGTACGCTCACGCTGCCCGAGGGCGTCGAGATGGTGATGCCGGGCGACAACGTCACTGTGTCGGTGGAGCTTCAAAAGACCATAGCCATGGAAAAGGGACTCAAATTCGCAATTCGCGAAGGCGGTCGCACCATTGGTTCGGGTATTGTCACGGAAGTCATCGCCTAAGCGCGAATTGATTCGGGAGCGCGGGGATTGAATCTCCGGGCTCCCTTTTTGTCCCCGGGATACGCGGCCCAGCGGTGCCAGGGATGCCGGGGGAGTGGGGCAAATGAGCCGGTTTGGGGCAGTCGGCGGGCCGGACGGTGTTTGACGGCTACGGCGGTAGCTCAATTGGTAGAGTAGCGGTCTCCAAAACCGTTGGTTGGGGGTTCAAGTCCCTCCCGCCGTGCCAGCCAAGATGTGGTAGTGAATTTGGTAATGGATTATTGGATGATTGGACGAGCGGATGGGGCAGCCGGGATGGCTCCCGACAGACCGCGAATCCGCATTCACCAATCCAGTCTGTCACGGAGAGGTGGCAGAGTGGTCTATCGCGGCGGTCTTGAAAACCGCTTTGGCTTAACCGCCAACGGGGGTTCGAATCCCTCCCTCTCCGCCAGCCTCCGGTCGGATGCAGCGGCAGAGGTTGGAAGCGAAAGACACGCGGGCCGGAGACGGCAGAAAGAATTTTGTGAATAACTGGATACAAATCGTGGTGGTGGCGGCGGTGATTGCCGCTGTCTTTGGCTACCTCTGGTGGCAGGGACAGATCAAGCGCCTGGCCGGCTATTGTCAGGAGACCTGGGTGGAACTGCAAAAATGCGCGTGGCCCACGTGGGAAGAGCTGAAAGGCTCGACCGCGCTCATCATGGTCATGATCGTTTTGCTGGGCGGCTTCATCGTGATCACTGATTTTATTTTGACCCACATCTTCTTTCATCGCTAAACAAGACCATGCGCAACCAGTGGTTCATCATCCAGACGCTCTCCGGCCAGGAACACAAGGTCAAGGACAGCATTGAAAAGCGCGTCAAAACCGACGAGATGCAGGATTACATCAAGGAGGTTTTGGTACCGATGGAAAAAGTGGTTGAAGTGCGCAACCAGAAGAAGACCGTGTCCAACCGGAAGCTATGGCCGGGATATGTTTTTGTGGACATGGTGTTGCTGGATGAGGAGCGCCGGATCATTGAGCGGCCGTGGTATTTTATCCGGGAGACGCAGGGGGTGATCGGGTTTTTGAGCGATCCGCCCCAGCCGACGCCGACGGCGGAAGTGGACGCCATCAAAGCGCAGATTTCAGCCTCGGAAGAGACCGAGAAACCGAAGGTGAATTTTGCGGTGGGCGAGACCATCAAGATCAACAACGGGCCGTTCCTGAATTTCAGCGGCATCATTGAAGAGATCGATCCCGAACGCGGCAAGCTGAAGGTGACCGTGAACATTTTCGGCCGCAACACGCCGGTCGAGTTGGAATATTGGCAGGTGGAGAAATCATAACCAGATCCGGATGTGTGCCGCCCAGGTGACGCCGCACGCATCGCGCATCGCGAACAAATTATATGGCAAAGAAAATTACAGGACAGATCAAGCTGCAGATTCCGGCCGGGCAGGCCAACCCGGCACCGCCCGTCGGTCCCGCGCTGGGTCAGCACGGCGTGAACATCATGGGTTTTTGCAAGGAGTTCAACGCCCGGACCAAGGGGGACGCCGGCCTGGTGATTCCCGTGGTGATCACGGTGTACCAGGACAAGTCGTTTACTTTCATCACCAAGTCGCCGCCGGCGTC
>Ga0182030_10015237_pt1 | contig 15085 bp, 15 predicted proteins | sample 812S3MmetaG_FD_121299 | JGI IMG/M metagenome (GOLD analysis project Ga0182030, IMG submission 121299) | Permafrost microbial communities from Stordalen Mire, Sweden - 812S3M metaG (Illumina Assembly) | ecosystem: Environmental > Terrestrial > Soil > Wetlands > Permafrost | place: Sweden... | reverse complement strand
GCACTACAACGACCCGGGCATCAAGTGGATCAGCTACTTCAACAAAGGCGAGGCGCTGCACAACTTCGACCGCGCTTCCTTCGGCACGCCGCAGAGCCTCGGGTGCGTGGAGCTTCCGCTGGCGACGGCGGCTGAGATCTGGCCCTACACGCCGATCGGCACGCTCGTCACGATCGAAACCTGAGCTGCCCTCAGCTGGATCGATTCGTGGCAGACGGGCCGTGCAGGGTCACGTTCAGGCCCCCGGCGGGTGCGAGCGCAGCGGCGGCGTGCGACTGCAGCCGCCCGTGAAATGCGCGCGCAACACGCAGGGCATGGATCTTGGCGAGGTTGGCCCGCTCTCCCACGAACAGCTCATCGACCGTGGCGAACCACAGCACCAGCCAGCGCTCGAAGTGGCCCTCGCGCAACTCCACACGCGCGTTCAGTTCGGCATGCGGCTGGAAGGCGCCGCCGCCATAGGACTTGGCGCCGAGCAACACCGTCTCCCAGAAGGACGCGATCGCCGGCACGTGCGCCTCGAGATCGAGTTTTGCGACGTCCACGAAGATGAAGCCGATCATCGGGTCGACCATTGCGCGGCCGTAGAACGAGCGCACCAGCCGCTCGCAGTCGGCGAGATCCTCGATGTCGGGGAGATCGTTGGTGGCGGCGGGCGATTCGGCGTTGGCGCTCATCCGAGCAATGATGGCGGATGAAGTGTGGGGCGCCCTGCCTCGCCCGCGGATGCCTTGCTCGCTGCGGCTGTCTGCCCGCGGGGGTGAGCCCACGGGCAGACATGCCTGACGGTCTAGATCGCGCCTGACGGTTCTAGATCGCAGCCTCGACCAGGGTGGTGAACTCCGCCTGACCTGAGACGTTGGGGTGGTAGCTTTCAGACAGCGGGTTGGACTGTCCGTTCAGCCATTCGGAGGACGAGCACACCTCGTGCGATTCAAAGGCGCTCGTGGGGTTTACGAAAGTGAATTTCATCGCTTCCGCTCGCGCCTTGATCACGGCATCGAGTTTTTCAGCGGATTCGTTCATTTTCTTCTCGTTCCCCGACGTGAGGAAGTTGACGTTGCACGTCGCGCCTTCTTTGGTGAACAGCTTGGGGTAGCCCAGCACGATCACCTGTGCGGTGGTCGCCTTGGCTCGAATGTCTTTGTAGGTCGTTTCCAGCAGGCCCGGCAGTTTGTTTTTGATGAATTCGTTCGCTTCGCTGATAGCGCTACCGCAGGTGAAGTAGTAGAGCGCGCAGTTGAGGATGACGTTGCTGAAACCCGCATCGTTGCCACCGATCGTGATCGTCACGAGACTGGTGGTGCTACTGAGGGTGCCCAGCTGTTTTTCGTTGACTTCAGGGGTCTTTGCGCCGCTGCACGCCTGGAAGCTCAACGTGTAACCCTTTGCTGCAGCGATCTTTGGCCCAAACGCATCGGGACTGCGATCGCATTCGCCCGATTCTTCATAGAAGACGCGGGTTCCCACCCCGGATGAGTATGAGTCTCCGAGCGCTACGTACTGCGGCAAGGCGGCAGCCGAAGCCGCCGGCACCAGAACTCCTGTCGCGATTGCGAGCAGGCCGACGATGCGATTTCTCTTCCCCATGTTGCTTCTCTCCCTCCCAGTGTGTCGCCCGCAGACGCCAGCGCATTGATCGCCGAGTCCCCGAGCGCTGACCAGCCCAACCTAACTGCGATCGATGTGCGCCGTCAAGACCCGCTGCTGAGATGCGGCACTGAACGCGTGAAAATCTGCCCCTTCCAGCCACGAACATCAAACGTCCCATTGCGGGTAAAGCCTTGATTTTCATACCATCTAACCAGGGTAGGAGCACCGGCCCAACAGTCGACGCGCAGGATAGAAACAGTGCGCTCGCGAGCGATGCGCTCGGCGGTGTCAACCAGCTCACCACCCAGTGACAACCCCCTGTGTGTGCGGGCGGCGAGCAGCAGCTCGACGCCTCGGGCGCGGTGTCGTGCTTTGCTGGGTAGAGCGACTTCGAGCACCAACCCGAAAAGGCGGCTACGAGATGCGAGCAACAGTGATGTACGGCGCGGGCGACGTTCGTGTCGAGGACGTCCCCGACGCCCGCCTGACAGAGCCGACGGACGCGCTCGTGCGCATCACTCGCGCATGCGTCTGCGGCAGCGACCTGTGGCCCTACAAGACGATGGAGCACGACGATGCGGGCCGGCGCATGGGGCATGAGTTCATCGGCGTGGTCGAAGCGGTGGGGGCCGACGTGCGCAACGTGAAAGCCGGCGACGTGGTTGTGGCGCCGTTCGCCTACTCGGACGGAAGCTGCATCTTCTGCCACGAAGGGCTGCACACCTCCTGTCTTCACGGCGGGTTCTGGGGCCGAGACGGCGTGGACGGCGGGCAGGGCGAGGCGGTGCGCGTGCCGGTGGCGGACGGCACGCTGGTTGTCCTCCCGGTGGCTGCAGACGACGCGCTGATGCCCGCTTTGCTGACTCTGTCAGACGTGATGGGCACGGGCCATCATGCGGCTCTCGCCGCCAAGGTCGGGCCGGGGAAGACGGCGGCCGTGGTGGGGGACGGCGCCGTTGGCCTGTGCGGCGTGATCGCCGCTCGCCGCCTCGGCGCCGAGCAGATCATCCTCCTGGGCCGCCATCCCGACAGGATCGCGCTTGCGAGGGAGTTCGGGGCGACGGACATCGTCAGCGAGCGCGGCGAGGAGGGGGTGGAGCGCGTGCGTGAGCTGACGGTTGGCTATGGCGTGCACTCGGTCTTGGAGTGCGTCGGCCTCGAGCAGTCGACGCTCACTGCCGTTGACATCGCGCGCCCCGGCGGCGCGATCGGCCGCGTGGGCCTGCCGCAGGAGCTGGCGATCCCAGCGGCGCAACAGACGTTCTATAGGAACGTGAGTGTGGGCGGCGGGGTGGCGCCCGCGCGCGCGTACATCGAGGAGCTGATGCCCGACGTGCTCGACGGCAGGATCGAGCCGGGGAGGGTGTTCGACCGTACGGTGGGCCTCGAGGAGGTGCCTGAGGGCTACCGGGCGATGGACGACCGGGACGCGATCAAGGTACTGATCGAGTTCTGACGAGTGAGGCGAGCAGGCCACCGGCGAGGAGCATGAAGCCACGGCGGCCTGACCGCGGCGGGCGTCAGCCCCCGATTCGCGCGAGCTCGACGGACACCACGAGGAACCACGCGATCGAGGACAGGTAGTAGAGCCGCTCGACGAGTCCAAAGATGCGCTGCAGCCGCGGGCCTGCGATTGCAAGCCCGGTGGCGATCGCGGTGGCGGTGATCGCCCAGGGCAGCCAGCCGGCTACGAGTCCTTTGACTGAGCTCCACGCCGGCTCGTGTCCAAGGGTTCCCCCGAGGTTCGACGCCGCCACGGCGATCGACGCGAAGATGGCGATCGCCAGCACCATGTGGATGGTTCCCTTGACGGTCTGGAAGCGACCGCCTCCCTGGTCTGTGGGAAACAGCGGTATGAGCAGGCGTGCGGCGCCGGACAGCAGCAGCATCGCGATGGCCAACGTCGGCTTTGGCGGATTGGATTGGGAGAGGGCGATCGCGAGCGCAAGGCCAGACACTGCACCGGAAGTCGCGAATACCCAGAACCCCAACCGATAGCGGCCGATGGCATAGTCGCTGACGGCATCGTGGATCGGGTCATAGCCGGTTGGAAGCAGGTGCAGCAGGAGCAGGGCACCGATGCCGATGACCATGGCAACGGCGGCGAGGATGCTCAGGGTTTCAACCAACGTGCGTCCCTGCTCGGGTGTGCGTGGTTGTGTGAGTCGTGGGCACAGCGACCTCCGAAGTTTCGTAGTTCCTCGGAAGTCAGACCGTGCTGCCGACGCTGTAGCCGACCCCACGGTAGATGCCCTCACCAGCCACGCTAACAGAGGTACTCACCCAATCCACCGCACTCCCCACGCATCCGTCGCACAGCCACTAAAGTTCACCGGATGAGTTGGCAATGGCCTGCCGGTGCCGCCTGTGGCTTTCTGATTGCACTCGTCACAACTCCGGCAGGCGTTTCCGGCGCCGTCCTGCTGCTCCCCGTGCAGCTGAGCGTGCTGGGCGTTTCGACCGCGGCCGTGACTCCCACCAACCTGATATTCAACGTGGTGGCGGTGCCGGGCGGGCTGCTGCGCTTCTGGCATGAGCGCAGGCTGTTCAACTCGCTGAGCGCGCTCCTGATCGCGGGGACGCTTCCGGGCGTGGTCATTGGAGCCATCATCCGCGTCGACTACCTCTCCGGTGGCAGCGCCTTCATGTTCATCGCCGCGGGAGTGCTCCTGCCCCTTGGCCTATGGCTCCTGCTCGGCTCTCAGCGCATGGCCCCCAACCGCCCCGAGCCTGGTAGGCGCGGGCGCAGCGCGATCTCACTGCTCGCGCTCGCGGTCGGCGTCGTGGGCGGCATCTACGGCATTGGCGGCGGCTCGCTGCTCGCTCCCGTGCTGATCGCATGCGGGTTCTCGGCCTATGAGGTCGCGCCTGCCACGTTGCTCGCCACATTCCTGACGTCCATCGCTGGAGTGGCAACGTATGAGGTTCTTCAGCTCACCCATGGCGGTAGCGTTGCGCCCCAGTGGGTCCTCGGCATTGCGATGGGACTGGGTGGCTTCGCCGGCAGCTACGCCGGCGCCCGCCTGCAGAGCCGCCTGCCCGAGACATCCCTGCGGCGCCTGCTCGGCCTGATCGCGTGTCTCGTCGCCGCCCGCTACACCCAGACCGCCATCCAGCAGTCAGCCACGAGGAGGCCCGCTCATGCCGCCTCGGGACTCTTGCCGGCGGAGCAGCCACAGCCCGCGACATGATTGGGGTCGCAGCACTCGGCCTTGGCGCTCGGCTCGCAACACGACGCCTGTGCGTCGGGCGCGCAGCAGGCGTTGGTGTTCGTCTCGGTGATGGTGGTGGTCAGCTCAGCCATGTGGACAGCTCCTTGAGTGCGTCGGGGATCACGTAGTAGTAGGCCCAAAGTCCTTGGCGCTCGGAGTCCACGATCCCGGCATCGCGGAGCTTCTTCAGGTGGTGGGAGAGCGTGGGCTGAGAGATGTCGAACAGCGGCACCAGCTCGCACACGCAGACCTTGCCCGCGTGCTTGCGCAGCACGTCCACGAGCTGCAGCCGGATGGGGTCGCCGAGCGCCTTGGCGACGTCGGCCATGCGCAGGGCGTGCTCGCGCTGAACGTCGGGGTAGACGACGGGCTCGCAGCAGGGCGAGCCGTTGGCTCGCTTCTGCTTGGGGGACAGCTCCAGATCGACGGGCATCTATCTACTTATATCAATAACACTCATGCTTGTCGATGTAATACGATTCGCGCCGTGACCACACCTCCGCTTGCGCGTCGTCTGCTTGCTGAGCTGCTGGGCTCGGCGTTCCTCGCCGCGCTGGTGATCGGTTCGGGGATCGCCGCGCAGACACTCTCGCCAAACGACGCCGGCTTGGAGCTACTCGAGAACGCGGCCGCTACCGCGGCAGGCCTCTACACGATCATCCTCATGTTCGGCCCGGTGTCCGGCGGGCACTTCAACCCGGTCGTCTCCCTCGCCGACGCAACCTTCGGTGGTATCGGCTGGCGCGATGCGCTCGCCTACATCCCAGCGCAGGCAGCCGGCTGCAGTCTCGGAGCGATCACCGCAAACGGCATGTTCGCCCTGACCGCTGTGAGCATCTCCACGCACCATCGCGCCTCCAGCGCGCACCTCTTCTCCGAGGCGATCGCCACCGCGGGCCTGCTGCTGGTGATCTTCTCGCTGGCACGCACCAAGCGCGCGAACGCCGCCCCGGCGGCTGTCGGCGCTTACATCGGCGCGGCCTACTTCTTCACAAGCTCAGCCAGCTTCGCCAACCCCGCAATCAGCATCGGACGCATGTTCTCCAACACGTTCGCCGGCATCGCGCCCGTTTCGGTGCCGGGATTCGTCTTGGCACAGCTCGCCGGCGGCGCCTGCGCGATCCTCGCCATCAGAGCGCTCTATCCCGACGTGACGCCGGCGGAGGCGGCGGAGGTCGTGATGCCGCACTACCAGGAGGTCCCGGGCTGATGGCGAGCGTCCTGTTCGTGTGCCTGCACAACGCCGGCCGCTCGCAGATGAGCCAGGTGCTGTTCGAACGAGCCGCCCAGGGGCGCCACACCGCCCTTTCCGCGGGCACCACCCCTGCCGAACGCGTCCACCCAGAGGTCGTCGATGTCATGCATGAGCTCGGTATCGACCTCTCCGATCGCAGGCCTCAACTCCTCACCCAAGAGCTCGCCCAGGAGGCCGACATAGTGGTGACGATGGGCTGTGGCGATGCCTGCCCCTACATACCGGGCAAGCGCTACCTCGACTGGAACCTCCCCGACCCCAAGGGGCGCACACTCGATGAGGTCCGCGCCACTCGCGAGGAGATAGCGCGCAGGACGAGCGCGCTCGCAGAGGAACTCGCCGCGGACTAGCATCCGGCTTGGAGCGGCCGGCGCTGGTGCTGTCGCCGCCGCTCGGTAGATTTTCGGTATGGCGCATGCGGCAGTCTCTCCCGAGGCTCCTCCTGGAGTCCACGCCCCAGGCCCCCCGGCGACAATGGAGCGCCCGGACTTCCAGATCGTGCCGCGCGCCGGACTGCCGATCGTCGGCGTCATCCTGGTGCTCCTGATCGTTGCGGTCGCGGTCGACGACACGTGGCCGCTGATGTTCCTTCACGTGGTGGGAGGCGCCTCCTGGACGATCATCGACCTGTTCCTCGGCTTCGTGATCGGGCCGATCCTCGGCACGCTCTCGATCCCCGCCCGGATCGAGCTCACGACGAGGCTGATGCCGAAGATGGTCCTGATCATGCCGACGGCGGTCGCCGTCACGCTGACGGCGGGCTGGCAGCTTGCCACCAAGCTCGGAGACAACCTCACCGGCTTTCAGTTCCACGGCTGGGTGGTGGCGAGCTTCATCGTGGTGGGAGCGATGGCGGTGATCGCGCTTGGCCTACTGGAGCCGGCGAACATCGCGGTGCTCACGGAGCTGAAGAAGCCGAAGCCCAATCCCGCGGTGATCGAGCGGCTGATGAAGCGCTTCATCTACACAGCGGGAGCGACCGGCCTGATGCAGGTGGCGACGCTCGTGATCATGACCCGGCTGGCGACAGGATGAGCGACGAGCGCCGTCTGCCTCCGGTCACGCAGCTCGGGATGCTGTCGCTGGCGCTGATCGCCGCCGCAGTGATCTACCTCTCGGCCCACCTTCCCGAGCACGTCTCGCTGGGACCGGCTATCGCGCTTCTGGCGACCTCGGCGCTGCTGCTGACCGGCAACGTGGTGGCGCTGCGGCGCAACAAGGACTTCGCCTGGGGACGCTTCCTGCAGGTCGCCCGCTGGGCGCTGCTGGGATACGCGATCATCTCGGGGCTGATCGAGTACGTGTTCCTGCGCAACAACACGAGCGGCGGCCCGCTGGTCGTGCTCACGCTCTCGCTTGTGGTGTTCGCATTGACGGTGCCGGTGCTGATCGCCTTCACGGTCGCCCAATACGACGTAGCGGATGCCGCGGAGGAGCGCGCAGCCTAGCGGCCGACGTAGGCCGCGAGGTGCTCGCCGGTGAGGGACAAAGGAGCTCCCTTGCGCCCGGCGATGAGGTCGGCGGGCGTGCCCTCGAAGACGATCCGCCCGCCGTCGTGACCGGCGCCGGGGCCGAGGTCGACGATCCAGTCGGCATGCGCCATCACCGCCTGGTGGTGGGCGATCACGATCACTGACTTGCCGGAGTCGACGAGCCGGTCGAGCACGCCGAGCAGTTGCTCCACGTCGGCGAGATGCAGGCCGGTGGTGGGCTCGTCGAGGATGTAGACACCGCCGCTCTCGGCCATGTGGGTGGCCAGCTTCAGCCGCTGGCGCTCGCCGCCGGAGAGGGTGGGGAGCGGCTGGCCGATACTGAGATAGCCGAGCCCGACATCAAGGAGCCGGAGCAGGATGGCGTGTGCGGCCGGCGTATGCGCGGCGCCTGCGCCAAAGAACTCCTCGGCCTCGGCCACCGACATGGCGAGCACCTCGCTGATATTGCGCCCGCCGAGCCGGTGCTCCAGCACCGCTGCTTGGAAGCGCTTGCCTTCGCACTCCTCGCAGGTGGTGGCGACGCCGGCCATCATCGCCAGATCGGTGTAGATGACGCCGTTGCCGTTGCAGTTGGGGCAGGCGCCCTCGGAGTTGGAGCTGAACAGCGCCGGCTTCACGCCGCCCGCCTTGGCGAACGCCTTGCGGATCGGATCGAGCAGCCCGGTGTAGGTGGCGGGGTTGCTGCGCCGCGAGCCGCGGATGGCGCCTTGGTCGATCGACACCACACCGGCGCCGGCGGGGATCGACCCGTTGACGAGCGAGCTCTTGCCGGAGCCGGCGACGCCGGTGACGACAACCAGCACCCCCAGAGGAATGTCGATGTCGACGTCACGCAGGTTGTGTGTGCTGGCGCCACGAATCTCGAGCGTGCCGGTGGGCTCGCGCACGGTTTCCTTGAGGGCGGCCCGGTCGTCGAGATGGCGGCCGGTGGTGGTGTCGCTGGCGCGCAGCCCCTCGACGGTGCCCTCGAAGCAGACTTCGCCGCCGGCGGTGCCGGCGCCGGGGCCGAGATCGACGACGTGATCGGCGATGGCGATCGTCTCGGGCTTGTGCTCCACGACGAGCACCGTGTTGCCCTTGTCCCGCAGCCGCACCAACAGCTCGTTCATGCGCTGGATGTCATGGGGATGCAATCCCGTGGTGGGCTCGTCGAAGACGTAGGTGACATCGGTGAGCGAGGCACCGAGCTGGCGGATCATCTTGACGCGCTGCGCCTCCCCGCCGGACAGCGTGCCCGTGGATCGGTCGAGTGAGAGGTAGCCCAGGCCGATCTCCACGAACGCCTCGAGGGCCTCGTGCAGCGCTTTCAGCAGCGGCGCCACTGAGGGCTCCTCGATGCCAGCGACCCATTTGGCGAGGTCGCTGATCTCCATGGCGCAGGCTTCGCCGATGTTGATGCCTTTTATCTTCGAGGAGCGGGCGCCCTCGCTCAGCCGAGTTCCGCCGCAGTCGGGGCAGGTGGTGAAGGTGACGGCGCGATCGACGAACGCACGGATGTGAGGCTGCATCGCCTCCTTGTCCTTGGAGAGCATCGACTTCTGGATCCGCGGGATCAGCCCTTCGTAGGTCATGTTGATGCCCGCGATCTTCATCCTGGTGGGCTCGCGATGTAGAAAGTCGTGCAGCTCTTTCTTCGTGTACTTGCGGATGGGCTTGTCCGCGTCGAAGAAGCCTGAGGCGCTGTAGAGGCGGGAGTTCCAGCCGCCCCCGGTGTAGCCGGGGACGGCGATGGCGCCGTCAGCGAGGGACTTGCTCTCGTCGAAGAGTTGGGCGAGGTCGAGGTCGGTGACGCTGCCCATCCCCTCGCAGCGCGGGCACATGCCGCCGGTGACGCTGAAGGTCTTCTTCATCGTCTTGCCGGCGCCGCGCTCGACGGTGATCGCGCCGGAGGCTTTGACGGAGGGGGTGTTGAAGGAGTACGCCTTGGGGGAGCCGATGTGCGGCTTTGCCAGCCGGCTGAAGACGATCCGCAGCATCGCGTTGGCGTCTGTGGCTGTGCCGACGGTGGAGCGGGGATTCGAGCCGATGCGCTCCTGGTCGACGATGATGGCGGTGGTCAGCCCCTCCAGCAGGTCGACCTCGGGCCGCGCCAGCGTGGGCATGAAGCCCTGCACGAAGGCGCTGTAGGTCTCGTTGATCAGCCGCTGAGACTCCGCGGCGATGGTGCTGAACACCAATGAGCTCTTGCCGGAGCCGGAGACGCCGGTGAACGCCGTCAGCCGACGCTTGGGCAACTCGACGCTGATGTCCTTGAGGTTGTTCACGCGCGCGCCATGCACGCGGATCAGATCGTGACTGTCGGCGGCGTGCAGGACAGGCGACGGCGTGTTTGTGCTCTTGGCCATGCGACTGGTCATGCTAGCTGCGGCTCTGAGTCGGCGTTTCTCGATTCCTGATCGATTTGGTGGCTTCATTTGCAGCGGATGGCGGCGTGAGGCAGCGGCGTGCGCTCCGGCACTGCTGCCAAGCGCACGCCGCGGGAACTCCGATGGCCTCTAGGGCTTTACTTGGCCCGTCCCGCAGGCTTCTTCGCCGAGACCGCCGAAGATCGCAGCGAATTCGCCACACGCCTTGTTGCCGTCGCCGCCACCTACCCAGCTGAGGAAGGCGGTGGCATGATCTTCTCGACCGCCGGTGACAACCGCGAATTCGCCGCTGGCAAGGTTGACCAGGCCGCCACCAACCCAGGCCGCGAAGCCGCTCGCAGTGCTGTCCTTGCCGCCGCTGACCGACGAGCGGGCGCTTTTGGCACGATTGCCAGTGCCGCCTCCGACCACCGAGAATTCACCTTCAGCGGTATTTTCAGCGCCGCCGGCGATCGATGAGGATGGTCCGCTGGCGTTGCCTTTGATACCTCCGCCGATCGCGGACACTGCGCCGTTGGCGGCGTTCTGTTCGCCGCCCGCAACCGTAGCGTCGCTCGCGTTTGTCGCGTTGAACTCGCCGCCGGCGATCGATGAGTTTTCTGCGTTTGCGCTGTTTTCAAAGCCACCGCTGATAGAGGCCTGCGGGCTGAAGCTCCCATTTTTGTCTCCCCCGGAGACCGTCGACGCGACACCGGACGCAGTGTTGGCGAGTCCGCCACCAACCCACGCGTTTTCCCCGGCGGCGTTGTTGAGAACGCCTCCTCCGACAGACGCCGTCAAGCCCAACGCCACGTTGCCCTGACCGCCACTGACCGATGCGCCGCTGCCGCCCGCGAGATTGCTGGAGCCGCCGGTCACGGAGGCAAACGGCCCTTCGATGCTGTCGCGAGAGCCGGCGACGATGCCACCGTAGCTGGTGAACGTCTGTTCCTCGCCCAACACGAGGTTGCTGGAGCCGGTTTGAGATTGATGGCCGTTGTTCTCGTCGTAGCCAATCACGAGGTTGCCCTCGCCGTTGATCGTGTCCGTTTTCCCAGCGCCACTGACAACCTGGACGTTTACGCCGGAGAACTGAATGGTGGGCTTACCCTCGATGCCGCTGGAGATGAAGGTGGCATGGGCGAGCAGCAACTTCAGCTGTTCGCGCTGTTCGGCTGTGAACTCGTCTGTCCCTTCAGCGCCCTGGCTGCCGGCTTTGCCTTCCGAGCCCTGCTTGCCTTCTCCGCCCTGCTTGCCTTCCCCGCCGAGGCTCGTGAGCTTGTATCCCCGTTTGCATTTGCCGTGCTTGGGCGTGAGGAACGAGCTCGCTGCCTTTGTAGGCACGCAGGCTTTGATGCCGCCGGCGGCCTGCGATGTTGCGACAACTGCAAAGAACACTGGGATCGCCAACGCGATCCGTTTGAGCCGTCTCATTGGTGAAGCCTCCTAGCGTTGCGGGTTTGAACGTTTTCGAGAGTCGTGAAAGCAGAGTGCGGCAGCCGTCGATCCGGACGACCAGCGCGCGTGGCGCTACCGCGCAACCGACACGCGTTGCCCGTGGGCGGTGCTCCAACTGACCGCGGTGTTGTCGATCGCGATCGAGTCAAGATCGATGCCTTCGCCGCCTTCCGGCGCGGTATACAGGACGCGGGGCTTGCCGAGCGAGCGTGCCAGCTCAGGCAGTTCAGCGACCCCCCATTCCACCTTGTTGCCATAACGGCCGGCAACCGCCATCGCGCCGTCTTGCGCGATCGCGCATCGGACGCTGCCTACGGGAAACTGCGGCAGTCCGATTTCGGGTTCCGGGCCTTCGTCTTCGGCGATGACGGCCTTCTGGACACGGTGGCTCACCAGGTCGATCCACCCCACTTCCGTGCCACCGCCCGCCCCCAGCCCAAAGGCGTTGAGGACGAACCCGAGCCGATTCCCAATCAGCCTGATGTCAGACACCCCTTCGACAGTCCATGGCGAGCCGCGCTGAAAGACCCTCGGCCTGTGCCAGCCGTTTCTGCAAACGTAGAACGTCTTGTAAGAGGACACGCCCGCCTGACCGCCGGCGTAGCGGCGCACGACAACGAACGCGCGAACGCCCGGAACGTGAAAAACGGTGCGGCCGGCCAGACACGCGTGAGAGAAACCATGGCGCGGGGCCGCGACGGCACCTGCCAGTGTAGGGAACAGAAGCGCGGCGGACGCGAGGATCGCCACGGCGGCGGCAGAGACGATGCGTCCGAATCTGGGTGGATGCATCATGGACTCAGCGCCGCGTGGGCGGGCTGCAGGTATCCACGTACGGCTTTGTCTCAATGCGGCAGAGAGATGACAATGATGAACAGGCACAGCACCGGGAGCATAATCGCACCAGATGAGGCGGGTAGAGCGGTTCGGCCGGGCGCTATATGCTCGCCGTCTGTGACTACGAATCAAGGCGGTGGGTGCGGCGAAGCGCCGCTGCGCCAAACAAAGAGATGGCCGGGGCGATGAGAACGCGAATCGGCGCTGCGCTCGTGCTTGCTTGCGCGGCTTTGTGCAGCAGTGTGCCGGTCGCTGCTGCGGCGAGCTCCGATGCCGAGGCCACTCACGCCTACCTGGTCGCTCACTACAAGCTCATCACAGCGCTGTCGCACGAAGCGGCCTCTGCGCGAGCCGCGGAGAGCGCCGTGGGGGCGCAGATCGCTCGGGAATGCCCCGGCGTCGTGTCGGGGATGCCGCGGGAACCGTCCCTGTTCCCGGCCCCTCCGCCTCGTGTCGACGGCGAAGACGCACGCCTGTCTCAGCAGAAGCGAACGATCGAGGAGGAACTCGCCAGCGCGATCGACCAACCCGACGGGATCCTGTCTCGCCCCGCCGAGGAAGCGTACGCCCTCGAAATACGCCAGCTGTCGTGGAGCAACCCGACGATCGCCTCGGTGCTCCAGGCTGTGACCGCGGCGAGGCTGGAAGCCGTCTCCGCTCCCGCTCCGGCGTTCTGCGCCAACGCGAGGGCGTGGGTCCAAAGCGGCTACCGCGCGTTGTCAGCTGCGAGCCGGGAATTCGAGGCTTTGCAGGTGACGCAGAGGTCCTACGAGGAGGAGGAACTTTCCCTGGGCACGCTGCTGAAGCCTTACGAGAACGCGTCGGATCGAGCGCTTGTCCGCAAGATCAATACCGTCGAAGATAGGTTCCTTGCCGGCACCAATACAGCAGTGCGGACGGTTCTCAGCTTGGATCGAGTCGTCGGGTTCCCGCTAGCCAAAACCGAAGAACCCAAACAGATCACTGTGGGTCGCGGGCTCACTGCCGCCGGTACTCGCTTCCAGGTGAGCGCTGGATCGGGCCTGCTGGGCGTTTTTGGCTCTTGTCACCGGTCGGCAACGGTCGCGTACACCCGGCCGGGCGCGCCCGAAGTGCTGATCGTGGGTGGCCCCAACAACCCCATCTGCCTCTCCTCGCCGCACGACCGTCATCCCGCGCTGTTCTGCGAAGTGGGCATCGAGACGATCCAGACGGCGGTGCCGGCTTCGGTGCGCTCGGTGAGGCTGGTGCTCGCCGACGGAAGGACGATCGAATCGCGTGTGGTCCGTGTACCGCGACGAGATGGTGGCCCTGCGGGCATCTACGCTCAGGAGATCCGTGGCAACACAAGCCACGCCGTATCGCTCGTGGAGATTGATGCTGGCGGGGGCGTAGTGCTCACCGTGGAGTTGCCGCGATACCGCTGTGTTAAACGACGCAATGAAGCGGAAGGACTCTCGACGGACACAGAGCTCGCCAGCGGACGCACCCCGGAAGGCGAAACCTTCACGATCAGTGCCTTCGGTAGCTTCAATGGTGAGCCTTTCCTCAGTGTGGACGCCGGTGTCAACCCGAACCTCAATGAACCGACGATCGCGTTCGGTACGAGCAAGGCGTTCCCCTGGTCGCTGTCGATCGGCTGCACCCCGCACCGCTACGCGATCCTCTACGGAATCCTCACACCACCAGGAGAGTCAGTTGTGGCGCAAACCCCCCAAGGTGCCGTCACGCTGAATGTGGTTCCGGTCGAACCGCACGCTCTCGCAAAGGGACCGCTCGTCTTCGGTGTGTTCAGCGCGCTGCCCTCTGAACTGGCGGTACTCGGAGCAAACGGCTCGACCCTCTACACGGAAAACCTCCAGGCAAAGGCGACGGAAGCAGCGCAGTTCTGCGAAGGCTACGCGGAACTGTGACAGATGCGGCCTCGCGCCTTCGAATAGCGGGTGGAGCAGCCGTCTCCACCCGCTATTCGGTTCAGGTTCGGGGCTCGCGCTCGTAGTGCGCTCGCCCTGCGCCGTCAAAAGCGGCCACTATTGCGGCAGCAGTTCTTGAACCGCCGAATGGAACCGCATGGGCACAGGTCGTTGTCACCAAGACGCTCGACGAACTCGACCGCGCCGCCTTGGATAGCACGTGGACCCCGCTTCACGTGCGTCTCCGACGGGAAGCCCTTGCGACGCTTGCTCATCGGCTCAAAAGGAGAACGATTCCTCTGGATCTGTCCTCTGTCGTGGCATTTGTTGCCTCCTTACGCTTACTTACTGACGCGCGTGCGGCCAAGCAGCCGTTCCCTGTACATCGCCCCCAGCCGCTGTGATTGCCACAACGACAACCTACCGAGAAAATCTACGAATCGGAATCGCGACGCTCTGCGCATTCAAGCTATCCCAGCGCCGAGCGCTTACTCCTCAGCCTCATCTTCGACAGCGGACGGCTCGCCGACCACCACGTCGTAGCGGTCCAACCTAAGCCCTCATTCCTGCCGTTCTTCGAGAACAGGCGCGAAGAAGCGGCAGGAACGACGGGGGTCGAGCGCGCGAATGAGACCCCGGAGATTGAGATCTGGCTGTAGCGATTCGTCCTCGACCTACCTCCATGCTCGAGTTCGTAGTGTGGTCAGGATTCGACCCGAGACGTTCGCGCTATGAGCAAGAGATTACGGCGCAGTCACAATCCGTCCGTCGTACGATTCACAATCGGACATACCTTAAATTCATAATCGGTCCAGCCGAGATGCTACGCTTTTCCCCGTGTCTTCGGGACTACTGACCCGCCATGTCCGTCCTCATCTCCTCGAGGCGCTAACCGAGAGCCGCGCCGTTGCGCTACTGGGCGCTCGGCAGGTCGGTAAGAGCACGCTGGTCGCCGATCTAGCAGCAAGCGACTACCCCGCCCGCTTCATCAACCTTGACG
>Ga0182030_10015235_pt1 | contig 15087 bp, 18 predicted proteins | sample 812S3MmetaG_FD_121299 | JGI IMG/M metagenome (GOLD analysis project Ga0182030, IMG submission 121299) | Permafrost microbial communities from Stordalen Mire, Sweden - 812S3M metaG (Illumina Assembly) | ecosystem: Environmental > Terrestrial > Soil > Wetlands > Permafrost | place: Sweden... | reverse complement strand
ATCCGTGCCGTCCTCGAAAATGACGTACACAAACGAGAAACCGTAAAACGAATAACCGCGCACCGCCTTTTGCCGCGGGACCGACAGCATCTTGGTCGTGATGGGATACGTGACCTGGTCTTCAATGATGTTCGGTGCCTGTCCCTCCCACCCGGTGTAAATGATGACCTGCGTGTCCGAGAGGTCGGGAATGGCGTCGAGCGGGATGTTCCGCACCGCGTAAACACCGCCGAGCGCCGCCGCCGCCGCTGCCAGCAGCACGATGAACTTGTTTTTCAGCGAAAAATCTATGACGCGTTGGAGCATAATTATTTTATTAGCGGCGCGGCAGCGCCGCCCTACCGGGTTGCCGGCGGTGCGCTCATCACCGGGATCAACGTCATCCCGCATTTGGGACATTTGCCGGGCTTGTCCTCGTGAATGTAGCTGTGTTCCGGCATCGGGCAGGTGTAGTAAAGAATCTTGCCGCCCGGCTGGATTTCCTTGAGTTCGGCCGGAGTCACCGGCACGAGCGTCATGCCGCATATCGGGCATTTGCCGGAATGATCGTACTCGATGGAAATGTGCTCCGGCATCGGGCAGACCCAGACCGTTTGGTCCGCATTGGTTCCGACCGGAGCGGCGGTGGCGGTTTTGTTGGTATCCGGCGCCGGTTCCGCCGCCACCGCTTCACCCGGACTGTTCATTTTCTGGATCGCCTCACGCAACTGGCTTTCCGAGTCCAGCATGAACTGGCCCGAAGTCACAATCCGTTCATCTTCGCTCAAACCGCCGAGCACCTGGTCCATGTCATCCTGTGCCTGCAATCCCAGCGCGACGGTGCGCGCCTCAAATTTTCCACCGGGCAGCGCGATGAACACCGTGTTCTTCTGGCCGCTCCGCAACACCGCCGAATCCGGCACCAGCAACACCGACGGCGCAATGTCCGCCACCAGGTCCACCGTCGCGAACATGCCCGGCTTGAGGAAGTAACCGGGATTGTGGAACTCCATGCGCACCCGGGCCGTGCGCGTCTTTTCATCCACCGTGGGATAAATGTAGGTGACCCGCCCGCGAAACTTGCGGTCGGGCAGATACGACAGCGTCATGGTCGCCTCCTGGCCGAGCTGGATGGCCGGCAAATCCTGCTCGTAAACCTGGGCATAGACCCACACGACGCCGATGTCCGCTAGCCGGTAAAGCTTCATGCCGGCATCCACCATCTGTCCCACAACAACGTTTTTTTCAACGACAAAACCGGCAATGGGCGCGGTAATCGTCAGGGTCTTGGTCGCTGAGCGCGTTTTTTCCAGTTCGGCGATTTGGGCGTCGGAGATGTCATAAAATTTCAACTTCGTCCGGGCGCTTTCGAGCAGCGACCGGTCCTCGGCGAAAGGCGAACCCGGTTCGGCTCCCAGCGCCGCCAGATATTCCGTTTGCGCGCTGTACAATTCCGGCGAATAAATTTCAAACAGCGGGTCGCCCGGATTCACCAGCGCGCCGGTGGAATCCACGTAGAGTTTTTCAATCCAGCCTTTGTACTTGGTCGTCACGTCCGCCAGCGCAGTCTCGTCATAATCCACGTTGGCCACCGTGCGGATCAGCCGGTGCAATGGCCCGCGAGTGACCTCGGCGGTGCGGATGTTCATTGTCTGGATCGTCGCCGGATCAATGGCAATGATTTGTGATTCGCCGTCCGCGTTTTCATAAACCGGCACCAGGTCCATGCCCATGCTGTCCTTGCCGGGCCGCGGGCTGGTTTCGCCGGGGTTCATCGTGGATTTGTAGTAGGCGATTTTGCGTTCGCCCGGAACTCCGCCGCCGGCTTGCTTCCGGATGGGCGTGAGTTTCATGCCGCAGATCGGACAGTTGCCGGGATGGTCCTGGATGATCTGCGGATGCATGCCGCAGGTGTAGAGCGTCTTGGATTCGGAGGCACCGGCCGTTTCGCTGCCGGAGTTTTTGCCGCACGACATGGCCCCGACGGCAACCACCGCCAGCAGGACGGCAAAGAGGATGAACTTGATTTTTTTCATGGCACAGAATGGGATGAATTTATTTTTGCGGCGTCCCCAGACAGCAACGGCGCGCTGGCCGGCGGCACGCCGGCGATGAGCAGCGACAATTCGGACAGCGTGAGTTCGCGCTGGGTGCGCGCGTCAATTTCCGACAGCCGGAATTCCAACAGGGAACGTTCGGCATCAATCAGGTTGAAGAATTCAATTTTGCCGGAGAGGTAACTTGAACGCGCGATTTCCAATGACCGCTGCACCTTGGGAATTAACTGTTCACGCAGCAGGTCGAGGTTTCGATTGATCTCGCGGTAGGTGTAACTTTTTTCCGCAAATTCGACAGTGAGGTTGATCTGTCCGGCGGTGAGCCGCGCCTGCGCCGCACGCCGGCCGGCCTGGGCGGCGGCGATTTCGGCGGCGATCTTGTCACGCCAGACGGGCAGCGTGACCGTCGCCTGCGGCCAGTACAACCAGGGCGTGGCCTTCACGTCCACCGAGGAACCGATGGTGACATCCGGCAGCCTCGACTTGCGGGCCAGGTCCAGAGACGACTGCGCCTGGCGCACCTCGGCTTCCATCGCCTTGAGTTGCGGATTGCGCGCAAAGGCGGTGTCGAGGATTTGTTCCGGCGTCAAATCCAGCGTAGTGGCTTCAAATCGCGCCGGCACGGGCGGGTCGGGTTGATCGCGCGTGAGCCCCAGCGCCGCCTTGAATTGTGCGCGCAACGGACCGCGCGAATCCTCGAGATTGACGATTTCCGTTTTCAACCGGTCTGATTCAATCTGGACGCGATACACATCCTGCAACGTCGCCTGGCCGGTTTCATTTTGCGCCCGGGCGATCTGCTCGAGTTCGGACAACAACTGGAGCATCTCCCGGTCAACGGCGATTTTTTGGTCGAGGAACCAGAGCTGGTAATAGCCTTGTTTGACGTCGTAGGCGGTTTGGAGTACCGCGCCTTCGAACGCAAAATATTTGGCCCGGCTTTCCGCCGTGGCGGCATCGGCCTGCAGCCGCAATTTGCCCGTCCAGGGGATTTGCGCCATCAGACCAGGCATCACCGAGGTGATGATGTCCTGGATATACAACTGAAACGTGAGCTGCAAATCGGGCAGCGAGCGGGCCACGGTGATGTTCTCGACCGAAGCCGCCCAATCGTAATAGGCCGCCTCAACCTGCGGCTGGTTGAGCATGGCGTAGGTGAGGAAATCGCCGAGGGACGAATTGGTCGTGAGGTCGGGCAGTGCCGGTTGCTGCCCGTTGGGCCGGTAGGCCGCTTGCACCGTTCCATTCTGTTGGCGGGCTTCGCGCTCGCCCTGCGTGGAGATGCCTTTGCATCCGGTCAGCGCCAGCGCCAGCGTCAGCAACAAGCCGCCATTCACCCACCATCGCCGATCAACTGTTCGTTCCCAATTCATGGATTTTTCTTCCGGTTACCGGCAACAACCGCCAGACGAACAGCAACCCGGCATCATCACCATCGGTTGGTTGGTGCCCGTCGCTGCCGGCGGCGTGTTGGTGCTGCCATTATCCCCATAAACCGGCCGCAGTGCCATGCCGCAAATCGGGCAATCGCCCGGCTTGTCCATTTTGACCGATGGATGCATCGGACAGGTGTAATAAAGAATTTTCTGGCCGGCGGGCTTTGTATCGGCCGCCAGCAAGTTGTGGGGTGCGAACCATATCGCGCTCCCGCCAAGAACGGCGGCCAGGGCAATGATCAGGATTGTTTTCGTTTTCATAATTTCAGTTGTTTGATTTTTGATTTGGGTTGCCGCCATTTGTGCGACGGCGGATAAAATTTCGGGCGGTTCACGGGCACAAAAAATCCGTGGAACAAACACAGGCCGCAGTGTCCGGCTCAAGACACACTGCGGGCTTGAGGAGGAATGAGTCAGATCAGCCGGGCGCAATCCCGCGCGTACAGCGGCGCGCCCGTTGTCTTCAATGACAATCCGGAAGCGGAAGCAATCGAAATCAAGGCCGTTTCCGGCAACGTCCAGACCATCAAGGCCGGAGCCGGAAGCGACCACTGGTTTTGAAAACCGGAATTGGACGGAATCGCCGGAGCGGGCTGCGAGCCGGACGGTGGTTGCGCAGCGCAGCAGCTCATCTTGCCGCCGCAATGACAGCAGGCATGAACCGGACTGACTGACGCCGCCGGCGCAGCCAGCAACGGCGCCCACATCAGCATCAGGCTGAATAAAATGGCGAACAATCGTTTCACAAGTTCATCCCCGCGCACGACGGCGGTTGCCGGTCACTTTTTAACGGTGGTGTCGCCGGCCTGGATTTTCTTGAGGTATTGGGCCGGGTCCTTGTCGAAATCTTTTTTGCAGCCCGAGCAGCACAGTTTGACCTCCTGGCCCTGATAGACAAACGTGTACGGCTTGCCCATCTCGCCGAGCTTTTCGCCGGAGACCGGGCAGGTGGTCAACTGGTCCGGCTTGACCGGCGCATTGGTTGAGGTGTCGGCCTTGGCCGTGATTGCCATTGCGGTGACGGTCAGCGCGATGGTCGTGAGCATTTTCAATGTTTTCATGGTTAAAATCGGCATAACAACATCCATTATACACCAACGTTTGAAAAAACCCTTAAAAAACTTTTTGCGGGATTTCCCGCGGGACGGGGTAATGACAATACAACATTCGGTGATGCAATGAAGCGTCACCCAAACATAAGAAAGTAAAAAGTTAATATGAAAGCTCGAATCCTCCTCTCAATCATCGCCGTGGCCGCCTTGGCTGTGACAACCATCAATGTCAGCGCCAGCGAAACGCTGCTCACTCCCCGCGCGGTGGGCAACCAAGTCAAGACCGTTTCCGGAATCACGGCGGCCCAACCAGCCTTTTCAACTCAATCAGTCTCGCCCCGCGCGGCGGGCAACCAGTCCCAGACCGTCGCCGGCGTGGCGGACGATGTGAATTCCGTCCTTGCCTGCCGCAGCATGATGATCGGAAGCCCCAAGGCAGTCCAAGCTTGTGCCGAACATCCCGGGACCATGCCTGGCTGCAATCCCGTGACAGTCGCGGCACTAAAGTAACCGGCAGATAAACCGGGTTGTCCCGGCCTGAAAAAAACATAAACTACGGGTGGCGGACAAAACTCCGCCGCCCTTTATCCGATGAACCAAGAAAATATCAATCCAGAAGATATCAAACTCAGCACGCTGTTGCGCTCATCGCGTGTGGCCCCGGCATTGCCGCCGCGGTTCCAGGAAGGTGTCTGGCGACGCATCGAAGAGGCCGAATCTCCGGTCAAATTCGCCGGCAACCTGACTTGGTTGGACGCGCTAGCCGCATTGGTGTTGCGTCCGCGATTTGCATTGGCAACCGCAGCAGTGCTGGTTGTCGCCGGCACGCTGCTCGGCGTGCGCGAAGGCAGTCAAATGGCGAACCAGGCCGCCCAAACGCGTTATCTTGCGGCGGTCGCACCCCATTCGCTGCGTTGATGGCATGAACCGCTCGCTGGTCATTTTGCTGGCCGCATTGGTCCTGGGCGCCGCGCTGTTCGGCGGTTCCTACGCCGTGAGCCGGCGCGTTTGCCAGAGTTGCATGGCCAAATCCGTCAGTGATCTGGACTGGCTGCAACAGGAATTCCACCTGGACGACGCCGAGATGGCGCGCATCCAGAAACTGCACGAAGGTTATCTGCCCAAGTGCGCCGACATGTGCGCGAAAATCGCCGCCAAGAAGTCCGAAATTGAAGCGGCATTGAACGGCTCGACCAACGTCAATCCGGCGGCTCAGCAAAAGCTGGCCGAACTTGCCGCGCTCCGGGCCCAATGCCAGATGCAGATGCTCCAGCATTTCACCGAAGTCAGCCAGACCATGCCGCCGGAACAGGGCCGCCGTTACCTGGCCGAGATGCAACGCCTCACGTTCGGCCTGCACGAACAAACCGAATCCTCGATGTCCGATTCCCCAGGCCATGAGCATCACCAACCCTGATGCCCAGCCTTCGCCGGAGGCTTCAGCACAGCAAGCTGACGCCCGCGACCGGGCCGATATGGAGAGGCTGGCCACCGGCCAGGACACGGCGCTCAACGATTTGATGGAACGTCACGCGACGCCAGTATTCCATTTTCTTTGCCGGATGGTCGGCAATGAGGACGACGCCGGCGACCTCGCACAGGAAACGTTCGTCCGCGTTTTCCGCGCCCGCGCCAGTTTCCGGTCGAATGAAAAATTTTCCACCTGGCTCTTCACCATCGCCGCGAACCTGGCGCGAAATCATTTCCGCTGGCGGTCGCGGCATCCGACCGTTTCGCTCGACGCCGAAACCGGCGACTCGGCACAAACCCTCGGCAGCATGTTGCCGGCGGGCGATTTGGCGCCAAACGAACAGGCGCTGGCTACCGAACGCGCCCAGGCCGTGCGCGCCGCGGTCATCAAACTGCCGGAAGATTTGCGCGAGGCGATTGTGCTGTGCGAATGGGAGGATCTCAGCGTGGCGGAAGCCGCGGCCATCCTTGAATCCACGCCCAAAGCCGTGGAATCAAGGTTGTATCGCGCCCGCCAGCTTTTGCGCGAAAAGCTGAAGTCCTGGCTGTGACCAAGATGAAACGGACTCCAGCCTGTGCCATCCCGGCACGTAGATAAATCCCTCAAGTCGTTTCAGTTCCATCCGATAACCCAAATAGCGACCGGCAAAAAGCTGGTCGGCGATACCTATTTGAATTATGACAATATCCAGCATCGGTTCGACAACGACTGCGCAGCAGACCTCCGCCGTGAACAGTTTCAACCAGTCTTTCAACGACTTCAAAAACATTGGCAGCGCCATCCAATCGGGGAATTTGACATCCGCTCAAAGCGCCCTGACGGCCTTTGAAAGCGATTTGCAAAGCAACAGCGGGCAAAACCCGTTGAGCCAGCTGTTCAACAACAACAGCAAGCTCAGCGATGATCTCACCTCGCTCCAGACCGCGTTGAAATCGAACGATTCCGCGGGCGCTCAAAACGCCTTCAAGACTTTGGTCGATGACACGCAAGGCGCAATGAAAACTCAGCCTCCGCACGGTCACCGGCATCATCATCGCGTGGACAGCGACGGCTCCACTCCGGCTTCCTCAACCAGCGTCACGGATTCGACCACCGGATCCACCAGCACAGGAAGCACGCTCGACGTGCAAGCCTGAACCGCAAAAATCATTTCCACGACGGCAGGTTTGAGAAACCTGCCGTTTTTATTTGTGCGGCGGAGTTGGCAGCCTGTCTGCGTCATTTCGGCTTCAACTGCGGGAACAGGATCACGACAAGATCAAAACCGATTCCGGTGAAGTTTCAAAGGCAAGGATACCGCGCTCGTGCCGACGAATCAGCGAAAGCAAATCGTCACGGGTGCAGTTGCCGAGGCGGAGCCAGATGAATTTCGGCGGCGCGCCGTAAAGCAAAGCACGTTGATAAAAATCCTTGTCCTTTGAAATGACCGCAAAGCCGTTGGCCTTGGCGTAATTCTAAATTTCCTCGTCTGTCTGGCCTTTCAAGCCAAGTTCGCGAATATGCTGGCTGTCGGGAAAAGACGCGGCGACCAGACGTGGCAGTTTGTGCGAGAGATTTTCGTCGAACAGCAGCTTCATGCAGCCACCGTCAGCCGACGCTCACGTTCCGCCGCAAAAGTCAGGCAAGCTTGGATGTCTTCGGTCTTCAGGTCGGGAAAATCGTCAAGAATTTCCGCCGCCGTCATGCCGCCGCCAAGGTAATCCAGCACGTCCGCCACCGCGATGCGCGTTCCCTTGATGCAAGGCTTGCCGCTGCGGATGCGCGGGTCAATCGTGATGCGATCTTGGTCAACCATGACTTGAAGTTAAGGCCGTAACTACGATAGTCAAGCCACGTTATTTCGGCTTCAACTGCGGGAACAGGATCACGTCGCGGATGCTTTCCTGGCCGAGCAGCATCATGCACAGGCGGTCAATGCCCATGCCCATGCCGCCCGCCGGCGGCATGCCGTGCTCGAGCGCGACCAGAAAATCCTCGTCCAGCTTCTGCGTCTCGCCCCCGGCCTGGTGCTCCAGGCGTTCGCGCTGCTCGATCGGATCGTTCTGCTCAGTGTAGGCCGGCGCAATTTCCTGGCCGTTGATGCAGCACTCGAAGACTTCCACGGTTGTCGGATCGTCCGGCGATAGTTTGGCCAGCGGCACCAGTTCCCTCGGCAGATGCGTGACGAACGTGGGCTGAATCAATGTCGGTTCGATCAACTTTTCGAACACGGCGCCGGTAACTTCAAAATCCTCATATTCCTTGCCGATTTCCGCGCCGAGGTCATGCGCGCGCTGGCGGCGCTCATTGGCCGAAATCTCAAACCAGTCCGCGCCGGCCTTTTCGCACACGAGATCCTTGTACGTCACCTGCCGCCACGGCGGGGTGAGGTTGATGATCTTCGTGACTTTGCCTTCCGCGTCCTTGTGCTCGATGAACAGTGTGTCCAGGACCTGTTCTGCCACGTGACAGACCATGCCCTGCACCAGCTCCATCATGGTCTCGTAATCGCCGTAGGCTTCGTACGCCTCGAGCATGGTGAACTCGGGATTATGTTTGCGCGAGAGGCCCTCGTTGCGGAAGTTGCGGCCGATCTCGAACACCTTGTCAATGCCGCCGACGAGCAGGCGCTTGAGATAAAGTTCCAGTGCGATGCGCAGGTAAAAATCGCATCCGAGCGCGTTGTGATGCGTCTTGAACGGCTGCGCCGCCGCGCCGCCGGGAATCGCCTGCATCATCGGCGTCTCGACTTCCACGAACCCGCGCTTGTGCAGGAATTTCCGGATCTCCCGGATGATTTCGCTGCGCATCAAGAACACGTCCTTCACCTCCGGGTTGCCGATCAGGTCGAGGTACCGCTGGCGGTAGCGGATTTCCGTGTCTTCCAGCCCGTGCCACTTGGCCGGCGGCGGACGCAGCGCCTTGGCCAGAATGGTGAAGCCGGTGATCTTGACGGAAATCTCGTTGGTCTTGGTGGTGAACTGCGTGCCGTTCACGCCGATGAAATCCGCCAGGTCGAGATGCTGGAAGATGGCGAACTGCTCGTCGCCGAGCACATTTTTCTGCGCGTAAATCTGCATCCGCCCGCTCTGGTCGCGAATGTCGAGGAACATGGACTTGCCCATGTCGCGATGGGCGGTGATGCGACCGGCGAGCGCGACCTCGCGGCCTTCGGCGTAATGTTCGCGCGCGTGCTGGCAGGTTTCACCCGGCGTGAACTTGTTTTTGAACGGGTCAATGCCCTTGGCGCGCAGCGCGGCCAGCTTGGCCTTGCGTTGTTCAATGAGTGAATTCGTGTCGTCCATACGCCGATTGATTCAGAGTGTAATCAGTGAATCAGAAAGTTCGTTCATTTGCACGCAAAAGTCTTGCCCGGTACCGCTGCTCCCGCGACCACGGCTTGGAGCCAAAGCTGCCAGCAGATGTTGAACCCCACCCGGTTCGCGGTTGAGAGTATTTTTGGGCTGCCCGCCAACACGAACCATCTCACATGTGAAACCAATTGTACGGACTGAGAAAAGCGGGCCGGTCTATGGCAATTTCCGAAATCAGCATGAACAGGATGAATCCGGCCAGCGTCAACCAGCGTGGCCAAGCCGGCTTCAGGCAGTTGAACGTACGATCCAGCCCATAGACGAACAACAGCAAAAAGGGGATCAGGACCCCCAGCATCAATCGCCCCGACGTGAAAAACGGATTAACACGGGAAGGATAAAAGCAATCATGGAAGTCGTAAATGACGGACAGAAACCCGAGAAACGCCATCGCGGCCATGAAACTAGCCAGGCTGAACCAAAGAGCCTGACGCTGCAATTGGCACATCACTGGAAATCGCTGAACCAAAGCCGCCGCGGCCACACCCAAAAAAAGCATGGAGGCGATCACATAAACGGCATCAACCGCCGGCAAAGCCAGACGTTGGAGTTGCCACGTAAATTCCCCCCGCCAAAAACTCGCCAGCAGTCCGGAGGTGAACACCCACATTCCATGCGGCGTGAAAATCGGATGATGCCACCATTCATCAAACGGCTTATAGGTCCAGCCAAGCTGCTGAATTTTCGTTGCCGTTCCCAGATAGTCCCCGCCGGCATGTTTGGTCCACATCATCCAGCCACCGATTGGCAACCCCGCGCTCAACAACAACACAACCAGTGCCGGCAACGCCGGGCGCAACGTTCCCTGCTTGAAAAGCCGCCGGACTTCGGCCAGCACCGCCCACCCAAATACCATCAGCAACGGCAGACTGCTGATCTTGGTCAAATAGGTCGCCGCCAGCGCCAAACCTGTGGCCATCCCCCATTTAATCCCCGGCCTGTCTGCCCGCCAAAAATGCACCAGGCAAAGGAAGGCCGCGCCAAAACTGAGTGGCAACAGAACATCGTTTTGAATCGAGTAGAAGGCCGTCTGCGGCAAAAACGCCAGCAGCGCCGGAACGCCGAGCTGCACAAAGCGCCGTCCAGGAAAAACAACCCGCGCCGTAATAAACCCCAACCACACGAGCGCAACGATGATGAGCGCATTAAGAAAACGAAGCCAATAAAGCAACTGCCCGGCCTCAAACCCCAATCCCCGGCCCAAATGCCACCACAAACCTGCCAGCGCATAATAAAGCGGTGGTTGCATGGACTCATGATTCGTCTGCGCACGATATCTGGCTCCCAAGGCCAGCAACCACTGACGGGTATTTTCAGTCGGCGGTTCAGTCCATACCGGAGGTGGAAACCGCCCTCCGACCAGTGTCACGGGGTCATTGAGATATTCCGGCGAACCACAAATGACAAGATAGCGCACTGATTCTGCCGAGAACGGCGCCAGACCCAAAGGGATGGAACCCTGCGAGTATTTGATGACCAGATCGAAGTGCGCTCCTTCATCCACGTTGTTGAAAAACGGAAAAGCAGCGGAAAAAACCAAGACGTGAGCCGCTGCGAGCAGGCATAACAACCAGACAATTCTTCGTTCCCGGGAGTCAGAAAAAGGGACGGATGGATTGGAATCTACGTCGTTCACACCGTTTAGCATGATGTGGCCAAATTAAGGCACACGTGGCAAATCACAAGCCTGCGTCAAAGAAATTCCCATCTGCCAAACATCGCCGCCTGCCCGCAGGAACGGCCGTCTTCCGTCAACAGGTTCCAGACCGTCGCTTGGGCGATGCGAAAGCGCCGGCCGGTTTTCGAAATGCGCACGCCGGAATAGTCGTCAATGAACCCGCGCCGCGTGACCGCCTCCAGCAAACGCGCCCGCTCCTCGCGATTGGGCGCCTCGGCGGTGAGCCGCGACGGCGTGCGCGTCAGCTCCGCCCAGGACATTTCCCACAGGTCCTGAGCCGCGCGATTGCCGTAATTCAGGATGGGATCCGCCTCCGTGCCATGCGAGACGAGGGCGAATGGTGCCTCGTAAACTTTTTGCGCCAGTTCAACCGGGTCGGCAACACCGGGCACCAGCTCGCGCCCGGTCCAATGCTTCAAACTGCGCGCCAGACAGGCGGTGTGCGCGATTCCAAAATCTGTTTTCCAAATCTCGTTCATGCCGGGCTGGCGGCATGGTGCAACCTTCCACCAACGCGATCAATCCGAAGTTCTCCGCCATTTGAACCAGACGCTGGATTTTGGTCCCACTTTGGTGGAACATGGCTGTTTGAATTATGCCCAAGATCAAAGCAGTTCATTTTTTCAAGGCCGTTTCGCCCGTGTCGCGTCCCATCGCGGACAGCACGCACACCATCAGTGAAATCGCCTTCATTGTCACCCGCATCGAACTCGACAACGGCGTGACCGGCGACGCCAACCTGTTGTCGTTTCATTATTCGCCACAGGCCATCGCCGGCGCGCTGAGGGACATCCGCCCGCTGGCGTTGGGGTTTGAAGTTTCCGAGACCGCCCGGTTCATCCAGGAATACGATCGCGAGTCAGAATATTTCGGCCATGCTGGAATCCATCGTTGGGCGCTCGGCTCCATCAACATCGCCATGTGGGATGCCTGGGCAAAAACGCTCGATAAACCCGTCTGGCGGATGTTCGAGGTCCATCACGACCGCGTGCCGCTCTACGGCAGCGGCGGCTGGATTTCCTATTCAATCGGGGAACTGCTTGCCGAAGTCACTGGCTATGTGAAACGCGGATTCCGCGCGGTGAAGGTCAAGGTCGGTTCGCCCGAACTGGAACGCGACATTGAACGCTTGAAAAAGGTCCGCGATACGGTCGGACCGGACGTCAACGTGATGATGGACGCCAACCAGGGCATGACGGTTCCGACCGCTCTGAAACTCGCCGCCGCCGTGCGCCACCTGCGCATCACCTGGTTTGAGGAACCGGTCACGCACACTGATTTCGACGGTTACGCCCAGCTTCGGCGTGAAGCCGGAATTTCCCTGGCGATGGGCGAGCGTGAATTCGACACCGTGGCGTTGCGCGAACTGGTCCGGCGCGACGCGCTGGACCTCTGGCAGCCGGACATCCTGCGGCTCGGCGGCGTCGAGGCTTGGCGCGCGTCCGCGGCGCTGGCCCAGGCGCACAAGCTTCCCGTCCTGCCGCATTATTACAAGGAATACGACGTGCCATTGCTGATGACAGTGCCGAACGCGTTTGGAGCGGAATCATTCGACTGGATGGATCCGCTGGTGACGCATCCCATCCGGATGGAAAACGGCTTCGCCTATCCCAACCCCGGCCCCGGCTGGGGCTTCAGCTTCAAGGACAAGTTTTTGACGGAAATCTGAGGAACGGTTTACAGCGCCAACTCCAGAATTTCAGCCAGTTCCTCGGGCGTGAGCACGATGGGATTGGCCTTCATGCTGCTTGCGTTCGCCGCTTTTTTAATCAGGTCGGGAAAATGTTCGCGTTGAATGCCGAAACTGGCCAGGCCCGGGACTTTCAAATCGAGAACCAGCGCGCGAACCCACTTCAAGCCGTCATCGGCCTTGGCTTTCATGTCGCCGGCCAGCCAGCGCGCGGCCTCTTCGTAACGGTAAAGCGCGGCGCCGTTGGGATCGCGCTGGCGCAGCGCACGGAGATTCATCGCCATCACGTGCGGCAGCAACGCGGCGCAAATCGCGCCGTGGGGCGCGGGAAAACTGCCACCAATCGGTCCGGCGAATCCATGCACCGCGCCCAGACCGGCATTGCTCAAGGCCAGTCCGCCGAACAAGCTCGCCACCGCCATGTCCTCCCGTGCGTCCTTGTCCTGTCCCTTGCTGAACGCGATGCGCAACGACCGCGCCGCACGGCGCAGGCCTTCGACGCACAAGCCATCCGTCATCGGGTTGGCGCGATTGCAGACAAACGGTTCAATCAACTGCGTCAACGCATCCATGCCGGTGCTGGCGGTGAGCGCGGGCGGCAGGTTGTAGGTCAGTTCAGGATCAATCAGCGCCACCTTCGCGAGCATTAACGGACTGCGCAGGCTGACTTTCAGTTTGTGTTCCGGTGACGCCAACACGGAATTGCGCGTGACTTCCGCGCCGGTGCCCGCCGTGGTCGGAATCGCGATGAATGGGGCGGATGGCTTGATCAACGGTTTTCCGCGCCCGATGATTTCGAGGTAATCCAGCAGTCCCCCGTCATTCGTCAACATCGCGGCAACGGCCTTGGCCGTATCAATCACGCTGCCGCCACCAAAACCGATCACCAGTTCGCAACGTTCTGTTCTCGCCAGCTCCATCCCTTGCTCAACGGTTGCCAGCTCCGGTTCGCCGGCCACGGAAAAAGTCACAGTACTTACGCCGGAAGTTTTCAGATCGTCCAGAAGCTGTTGGGCGCGGCTGGCATTGCTCCCGGTCACGACCAGCGCCCGACTTCCCGTCTCCCGGGCGATGGCGCCAATCTTTCTGAGCGTACCTGCACCGAAGACGATGCGCGTGGCCGTGGCAAATTCAAAATTCATGCGTAGTCAAATGGCGGGGCGAACGTCCTCGCGAGCCATTGTTGAAGTGGAATAAGCATGGCTCGACAAAAGCCTCGCCCCACCGTTTACCATTTTTGGTCATCGGGGAAAAGGTTGGAGAACTTCACGCTCGAGCGCGGCTCGGCCATCATGGACGCAACCGCATCGCGCCAGATGGGATAATGCTTGGTTTCCTTGTGCGCGGCGGCGGCATTCGCATCACGATAAACTTCCACCAGCACAAAACGCGTCGGGTCGTCGTGCTGCTGAACGACGTCAAAACGCGCCACGCCCGGCTCCTGCAAACTCGCGCGCGCGTTGGCAAGCGTCGCCTGTTTGAACACCTCGACGCACTCGGGTTTGACGTGAACCTGAACATGAACAACGAGCATGAAGCGACGAATAAGCGAAAGCGGGGAAAAGCTCAAGCCCGCTGACGGAGAAAGTCAAAGCCACAACGTTCAATCACCCGAACTGACCACGCGCCGGTTTTCAACCGCCGATTCCGTCAGGGTTTGTTCAGCCGATAAAACGTGCTCTGACCGGTTGCGGGGTTGGTGACCACGTTGTTTCCGCCCACAATCCCCGGTGAAGGGGAGACTAGGATCCAGTTCACCGGCGGGGCAAGATTGGTCGCACATACCAGGGAGAATCCGGGCGCGTTCGTCGGCCAGGAAAGCATCAAGGCGCCATTTTGCGTGGTCGCAGTGAGCATGGGAGTGATGGTCGAGAACATTGTCGGCGTCGAATACCCGCTCCACGTGCCGTTGTTGTTCTCGTAGCGCACCTGCCAGTCGTAGCTCGTTGCGTACTCCAACACACCAGATGGCACTGCAAGACCGGTTTTGTCAGAGGTGTCCGCGCCACTGTCGAAAACGAGCACGCTGTCGGCGATCCGGAAGACAAGCCACTCGGCGGCTTGCTGGGTGTCACCCGCATCCGGGTCGCTGAAGGCCGAAGCCTGGAGGGCGAGCGGCGGCGGCAGGTTCGGAGTGCCATCCGCCGGGGCGACGTTGGAAGGCGTGGCCGGTGCCTGGTCCGTCACGATGATCGTGAATGCCTTTTCAAAATACAAACCGCCCTGGTCGGTGGTGCGCACGCGGATGCTGTAACTGTTTTTGGTGTCAAAGCTGAACACGGCGGCGGTCTGGAGGGTGTTGCCGTTGATGGTGAACGAGCCGTTGTCCGCGCTGCCCGTGCCGCTGACCAGGCTGTAGGTGAACGTGTTT
>Ga0182030_10015234_pt1 | contig 15087 bp, 11 predicted proteins | sample 812S3MmetaG_FD_121299 | JGI IMG/M metagenome (GOLD analysis project Ga0182030, IMG submission 121299) | Permafrost microbial communities from Stordalen Mire, Sweden - 812S3M metaG (Illumina Assembly) | ecosystem: Environmental > Terrestrial > Soil > Wetlands > Permafrost | place: Sweden... | reverse complement strand
GGTTTCATTCATGGCGGGTCGGTTATGCAGGTGGTAACTAATACCAACTGGCGTTGACGTTGACCCTTGGTCGTGACGCCCCCGTATCGTCATCCTCGGGCTCCCGAACGTCATCCTCCGGCTCGACCCGAGGATCGGCCCTCTCAGGCAACTTGCCCGACTTTTAACGTCCTTGGCGGGGTCGAGAGATCCTCGGGTCGAGCCCGAGGATGACGGGAAAAGGCGGTCATTGTCCTCCACGGCGGCTTATCTTGATGCCTGTGGGTCAGGCCCTGGCATGACGGATCGGTGGCCGGTACGTCATTTCTTTGGCCGGTTGGTATAAGCCGGGTTCGCGCCCCTGAGATCTATAAACCTTGGCCCGTGTTCCAGCCCGCGCAACCCTGCTCAGGTCCGCCGCAGCATGAAATCGCGGCCGATCGCCATCATTCCGATGGCGACCAGAACCATGGTGATCGCCAGCAGGATAAAGCCCAGAGCGGCCACGACCTCGAAGTTGCCGGCCTCGCTGAGGTCGTAGAGCAGTACCGCCATCGTGCGCGTGTTCGGTCCGACCAGGAAGATCGCGGCCGATAGCTCTCGGGTGGCGACGATGAAGACGACCAGCCAGCCGCCCATCAGCGACTTCTTCAACAGTGGCGCGGTGATGCGGGCGATCGTCCGCAAGCGGCCGCAGCCGAGGATGCGCGCGGCTTCCTCCATTTCCGGATGCAGGGTGCTCATCGCGGCGGAGGAACTGGCGAACGCGATCGGCAGAAACCGCGCGGTGAACGCCAGGATGATGATGGCGGCGGTGCCATACAGCGCGAATGGCGGGCGGGCGAAGGCCGCGTAAAACCCGATCGCCATGACGATGCCGGGAATGACGAACGGCGCCATCGCCAGGAAGCCGAGCACGGGGGCGAAACGAACCAGTCTCCGGCTGATGATGTAAGCCACCAGCAGCGCCAGCACCGCGGCCAGGGTCGCGGACGCGCCGGAGTACCACAAGGTGTTCCAGATCGAAGACAACGCCGTCTCATGCTCGAAGATCAGGAAGCGGTAATTGGCGATGGTCAGGTTGGACAGTGACGGACCGCGGCCCCAGGCGCGGGCGAACGACGCCTCCAGCAACACCAGGGCGGGCATCACGACGGACACGAGACCGATCGCGAGACACCAGGCCAACAGCACGAAACGTCCGGCGCCGAATTCGATCGGCCGGCGTTCGCCGCCTTTGCCGGTCTGCGCGATGAAGCCTTTCCGGTGCAGAAACCAGCGTTGCGCGCCGACCATCGCCAACGTGATCAGCAGGAGGGGAATGGAATAGGCGGCGGCGACTTCGACGCGGACCGGTGACTCGAAAAACTGCCAGAGTTGCGTTGTGGCGGTGTTGATGCGCGCCGGAATGCCGATCAAAGCGGGGGTGCCGAACAGCGCGACGGTCTCGAGGAACACGATGATGGCGCCGCCGACGATGGACGGAAACGCCATCGGCAGTGTGACCTTCCACATCGTCTTCCAGGTGCCGGCGCCGAGAATATTCGCGGCGTCTTCCAGTTCGGAGGACACCAGGTCCAGCGCCGATTTCACGAATATGAAGATCAACGGAAACGACTGAAACGCCATGACGAAGGCGAGGCCCTGAAAGGTGTAGACATTGACAAGAGGATCGGTGGCGCCCGTGAACCATCGCCACACGACATTGACGAATCCGGCGTTGGGACCGGCCAGCAGGATCCAGCCGATCGCGCCGAGATACGGTGGCAGAATGAACGCGCCGAAGACGAGAGCCCAGACGAGGCCTTTGGCAGGCATGTTGGTGCGGGAAATCGCCCAGGCCATGGGGGTGGCGAAAACGACGGAGATGAGGGAGGTTTCGGTCGCCAATAACAATGAGTTAACCAGCGACTCGACGTAACGCGCGCGGCCGTAGGCGGCGATGTAGTTGCCGAATGTGAAGACTCCCGTGCGGGTGTAAAGGCTGACCAGCAGCAGCTTGCACAACGGGAACGCGATCAGCAGCAGCAGGGCGGCGATCAACGACACCCAGACCAGCATGGCGGGTTCGGGGAGACGGAACGATCTGGGCATCAGACGCCGAACGTATCGCGCCACTGTTCCTTGACCTCGGGAACGCCGTCCTCGATTTGCGCGGGCGTGGAACCGATCAGTTTGATCTTATCGAAAGGCAGCGCGCCCTCGGGTGGTGGCACTTCGGGCCGCAACGGCATGATGAAGAACTTGCGCATCACCTCCGCGTATTCGGGTCCGCAGGCGAATTCCATGAACAGTTTGGCGGCGTTCGGATGCGGGGCGTTTTTCGGAATGGCGGTCGGCGAGTAGACCGCGAGCGTGCCATCGGCCGGATAAACGATGGTCAACGGATTGCCGCGCGACGCGCTGAGCAAAGGGGCCGCCAGCGACACGCCCATGCCGACGGTTCGTTCTCCCGCGTTCAGCAATGTCACCGGGTCGTCGGCCGAGCGGCCGATTTGCGGCTTGTTCTTTTCCAGTGACTCGAAATACTTCCAGCCATACATGCGGCTGAGCGTCACACCCATGACGCCGACCGCGCCGGAGTAGCCGGGATGACCGGTCGCGATCTGGCCTTTCCATTTCGGGTCCAGCAGGTCGGTCCAGCTTTTGGGCGCATCGGCCGGCGCGACCTTTTGATTGTTGTAGGCGATGAGATACAGGCCGATATACAATATCTGAAACATGTTGTCGGGATCGGGATCGCGCGCCATGGCGATCAGGCCGTCGGCGCTTTTCGGACGGTATGGCATCAGCGATCCGTCGCGCTTCAGAACATTGTAGTGACCGTAATCGGTGGAGCTGAAAATATCGCACTGCGCGACGCCCGCCTGCATGTCCTGCGACAGCCGCTGATACGCGACCTGCGAGGTGCTGCGTACCACGTTCACCTTGATTCCCGGGTAGCGTTGCGTGAACGCTTTGCCCACGGCCTCCCCGGTCTCGGCCTGGACCTGACCGGAATACCAGGTGAGTTCGCCTTCTTTCAGCGCCGCGTCGCGCAGCGCCTGGTCCTGAGCCAGCGCGGGGGCGATGCCGTAAGCGCCGGCGGCCGTCAGAAAGTGACGTTTGGTAAGGCGGATCATTGTTTCCCCCGGCGTTCTGCTCGATCGACGCGGGCGGCTTACCACGACGAGCGGGTCAATGCACCGCGGGGAGACCCTCGATGGGAAGCGCGGTTTTGCCGGTGCGCCATTCACGCAATTTGTTACGCGCGTCCTCCAGACGGCCGGCCTGAATATACGCCTGGAGCAAGGTGAACTCGACAAGATCACGCTGCGCGCGACTGCCGCCGATGCGCTCGTGTTGTGCCAGGACCGGTTCGATCGCGTCGATGGCGGCGGCGTAATCCCGGTGCAGGAACGCGTTGAACGCGTGGACCAGAGACGGAACGACGGGCCCGGAGGGATAGCGGCCCTGACGCGTCAGATCGAGCATCTCGCGGACGCGGGACTCCAGAGCGGCGCCATCGCCGGCGACGGCATCGGCCAACGCGGCGTGCGTATCGGCGAAAGCGACGCCGGCGTGAGGAAACATCTTGTGGGCGAAATCATGCACGACGCGCCAGCGCGCCGGGTCGCGTGGCTGACCAGCGAGTTCCGCGCGCCACAGAAACGCGGCGGCGTCGGTCAAGGCGTTCAGCGGCGGACCCCAGATCGCATCTGGCGCGATGTTTTCGTTATAAATCCGGAATGCTTCCGTTACGTCGCCGGCTTCCAGTTCGCACAGCGCGATGTGCCAACTGATGTGGCAATGAAGTTGACCCTCGCGCGGGTAGCCCGGCAGCCAGGCTTTCAGGTAAGCGCGGGAGGCATCTTGTTCGCCGTCCTCGTAATAAAGATGCGCGCGAATATGCGTGCCATGCGCGTTGCGCGGATTGCTCGACATGGCGGATTCGATCTTCGGACGGGCGGCGTCACGCTGGCCGGATTCCAGCAACGCGAAGGCGTGTTGCGAATTGAACCACCAATCGTCGCCGTAATGATCGGCGAGGCCATCCAGCAGATCCACCTGCTCGCGCTCCCGGCCGGCGCGGCCGGAAAAGCCGATCAGGCCGAAGACCGACGTGCAGGGGCTCAGCACCATGGCGTCGCGCGGCCAGCTTTTCAGGTGCTGTTTCGCCGCCGCGACCGCCGCGTCGCCCTGTCCGGTCAGCACGAGGTTGTGAAACGCCATGTGGCTGGCTTCGCGTTCCGGCAGGTTGGCCGCCGCGGCGTTGGCGTCCGCGATCGCCTGGCGCGCGACCGGCATCTCGCCGCGGATCTGGTAGGCGCGGGCTTTGCCGGCATGCGCGATGGCGAACCCAGGATCGGCGGCGATGGCGCGCTCGAAGGCTGGCTCGGCGCCAGGATTGCCGGACAGGATCAGGTCACAGCCTTCGACATAGGCGTCGCGCGCGCTCGGCGAGGCGGTGGAAACCGGGAGCCCGTAACGGTCCTTGAGCATGCGTGTCTCCCGCTGTCGCTACCGGGCATCGTAGGATGGATCGTGGAGGGGTGGAACAGTTCGGCGCGCGAGCGATTGTCCGTGCATTCGGAACCAGGACGGCGGCCATGAAATTGCTTGTCGGTCTCTTGTTGCTGGCCGCCCTGGGCGGCCGCGGGTCGGCGCTGCCTCCATCGGCGTTCGAGGACGCCTCGCCGGAGATGCATCCGGAAAGTTTCTTCGCCGGTCAGACAAGTTCCAGCGGAGTGCTGGAAAATCGCTCCGGCGCGCCGACGCGGCGGTTTTATGTCATCGGCACGGGCCAGGCACTGTCAGATGGAAGCTTCCGCCTGGACCAGCGCGTCGACATGGGGCAAGGGCCACCGACGATGCGCACCTGGGTGTTGCGGCGCATCGATGCGCATCATTACGCCGGGACATTGACCGACGCCTCCGGCGACGTGACGGGGGAGGCTTACGGAAATCTGTTTCACCTGACCTATGCGATGAAGTCACCGTTCGGTGGCCATATGGAACAATGGCTGTACCTGCAACCGGATGGGCACACCATATTGAACGAAGCGACGATCACGGTGTTTGGCATTGTCGCGGCCCACCTATCGGAACGGATCACGCACGAGGGACCGTGAGAAAATTTCGTGTGAGTTCGTTGACCTCCCGCCATCGTTCCACTTCCGGCAAGTGGCCGGCGCCCGGCAGAATCTCCAACCGCGCATGCGGCACGGCCCGAGCCAGCAGCGCGGCGTTGGTTTCCATCGGCGTCACGCGGTCGGCATCGCCCTGGATCAGCAATATCGGCATGGTCAACCGCGCCGCGAAATCCGGTGTGTAGGTGTTCGACGCCAAGAACCGCGCCGCGCGCAGGAATCCTTCGGGATTGGTCGCCTGAAGCACGTGCCGGATCAGCGCGATCGTTTCGGTTGACGCAGCGGGTCCGACCAGCGCCGCGACCCTTTCGCCAAAGCCATATCCACCGCCCGCCATCTGAATTTGCCTCGCCGCGAGCAATTTCGCGCGCGCTTCGTCCGTCATATCGCGTTGGCCGATCGCCGTGCCGGTCAATACCATGCGGGCGATCCGTCCTGGATGAAACCAGGCCACGCATTGAGCGATACGAGAGCCGAACGAGTTCGCCAGCGCGTCGCAATGCGCGATACCGGCGGCCGCCATGAAATCCACCACGGCATCGGCGTAATCGCCGCCTTCGGGTGAGTCTTTCGCCAGATTGTCGCTCAGCATATAGCCGGGGGCATTCCAGGCGATGACATGGAAGCGGTCGCTGAGGCCGGCGAACTGGAAGCGCCAGTGCATCGAATTGGCGCCGACGCCGTGCAACAGCAACAGCGGCGGCGCGTCCGGCGCTCCAGCCTCCATGAAACTGAAACGATCACCCAGGTATCGCGCGCGGGAAGCGGCGGGGATGGGGAGGAAGCGAAGCTCCGGCAGCGGCGGGATCATGCCGGGTCGTTAATGATCGCGACGGCGCGGGTCCAGCCCGCCGAGGCACGGTGTACTTTAACCGGGAAACACACAACGTCGAAGCCGTCGGCGGGCAGCACCTCGAGATTATGCAGCTTCTCCAGATGCGAGTACCCGATTTCTCGGCCCGCGCGATGGCCTTCCCAGATCAGGCCGGCGTCACCGGTTGCCTTGATGCGCTCCCGGGTGATGGAGAATGGCGCGTCCCAGCTCCAGCCATCGGTGCCGACCAAACGGACGCCGCGTTCCAGCAGCCACATGGTGGCCGCTTTGCCCATGCCGCAACCGGAATCGACGTAATCGTCCTGCCCGTATTTCGCGCCGGCGGCGGTGTTGACCAACACGATCTCCAAGGGACGGATGGTGTGACCGATGCGCTTCAACTCGGCCTCCACATCGCCGGGGGTCGCGACATAGCCGGCTTTCATGTGACGGAAATCCAGTTTGACGCCGGGTTGGAAGCACCATTCCAACGGGACCTCATCGATACGCCAGGACGGTTCCCCGCCTGGTTTCAGCGCGTGGTTCATGCTGGAGAAAAAGTGATACGGCGCGTCGAGATGCGTACCATTATGGGTGCTGATCTGGACTTTTTCCACGGCGGCGTATTCGCCGTCCGGCAGTTGGTCGACGCGGACACCCATATACTCGGCCATCGCGGGCGCCGTCTGGTGGTGATCCAAATACTCGATCTGGGGCAGCATGTGCGGCGGATCGCTTTTAATTCCGGCTTTCAGCGGGACGGAGATATCGATCAGACGGCGCGGCATGGCTGGTTCCCCATTCTTCCCGGATTCGGCATTTGCAGGTTGAGAGTAGAGGAAGCACAATGGGCCTGTCACCTCGGGCCGCGGGCTGATCGGGTCAACGTGAAATTAACCCTGGTGTGATGTAGATCACAGTTCCTGGCACAGTGGATGTGCCAGGCTATCAGTGAAAAGGCCCAGGAGAACCTGGGTGGGGGGCACAGATGATGCAATACTTACTGGCGGGATCGCGGCTCAGGCTGACCTATTTGCAGGATCGGCGCGCTTTGGCGGAAATCAATTGGCCGAGCGTTTACGAAGATCTCGCGGACGCGGGCACGCCGATGAATTATTCGCGATGGTGCGAACTGGACGCCTTGACGCATGTCGTGCTGGCCAGCGATCGGACGACCGGGCGCTATGCCGGCGTACTGGGTGTCAGGCGGCGGACGACGGCGGGGGAACCATGGCTGCTGGTGGAAATCGCGCTGGCTCGGCCAGGGGAAACCGACACGATGCTGTCGCGGGCGCTGCTGGCGCATATTCTGGCGCGGATCGTGTGCCTGGACGGGAAGCCGGTGGCGCTCGCGGCGCGGTGTGTCGGTCAGGCGGGAATGTTGGATCTGTATCAGGCGATTCAGTCGATCGCGATGCATCCGCCGTTGGAAGGCAACGTGATCTCCCTGCATACCGGCCGTTTGGCGCGGGAGGTTGGCGCCGGCGCGCTGGTGCTGGATCTGCGTGCGGTATCCGAAGCGTCGTTGTTGCGCGATCTGCGCGACCTGCACGGTTTGCGGCCGGAGCGGATGAGGTCCGTCACTATGGGCAAGCCGGCCAGGAGCGCTGGTGCCACGCGCCGTCCCAGAAAAACCACTCATACTGGCAGGACCGGATGAAAGCGGTGGCCATGCGGTCGCGAAGATTGGCGTTCGTGGTCGCCGCGGCCCGGTCGGTGGCGGCGATGACGGCGTGCACCGCTTCGCCGAAGCTTTCGTCGGCATAGGTATCGATCCACGCGCGATACGGATTATCCGGCGCGGCGGTTTTGGCGATCGAGGTGCCGACGTCCCAGTACAGCCAAAAGCATGGCAGTAAAGCGGCTACCAGAACTTCCCACGGTTCGTGATAGGCCGTGGCCATGAGGAAGCTGGTGTAGCCCAGACAATCGGGGGATGGCTCGGCCGTGGCAAGGCTTTCGGGGTTGACGCCGAATTCTGTTAAATAGCGCTCGTGGAGGGCCTGTTCGACGGCGATGGCTTCGATCGCGTAGTGGCCGAAGGCGCGCAGCGTGGCGCCGTCGGGACCGCGGGCGCCGGCGAGCGCGAGAGCGCGGGCGTACTGGTCGAGGTAGAGTGCGTCCTGCACGATGTAGAACTGGAAAATATCGCGTTTGAGGGTGCCGGCGGCGAGGTGAGTGTTGAATGGGAGAGCGTGGATCGCCTCACGTAGCGGTGTCGTGCGCTGCCAGACGCGGGCTGAGAAACTGGTCATGGGTAAGGCTCCCTTGCATTTGATTGTTGGAAAGGCAGCTCCGCGACCTTGGCGCACTCCGCTATCTCAGTGATAAATGGTGCCTCTCCGCTGGCACGAGCGTCCGGTGCTTTCCATGACCGCCTGAACTCGCGCGATGGTCCGCGGCATCGCGGAGATCGCGGAGTGCGCCAAGGTCGCGGAGCTTGCTTTCAATGATCCAGACTTTTGGACACGACCTCGTAGGTGTTTTTCGACAGGCCGCGGAGCGCGACGACGCGGCTCAGTTCGGCTTTCATCAGGGACTGACGTTTGGCGTCCATGCGGCGCCATTGGCCCAGTGGGCCGACGATGCGGGCGGCGACCTGGGGGTTGGCGGGATCGAGCGCGATGACGATGTCGGCCAGAAACCGGTAACCCTCGCCTTTCGCGTCGTGGAAGCGGACCTGATTGGCGCTGGCGAAGGCGCCGACCAAGGCACGGATACGGTTGGGATTGCGCAGGTCGAAATCCGGGTGTTTTGACAGCGCGCGCACGTTCGCGACGGTGTTGGCCAGCGGCGAAATGGCCTGGATCGAAAACCACTTGTCCAGCACAAGCGGATCGTCGTGCCATTTGGCATGGAAGGCGGCCAGCGCGGCCTCGCGTTCCGGACAGTCGATGCCGGACAGGACGCCCAACGCGGCGAGAGAGTCGGTCATGTTGCCGGCGGTGTCGAATTGCCGTTTCGCCAGGGACGGATCGCCGCTCGCGGATAAATAGCTGAGGCAGGCGTTGCGTAACGAGCGTTTGCCGATCACGGCGCCGTCGATGCTGTACGGCCCGGTGTCGGTGTAACGGTCGTAAGTGGCACGCAGTTTGTCGCGCAACGCGTCGCCGATCGCGATCCGCGCGATGTCGCGTACCGCGTGGATCGCATCGACGTCGGCGATCTCCATCTGGTCGGCGAGGAACGCTTCGCCCGGCAAATAAAGTGCCTCAGCCACGAAAGCAGGATCTTTGTCGGCCTGGTCCAGGGTTTCCGACATTGCCTCGATCAAACCGGGATCGACGGTCAGCGCATCGCCGCGGTTCCAGGCCGGGAACAGATCCAGCAACACGCGCGTCGCGTATTGTTGCCCGGAATCCCAGCGCACGAATGGATCGGTGTCATGCGCGGCGAGGAATCGCGACCGCTCGGGCGTGATGCCAGAGAGTTTGACCGGCGCGGAAAAGCCGCGGAACAGCGAGGGGGTTGGCGGACTGGCGACATCCTCGAACGTGAAGGTAGTTTCGGCCGCGTCGGCCAGCAGCACGCGGGTGCCCTGTGTCGCCGCGGTCTCGCCCGCGAGTCTGGTGTCGAGTTCCTGGCCGTTGCCGTCGAGCAACCCCATCGCCACCGGAATGACCACCGGTTGCTTGTCCGGTTGTCCTGGCGTGGGTTTGGTGCTTTGCCGGATGGTCAGACGGTATTGTTTGCGCGCGGCGTCGTAAGAGTCATCAACGCTCACCTCGGGCGTGCCGGCCTGATGATACCACAACCTGAATTTATCGAGGTTGACGCCCGACGCGTCGGCCATGGCGGCGACGAAGTCCTCGATGGTCACCGCGCTGTTGTCATGGCGCTCGAAATACAGGTCCATGCCTTTGCGAAACGCGTCACGGCCGATGATGGTGGCCATCATGCGGATGACTTCGGCGCCTTTGCTGTAGACGGTCGCGGTGTAGAAGTTGTCGATGGCGAGATAGGATTTCGGTTGCACCGGGTGCGCCATCGGGCCGCCGTCTTCGCGAAACTGCGCGGCGCGCAGGCCCCGAACGTCGCCGATGCGTTTGACCGCGCGGCTGCCCTGATCGGCGGAGAACTCCTGATCGCGGTACACGGTCAGGCCTTCTTTGAGCGACAACTGGAACCAATCGCGGCAGGTCACCCGATCTCCCGTCCAATTGTGGAAATATTCGTGCGCGATCACCGACTCGATGCCCTGGTAGTCGCCGTCGGTCGCGGTGTCCGGCTTGGCCAGCACGTATTTTGTGTTGAAGACGTTGAGGCCTTTGTTCTCCATCGCGCCCATGTTGAAGTCGGACACGGCGGCGATGTTGAAGACGTCGAGGTCATATTCCAGCCCGAACGCTTCTTCGTCCCAGCGCATCGATGTTTTCAAGGAGCGCATCGCATGGGCGCATTTGTCCTCGTCGCCGCGGCAGACATAGATGCCGAGATCGACGTGGCGGCCGGACGCGGTGGTGAATTCGTCTTTGATGGAGACGAGATCGCCGGCGACCAGAGCGAACAGATAGCATGGTTTCGGATGCGGATCGGTCCAGACAACCCGGTGCCGGCCGTTGCCTAAATCTTCGACCGGGCCGGGATTGCCGTTCGACAGCATGATCGGGACGAGGGCCTTATCCGCCGTGATGGAGACGGTGTAGCGCGACATGACATCGGGGCGGTCAGGGAACCAGGTGATGCGGCGAAAACCTTCCGCCTCGCACTGGGTGAAATAGCCGCCGCCGGAAAGGTAGAGCCCGGACAATTCGGTGTTCTCGGCGGGCGCGGTTTTCGTTTCGATCTCCAACATGCATTCGTTCGGCATGTCGGCGATGGTCAGAACACCGGCGTCGATTTGGTAGGCGTCTTCCGGCAGCGCGACGCCGTCGCGGGCGATGCGGACCAGGGTCAGCGCGTCGCCGTTCAGGCGCAACGGTTCGTTGGAGCCACCCAACGGGTTGCGATGCAGGGCCAGGCGCGAGGTGACCTTGGTCGCGCGCGGATCGAGGTCGAAGGCAAGATCGACGGAGCTGATCACGAACGCGGGCGGGCGGTAGTCGCTGAGCAGGGTGGTCATGGTGCCTCTTTCACGATCAGCGCGCCGAGCGGGTGGACCTCGGCGGTCTGGCCAGGCAATAGAAGTGTGGTCGCGTCGAGTTGGGTCAATACCGCGGGGCCGGAGATCCGGTCGCCGGTGCCGAGGCGGATCCGGTCGTAGACTTGGGCGCGCAAGGGGCCATTCGACGAAGCGATGGTCATTTCGCCAGTGATAGCCGAGTCGGGTGCGCCGCCTTTTGGCAGCGGCGGCAGTGTGGGCGGGGCGAAGGCGCCTTCGGCATCGACCCGCAAGGTGACGATTTCGACCGGGGTGTCTTCTTGCGCGAAGGTGTAAAGTTGTTCGTGCAGGCGGTGGAACGCGGCGATGGTGCCGGCGACGGAGGCGTCGCTGACCGCTGTGCCGTCCCATGGCACCACGAGTTCGAAACCTTGATGCTGGTAGCGGAGACTCGCGTACCAGGTGACGCGGCGGGCATTGGCGGGCACGGCTTCCTGATCGAGCCACGCGATTGCTTCGGCGTTCAATCCGGAAAACACGGCGCCGAGGCGGAAGACGTCGATCGCTCCGGCGCGTTGCAGGCTGGTGCGGGTGAATTCGGCTTTTAAGTTCGAGACCAGCAGGCCAAGCGCGGATAGCACGCCGGGGGCGGGCGGAATCAGGATCGTGCCGATGCCCATCAACCGCGCCAACGAACCGCCGTGCAGCGGACCGGCTCCACCAAATGGCACCAGAACGAAGTCGCGCGGGTCGTGGCCTCGTTCGACGGAGACGACGCGAATGGCGCCCATCATGTTGTGATCGACAATGGCCAGGATGCCGCGGGCGGCTTCCTCGATCGTCATGCCGAGTGGTTCGGCGACACGGCGCGCCACGGCGCCTCGCGCGGCTTCAGTGTCCAGGTGGAACGATCCGTCAAGCAGGTACGGTGGCAGATGACCCAGTACCAAATGCGCGTCGGTGACGGTCGGTTCAGTGCCGCCTTTGCCGTAACACACCGGGCCGGGAACGGCTCCGGCGCTGTGCGGACCGACCGTCAGCGCGCCGGCCGCGGAGACGCGCGCGATCGAGCCACCGCCAGCGCCGATGGTCGCGATGTCGATCATCGGTCGTCCCACCGGCCAATCGGCGATTTTCCCGGCGGTGGTCATGCCGGGCTGCCCGTGGTGGATCAGGCTGATGTCGGCGGACGTGCCACCAATATCGATGCCGATGAGATCAGAAAACCCGCTGGCCTGGCCGATGAAGTTCATACCGACGACGCCCGCCGCCGGACCAGACAGCACGGTTTCCACCGGCGTGCGCCGCACGGTGCGCGCGCTGGTAACACCACCGCTGGATTTCATCAGCAGCAAGGGCGCGGCGATGTCCTGATCGGTCAGGCGCTGTTCGAGTTGCCCGACATAGGAAGAAATCGCCGGCATGACGTAAACGTTCAGCACGGTGGTCATCGCGCGCTCATACTCGCGGAACACCGGCAGCACGTCGAACGAGAGCGAAACGAGCGCGCTTGGATGAACGGCCGCGATGATCTCGGCGGCGCGCTGTTCATGCGCGGGATTGGCGTAGCAGTGGATGAACACCACGGCGATCGCGGTGATGCCCTGTGCGGCGATGGCGCGGGCGGCGTCGCGGATCGCGGTTTCGTCCAGCGGCTCGATTTCGTTGCCGCGATGATCGACGCGGCCGGGAATTTCCCAGATCAGCCTTGGGGGAACCGGACGCTTCGGCTTCACCCATTCGAACAGGCTGCCCTCGCGCGGGATGTCCTGGCGGCCGATTTCCAGCACCGAGCGGAAGCCGGCCGTCACCAGCATCGCGACGGCGGGACCTTTCGACTCCAGAATGAGGTTGGTGGCGACCGTGGTGCCGTGCAGAACGCGGGAGACGTCCGCGGCTTTGCCTCCCAGGGCCGCGATGCCGTCGCGCGCGGCTTGCGCGAAACCTTGCGAGGGATCGTGCGGGGTGGTGGGGGTTTTCGCGGTGCGGATCGTGCCGTCGCGGCGATCCAGGATGGTGACGTCGGTGAAGGTGCCGCCGGTGTCGATGCCGATAACGATGCCGTCGCTCATGCGGGTCAGCCCAACGCCGCGTGGTAGCCGTTTTGATGAAACAATTTTGACTCTGGACGGTTGGCGCGGCGGCCTTGCGTCGCTGTTTCGTCGATCGCGCTGCCGTCGGCTGTCAGGACGACGCCGTAGTCGGCTTCTGCGCTGGACCGGCTGACGAAATGGCTGAGTACGTCTTCCAAAACCCGCTCCGGTTCGCGGTCATAAGGATGGCCCCAACCGCCGCCACCGCCGGTCTCCACACGGATCACGTCGCCTCGGTGGACGATGTTGCCGTCGCTCAAGGGACCGAGCACGCGTTCATCGGGGCGTCCCGGATTGATGACGCAGCGGCCTGGTCGCGCGCATTGGCCGCCGGACACGCCCCACGGGGGAAAATTTACTGAATCGATACGTAAGGAAACCATGCCTTCCTCGGCCAGGACTTCGACCTCCCGCACCATGCCGCAGCCACCGCGCCAACGGCCTGGGCCGCCGGTATCCTGGTTGATCTCGTACGAACGGACACGCACCGGGAAGACGGAGTCCATGAATTCAACGGGATAATTCTCCTGCGCGACGAGATAGATCGCGTCGTTGCCGTCGGCGCGCGGACGCGCGCCATAGCCGACGCCGACGCCGTCGGACATCAAATACGTCTCGCCGTTGTCGTCGAGGCCGCGGATGTACCAGATGACGTAAGCACTGTGCGCGGCCATTGCTTTGCCGCCGGTCGCGACGTTCAGCACGCCCAGAAGACCGGCGACGTTGCGCATCATGGTGACGCCGCGCAGGCCAAGCGCGGCCGGAAAGTTTGGTTGCACGATCGAACCGGGTCTCACGCGTATTTCGTCGATCAGGTCCAGCGCGCCGTCGTTCATCATGCCGTCGCTGGAGCCGCCGAGAAAATACCCGGTCAATGCCAGTTTCGGGGTCGATTCATTCATCAGGAAATTCAACGGGCCGCGCACCTGATCGTCGCTTTCGGTGAAATCGAGCACGGTGCGGTCCGGCGTGACCTCGAACCGGTAGCGGATGCGGATCGGGCCGCTGTCGTGGCCGTCATCGTCAATCGTTTCGGTGAAGCGGTATTCGCCGTTCGGCACCAGCGCGCGCAATTTGTCCTTGGCGGTGCGGGCGGTCCGCTCCAGCAGCGCATCGAACGCGGCATCCAGTTTCGCCGCTCCGAAGCGGGCGATCAGTTCCAGCAGGCGCCGTTCGCCAAGGCGGATCGCGGCGAGCGAAGCGCGGGTATCGCCGCGCACCATCGCCGGAAAGCGAGAGTTTCGGTAGAAAACCCGGAGAAGTTCCTCGCGCATGACGCCGTCGCGGGCGACCAGCACGGGAGGGACGATGATGCCCTCCTGAAAGATGTCGGTGCAGTCGGCGGAAAGCGATCCGGGCCGCATGCCGCCGACGTCGTTGAAATGAGCCCAGGAATGGGCGTAGGCGAGAACGTGGTTGTCAGCGAAGACGGGAGCGATGAAGACCTGATCGGGCGTGTGGGAAACGGCGCCCTTGGAAGCGTAACAATCGTTGTACCAGTAAATGTCGCCGGGCCGCATCGTCGCTTCGGGGTAGTGTTCCCAGATGGGCTCTATCAGGTTGCTGGAGGTTGGCAGGCCGCGGCCGGCGATCAGTTTGCCGGCGCGGTTGAACAAGGCGGCGTGGAAATCTTTTTTCTCGCGGATGAAGGGCGACATGGCGGTGCGCTCGATCAGCGCTTCCATTTCGTGCTGGATGGCTTTCAGGGCGCCGCGGGCGATTTCGACGACGATGGGATCGGCGGTGACGGTGATCTGGTCCAACAGGCGGCCCTTTCGTTGTCGTCGCTTTGGATACTCCGCGAACGATGCAAGCACTGTGCCGCGCGAGATAGGCGGGTCAAGCCCTGTAGGCATCAAGACAAGTGCCGCGACAGGCTCGAGATTCCCCCCGCCGTCATGCTCGGGCTTGACCCGAGCATCCGTGGACGCGCGCCGAGGGTTAAAAATCGGCCACGGGGGTGATGCGAGCGATCCTCGGGTCGAGCCCGAGGATGACGATAATAGAGCCCGAGGATGACGATAATAGAGC
>Ga0182030_10015233_pt1 | contig 15088 bp, 15 predicted proteins | sample 812S3MmetaG_FD_121299 | JGI IMG/M metagenome (GOLD analysis project Ga0182030, IMG submission 121299) | Permafrost microbial communities from Stordalen Mire, Sweden - 812S3M metaG (Illumina Assembly) | ecosystem: Environmental > Terrestrial > Soil > Wetlands > Permafrost | place: Sweden... | reverse complement strand
TTTGATGACTCTTTCTTCGCGTCGCACCGATTCTTCGCGTCGCACCGATTCTTCGCGTCGCACCGATTCTTCGCGTCGCACCGATTCTTCGCGTCGCACCGATTCTTCGCGTCGCACCGATTCTTCGCGTCGCACCGAGACGACCACGAGCGAGATCGACAGGCCGCCTACAGCCGAAGAGCTGGCGGCCTTGGCGCGTTTTCGCTCCGCGCTGCGGAGATTTCTGGCATGCAGCGAACAGGCGGCCGCAGATCTGCGGTTTGACGATGCAATGGCGCCACGCGCTGCTTGTCGTCAAAACCTTTCGCGCCGGCGATCACATCAGCGTTGGCGCGCTTGCCGAGCAACTCATGATACGAGACCACAGCGCGGCCGAGCTTGTCTCGCGCTTGGTGCAAGCCAAGCTGGTCAAGCGAAGAATCGACCCTTCCAACCGTCGCCGCTCGCAGGTTGTGGTGACGCCGTCCGGGGACCGCTGCCTTACGCGATTAGCGGCGGTGCATCTGGAGAGGTTGAGAGAAAACAAAGACGCGTTTTTGAACCTGTTCAATTCTACGGACGTATAGAGCGACGTCAACCAATCCAAAGGCGGGACGCGATCAAGGCGCATGATCGAAGTTCGCGCGCGATCCGCTGCGCGGCGTCTCGTCGTCTGCGGCCACGAACCCTCGAATATCTCGAACAGATCCAATCCCGAAGACCGCGACGGCGGCGGACGCCGCAGACCCGCTTGCCGGCGATGTAAAAATCCCCGGCCCCTTAAGAGTATGGTTTTTATAGACTATACGTGTCGCTCCCTGCGGCATTGCGTCGCAGAAACGGCTGGCGGATCCGTTGGCGGATGCTATACCTACCGAAACCTGAGCCGACAGGTCTTGCTGATGCCGCCGGCTATGCGGTTCATGTTATCGGACTTTGGGAGATGGGAATGAAGGCGAATATTATTTCCGGTTCGACGATCGCCGTGGCGGCGATTGCGTTGGTTTTCGCTGGCGTCGCGCCGGCCGCCGCGAAGCATCATCATCACCACAAGCACCACGGCCAAAAACATAGCTGCAACGCCAAGGCCGGCTGCAAGGCGAAGAACGACGCCGGCGCCCCGGCCGCTCCGACCGAGCCCATGGGCGGCGCGAAGTAACGACCCGCGCGTAGACACGAGGCGCATGGGTCCAGACCCACGACGAGGTCCGGAGCGACAATCCTGGATAGAGTCGCAGTCAATGCCGCGATAGCCCCAGCTCGGGGTTTTTCAACAAGGAAAAACCAAGATGAAGACCAAGATTCTTTCCGGCTCCACGCTCGCCGCCGCCGCCATCGCGCTCGCCTTAAGCGGCGTCGCCGCAACTCCGGCCGCCGCCTCGCATGATCATCATCGCTGCACCATGGAAAAGGGCAAATGCGGCGGCAAAGCGAAAGGCATGAAGGGCGGTCATCGCATCCACCACATGAAGCATCACTGCAAAGCCAAGCATCACTGCAAAAAGTGAGATTTTTAAGGGAGCTGCGACGCGGCTCCCTTTGGCCGCCGGCTTAGCGCTGGTTGCAAGACATCGAGAGGCGGAATATCCTGCCGCTGGCCGCAACGAGACTTCCTCAACGAGGATGCTCGCCGACGGGACCGGGGATAAAACCAACAAGGCAGGAACATCCGATGAAAAACAACACCCGCTCCGGCGCCGCTCTCGCAATCGCGGCGGTCTCGCTCGCTTTGGCTGGCGCGACGCCCGCCGCGGCGGCGACGCCGGCTAAGGTGCATTGCTTGGGCGCCAACAGCTGCAAGGCCAAGAGCGACTGCATGACCCCGAAGAACAGCTGTAAGGGCATGAACGCTTGCAAGGGCCAGGGCTGGATATTCCAAGAATCCGCCAAGGCTTGCACGGAGGCCGGCGGCAAAGTCATCGATTAAAAGCCATATGAAGCGGCCGCCGCTCTTTACGAGCGGCGGTCCTTTGCTATGCTGGACGCGCGCGGGCCGCCTCACGCTGGCGTCAACCGCCGGAGGAATTCAAAAATGGAATCGCTCCCGCGCCTTGGCTACGGCCTCGGTCTGAGGCCCGTCTATTACGACGAAATTCTGTCGACGCGCCCGGCGGTCGACTGGTTCGAGATCATCTCAGAGAATTACATGATTCCCGGCGGTCGTCCGTTGGCCATGTTGGAGCGTTTCCGCGCCGATTATCCGATCGTCATGCATGGCGTCTCGATGTCGCTCGCCTCGACCGACCCGCTCGACCTCGATTATCTGAAGGCGCTCAAGGCGCTCGCCGATAGAGTGGAGCCCGCTTGGGTCTCGGATCATCTGGCCTGGACAGGTGTGCATGGCCGCAATCTGCACGATCTGCTGCCCATCCCCTATACGCGCGAAGCATTGGACCATGTGGTGGCGCGCATCGGCCGCGTGCAGGATATTCTCAAACGCCGGCTTGTCGTCGAAAACGCCTCGACCTATGTCGCCTTTTCCCAATCGGAGATGCCGGAATGGGAGTTTATCGCGCAAATGGCCGAGCGCGCCGACTGCCTGCTGCTGCTCGACGTGAACAATGTTTTCGTCTCCGGTTTCAACCATGGTTTCGACATTAATGCTTTTGTCGACGCAGTGCCGGCGGGTCGCGTCGCGCAATTTCATATGGCTGGGCACACCGACGCCCAAACCCACCGGATCGACACACACGACCAACCCATCTGTGAAGAGGTATGGACGCTCTACGAACGGGCGCGGCGGCGCTTTGGCGATGTCCCGGCGATGATCGAGCGCGACGACAATTTCCCGCCCTTCGCAGAACTGCTCGCCGAACTCCAGCGGATGCGCGACATCGACGCCTCGATCGTCGCCAAGGCGTCCCGGAGCGCCGCGTGAAGCTGAGCGAGTTGCAGACCGCATTTCAAGCGGCGGTGCTGACCGGCGACGCGGAAGACGCCGCGATCCTCGACCTTGTCGCGCCTTCGCTCAACGCCGACCGCGCGACATTAATGGGCGTCTATGTGAACGCCTATCGGCTCCGGCTCGCGGAATTTCTCGACGAAGATTATCCGGCGCTTCGCGTCCTGCTGGGCGACGATGAATTCGAAGCGCTCGTCGAGGCCTATATCGACGCAAACCCGTCGCGCCTGCGCAACGCCCGCTGGTATTCGACGCGGTTGCCGGACTTCATGCAGGAGAGCGAGAACTGGGGCGCCAATGCGCTCGCCATTGGCCTCGCGCTGTTCGAGCGCGCGCTCACCGACGCCTATGACGCCGCCGACGCGCCGGCGCAAGGCCTCGAAACGCTGGCGGAGTTTTCGCCGCAGGATTGGCCGCGCCTCGGTTTCACCTTCCATCCCAGTCTGAGGCTGCTCGAAGTCGCGGCTGGCACGCTGGACGCCTACACGGCCGCCGATGCGGGTGAGGAAGGCGAGACGCCGCCGCCCCTGGAGGACGACGGCGCCTTCGAACAACAGCCGTCGGATGCGACGGGTTCAGAGGCGCGTGAATCAGTCGCGTCGCAACCGACGCCCCCCGAACCCGTCGCGGTCTGGCGGTCGGAACTCGATCCCGCCTATCGCCTGCTCGACGCGGACGAGTTTCTGGCGCTCAATGAAGCCATGGCCGGCCATTCGTTTGGCGACATCTGCCAACTCGTCGCATTTCAGAACGAAGGCCAGCCGGCGACCGAGCGCCTCGCGCAGTTTCTCGTCACCTGGTTTTCGGAAGGGCTGGTGATCGCCGTGGCGGAGACGAAGTAGCGTCCGCGCCGCTGGACGCGAGTTAAACCTCGAACACGCCTTCGAGCGCGTAATGCGAGACCGACTTGCGGTTTTTGATCAGCTCGTCGATCGTCGGCTCGCCCTTGATCGCGCGCGAGATCGCCAACTTGGTCGCTTCGTAATTGGTGCGATAGAGATCCTTGCGGTCGAGATTTTCGTCGCTCGCGCAGCGCGGATCGAGCCAGACCATGATCACCATGCACAATTCGCCCGCCTCGGCCTTCGGCAGAATCCCCTCCGCGACGCAATCGATGATCGCGTCGCCTGTCGCGGCCTGCACTACGCCGCCAAGCAGTTCGACATAGGCCTCGGACTTCACCGTCATCTTGGTGGTCATCATCGTCGCCGGGCGGACCTGCTGGTTGAGATCGCGGATGACGAACATGCGCGGATGTCCGGCGACTTGTCCGGCCATCGAGGCGAAGGCGTGGCCAACCGGTCCCTTGACGTTGCCGATCATCACCTCCGGCATCGCGTCGGTGTATTGCCTTTCCGCCGCGAGCACCGTCGCTTCGCCCGTCGCCAACCAAATCCCGCTCATTGTTCGCCCTCTCGCTTTCGTAGGCGCGCCCAATAGCATCGACGGCGCGCCAACGGAAGGGGAAGCGCCGCCGATGGCCCGCGCGGCGGCGCGTCGCCGCACTTGCGCAGTCCCGACGCCAAAAACGTCGAGGTGAAACTCTCGAATGGAACGCTCACCATTTCAGGCGAAAAGAAGGACGAGAGGGAAAACAAGGAAAAGGATTATTATTTCTCGGAGCGCCGCTACGGCTCGTTCAAACGCTCCTTCCGCGTGCCCGACGGCGTGGACGCGGACAAGATCGAAGCCGCCTTCGACAAGGGCGTGCTGACGATCCGGCTGCCGAAAACGGCGGAAGCGCAAAAGGCGGAAAAGAAAATCGAGATCAAGTCGAAATAGCGGGCGCGATTCCCCACGCCCCCGCCACAAGCGGGGGCGGAGGGCTCACGCCTGAAGCACGTAAGTCCCCGGCGCGTCGCCGAGCGCGGGCCCCATGGCGGGCGGCGGGACGGGCTCGCCCGAGCGCGCGGCGAGCCACGAGACCCACTCCAGCCACCAGGAGCCCTCCTTCGTCGGCGCCAGGCTCGCCCATTCGTCGGGGTCGCTGTAGCGCTCGTCGGCCTGCTTGGTCAGAACCTGAAAGCGCGCGGCCTTGTGGCCGGGCTCGGCGACGATGCCGGCGTTGTGACCGCCGCTGGCGAGGAGATAGGTGACCTCGGCGTCGGTGAGCAAGTAAATCTTATGGGTCGACCGCCATGGCGCGACGTGATCCCGTTGCGCGCCCACGGCGAAAATCGGGACGCGAATGTCGTGCAGCGCGACCGCGCGGCCGTCCGCGTGAAGGCGCCCTTCGGCGAGATCGTTGTCGAGGAAGAGACGTCGCAAATATTCCGAATGCATTTTGAACGGCATGCGCGTCGCGTCGGCGTTCCAGGCCATCAGATCGCTCATCGGCTCGCGTTCGCCGAGGAGATAGGCTTTGAGCGCGTATGACCACACGAGGTCGTTCGAGCGCAGCAGTTGGAACGCGCCGGCCATTTGCTTGGTGTCGAGGTAACCCTGCTCCGACATCAATTCTTCGAGAAAATGCAGCTGGCTCTCGTTGATGAACAGCGACAACTCGCCGGCCTCGGTGAAATCGGTTTGCGCCGCGAGCAGCGTCAGCGTGCACAAACGCTCGTCCTTGTCGCGCGCCATCGCGCTAGCGGCGATGGCGAGCAGCGTGCCGCCGAGACAATAGCCGGCGGCGTGAATCCCGCGGTTCGGCAGCAGCGCCGTGATCGTGTCCAGCGCCGCCATGACGCCGAGCTTGCGATAGTCCTCCATCCCGAGATCGCGGTCTTCCGCGCCAGGATTTTTCCATGAGATCATGAAGACCGTGAAGCCCTGGCCGGTGAGAAATTTGACCAGCGAATTACGCGGCGACAGATCGAGAATGTAATATTTCATGATCCAGGCCGGCACGATCAATATCGGCTCGGGCCGAACCGTCTTCGTCGCGGGCGCATATTGAATGAGTTCGATGAGGCGGTTGCGAAAGATCACCTTGCCCGGCGTGACGGCGAGATTTTCGCCGGGCTTGAACGCCTCGGCGCCGACGGGCTTCCCGCGGCTCGCCGCGCGCCCCAAATCCTCCAGGAAATTCTGGAATCCGCGCAGGAGATTGGCCCCGCCCTGCTCCAGCGTGAGTTTTTGCGCTTGCGGATTGGTGAGCAAAAAATTCGACGGCGAAAACATGTCGAGAAATTGCCGCGAGACGAAGTCGACGACATCCTCATGCTGCTTGGTGACGCCGCCGACGTCGGTGGCCGCGTTGTGCCACCATTGTTGGTTGAGCAGGAAGGATTGATAGAGAAGATTGTAGGGCCACAGCCGCCACGCGTCGCCCGAAAACCGCTTGTCCTGCGGCAGAGGCTCGATGCAGGGCGGCGTTTTCTCAGCCGAGACGGCCGCGCGCACGCCATAACCGCCAAGGCGCGCCGCCTTGCGCCACGCCTTTTCGGCGAGTTGCATCTGCTTGCCCGGCGAAGCGCCGAGATGCACGGCCCAATCCCAATAGGCGCCGGCCAGGGCGGCCGGAGAAAGGCCGCCGGTGACATGCGCGAGATTGGCGTGCAGCGCTCTGTCGACGGCGTCGGCTATCACCGAGCCGCCCTCCGAGGACTGGATCGACAAATCCGAGCCGCGAGCACTGTCTTGCATGAGCGATCCGCCGCGAGGAAGTTGGATGAGGCCGATTGATCTTACGCGCCGATCTATTGCATTGCAATGAACGAGGCGCGCGAAATGACCGACGCCGGCGCGAAAAGCCACTTGGTCCAAGCCTAAACGCCCCAAAGGGCTTTGCACAAAAATTTGCTTGGAAATCGACACGGCCGCGATTGTAAGATAGTAAAAATCGCAAGCGAGACCGAAAGCTCCCTTCTCTCCAACGAATTTTGGCGCCATGCCGGACACGCGGAAAGAAAAAATCACGCTGGTGCTGCAAGGCGGCGGCGCTCTCGGCTCCTATCAAGCCGGCGCCTATGAAGCCTTGCAGCGGGCGGACTTCAAAATCGACTGGGTGGCCGGCATTTCGATCGGCGCGATCAATGGCGCGATTATCTGCGGCAATCCGCCTTCGCTGCGCGCCGAACGGCTGGAGCAGTTCTGGCGCCAGACCTCGAGCGGACTGCTGGCGACGCCCGTCACTCGGGACGAGGCGAGCCTGAGGCTCTTCAACGAGACCAGCGCGGCGATGACCGCGGCCTTGGGCGTGCCGGGCTTTTTTAAGCCGCGCATGCCGCCGCCAATTCCCGGTTGGCCAAGCAAGCCGGGGGAGGTCAGCATATACGACACAAAGGCGTTGCGCGAGACGCTGCTTCAGCTCGTCGATTTCGATTTGCTCAACGCGGGAGAGATTCGCTACTCCATCGGAGCTGTAAATGCGCGCAGCGGCAACTTCCAATATTTCGACACCAATTATCAGAAGATCGGCCCGGAGCATGTGATGGCCAGCGGCGCGCTGCCGCCGTCCTTTCCCCCCGTCGAAATCGACGGCGAGTTTTACTGGGATGGCGGCATCGTCTCGAACACGCCGCTGCAATATGTGCTCGATTTCGAGGTGGAGGACGAAGACTGCTGCGTCTTCCAGATCGACCTTTTTAGCGCGCGCGGCGAGTTGCCGACGACCCTGCTGGAAATCGCCCAGCGCGAGAAGGATATTCGCTATTCGAGCCGCACGCGGCTGAACACCGATATGATGTGCCTCCAACATCAGCTGAGGGCGGCGATCAAAAGGCTGGGCGCCAAACTGCCGGCCGAGCTGCGCGACGATCCCGACTGGCGCTCGCTCGAAGAGAGAGGTCGCGAGGCGTCGACGACAATCGTGCATCTCATCCATCGCCGCGCCCTATATGAAAGCGCGTCGAAGGATTACGAATTCTCCCGCGCCACGATGCAGGGCAATTGGACGGATGGTCGCCGCGACGTCGAGACGACGCTGTCCCATCCCGAATGGATCGACCGCGCGCGCCCGCGCGGCGCCGTGAAGGTTTTCGATCTCACCCGAGATGCGCCACCGACTAAATAATCAGCGAGGCAAACCCATGAAAATCGACGAAGTCCGCCGCCGCGCCTTTTCCATGCCGCTGACCAGTCCCGCCTTTCCGCGCGGGCCGTTTCGCTTCTATGACCGTGAATATTTCATCATCACCTATCGCACCGACCGCGAGGCGATAGAAAAAATTCTGCCGGAGCCGCTCACCTTCGACGAGCCGCTGGTCAAATATGAATTCATCCGCATGCCCAATTCAACCGGCTTCGGCGATTACACCGAGTCCGGACAGGTCATTCCGGTGCGATTTAATGGGGAACCCGGCTCCTATACCCACGCGATGTTCCTCAATGACGGCGCGCCGATCTATGGCGGGCGCGAATTGTGGGGCTTTCCGAAGAAACTGGGCCAACCAACGCTGAGCGTCCATCAGGACGCGTTGGTTGGAACGCTCGATTATGGGCCGGTGCGCGTCGCGACCGGCGTGATGGGCTTCAAATATGAGGCGCTCGACGCCGCGACGGTCGCGAAATCGATGCTCGGACCGAATTATCTGCTCAAGATCATCCCCCACGTCGACGGCTCTCCGCGCATTTTGGAGTTGGTGGATTATCGTCTCGAGGATCTCACGATCAAGGGCGCGTGGTCGGGTCCGGGCACGCTTGAACTCGCCTGGCATCCGTTGGCTCCCATCGCGGAATTGCCGATCCGCGATATTGTCTCCGCCATCCATATTGTCGCCGATCTGACACTGGGACTTGGTAAGGTCGTCCACGATTATCTTTCGGAATGAAGGGATCGTCTCCATGGAACTTAATGGCAAAGTCGCGTTCATCACCGGCGCCGCCAGCGGCATCGGCCTTGGCATAGCCAAGCGTTTCGTCGAGGCCGGCGGTCGCGTCGCGATCGCCGATCTCAACATCGACGCGGCCAAGGCGACGGCCGCGAGTCTGGGCCCCGAGACCATCGCCTTCGCGGTCGCGATGGATGTCTCCGATGAAAACCAGGTCAACCTCGGCGCCGATCTCGCGGCGAAGAATTTTGGGACGATCGACATTCTCGTCTCCAACGCCGGCATTCAGATCGTGCATCCGATCGAGGATTTTCCCTTCGCCGAGTGGAAGAAGCTGCTCGCCATTCATCTCGACGGCGCCTTTCTGACCACCAAGGCGTGCCTGAAATATATGTATCCGCAAAACTCGGGCGCGCTGATCTATATGGGCTCCGTGCATAGCCACGAGGCCTCGCCGCTCAAATCCGCCTATGTCGCGGCCAAGCACGGCCTGCTCGGGCTGACCAGAACCATGGCCAAGGAAGGCGCCAAGCATAATGTGCGCGCCAACATCATCTGCCCCGGCTTCGTCATGACGCCGCTGGTCGAGAAGCAAATCCCGCAGCAAGCGCACGACCTCGGCATCTCCGAGGAGCGCGTCGTCAAGGAAGTGATGCTCGGCGAGACCGTCGACAAGCAATTCACCATGGTGACCGACATCGCCGAAGTGGCGCTGATGCTGGCGGCGTTCAAGACCAATGCGATGACCGGCGAGTCGATCATTGTCAGTCACGGCTGGTACATGAACTGACGACCTCGCCATAGGCCCAGTCGATCCACTGCGTCAGCAAAGCGAGATCGGCGGCCTCGACCGTTGGGCCGCACCAGATGCGCAGGCCCGGCGGCGCCCGGCGATAGGCGCCAAAATCGTAGCCCGCCCCTTCGCGCTCGACGCGCGCCACTAAGTCGCTCGCGAGCGCGGTTTGTCGCTCTTGCGACACCGCTAAAACTCTCGGATCGGCGAAGCGCAGGCAGACGCTGGTGTTGGAGCGCATCGCCGGCTCTCTGGCAAGAAACTCGAAGGCCGGCGTCCTTTCGATCCAGGCGGCGATCGTCGCGGCGTTCTTATCGGCGCGGGCGATCAGCGCGTCGAGGCCGCCGATGGAACGCGCCCAATTCAGCGTGTCGAGATAATCCTCGACGCAGAGCAGCGACGGCGTGTTGATCGTCTCGCCTTCGAAAATCGCCTCGTTGAGTTTTCCGTCGGTCGTGAGGCGGAAAATCTTGGGCAGCGGCCAGGCCGGGACATAGCTCTCCAGCCGCGCCACGGCGCGGGGCGAGAGAATGAGCATCCCATGCGCCGCCTCGCCGCCAAGCGCTTTCTGCCAGGAGTAGGTGGTCGCGTCGAGCTTGACGAAATCGAGCCTTTGCGCGAAAGCGGCGGAGGTCGCGTCGCATATTGTGAGGCCTTTGCGATCCGCCGGAATGAAATCGGCGTTGGGGACGCGCACGCCGGAGGTCGTGCCGTTCCAGGCGAAAACGACATCATGGTCAAAGTCGACCTTTGTCAGTTCGGGCAATTCGCCATAGGGCGCCGCCAAGACGCGGGCGTCGGCGATTTTCAACTGTTTTACGATGTCCGTCGCCCAGTCGTTGGAAAAGCTCTCAAAGGCGAGGACATCGACCGGGCGGGCGCCGAGCAGCGACCACAGCGCCATCTCGACCGCCCCCGTGTCCGACGCCGGGGTGATCGCGATGCGATAATCGGCGGGAACGCGCAGAATCTCGCGCGTCAGTTCGATGGCGCGCGCGAGTCTGTCCTTGCCGACCTTGGCCCGATGGGAGCGGCCAAGCGCCGCGCCGGCGAGGTTTTCGAGCGACCATCCCGGCCGCTTGGCGCAAGGACCGCAGGAGAAACGGGGATTTGACGGGATCGAGCTTGGCTTTTGACTGGGCATCCGAACCTTTATCGCAAAATCTGTCCGCCTTGCGAAAGAGCCGTGGTCGATCGGGCCCATGGCGTCTTGCTTCCATCTTAGTCATATTAGCGCAAGGGAAGAGCCCGCGCGCGCCGCGGGCGCCGCCAAGCAAGAAAAGGCCGACAACGGCCGCCGGCTGGAGAAAACGCCAATGAACAACAAGGTTTACGCCGTCACGGAGGATTGGGCGGCGCGGGCCGCCGTCGACGCCGCCGCCTACGACAAGCTTTACGCGCGCGCGCTGGACGATCCGCAAGGGTTTTGGGGCGAACAGGGCCGTAGGTTGAGCTGGATCGCGCCCTACACGCGCGTAAAACACACGAGCTTCGACGCGCATAATGTCTCGATCAAATGGTACGAGGACGGCACGACCAACGTCTCGATGAACTGCGTCGACCGCCACCTCCCCGCGCGCGCCAATCAAACCGCGATCATCTGGGAAGGCGACGACCCGTCGGTGTCCCGCCATATCACTTACGCCGAGCTGCACGAGCAGGTTTGCCGCTTCGCCAATGTGTTGAAAAAACACGGCGCCAAGCGCGGCGACCGGATCACCATCTATCTGCCGATGATCCCCGAGGCCGCCTACGCCATGCTCGCCTGCGCGCGCATCGGCGCCGTCCATTCGGTGGTGTTCGGCGGCTTCTCGCCCGAGGCTCTCGCCGGCCGCATCGAGGATGCGCGATCGGAAATCGTCGTCACCGCCGACGAGGGTCTGCGCGGCGGCAAGCGCGTGCCGCTCAAGGCCAATGTCGATGTGGCGCTGGAGAAGGTCGCGGTCAAGACCGTGCTCGTCGTGACGCGCACGGGGGCCAAGGTGGATATGGAGAAGGGCCGCGACTTCCGCTACGAGGACGAGTGGAAGACCGTCGGCAAGGACTGCCCCTACGCCGAAATGGGCGCGGAAGACCCGCTGTTCATTCTCTACACCTCCGGCTCGACCGGCAAGCCCAAGGGCGTGCTGCACACGACCGGCGGCTATCTCGTCCATGTCGCGCTCACGCATCAACTGGTGTTTGACTATCGCGAGGGCGACGTCTTTTGGTGTACGGCGGATGTCGGCTGGGTGACCGGGCACAGCTATATTCTCTATGGCCCGCTCGCCAATGGCGCGACGACGCTGATGTTCGAGGGCGTGCCGAGCTTCCCCACGGCCTCGCGCTTCTGGGAGGTCGTCGACAAGCACAAGGTCAATATTTTCTACACCGCGCCGACGGCGATCCGCGCGCTGATGGCGGCGGGCGAGGAGGCGGTGAAGAAAACCAGCCGCGCGTCGCTGCGGCTGCTGGGCTCCGTCGGCGAGCCGATCAATCCGGAAGCCTGGCAATGGTATCACCGCGTCGTCGGCGAGGATCGCTGTCCGATCGTCGACACATGGTGGCAAACCGAAACCGGCGGCATATTGATCGCGCCGCTGCCAGGCGCGACGGCTCTAAAGCCTGGCTCGGCGACAAAGCCGTTTTTCGGCGTCGTTCCCGAAATCGTCGACGCGACCGGGCAGGTGCTCGAGGGCGCCTGCGAGGGCAATCTGGTGATCGCCGATTCCTGGCCGGGACAAGCGCGCACGCTGTTTGGCGATCACGAACGTTTCGCGCAAACCTATTTCACCGCCTATCCCGGCAAATATTTTACCGGCGACGGCGCGAGGCGCGACGAGGATGGCTATTACTGGATCACCGGGCGCGTCGACGACGTGATCAATGTGTCGGGCCATCGCCTCGGCACGGCGGAGGTCGAGAGCGCCCTCGTTGCTCACGCCAAGGTCTGCGAGGCCGCGGTGGTGGGCTATCCGCACGACATCAAGGGCCAGGGCATCTACGCCTATGTGACGCTGATGGACGAGGCCGAGCCCAACGAACATTTGCGCAAGGAGCTGATCGCCTGGGTGCGCCAGGAAATCGGTCCTATCGCCTCGCCGGACGTGATTCAATTCGCGCCCGGACTGCCGAAAACTCGTTCCGGCAAGATCATGCGCCGCATTCTGCGCAAGATCGCCGAAGGCGAGTTCGGCGCGCTGGGCGACACCTCGACGCTGGCGGACCCCTCGGTCGTGAGCGATCTCATCAAGAACCGGCCGGCGGGCTAAGGGCGCGCCGCCGCGCGATACGGAAGCCAAAACCGGGGGCCTCAAGCCCTTGTCATCGATGTCCGGGGCCTCTATACATCACCCCGCTTCGCCGGCGCCGTCGGCGAAGGTTTGCGCCCATCGTCTAGAGGCCTAGGACGTCGCCCTTTCACGGCGAAAACAGGGGTTCGAATCCCCTTGGGCGCGCCAATAAAATCAAAGACTTAGGTTATTATTTCGCGCCTAATTGCCTTGCGTGCCCAACTTATGCCCGATAAGCGTCGCCGAATGGGAGCGAACGGCGGCGAATTGCCGGTAAGCAGAAATCGGAAATTCGCGGAAACGCCCAGCAATGATTCGAGCGCTGTTTGTTGCCCGCCGGCCCTCGTCACAAAGTCGCGCCGGCTCCGAGCGCGAGTGAGCCCGTTTGCGGCCCAGGCCGCAAGGTCGCTCGCGGGGTTCCTTTCAGCCTGCCGCGCCAGCGGGCATGAAGTGAGCGGGTTCCATGATGGCTTTGCGGTTGAAGGTGGAGGACATTGACGACGGCCGGCGTCGAGTTCATCGCCGAGAACGGCGGCAGGGCGGGGGCGGAAGCTTCAAAATGACCAAATTTCTCAATATTCTCCTTTCCGCAATCAATTTGGTGCTCTTTGGCGCTGGCGCTTACTATTTTCTGACCAGAGGCATAGCCCAGAACCAAGGATGGAGCCCCGTCGAATTGGTTACGATCATGCTGGCGGCCTTGGGCGTGATGGTCACCGTATTGACGCTCTTCGTCGCCGTGCTGGCAATATGGGGGTTTGGCCGCCTCTCCGAGGAAGCGCGCGACAAGGCCGGGAAAGTGGCGCGAGATGTTGCCGAACGAGAGACGCGCGATTATCTGGACAAGTCCCTACCGGAGATGATCGAACAAGAGGTGGAGCGGCGGGTCGGATCGGACCAGGGTTATGGAGCCGGGGCCGCGAAAGGGAACGACGATGCAAACGACTCTTGAACCGCTTCCGATCGAAGTTATTGCCGATTTCACGCAGTCCGCGCCGAGCGATGTTCGCGGGCTCGCAAGATCATTGGGGTTGCCCGTTTTGGAGGAAGACCTTGGGACGGACGTTTCCGGCAAGATCGAGCGCGATTTATCCGGCGGATACAAAATCACCGTCAATTCACGTCATAGCGAAACGCGCCGTCGGTTCACTATCGCCCACGAGATTGCGCATTATGTGCTGCATCGCAGCAAGATCGGCGATGAAATTGTTGATGACGGCCTTTATCGGAGCGCGAGAGGCGGAGCCATCGAGCGGCAGGCCAATAATTACGCCGCCTCTATCCTCATGCCCGCCCCTGTCGTCGGCGAGAAATGGCGCGCCGGAGCCCGAACGCCAGAGGCGCTTGCCAAGGTCTTTGATGTCTCTGCCGCCGTCGCGGAAATTCGGATCAAAGAGCTAAGGCTTTCTTAGGATCGTTTACGCGCTCTTTCGCCAGCGCGGCCCCGGAACCCCGATTGAGGCGCGATGGCGGCCTAACTGGCCCGGCTCAGAGCTAGAACGCGGCAGGCAAGACAAAAAGTAAACAAATTGTGAGCCGACAGGGCCTCACGAACCGCAACAGACCGCAGTTGGCCGTCTCCATATTCATGCGATAGGGGATATCGCCTGAAACTAGCGAACTGTTATCCAGAAGGGAGCGCGTGAATGTCGTCGTTTCTAGCGCGCGTAGCCGCGTTTGCACTCACTATTTTGCTCGCCGCCTGCCAGTCGGTTCGTACCGAGGACCAAGCCGCTTGGGTTGGTTCCCCAGTTTCTGAACTGGACACTCATCCTATATTTCTAACGATGCGGCAGGTTCGCACAATAACCCCAGACGGAGTTGAAATAAGAAACTACGTCAACGGACGAGATGTGTCAGCTTGCTCTGGCGGGGGATCAGTTTTCAACGGCATGGTTGACTATGCCACCTACAACACATTTGCGTCTTGCATGAAGACGTTCGCTGCATGCAATAACATATTCTATATTAAGGGTGGAAAGGTTTCAGGCTATACGCCAATAGGCACCGGCGGCGGCAAATGTTATACGGATGAGACTTCTCGACCTGGCTTTCGTGGGGCGGCAAATATTCTGTGACGCCCGCAGCCTTAGCGGCGTCAAGCGTGGCGTCGTCACTTGGCGGTGCAGCCAGAACGTTTCCTTGTCAGGGATTGCCCGCGCCCTCGAGGCCCGGGGCGTCCAAACGCCTCGCGGTTTGGCGTCATGGCACGCGGCTCAGGTCTCGCAAGTCAAAGCGATGGCGGCTTAAGGATATTCCCCATGCTCAACTGGAATCGTGGCCTTTTTCGTCTTTGGCTCGTGGGCTCAGCGTAATTACCCACCCGCATTTTTAGGGCGTGGATTTTGGCGGTGTCAGGCGACGATTTCGAGGATGGTCTGGAAGGGGTTTGCGCCCTTGAGCCTTGCGGTGTCGACGGTCGTGCGCACGT
>Ga0182030_10015232_pt1 | contig 15089 bp, 14 predicted proteins | sample 812S3MmetaG_FD_121299 | JGI IMG/M metagenome (GOLD analysis project Ga0182030, IMG submission 121299) | Permafrost microbial communities from Stordalen Mire, Sweden - 812S3M metaG (Illumina Assembly) | ecosystem: Environmental > Terrestrial > Soil > Wetlands > Permafrost | place: Sweden... | reverse complement strand
GGTCAATCGTGCCAGCATGGTAGCTGTCCCAATTGGGTGCGAGAGTCAGCAGATCGACAAATCCCTGCATAAGCGGGTCAAACCACGCCGGAAGTGGCTGGCCGTAGTCCTGCCATTGAATCGTGTACGCTTGGCCACGCGAGTAGTACGTGCGCTTCCGAAGGACCTGGACTGGCTGCTGGAATGCGCTGACCAGAACGCGGTCTGCGCTGGAGAAATGATCCAGATAGGCAGCCGAAGCACTGGAAGCCAATATCCCGCGCTCCTGAAGCGTGAGTTCAGCAGTTCCCACAGTCGGCATGATTCTTAATCCTCCAAATATTATGCATCGACTCAGTTGTCAGTCTCTTGAATGTCGTCACGATCCACTTCCGGCCGACATCGAAGAAACCAAGGCCATCGCCAACCTGCCCACGAGCAGTCAGGTGAAGCACGTACATGGGGAGATTGTCGGAAATCCTGACCGCTGGCTGTAGATCAGCGTGCAGACGCCCGATCGGCTTACCGTCGTCGTCCGGAATGACAAATCGCGCGTGTAGCCTTATATCCTCCGGCAGACCAGGAGGGGTGGCATCCGGGGAGCGCCAGAAGGTAAACACCTTCTCGAATTCCCCGTAGTTATCCCATCCTTTGCCGGATAGGATGTGGTTCACGTAAGTCACCTCACACTGATTGACGCGCGGCGGGCCCAATCGGTTCTTCGCTAGAAAGCCCAGGAAGATTCCGAAATCGCGGTCGAAGTTGGGCCGAACGGTCTTCTCGTAGTGTGGATATTGCTCGCCGTCGCCTTCCTTGCGCCAATTCTTGATGAACCGATCATTTTGGACCTGGATCATTTCGTTCCCTTGCTCATTGGCAAACGAGAGCCTCGGGATGGGCGGGACTTCGAACATCTGAAGCTTCAACCCCACGCGCCCGGACGGACGTTCAGGGAACTGCTCGATCACTGGATCGAGAGGAGGGTGCTCGGCAGATTTCGGGAACGACGCCCGGTATTCGTCCCATAGTAGTCCAAGGTGCGCCGTCTGGACCCATGGTAATGGCTCAAATTGGGCCGATAGAACCGTCTCGACGACGGGCGGATCCTCGAAGTCCGGCAAGTTTTCTGAACCGCGCGACACCGTTCTGTCCTTTCAAAACACAATCCACAAGAGATGTTTCACGGTTGACGATGATTGTATGCTGACTGCAAGGGCGGCGTCAACCGATCTTCTCCGAAGATCGAGACAGTCTCCCCCACTGGTTCAGAATAGCGCGTCGGTGGTCCGACAGGGGATAGGTGGGTGCTATCGGCCATCCAGTCGCGCCGACTGACATCGGGCGCGGTGGGCACCTTCCTGTATAGGAGCGTTGATTTCTCGCGCTGAGAAGATCACTCAAAAACACGCTGCCCATGCTGCCGTGGTGCCCAAGCGCGCTCCTGACGGGCCGTCCGGTTGGGCAGCACGCAAATAACGTACTGCCAACGCCGCCCACAGTCCTTTGGACTACAGTTGGACTCCACGGGCGTGGTTATGATGTTCTTTATGGGTGTAAGCCTATGAGGAAATTTGGTGGACCTGGACGGGTTCGAACCGTCGACCTCTTCCATGCCATGGAAGCGCGCTCCCAACTGCGCCACAGGCCCATCTTTACGGCAGACCGGCATGCCCCGGACCGGGAAGACCCGACCTTGGCCAGGCACGCCTTCGAAAAGCCACGCCTTCAGAAAGGCGCTCCGTGCCGCTAATCTGTAACTGAATATACCACATCCGCCCGCTTGGGTGCCAGACGAATTGAAGAATTGACAGTCTGGTTTACCCGCTGCCTACAATGAAATGATGCCGTGCCGCCGCGTCCCGATTTGCCTGGTCCTCGTCTGCCTGCTGGCGGTGAGCTTTTCGTCGTGCTTTGCCCGCCGCCGCCTGATCGCCCGCAAAGGCGCAAGCTCCACCCAAGCGCTGCTCACCGCGGACCGGCAGACCCTGCTCGACAGCATCACGCGGCAGTTTGAAGCCGTGCGCGATTTCAACGCTGAAGTCGATATGGTGCCCGCCCTGGGAACCGCCGAAAAGAGCAAAATCACCGAATATAAGGACGTCCGCGCCTATATTCTCTTCCGCGGACCGGCCGACATCCGCCTGATCGGCCTCTACCCCGTGGTCCGCGCCAAGGCCTTCGACATGGTCTCCAACGGCATCGATTTCAAGCTCTACGTGCCGTCCCGCAATCGCTTCCTCGTCGGCCGGAACGAGATCGAGCAACTCTCGCCCAACAAGCTCGAAAACCTCCGGCCGCAGCACTTTCTGGACGCCCTGCGCGTGCGGCCGGTGGACTTGAAGACCGAAAAAGTGCTGCTGATGAACCTCACCGACGAGGACAACGCGTTCTACATCATCCCCGTGGTGCACGAAAACGCCAACGGCCAGTTGCAACTGAGCCGCAGCATCTGGTTTAACCGCTACAATCTGTCGATCGCCCGGCAGTTCATTTTCGACGAAAAGGGTAATATTCTCACCGATGCGCGCTACAGCGATTGGAAGGCATATGACAACGTGCCGTTTCCGAAACACATCGAGATCAACCGCCCCAAGGACGAATACGCGGTGGTGATCGACATCACCAAGATGGACATCAACAAAGGCGTTTCGCAGGAAAAATTCGCGCTGGCGCAGCCCGAGGGTTCGACCCTGCAAGTGGTCGGGCAACCGCCGGTTCCGGGCCAGACGCCGCCCACACCCCCAGCCAAAGGAAGAACCAGGAAAAAGTGACCGCAAAGCTCGTTTTGGAAAATCTCAAACACCGGCCCATGCGCAGCCTGCTCAGTATCCTGCTCATCGGCGTCCCGGTGACGCTGATCCTCTGCCTCGTGGGCCTCAGCCACGGATTCATCGAGGATTCTCAGAAGCGCGCGCGCGGCATTGGGGCGGATATTCTGATGCGGCCGAAAACGTCGTCCCTGCTCAGCCTGAACGGCGCTCCGATTCCGAGCCAGATGGTCGGATTCCTCGCCAGACAGCCTCACGTGACCATGGCCACCGGTGTGCTGAGCGTCACCGTCGAAGGCGTTACCCTCGGCGCCACCGGCATCAATTACCAGGAATTCACGCGGATGTGCGGCGGCTTCAATTTCCGCTCGGGCGGAGCCTTCCAGCGGCCCGACGATGTAATTCTGGACGACTATTATGCCAGCCAGACGAAAGCTCAGCCGGGAGATACCATCACGCTGCTGAATACCAAATGGCACGTCAGCGGCATCATGGAGAGCGGCAAGCTGTCCCACATCGTGTTGCCCATCGCCACCCTGCAGGAGCGGATCGGCAATCAGGCCAACGTCAACCAGATTTATCTCAAGCTCGACGACCCCGCCAACACGGACGCGACGGTGAAATACCTCCTCGCCATTCCGGGCCTGGAGGGCTATCCCATCTATTCCATGGAAGAGTTCACCTCGCTGCTCAACGTCAACAACATTCCGGCCCTGGCCGGATTCATCGCCGTGGTGATGGGAATCGGCGTGGTGATCGGGTTCGCGGTGGTGTGCCTCTCCATGTACATGGCCGTGCTGCAACGCACGCGCGAGATCGGCATCCTCAAGAGCCTCGGCGCGTCCAAGGCCTTCATCCTGGGAATCATTTTGAGTGAGGCGTTTTTCCTGGGGCTCGGCGGCACCATTCTTGGCATCCTCATGAGTTACGGAGCGGCGGCGTTGATCCACGCCTTGAAGCCGGCTTCGCTGCCCATGGTCATCGTCTACGAATGGTGGTGGTACGCGGGGGCGATCACGGTGGTGGGCGCCCTGCTGGGCGCTCTCTACCCCGGCCTCACCGCCGCTTCCCACGACCCCATCGAGGCGCTCTCGTATGAATAACGGCGACATCATCCAGATCCGCGATTTGTGCAAGACCTATCGCGTGGGCAAGGTGGATGTGCCGGCCCTGCGCGGCGTGGATCTCGACGTCCCAAAGGGCCACTTCCTCTCCATCATCGGCCCGTCCGGCTCGGGAAAGTCGACGCTGTTTCACATCATCGGCGGGCTCACGCCGCCCACTTCGGGTAAAGTCGTCGTAGATGGCAAGGACCTGTCCGCCATGACCGACGCCGGACGCACGCGCATGCGCAAACGCACCGTGGGATTCGTGTTCCAGAAGTTCAACCTGCTGCCCAACCTGACCGCGCGCGATAACATCGCCGTGGCCCGCTTCATCGGAGGCACCGATGCCAAGCCGGAACCCGAATTCGAGGAAGTGTTGCGCCTGCTCGGCATCAACGACCGGCTGGATCACAAACCGAATGCACTCTCCGGCGGCGAGCAGCAGCGCGTGGCTATTGCCCGGGCGATTGTCAATCACCCGGCCATTCTATTGGCCGACGAGCCAACCGGCAATCTGGACACGGAGAATTCCAAAGCCGTGCTGGACGTCCTGCGCGATTTGAACCAACGGCTCGGGCAGACCATCCTCATGATCACCCATAATCCGGAGGCCGCGGCCTACGGCAATTCCACCGTCCATATGCGCGACGGGCGGATCACCGAGCGTACGTAACGCCCTACGCCTGCCGCGCCAGTTCCAAATTGCGTGCCCGCATCCAGCGCAGGCGGTTCTGGTGCTCCTGGTAGAGAGTGGTGAAGCCGGCCCAGTAATAGCCGAACACGAACAGCGCCAGAAACGGGATGGTAAGGAAGTTGAACGTGGTGATGGCGAACACCACCATGCCCAGGAAATAGGTCCCGATGGCGATTTCCAGGTAAGGCAGCCAGCCGCTGCGCGCCCGGTACCGCTTGTTTCCCAGCTTCATGGGCCGCTCGCCGATGGCGAATTTCGGCGTCCGCACGAAGCTCGTCTCGATTCCGAAGAGGGCCTCCAGCACGGCGCGCGTGTTGATGATGGTGAGGCCCACGCCCACGGCCATCAGCATCGGCAGCATCAAAATCGAGCGCTTCCAATTCTTGGGGTATAGCTCGCGCTGCGCCACCACGTAGAACAACGAAAGCGACCAGAACGACGCGATGATCAAAGGCAAATCCAGAAACATCATCTGCCACACGCCCATGTAGAAGCGCACAATCATCACCGGCAGCATCAGCGCCGAAACCACGATCATCATCGGGTAGGTGATGTTGGGTGTGAGGTGCATGAACGCCTCCATCTTGATGCGGCGCGAGATGGGCGCTCGCAGGATGGTGGGCAGCAACTTCATCGCCACCTGCGTCAGGCCTTTCGCCCAGCGCGATTGCTGCACCTGGAAACCGTGCATTTCCACCGGCAGTTCCGAGGGGCAATCCAGGCCGGGGACGTACATGAATTTCCAGCCCTTCAACTGCGCGCGGTAGCTGAGGTCGGAATCCTCGGTCAGGGTGTCGTGCTGCCAGCCGCCGGCGTCGGTGATCATGGAGACGCGCAAAATGCCGGCCGTGCCGTTGAAGTTGAAGAAATATCCGGCGCAACTGCGCGCGCCATGCTCCAGGATGAAGTGGCCGTCCAGCAGCATGCCTTCCACTTCGGTGAGGAAGTTGTAATCGCGGTTCAGGTAGCTCCAGCGCGTCTGCACTACGCCCACATTGGGGTCGGTGAAGTAGTGGATGGTGCGCGTCAGGAAGTCCGCGGGCGGGATGAAATCGGCGTCGAAAACGGCCACCATCTCCCCGGTGGCGGTCTCCAGCCCTTCCTGCAGCGCGCCCGCTTTAAACCCGTGCCGGTTCGTGCGGTGGTGATACTCGATGGGGTACCCAAGTGTGCGGTAACGTTCCACCAGGGCGCCGGCGAAGGGCGCCGTGTCGTCGGTGGAATCGTCCAGCACCTGGATCTGGAGCAACTCCTTGGGGTACTCGATCTTAACGGTCTCTTCAATCAGGCGTTCCACCACGTAGCGCTCGTTATAGAGCGGCAGTTGGATGGTTACGCGCGGCAGTTGCTCGAAGCGCTTCGCCGGCGCCAGGGTTCTCTTCTTCTTGTGCTTGAAATACGTGTGGATGATCTCGTAGCGGTGCAGGCCGTAGATGGAGAGGATGAACAGAACCGTGAAGTAGGGGATGAGCATCGCCCAGTCGAACCACGCAAGCTGATGGATTCCAGCGAACGGGTTGTGGAGGATGTTCTGAATCAGCCGTTCCGTGGGAGAACGGTTTACCAGCAAGGCCAGCAATAAACTTGACGGCATAGAAAAAGCCGGTACGGATCCGGTTGTCGGGGCAATCTCAATATTAGCAAATTTGGGGGAGTTACGGCTCCAATCGGCCAATCGGACCAATCGGAGCCGCGACCGGGGTACCCTCTGGGTCGGGAGCGGTTGCCGGCTCAATCCCCGGGTTTACGGTAAACCACCCCTTCCTTCATCACGAAACTGACTTTTTCCACCTGCCGGATGTTCTCCTCGGGATTACCGGAGCAGGCCACGATATCGGCGAATTTCCCGGCTTCCAGCGACCCCGTGCGGTCGGCCACGCCCAGTAGTTCGGCATCCAGCGAAGTGCCGGCCTTGAGCGCGTCGATCGGCTTCATCCCGAGGTTCACCAGCAGATGAAACTCCCCGGCATTGCCGCCATGGGGATAGACGGCGGCATCCGTGCCGACCACGATCTTCACCCCGCGGACGATGGCTTTGCGCACCGTGGCGTCCAACGCGGCCATGGCCAGGCGGGCTTTGGCGGCAATCGCCGGAGGCACGTAGCCATCCGTGAGCCGTTCCTTGAGGCCTTCGACGGCCATCAGCGTGGGAACGTAGAAGGTGCCGCGCGCTTTCATCATGTCCAGCGCTTCGTCGTCCAGGAAGGTGCCGTGTTCGATGGAGTCGATGCCGGCGCGGATGGCGATTTTGGCGCCCGGAGCGCCGTGCGCATGGGCGGCGGTCTTGCGCCGCAGGTTGTGCGCTTCGGCGACGATGGCGTCGAGTTCCGCCTGCATGAGCTGCGGCGTATCCACGTCGTCGGTCAGGGAGAGAACGCCGCCGGTAGCGCAGGTCTTGATCACGTCGGCGCCGTATTTGATGTTGTAGCGCACCGCCTGCCGCGCCTGGTCCGGGCCATTGATGACGCCGTCCGTGATGCCGGTTTCGCGGCCGAAGATGTTGGGGGCGAAGCCCGCCGAGGAGTCGCAATGCCCGCCCGTAGCGCCCAGCGCATGGACCGCCACCAGCATGCGCGGCCCCGGAATCTTCCCAGCGGCGATGGCGTTGCGCAGCCCGACATCGATATAATCGGCCGACCCCACATCGCGCACCGTGGTGAACCCCGCCATCAGGGTGCGCCGCACGATATCGACGGCATCCAGCGTGCGCTCCGGAATGGTCTTTTTGAGCGTGTCCAGTTCCGAGACACGGTAATCGCGCTCATAAGGGTAGCTGAGGTGTGTGTGCGCGTCGATGAGGCCAGGCAGCAGCGTGGCGTCGCCCAGATCGATGGTTTCGGCGCCCGCCGGGATGGCCGCCGCCGCGCCGATGGCCGCGATCTTCCCGTTAGTGACCACCACCAGTCCGGGAGAGACCACGTGCTCGCCCTTACCGTCGAACATGTGCGCGGCTTTGAGCACGTACGTCTTATCGGCCGCGGATAGCGAGAAGGAGATCGCCAGTAGGGCGAGAATGGTTCGGTGCATGGGTAGATTTTAGCGCGGGCTCAGTCGCTGCGAGCGACCCCTGCCGGTGCGACCGGAGCACGAGCCCTCAGCCGCTGAGGAATACCCATTTCATGCTGCGCCTCCTATGAGTGGTCGCGGCTCACGAACTTGGCGCCCAAAGCGCCGCCCGCCATGCTCAGCAGCGTAATGAAGACGAACAGCATGAACAGCATGGCGATCAGGATGGTGGCTAGCCCGGGGGCGCTTTCCAACATGCGCAGCGCTTCCTGAACGTTGGGGTCGGTTGGGTTCTTCAATTGCTGGCGGAAGAGCGCGGCGATGCCGCCATTAGCGGCCACCGGTACGATCGTCAGCGTGAAGATCACCGTGGTAATCGCGAACATGATCACCCCGGTGATCCAGCCCAGGCGGACTCCGCCGCGCACGTTCAGAAGGACCCCGGTGCGGCGGCGGTGGAAGAACACCGCCAAAAACCCGGCGGCGATCCACAGAATCAGGTTGAGCGCCGGGATCCAACTGAGCAGGAATGCCACCGGCGCCACGATAAACGCAATCCGCACCGCCACCAGGTTGTGAAAATTAAGCGCGGGCGCTGGCGGCTCCCCGGTTGGCGCGACGGCGACGGGTGCGGGTGGGGGCGCGACCAGTTCCGCTTCGCCCTCCGGCTCGGGTTCGGTCGCCATGACCTCACGCTGCGGCTTGCCGCATTTGTGGCAGAACAGGGAGTCGGGCGGCAGTTGCGCGCCGCAGGTACAAAATTCCGGCATTTTCCAACTTCAGTGTACCAACTGGCGGACTGAGCGTTACCCGTGGCGTATGCTAGCCTACAGCCTTGGAAGAAACCAGGGTCCGCCGGCAACTCGGGGTGTTCGACGCCACCATGCTCGTCATGGGCGGGATCGTGGGGTCGGGCATTTTCATGAACCCGAGCGTCGTCGCCAGGCACGTGCATACCCCGTTTCTCATCCTGGGCGTGTGGGTGGCGGGCGGAGCACTGGCCCTGCTCGGGGCATTCATTTGGGCCGAACTGGCCACGCGGTTGCCCGGCGCGGGCGGCCAGTATCTCTACTTGCGCGAGGCCTATCATCCGGTGGTCGCGTTCGTCTACGGGTGGGTGCTCCTCCTGGTGACGCAGACCGGCGGGATGGCGGCCGTGGCCGTGACCTTTGCCCGCTATTACCGCGAGATCAGCGGCGTCGCCTGGAGCGATAGCGCCATCGCCGCCGCCGTCCTGCTCGGGCTGACGGCCATCAACTGCCTCGGTGCGCGCGCCGGAAGCAATGTGCAGAGCGCCCTGATGCTCCTCAAGATGGGTGCCATCGCGGCGATGGTCGTCTCCGGGATGGCGCTGGGCGGCGGGACCATCCATCCGCTGCCGCTATTGGACCGCCCCGTCTCACTGGGGTTGCTGGGCGCCCTCGGCGCGGCATCCATTCCCGTGGCGTTTGCCTACGGCGGATGGCAGACCGCCACCTTCGTCGCCGGCGAAATGCGCCATCCGGGGCGCGACCTCTCGCGCGGCCTGGTGGCGGGGGTGACGGGTGTGGTGGTGCTCTACCTGGCGGTCAACCTGGTGTGTTTGAAAGTGCTGGGGCCGGAGGGCCTCGCCGCCACGCGCACCCCGGCGACCGCCGTGATGCGCGCGGCCATGGGCGCGCGCGGAGCGTGGTGGATCGCCCTGGGGATTGCCGTTTCCACCCTGGGCTTCCTCAGCCAGGGCATGCTGACCGCGCCGCGCGTCTACAACGCCATGGCGCGCGACGGCCTGTTCTTCGAAAGCGTGGGGCGGTTGAGCCCGCGCACCGGCGCGCCGGTCACGGCCATCGTGCTACAGGGCATCGCCGCCACGGCCATTGCGTTTTCCGGGAAATACGAACAGATTCTCAATTACGAAGTCTCCGTGGACTTCATCGCCTTCTCGCTGGCCGCCGGAGCGCTGTTCCTGTTCCGCCGGCAGAATCGCGGCGACGGGCGGATTTATCGCGCGCCGGGACACCCGTACACCACCGTCTTGTTCGTGGCGGCTTGTGTGGGAATTGTGGCCAGTACGGTGGTCACGGACCCGCTCAATAGCGCGCGCGGATGGGGCATCATGTTAACGGGGGTTCCGGTGTACTGGTATTGGAGCCGGGGGCGCGGGGCGCGATGACACATAAACAATCGGAATACATGCACTGGGCGAAGACGCAAAGTCGCGCCCGTTTTAATCTGGCCACCAGCGGGGTCGGCGCGTTTCCGCTCGCCGCGCTCGGCGGGCTGCCGCCTTTGGAGATCAACGGCGACAACAGCTACGGGTACGCGCCCTTGCAGCGGGCCATCTCGCAACGCCACGCGGTCGATGCCGATTGCGTGGTGACGGCCGCCGGAACGTCTGGGGCCAACTACCTGGCGTTCGCCACCCTGCTGGATGCGGGCGATGAGGTGCTGATCGAGCATCCCACCTACGGGCTGCTCGTGGACGCGCTCGAGTACGTGGGCGCGGCCGTGAAGCGGTTCGCGCGCACTCCCGAGGGCGGTTACGCCGTGGATCCTGAGGCGGTGCGGCGGGCCATCTCGCCGGCGACGAAGCTGATCGTGCTGACCAATCTGCACAATCCTTCCAGCGTGCTGACCCCGGATAGCGTGCTCCGCCAGGTCGGCGAGATCGCGCGCAGCGTGGGCGCGCGGGTGCTGGTGGACGAGGTCTACCTGGACGCGGTGTACGAAAACACGCCGCGAACCTCTTTTCACCTGGGCGCGGAGTTCGTGGTCACCAGCAGTTTGACCAAGGTGTACGGCGTGAGCGGGCTGCGTTGCGGGTGGATTCTGGCGGAGGCTGCCCTGGCGCGCGACATGTGGCGGATGAACGACCTCTTCGCGGCCACGCCGGTACATCCCGGGGAACTCTTGAGCGTGGCGGTGTTCGGGCAACTGGACGCCGTCAGGGAGCGATTCCGGCGGATTGTGGAAGCGGACCGGAAGGTGCTCGCCGAGTTTCTGGACCGCACGCGAGCGGTGAGCGCCGTGCCGACGAACTGGGGGACTACCGCGTTCTTGCGCCTGGCGCGCGGCGAGGCGGACGAATTCCTGGCGAAGCTGCGGGTGGAGCGCGATACGTCGGCCGTTCCAGGGCGATTCTTCGGCGCGCCGGAGTGCTTTCGCGTGGGGATGGGCGTCAATCACGAAATGTTCGCCGAGGGGCTGCATAGAATCGCAGAAGCGCTCTAGGCCCGCCCGGGGAGCACTTGGCGGTGCCGCGAAGACGGGCGTCGGCATGCTGACCCCTGGCTCCCTAATCCCGCCGGCGGCTTCTTGGCCGAGGCCCTTGCCTGGCCTAGCCTTTGTCAACCAGAAAAGCACCGACACGCTCGATGATGCGTTCGGGCTTGTCGCGCGCGTCCGTGTCCACCACGCCTACCCTGAGTTGCAGGATGGGCCGCGTGGTCTTGCCCGCGTTCAGGCAGGCGTAGGCGCCGGAAAGATGTTCGGTAATCCACTTGGCGGAGGCCAGGGCCTCGGACTTCTTGACAGTCAGCATGATCGCGAACTCCTCGGGCCCCCAACGGCCAATGATCGCGTTGGGGGGCACGCAGTTGCGCAAACGCTTGGCGAACGCGCCGAAGAGAATTTCACTCACCTCTTTGCCGAATTGGATTTCCGCCCGGCGCAGCCCGCGAGCCGAGATCAGCAGCAGGCAGTATTCGCCCGACCGCGCTTCCTGGATTCGTTCCACCAGTTCGTCGCGGGTGGCGAAGCGCGTGGCCTCGTCGAGAGCGGCGGCGGCTTCCAGCGAATCGATGCGTTTGTGCAGCATGCGGATTTCCACCAGGAACTGGGACGTGGTGAGCTGGTGTTGTTTCTTTACCTGCTCCAGGCTGCTTTCGATGGTATCGGCCGCACTGGAAATCGCCGTGCCCAGCGCCGCGTAACCCGGGGTGGCGGCCATCTGGCGCAGTTTGCCAACCGCGCTCAGAAGGTTCTTTTCGTGATCGCCCTCGCCTTGCGCCAGCGAATCCAGAATCTCTTCCAGGGTGCGCGCCGTCGCAGCCAACTCGTCGCGCAGGTTGGCCAGATACTGAACGGCTTTTTCACGGTATTCGCGCAGCAGCCCCCGCAAGGTGGCCCGGCTGTCCGCCAGCGCCTCCGACGTGCCGGTGGCGACTTCGGTGGCCAGCGCGTTCAAGTAATTTCGGTGGGCGTCCGTAACCCCTTCATCCAGCTCGATTGCATACTGAGCCGTGTTCTTGATGGCCAGTACGTAACAGTCCAGCACCTCGGCGCGAATCTGATGGTTGCGTTCCAATTCGGTGAGTGACGTTTGAATGGAAATCATGTTCTGTTGCTCACAACATAGAATCGGCGGTTCGCGAGTTTTCCTTTAGAGAGTGCCGCCAAGGGACACCAACGATCGCCCCGAGGAAGCCTGCGGCCTGTTGCCAGGGCGGGCGGGAGGCTGTGGCGGACCTCGCGTTGGGGGCGCCGCAACGCCGCTTTCCCGTCCGCCCCCCGGGTCGCGCGAAATTCGCGGCTGGCGTCCATTTCGCTATTGCCTCTCGTTCAAAAAGGGGTATTCTATGTGTGATTGCGCCCTGACTACAGGAGGCTTGTGTAATGTTTGACCGCCCGATCATCGCTCCGAAGGACGAAGAAGAGATGGAAGACTTCCACGACTACGACGACGAAGAGCACGCAGAGCTGGACTCCAAGCTCGACGACTACGAAGAGGACGAACAGGACGAGGACGAGGACGACGACGAGGAAGAGATCGTGCCGCCGCCTCCCGTAGCCGAACCGGTGCCGGCTGCTACCGCCGCGTCGCTGCCTTCTCCCGAAGCTCCGCCGGAAACTCCTCCCAAAAAGCCGGTCAAGCAGGCGTCATCCAGTAAGGCTCCCGCTAGGAAGTCGCCTGCCAGGACGGCGCCGGCTAAGAAGGCTCCTCCCAGGAAAGCCGCGGGCAAAGCGCCAGCCAAAAAGGCCCCCGCCAAGGTAGCCGCGAAACCAGCGGCTAAGCCGGCGGCCAAGAAAGCTCCGGCCAAAAAGGCTCCCCTAAAACCAGCCGCCGGGAAAGCTCCGGCAAAGAAAGCCGCGACCGGGAAGGTGGTGAAAAAGGCGCCGGCAAAGAAAGTTCCGCCCAAAAAGAAGTGATCGCAGAGCCGGCCAAGCCCGCGCCGGCCGCAATTCCGGCGCGGGGTGCGGCGTTCTTACAGCTCTTTATTGACCACTTTCCTGCACCGGTCGAACAGATCCAGCAGTTCTCCGGCCAGTTCTTCCGGCGAGCGGGTTCCCGCTTTCGCCGAAAACCCAGCCGATGTCTGCCCCGATTTTCCAAATCCCGCGTTGACGGCAATGAACTTCATCAGATCCAATGCCACGTCGTCCTTAGTGCGTCCCCCGCCGGGTCCGCCCTTCGGGTCCGCCGCTTCGCCTTCATTATTATGGGTAGAGGTTCCTGGTTCGGCCATCGGTATTCCTTCCTCCGTGTGTTAAAACTCTAGAGTACTGCATTTTCTTTCCGATGCCCCTCACCGCGGTCCGGCACGTGCGAAAAATGCGCGGAGGCGCCCAGGCCCATCTGCTGGAGGCCGACGACGGTAAATGGTATGTCGTAAAGTTCCGCAACAACCCCCAGCACCGCCGCGTCCTGGTCAACGAGGCACTCTGTGCCACCCTGCTCCGCTATCTCAAAGTCTCCGTCCCCCAGACCGCCCTGATCCAGGTGGGCGCCGACTTTCTGGCCGCCAACCCCGAGTGCGGCATGCAGCTTGGCACGCGGCGTGTGGAGATCGAGCCCGGCTGGCAATTCGGCTCGCAGTATCCGGGCGACCCCGGCAGAATCGCCGTCTACGATTTTCTCCCCGACGCTCTCCTGTCCCAGGTGGCCAACCTGGAGGACTTCCGCGCCGTCCTGGTGTTCGACAAATGGGTGGGCAATGCCGATGGCCGCCAGTCCGTCTTCTATCGCGCCATGGTCCGGCACCCCGATTCCGGTGGCGGCCGCGCCGGCTTCGTGGCCCGCATGATCGATCACGGCTACGCCTTCAACGGTCCCAATTGGGACTTTCCCGAATCGGCCGTGCAGGGGCTCTACGCCCGAAAACTCGTCTACCACGGCGTCCGCTCCCTGGACGATTTCGAGCCCTGGCTGGACCAGGTGGTCCACTTCCCCGAGGAGGTCGTCGATCGGGCCTGGAAAAGCATCCCGCAGGAGTGGATCGAAGGCGAGGAAGACGCCCTCGACCGGCTGCTGGAACAGCTCTTCGAACGCCGCGCCCGCGTGCCCGCCCTGATCGAGTCGTGCCGCGAGTCGCGTATCAACCCATTCCCCAATTGGCCCGTGGCATAAGGGGGTACCCTCTGGGTCGCCTTGTGCATCCGCGCGGTAGCGCGGACTATCCCAGCGTCAGTTCGGCCGTTCACGGTAGAATTAATACGTGCTGCACCAATTCGTTCTTCATAACGACCAGATTCAGGAGTCCACCGCGCTATGCCTCAATCCGGGCCAGGTCGGGCTGCTCTCCGGTTGGGGCGTCTTCAGTACGTTGCGCATCGCCAAAGGCGTTCCGTTCGCCTGGGAGCGCCACTGGGCACGCCTTCAGCGCGATGCCACCGCGTTGCATGTCCCCCTGCCCCAGGATTCGGAACAAGTCCGGCGCAAGATGCTCGCACTCGTGGAGGCCAACCAGGCGCCCAACTGCACCCTGCGCATCGCCATCGTGCGCAACGGCGGCGGCATGTGGGCCGGCCCCTCCAACGGGCGCCCCAGCGATCTCATCGCCCTGACCGCCGATTCCAAGCATTGGGGCGAGAGCGTCAAGCTGGCCTATGTCCGCCAGGCGCGCCACGCCGCCTGCCAGTTCACCGGCGCCAAAATCCTCTCCTGGGCCATGAACCTGACCTGGCTCGAATCGGCCCAGGCGCGCGGATTCGATGAAGTGATCCTGCTCAATGAACGCGGCGAAGTCGCCGAATGCACGTCGGCCAATCTCTTCATCGCCCATGGCAGCCACGTCTCCACTCCGCCGCTCAGTTCCGGTTGTCTGCCCGGGATTACCCGCGAAGTGCTTCTCGGCGAAATCCGCGCTCCGGGGATCCGGGTGGAAGAAAAGATGCTCCTGCCCGGCGATCTGGAGGCGGCCGACGAAGTCTTCATCACTTCCACCACGCGCGACCTCCTGCCCGTATTCCAGATCGAAGAGAAGAAGATCGGCCGCACGGACCACACCCGTCAGGCCTTGGCCCGCGCCTTCTCGGAATATGTCGGGAATTACGTGGCGGCGCACCGGGAAGTGGCCGCGTAGGGAAGTAGGACAGGCCTCCGGGCCTGTCCGGGGCAGGCACCCTTACTTGCCGATGCCCCCAAAAGAAAATGGTTCCAAGTGACCTGATTTCCAGCCTGGCTCACTACCGGCATGCACGGCATTGAGCACCGCGGACAAAAGCGCCGGACGATTCACCTCTCCGCTCCCCGTGGACTGTCTTTCTCCAGCCCCCGGATCAGTGCTTCCTGGCTCGCCGCTTGCCGCCTTCTGCCCGGAACCGGTCGCTCGTAACGGC
>Ga0182030_10015231_pt1 | contig 15089 bp, 11 predicted proteins | sample 812S3MmetaG_FD_121299 | JGI IMG/M metagenome (GOLD analysis project Ga0182030, IMG submission 121299) | Permafrost microbial communities from Stordalen Mire, Sweden - 812S3M metaG (Illumina Assembly) | ecosystem: Environmental > Terrestrial > Soil > Wetlands > Permafrost | place: Sweden... | reverse complement strand
TTTTCCTATCGTCTCGTAATTTTCTTTCAGTTCCTGGGCATGAGCCTGCAACGAGCGCCCTAATTGATCGAGTATCCGAATTATTTCTCGCTCAATTTCAGATTCCTTCAATCGCTTCTTATTAGATAACTCAAGCACACTGAGCGGTTCTACATAAATAGTCAGTCCAGAGGCCGAGCTATCATGCACGATGCCAGGAACAGCAGCTCTCTGGTTAGCATTAACAGGCAAGACGAATCTTCCATTACGCTGCGTGTAAATCGGCTCCTGGAGAGCTTTGGAAAGTGTCGATGAGTGAATTATTTTTTGTAATTCGGCCGAAATTTGCGCCTGCAATCTGGTTACTTCTCGCCTTAATTGATAAAGCAAATCACTGGCACTATCGAGAATGTTGCCTTGATCATCGATCACGTCCTCAATCTGCTTTTTGACTTGAGGCAAGGCATGTAGCGAGTCATAGTAATGAACGACTCGAGGGAAGGACTCTCGTGGCAGCAGGTTTATGCTCGTTTTCATAGCTTGGGCTATCTTGAGCATTGTTTTTATCTGCCCGAATTCAGCGCCGGAAAGAGATGCGGCCGCTTCCAGTCGCGAGAGTTGTTCTTCAAGCCATGGCAGCCCTGCGGCACTGAGTCCCGATCTCGCTTGCAGCATGAACATCACTTCTTCTGTTTCATCGAGCCTTTTTTTGACTTGCTCCGGATCGCTCACCGGATGTAAATCATGGCAAAGATGTTGACCGAGAGCTGATTCCGCCTCGGCTGTCAAAAAGGATTTCAACCGTTCCCATTCGAGAGAACGATATGTCTTTTGCGCGATATCGTCCAAAATGTCCCTTCCCATGTGCGCGCAGTTTTAGATGCGCACCATCTGCGGCATCAACGCAAAGCCAGGCGGAACGGTGCAGACGATCTTTTCGCTTCCATAAAGCTGACTCGGGAAAACACGATTCCCGAGAAAGATTATAAAACGACCTAGTCGCAAGTCGCTCGTCGTGAGCAACGTTTGTCTAATTTAATTCCGTTCCGGCGGCTACAGGAGTGGCAGCAACAGCAACTGCTCCCGCTGGTACTGGGCTGGCAGCTATTGGACCTGCTGCTACCGGCTGCAGAACAGCCATTTCAGCATGTTCCGCCACGAGCTCGTCAATGCCAAGATTACCGAGTAACTTCTTCAATCGAATTTTTTGCAATTCGTAGCTGCGATTGTTGCGCTTGTGAACGACACCGATGCGTTCTAATTGTTTTATCGCTTCTAGATGGCTGTCTGGAACTGAACTGACGTCAACTGTTCCTTTTTCATTTAGCCACGATATAGTGGGGGACAGAACACCAAGTAACTTACGCATGGGCTGGTCGTAAACGGGCATCATTTATACTCCTCCGAGCAGAAGTTGATTTTAACATCTTTACAGCTCGAAAATCTCAGCCTTACCGAGCGGGTAAACTATTCACATGTTATTTGCAGTCAAAAATCACTACCCGCAAGTTCATCCCAGCGCGTACATTGCTCCTACTGGGGTAGTGATAGGGCGCGTAGAATTGGGCGCCGGTGTGAGTGTATGGTTTAACGCCGTACTGCGAGGCGACATCAATTCAATCACTGTGGGGCAAGACACCAATATTCAAGATGGTTGTATTTTGCATGTAACGAATGTTTATCCTGTAATTATGGGGGAGCGTATTACGGTAGGGCACGGAGCGATTTTGCACGGTTGTCACGTGAAATCGGACTGTTTGATTTCAATGGCAGCAGTCATATTAGACGGCGCGGTAGTTGGCGAGCGTTCCGTGATTGCCGCTGGCGCGGTCGTTGCGCCTGGAACACAGATTCCACCGGATTCTTTAGTGATGGGTGTGCCAGGGAAGGTTATGAGAAAGCTCGAAGTTGAGGAACGACAAAAAATTCTGGATGACGGTTGGAAGCACTACAAAGACAATATCGCTACTTACAAAGAGACTTTGATAGAACTCCCTCACGATTATCCGGGAACTTGAAGTGGCAGCAGTCCTGACAACTTTCTTTCATGGCTTTCTTGTGTGGATATCACCATTCACTGCTCAAGTTTTGGTAAATTGATCCTGTACAAACTGTTTCATTCAAAAACTTGATGAACATCGCGATGAACACCAGGTTGGAGTCAATGAGATCGGAGCTTGCCCGATAGTTTGTGCTTTGTTAACTGGCACGCTGCCAGGCAGCCATAATGAATTTAATAGGTATGTCAAAGTGCAAAGCCCTTCACCTGAATCGCTCATAAACCCCAAATTCGTGCCCACTGCGGCAGAGACGCCACCTTCCCCTTTGCTTCTGGGCTTTGTGGTAGCAATCGTGGTCGCAATTGGCTTTTCGCCCTGGCTTTTAACCAGGATGGCGCGCGAAACTCTTGCCACTCCACCGGTTGTCAAGCAGGTGGACATGACTGCCCCCTCCAACTGGAGCGTGGATGCCAAATGGCATCACTCTCACCTGCTTCAAAACAACTTCAATTTGATAAATCATGCTCAGTATGCCGCTCAAATGCAAAGGGAGCGGAAGTTTGCCAAGGCTGTAGAGGCTTACACATTGCTTATCGAGGGGACGGGGAAATTTCGTGCGCAAAATTACACGAACAGGGGAAGAGCGTACATGTCTCTTCATCGCTACGATCTAGCTATCGCAGACTTCAATAACGCTATAGCACTTGATCCAGTGGAGGCTGATGCCTTTCGGGGTCGGTCTGAAGCATATCGTGAGCTTGGTCAAACCGCTCTGGCACAGCAAGATATGAATCAATCGATGAAATTGAATCACTAAGCTCCGTTCTTATCGCCCTTATTGCTCCTTAATTGGAGCTGGCAGTAGCCACGAGAGGTTGTGATGAGATGGCACGTTCGTTTACATGCTGGTTGATCCAACTTGAAACCACGGACATCGTATCGGCATAAACCAGAGGCGTTTCGAGCAATAGGTGTCCGCGTTGGGTGAACCACTCCAACTTCTGATCCCGGGAGGGCAGCGTCGCCAGAAGATCGCTCACAGCTTCGCTCCTTAGCATCTGATCTCCGCCACCCTGCAGCACAAGAACGGGTAAATCGGCCGAAACCTTCTTTGCGTATTTCAGGCATTTGCTGGCTTCTTGTTCGGTTAAGAGCAGCTCTATGGATGACATCCGTTTGCGAACAAGCGGGTCATCTACCGCTGCTTCCGAAATTGCGCTGTCATCTGAGAAGTATTTTTGGATATGAGGGGACAGATCTATTTGCTTGAAGGGCATACTCAAACCGACAGGCGCGTTCCTCACCAGGTCAGCCACGAACCAACGGTGCCTGACGGAAGGTGCGGAAAGAACCAGGCCATCGACCAGTTGCGGACACTCGGAGGCGATGTGCAATGCCATATCCGCGCCGAGGCTTTCACCAATTATATATAGAGGAATGTTCGGATTTTCTGCTTTGACATATTTTGTCAGGGCGACGATATCGGTGTTGCTCTGCTTGTAATCAATCGCAGATTTCCGTTTGACTGTGCCGTCCAAGCGCTCAACCCAGTGTCCGTAACCGCGAAGATCAGGAGCGACTACCAGTATGCCCTGGCTCGCCAACTCGCGCGCCATTGCGTCATAAACACCGCCGTGCAGCACGAGCCCGTGAATGGCTATGGCAACCGCGCGTGGTCGATGTGAGTCATCTCGCCATTCAGTCAGAGGAATACCCAGCACTGGTTGGTAATTCGTTATGGTTTTGGTGACTTTCGCCTCGGCACGCGAAGACATCGCGATCAGCGATACGAAAAGAACAGCAAAAATAGCGCTCAGCGAAGTCACACTTCGCCTGCTTAGACCAGCCAGCATCATCCCTCCGAAGTTAGCCAGGCTTGTTTTAATTTTTTGAGTCGAGCCTGTGATTAACAGCCCGATAATTTCGAATGCAGGTCACTCGCCACTGCTCTTCTCATGTCATACCAAGAGCTTGGGCTCTTTAAAACGTCCGTCCGAAAAATAATTGAAGTTGCTTTAGGCTTTGCTGCTTGATGCCCCCAGGCGTGTACACTGTGCAAGGTTAATTATGAAAGCGCGCTCGAACCGCAGCAACAGGAAGCCTATCGTGCCTAAACGTACAGATATTGAAAAGATACTAGTCCTAGGAGCCGGACCTATCGTCATAGGTCAGGCCTGTGAGTTTGATTACTCAGGCAGTCAGGCATGCAAGGCTTTGCGCGACGAGGGTTACGTGGTCATTCTCGTAAATTCCAACCCGGCAACGATCATGACTGACCCCGAAGTCGCAGACAGGACCTATATAGAGCCTGTAACTGCTGACGTCGTCGCTCAAGTGATAGCGAAAGAGCGGCCCCACGCACTTCTACCAACGATGGGTGGACAGACTGCATTGAACGTCGCAGTGGAGCTGCATGAGACCGGTGTTCTTGCTCAATATAACGTTGAGTTAATCGGAGCGAAGGTTGAAGCAATCAAATTGGCCGAAGATCGTGAACTTTTTAAACAAAAGATGATCGAAATCGGAGTTCAGGTCCCTAACTCCGGCACCGCTCATAAGATGTCCGAAGTGAGAGATATAGTCGCGGAAGTTGGTTATCCCGTTATTATTCGCCCGGCATTCACTCTTGGTGGCGCTGGCGGTGGCATATGTTACAACCAGGAAGAGCTGGAAGATATGGCTATGGCTGGAATCAATGCCAGTCCGGTTGGTGAGATCTTGCTTGAACAAAGCGTGTTAGGTTGGAAGGAACTGGAACTCGAGGTAATGAGAGACTGCGCGGATAACGTAGTAATCATATGTGGAATAGAAAACTTCGATCCTATGGGTGTTCACACTGGTGACTCCATAACGGTGGCACCTGTGCAGACACTGAGTGATAAAGAGTATCAGGAACTTCGCGACCAATCGATCAAGATAATACGTGCTATCGGCGTTGAGACCGGTGGTTCGAATATCCAATTTGGCATAGATCCAGCCGATGGGCGAATCATCGTTATCGAAATGAATCCACGTGTTTCGCGATCCTCCGCGCTTGCCAGTAAGGCAACCGGCTACCCAATTGCAAAAATTGCTGCAAAGCTCGCCATTGGACTGACTCTAGACGAAATATCGAATGACATAACCAGAACTACTCCTGCATCATTCGAACCGACTTTAGATTATGTGATAACAAAAATTCCAAGATTTGATTTCGAGAAATTCAAAGGCGCCGATACTACATTGACGACTCAGATGAAGTCAGTTGGCGAGGTTATGGCTGTTGGACGGACCTTCCAGGAGTCTACTCAAAAGGCGTTACGCGGGCTCGAACTAGGTTTGACCGGATTTGTCAGCGTCAAATCGCGGGACAAAGCAGATTTCTGGGAATGGCGCAGACGATTGGCTGTTCCGAGCCATCATCGAATTACTGATATTTTTGGTGCGCTGGATGCCGGGATTTCAATACAAGAAATACAAGAACTCACATCAATAGACATCTGGTTCCTGGATAACCTCGAAGAGCTTTATCATATCTCGAAAGCATTGCCAGTACGCTATAAAAACATTGAACAAGTCGATAGAGATCATTTATTCAGATTAAAGCAGGCTGGCTTCGGCGATGCACAGCTGGCTCAGTTGATTAATCCTGGTGTGACCAAAGAAGACGACGTATATGAAAGACGTCGAGCACTAGATGTGGTGCCGGTATACAAAACAATTGATACCTGTGCTGCCGAGTTCAATGCCTCAACGCCTTACATGTATTCGACCTACGATTCGGAAAGCGAAGTGCCGCCAGCAACCAAGCCCCGCGTTATGATTCTGGGTGGCGGACCAAATCGCATCGGACAGGGCATCGAATTCGATTACTGTTGCGTGCACTCCAGTATGTCTCTGAGAGAGTTGGGCTATGAGACGGTTATGGTCAACTCTAATCCAGAGACTGTTTCGACTGATTATGACGTGTCTGATCGCCTTTATTTCGAGCCTCTCACACTCGAGGATGTGACAAACATTGCTTTAGTAGAAAAGCCAGACGGCATAATAGTACAAATGGGTGGACAAACACCTCTGAAGCTGGCTAAGGGACTTGAGCAACGCGGTTTTAAAATCCTCGGTACTTCACCGGAATCAATTGACATTGCAGAAGACCGATCGCGGTTTGGTCAAATGATTGAACGACTAGGCTTGAGTCAGCCAGCTGGCGCAATTGTCCATAATGCTGAAGAAGCCATAGCTGCTGCCAGCAAAGTCGGCTACCCGGTTCTGGTGCGTCCAAGCTATGTGCTTGGTGGTCGGGCCATGGAGATAATCTATAACCCTGATGAACTCGAAAGATGGCTCAGGAACGGCTTTCTTGTCACTCCTGGTTCGGCAGTTTTGATCGATCAGTTCCTTGAAAATGCCATCGAAATCGACGTGGATGCAATCTCTGATGGACGAGCGACGATCATCGCGGGCATCATGGAACACGTCGAGCAAGCTGGTATTCACTCCGGTGACAGTACGTGCGTCCTGCCAACACAGAACATTTCAGTCAAAATCATCGAGCAGATAAGAAAAGCGACTACAGAACTTGCGCAAGAACTGAAAGTCATTGGTTTGATGAATATACAATTTGCTATCCAGGGCACCGAACTTTTTGTTCTGGAGGTAAATCCACGCGCTAGCCGCACCATTCCTTTTGTTTCCAAAGCTACTGGAGTTCCCTGGGCTAAACTTGCCGCTGCGGTAATGGTTGGGAAGACACTTTCCGAACTCAAAATCTCCCCACGACTTTTGCCTCCGCACGTATCGGTGAAATCCGTGGTAATTCCATTCAAGAGATTTCCTGGTTCACAGATATCGCTCGGCCCGGAGATGCGCTCTACTGGGGAAGTAATGGGTATCGCGTCCCAATTTGGACTGGCATTTGCTAAGGCCCAGATAGCAGCCGGGCATAAGCTTCCAGACAAGGGACGTATCTTTATAAGTGTCTCCGACCTTCATAAACACGATGTGGTGCGAATTGCTCAGAGCCTATATCAGTTAGGTTTCGAACTTGTAGCTACGCGGGGAACAGCCGCTGCCATTAAATCTGGTGGCATACCAGTGATGACAGTGAATAAGGTCTCTGAAGGACGACCGAACCTTGTGGACCGGATCAAGAACAATGAGATCCAGCTCGTAATAAATATTCCATCCGGTAGAACTGCCCGAGACGATGATCAATTGATCAGACGAGCAGCGGTTAACTACAACATCCCTGTAGTAACTACCTTATCCGGTGCACAAGCCACCGCTTCCGCTATTGCCGCGATTCAGCGGGGAGCGCTTGGTGTGACAAGCTTGCAAGAATATCATCAAAATATCGATTATTGGGAAAACACTAGCCGTAAGCGGGTTTTGGGCTTTTCAGGCACTTAGCCGGAAAAATGCTTTAAGCGCTCCTCAGGCTATAATTCCACTGCCTGCGTTGAAGGAGAATAAGTCGTGCACAACGATCTAGCCAAATTTATTGACCACACCTTACTCAGTCCCACGGCTACCCGTGCGGACATAACGAAACTATGTGATGAGGCCAGAGAAAATAAGTTTGCGGCCGTTTGCGTTAATCCATGCCATGTGCGGCAAGCGGTTAAAGAGCTGTCTTCCACAGACGTAGCTGTAGCCACCGTTATCGGTTTTCCTCTGGGCGCTAATCTTACTGATGTGAAAGTCGCTGAAGCCCAAAAGGCAATCTCAGAAGGCGCCGAAGAACTCGATATGGTAATCAATATGGGCTTCTTGAAAGATGGTCTTCTGGATCTTGTTGAAAGTGACATTGCTTCTGTGGTGAAAGCTGCCAAAGCGCAAAATATTCTCGTAAAAGTGATTCTAGAAACAGACTTGCTAACTAAAGAAGAGAAGATTACGGCGACTAAGCTTTGTATTAAGGCGGGTGCTGGAATTGTGAAAACATCGACTGGCACTGTCAAAGATGGCAAGGGAGCGACTGTCGAAGATATAGCGCTGATCAAGGAAGCTCTTGCCGGTACTACCATTGGTATCAAAGCCAGCGGCGGAATTAGAGATTATGAAAAGGCGAAACAGATGATCGATGCAGGTGCAACTCGATTGGGCACCTCGGCCGGCGTGAGCATAGTCAAAGGTGCTCAGCCTGTTTCTGCGGGCTACTAATATTTTCAAGGTGGAGGATGATGTTGAACAGTACTAAGAGAAGTTCGAGAAAGTTTGCATTCAGATCGCTTGGCTTATTGGCTATTCTGGCTGGTGTGACATGTGGCAACCTGGCTGCCCTGGCAGACGATGTCAAACCTGAAGATAGTGAGGCGGTCAAGAAGGGCGACGCTCTATTTCTCAAAATGAAAATCAAGGAAGCGATAGCTCAGTATAGAGAAGCCATTCGTCTTGAGCCAGATAATTCTCGCGCGCATGAAAAGCTGGGACGTGCGCTTGCGGTACAAGATCCTGAAGATTACGAAACGGCCATTCTCGAAGAAAAGACCGCTATCAAACTCGACCCCAAATATTTCCTTCCGCATACTGTTCTTGGACAAATATACGCCAACAGAGACAACATGAAGCAGGCTGCAGAGGAGTTTCGTGCAGCAACTGTTTTGAAGCCTGAAAGCTACAATTCACAACTCGATCTGGGCTTTGCTTGCAACGAGTTAGGGCAGCGTGATGAAGCAATGTCTGCATACAGAAGAGCCGCCGAAATTAAGCCGCAAGAAGGCGACCCGCACATGAATATGGGTGTCATCTTTGCTTTGAAGAGCAATTATCCAGACGCTATCAAGGAAGTAGAAAAGGCTGCTGAATTAAATCCAAAGTCCGCAGAGGTGTTTAGAAATCTAGGCAATATCTATGCTGATTCGGGTGATCTCGATAATGCAGTCAAAGCCTTTAATGACGCAATCAAGTTGTCTCCGAAGCACCCTAAGGCGCATAGTGACCTTGGTGCTGTTCTTCTAAAGAAAGGGGATGCCAAAGCAGCGATCGAACAACAGAGAACAGCTCTGAGAGTCGCTCCAGACCTCTACCTGGCGCATAGAAGGCTAGCCGAAGCTCTCCTCGCCGATAACAATTCGGCCGGCGCCATAACTGAATTTAAAGAGGCTCTGCGTTTAAATCCTGCAGATGCTACGACCCATGTTCAGTTCGCTAAGCTCTACGAAAGCCAGGGTAAGACAGATGATGCGTCGAACGAATATCGCAAGGCTCTCGAGGCAAATCCGAATTCAACAGTAGCTAAGCAGGGTCTGGCTGATCTGTCTAAGTCGAAAAGCAAATAAGGCTCAGTTACTGCTCTCGCCTGAGAACTTCGACATGAGGGAGCCCCAGAAGTTCAATTTCCACTTTATGTCGTTCAGATGTTTCTTTATTGGTGCATAAAGCTCATTCTTGTCTCCGGATATGTTGCTCGTAATGCTGAGCGATTCTCTGAAGTGAATTTCGGCTTCCGGGAGTTTGTTTTCTTTTTCTAGAACGAGTGCATACCCATATTCAGCTTTTGCGAGGAAAAGCGACGGCTGCCTCTCATTGTTACGGTAGTACGAGACGGCTTCCTTATAACAGTCTTCGGCCTGCCTGAGTTTGTTTTCTCGTCTGAAAACATCGGCTAACTTCGCTGAGCATTTGTAGAACTGTGCTACGTTTTTAACTCGAAATGGTGCCAGGCACTGCTGTAATCGAGAGTATTCCACTTCGGCTTTATCGAGGTTGCCACTGGTAGTATAGATCTCACCGAGCACCTGAAGTGGCATGGCCAACATTGCATCTTTTTTGTCATCTGGAATTTGCATATTATCAATTTCTTTTATCGAGGCGAGCGCATAGTCTCGTGCGTCGTTATTTTTATTGAGAATAAAATTGGTGTATGCAAGTTCGGCTTTCACGCCTGTTAACTGCGATTCCATTCCCAATTTAGGATAGAGCGTCGTCAGCTTGGTCAGCGAGGTCTGGGCTTCTTGCCAGTGAGTCGAATTCAAATAAACGCGTGCCAGTTCTTTCACGGCCGCAGCATATTCTTTCGAGTCTGGTCCTGATTCTCGTTCTGCGCGCGACATTTCCGTGCGAGCAGCATCTTCCTGGCTCGCATAATCAGGCTGTTCTGATTGTTTACCTTTGTCCTTAATAACCCACAGTTCGTCGTTGTTGTAAGTTGGACCTTCAGTAGAATCGCTGTTCAGAAAAGCTACAATCCAGATGATCGCAACTACGCATATAACGCCTAACGCACCGAGCAAAGCGATAATCTCGATCGACATTTTCGGTTTTTTTTGTTCGCGAACTTCTACTTTTTTTCGTTTCCTGACCCTGGTCGTTTTTTTGAAGACGAATGTATTCGACTGCCAGTCGGCTTCACTGGCACTACTCAGTATCGCGAGATCACTTTTCACCTGCGATGCTGACTGATATCGCTCATTAGGATCCTTAGCAAGACACTTGAAGATGACCGCCTCCAACCGGCTCAGCACTTTGTCATGGGCGGAGTCTGGAGCGATAGGCTTCGGTGCCTCATTCATGTGCTTGTAAGCTGTTTCAAGCACGTTCTTTCCAACAAACGGAGGCTTCCCAGTCAGGACTTCATAGATCACACACCCTAAGGAATAGATGTCGGCTGGAATATCGGTGCGTTTGCCCATACACTGCTCTGGGCTCATGTACATTGGGCTACCCATTACCTCTTTGTTCCGGGTGATGTAGCCGCTGCTTTTCACATCTTCGTCTTCAGCAACTAACTTTGAGATACCGGTGTCCAATACCCGGATGTCATCTTTTTGCCGATCGTTTTCGCAAAGCATTATGTTGCTGGGTTTTACGTCGCGATGAATGATGCCATCGTCGTGTGCTGTTTCAAGCGCATCGCAAACCTGACTGAATATCTCAATGGTGCGATGAACTGGCAGGTGACCGACTTTTGCCAGCACCTCTTCAAGGCTTTCTCCGGGCAAATATTCCATTACCAGGAATATTTCGCCTTCTGAATCGAGGTGTATGTCGAGCATTTTCGCGACGCGCTGATGCCTCAGGGACATTACTTCCCTGGAGGCAGCATCAAAGCGTCTGATATTCGCGGTGTTGATTGAGATGTGCTTGTGTAGCATCTTCAAGACAACGAATTCACCAGTCTGTAGATGCTCGGCCTTGTATGCTCTGCTCATGGTGCCTTCGCCGAGAAACTGAACTAGTTTCCAGCGCCCGTCTAGCACCTTGCCGATGAGCGGATCTTCCGTTCCGAACAAGGAAAACGATTTAAGTGACTCGGATTTTTGAAGTTCGTCGTGCATAGTAACCGGTCACAACAAGTTTAGGTTTGTATCTGCCGCTGCCATGACGCTTTGGGGGCATCTGAGCTATCGCGGAGCGGGACAGCCAGAAGTCCCTGCTTACATAATACCCTTTCTACCCAAACCCATAGCCTGGTCTATCGCTAGAACCCCTATGAGCTTTAAATCCACGAATTTAATACTTCTACGCTTGATGCTCGTGGATTGCTTCAGTTCGGAGGTTCGGATGGTCCGGATGGTCCGGATGGTCCCGGGGGTGGCGTTCGGAAGTTCGGCGGTTCAGATGGCTCGGCGGTTCGGATGGGTTCGGATGGGTTAGGTTTGGATCGTTTCGGATTAGTTCAAATATCGGTTCGTATCGATTCGGATCGGTCCGGAGAAGACAGTCCCATAAATTGATCGGTCCGCATTAGGCTGAGCTTCTAGGATGTTTTACAGCGCGCACTTTTATCCTCGAACTCAACTTGATGTTAATACGGCTGAATGTCGCAGCTAATGTGCGGGGGCTAACTTCTGAAAATTATGTCTTAGAAAGATTAAGTCCACGAGCTTTCAGCACTTTTTGCAATTCGAGCAAACAGGTGTAGGTCGGCAATATCCAGAGTGTTTGACCTGTTGGTGTGTTTGCTATTGCGTGATCCAGAGCTTTGCTCAAATTAGGAATTGCTGTAATATCTGAAGATGCGGAGCCTGCGTATTTCATTCTCACAGCCATGTCTTCTGCTCTCTGCCCGCTCACTGTCACTACTCGTTTTCTCTCGCCGAGTTGTTCAAAATCTGCGTCCCAGAGCCATGATATGTCTCTGCCATCGGCTAGATTATCGTTGATCGCGATAAGAATATTGCAGTGTTCGTCAGCCACCACCGATGATACTGCCTGACTTGTTCCAGCGGGATTCTTAATGAGTTGAATGATTACATCGGTCTCTCCGATTTTGAGCTTTTCGGAGCGTCCGAACAATGTTTTGTAGTCTTTTAACCCGTGTCGAATTGATTCGTGAGTGACATCAAAAAGCGAGGCTGCTGTCGCTGCAGCCAGAGCGTTGTAGACATTGAATAGTCCAGGAATTAGAAGAGTAATTTCCAGCTGTTCGCCGCCGATGTGCATCGTGAAGCGGCTATGATCTGCAAACAAGCGGATGTTACTGGCTGAAACGTCTGGTTTGGGACGCTTATTGTGGCACTGCGAGCAATACCACTGTCCGAGTTGACCATAAAAGACCTGTTCATAAACAACTTCGCTTCCGCATTTCGAACAATAAGCAAGTTCTGCATTCGATACTTTCTGTTTTGCAGCCGCTGCGGAAACCACGGACGACGTAGAAGCTGCGCTAACGGTAGAATTCGTGGACCTTGTACTGCTTCCAGCCGTTGCGGATGCTATTACTTTTGATCTACTCTCGTCAGTTGGTTCATTCGGATTATCTGAAGCACTGACGTGCGAATGATTGTTCGAATGAAGATCATGCATCGATTCGATGCCGAAATAAACTCTGCTAGAGCCTTGCGCAAGTTGGCTTACAGTAGGGTCGTCTGCATTTAGAACGGCCTTACTGGATTTGATATTTATGCCTTTTTCGATAAGGTTGGCAGTCGTGTCTAGCTCTCCAAATCTATCCAGTTGGTCTCGAAATAAATTAGTTACAACGACTGTATGTATCGCAGTTTCTGCCGCGATTAAAGGAAAGGCTGCCTCGTCTATCTCAAACAAGCAGTAATCTGCATCAATTTTTCCATCCCAGCCAGCGGCATCTACCAGGCAGGCCGTTATCCCCGGAACCAGATTGGCACCTTGATAGTTGTGCACAATATCGAGTCCGGCTGTTTTAAAGATCGACGCTAAGAGTCCGGAAGTTGTACTCTTGCCGTTCGTTCCCGTAACCGCGACTATGCCTTTTTTTGCCTGGGAAGCAAGTTTTGCGAGAACCTGTTTTGAAACTTTTCTGGCTACTCTTCCCGGAAGGTTCGAGCCTAAACCAGCCCCAACCATGCGAATCGCTCCAGCGGTTATTTTTCCAGTGAAGATTGCGAATCTGTGCATTTAACTCACGTTGAAAATATGTCGTTGACGCTTGGATCTACATAGCATTTTAAAGACATTTCACTTGTTCGTATGCGGAGACTGTCACCGAGACTGAATTGATAGTCGATGTGCTGCCCATCGATGTAGATGCGCCCGGTTCGCATTTGCGACTTTACTTCAAGCTCCTGGTCGTGATTCAAAATGCCTCTGAGATATTTGAATGTCTGTTTTGGACGTATGCATGGCTCACGCACCAGATACTGGTATCTGTAATCGATAATCTTCATAACAGGAGCGCCAGCCGAGCGCAAGGAACCAGTTGAGCCTGCAGCTGTTCCTACCCATAGCCCAGAACTACGCTGTTCTTCTTCGTCACTTCCATTCAATCCAATAAAGTATCGACTGGTTGCAGCCGGATTGGAATGTGAAATGAGCACCTCATTTAGTACCAGCTCCGGCAGGGTTGAACCGTTCAATATTAGCTCCAGCCGCAGAAGTGAAGATGGCGCCAGTGCATCAGATTCGATATCGTCAAGTATCTGGCTAAGGTTATTTGTGTTTGCAAGACAAAAGTGTCCGAAGCTCGATGAACTCGAAGAATTAACTCCCAGCAGAGGAATGTCTTCGAGGGAGTGCGAGGCATCAAGGAAGGTGCCGTCGCCACCCACCGCAATCATCATGTCGATGTCCGTAACTCTATCTTTCAACTCTGCTCTAGCAATAGATTGAAATTCTATGTTACGTTTGCGAAGCTCTGATTCAAGGTGTGTGAGTGTTTGTACGTGCTCGGCATGAGCAAGCTTGACACGTGTCACCACTTCACTTTTCTCTTCGAGCAATTGAATAAATCGAGCTTCGCGATGCTCAATTGCCTGGATCTGGAAGGTCGACTTCTTGTGAAGGATAAGGACCTTTCGGAGCTTCAATGGCGTTGCCTGTGCTAGTCGCGAGTCAATCAGCTAGGTTAGCAGATTACGAAAGGTTCCGCAACTCGCGACCGCTCTTGCTTAACTCGATTGGCGCACTTATCCTGTTGATAAGGTCTCTAATAGCCTGATACCGCAAATGTAGAATTCTGAACGTGCCTTATTACTGTTTTACAAGAGAACCGAAACTGGATTTGTCCGACACGAATAACATCTTGATCGTTCAAGCGCTCTCGTCTTCGCACCGGGCTGCCATTAAGCAGTGTTCCATTGGTGCTTCCGAGGTCGAGCAGGAAGAATCTGTTATCCTCGCAGGTAATGACAGCATGTGAACGCGATACCGCGTCGTCTTGCACTACGATTTGATTTGAATCCAGGCGACCGATGCGAAATATGAACCCGGCTAACGGAATTCTGCCACCATGTTTTATATCCTCAAGGAAGGCATTTTTTTCCGTTATTTGAAGAGCTTCCGAATTCAGCCAGTCTGAAACTTTTAAATCCGTCACCGTGCAATACAAACAATTGTCGGGTGCTGGGTTGTTGCCATGAAAGCTCGCTGACCACTTGTGACGGCACATGCCTGCGCTGCTCGAATTCCCTATTGCAAAGTGTTCTTGCATTTTTGGTCCTCTGTGAACGTTTCCGTAATTACACTCTTTCACACAGCGCGAACGCAGTCACCCAGAGAAAGAGTGATTATTGGATTTTGACTGGGTTGGTTAAATGACTGGAGCATCACCCCAGCGCGGTCGCATTTTGCGTCGATATCCTCCTAAGGTGTTAACTCTTGGCGATAATTGGTTTCGCGCTCATCACCTTTTGTGCTGCCAGATTTCTGCGCAGAAATCTGGCAGCACAAAAGGTGATGAGCGCGAAACCAATTATCGCCAAGAGTTAACAC
>Ga0182030_10015230_pt1 | contig 15089 bp, 16 predicted proteins | sample 812S3MmetaG_FD_121299 | JGI IMG/M metagenome (GOLD analysis project Ga0182030, IMG submission 121299) | Permafrost microbial communities from Stordalen Mire, Sweden - 812S3M metaG (Illumina Assembly) | ecosystem: Environmental > Terrestrial > Soil > Wetlands > Permafrost | place: Sweden... | reverse complement strand
CATATTTATTTTTAGCCAAACTTCTTGCAGATTAATTCAGTGGAGCAGAAGGCTGTGTCCAAGCGGAATGATGCAAATGGCGCATACAGATCGAATTAACACAGAATCGAATGTGTGCGTTGAATCGACTCGCCAACCACAATCTACGGCAGCTATTGCATCCATACTGGGAAGGAGTATTCTGGCATTGCCATAATCTGGACATTTGAAAGGGCGGGTCTACTCATGTTCATAGTGGGTTGTTTGTTCGTGCTTCTTGGGGTTGTGCTGGCGGTGACGGCGCATCGGTTGAAGGGGATGGAGATTGGGATTGCTCGGCGGGGCGTGGTGCAACTGGGCATTCATGGCAACGCAGAGGATATTCCGGGCGTCAGTAGAGATTTTCCGTCTAGGTCGCTGGTGATGTTGGCTTGGGGTTGCGGCATTCTGGGGACGTTCATGGTCACGTCTTCGTGCTTTACATCGGTGAGTGCGGGGCAGGTGGGTGTGCCGGTGGTCTATGGCAGCGTGCAGCAGTATTTCATTCCTGAGGGGCTTCATGCGGTGAATCCATTTGCGTCGGTCAAAGAAATGTCCGTTCGCAGCCAGACTTATACGATGGTTTCGGCGGAAGGCGAAGGGCAGGTGCGAGGCGATGACTCGATCTTTGCGCAGTCGTCGGACGGCGTAGTGCTGACGCTGAATGTGAGCATTGTGTACAAGCTGGTGGACGCGGATGCGCCGTGGGTTTATCGGCATTTGGGCAATGACTATGCGGATAACATTGTTCGGTCAGCGGCTCGATCCGCAGTGCCTGACAGCACTTCGCAGTTCACATTTGAGGAAGCGTACTCGTCAAAGCGCGCGGCGATGGCTGAGTTGATTCGCACGCGGATGAATGCGTCGATCAATGTGATTCTGCGGCAATATCCGGGATTCTCAGGCGCGGGTGTGGTGATTCAGCAGGTGTTCATCCGCGAGGTGAAGCCTTCTCCGCAGTTGCTGACTGCGATTGAGCAGAAGATGACTGCACAGCAACAGGCGCAACAGATGGACTTTACGCTGGAAAAGGAACGTAAAGAGGCACAGCGCAAGGCAATTGAGGCACAGGGTATTCAGGATTTTCAGAACATTGTGACCAAGGGGATTACCGAGCCGCTGCTGAAGTGGAAAGGCATTGAAGCAACGGAAAAGCTGGCTGCGTCGCCCAATGCCAAAGTGGTGGTGATTGGCGGCAAGGATGGATTGCCTGTGATTCTGGGCAATCAGTGATTTTATCTTCGGCGGTGCTTAGGCAGGATCGCCGAAGATGCGCACTCCGGCAGTACGTGCAGCGTCGGCCAATTTGCGGTCGAAGGTGGCCAGTTGCGCGGCGCGGCGCATGGCGAGTTCGAGATAGGTTGCGTCGTAGGCGCACAGTTTGTGGATGCGTCCAAGGTCAAGCACTTTCTGTTGTCGTGACACTGGCAGAAGGTCATCCTGCTTAATCAGTAGCAACGCCAGATCGGAGAGATAACTTGTGGAGTCTTGTTCAGTGAATCGTTTTGAGCGTTCAAATACGAGTAGTGTATTTGCAACTTCCGCGTACCACAAGGCTGGAACCTGAGCGCCGTTTGTACTTACTTCACTGAAAGCCCGCTGAGCGAGCGCCGCTTCTGCACTATCAACCCGGTTGATTAACCAAGCCAGAGCCATAGATGCATCCAGAATGATACTCACGGCCTTCCTTCTTCAATTGCGGCCTGGATTTCTTGGTGCGAGATGCCCTTGATGCGTGGATGCATGAGGCGCAGATAGGCAGCTTCAATCTCATCTGGAGTATGAAGTGGGGCAGATTCTCGGATGGGAACAACTTCGGCCTTGGCCTCACCACGTACGGTGATCGTAAATCGCTCTCCTGCCTCAACTTGACGGACGATCTCGGAGAGTTTGGCTTTTGCTTCGAAGATGCCGATTGTTGCCATAAGTTCCTCCATTGGATTGGCAATGCATACAAACTAGTTTACAAACTAGTTTACTCCTGATCGAGATAATTAAGTATGGATTTTTTTGGAGATTCTTTGATGTGGAGGATTTTATCCCTCCAGCGGTAAAAATCTCCGCGTCTGGTCGTCGTATTGCTCGATTTTGCCGGTCAGGATGTCGTAGTACCAGCCGTGAACGTCGAGTTTGCCCTCGATGACGGCTTTGGCCACAGATGGTTGGGCGCGGAGGTTGAGCAGTTGCGCAACGACGTTGCCGCGGATGAGCGAGGCCAGTTCGGCGTGTTCGCCATCCTCTGGATTCTGCGGCTGACGGTGGGTAAAAGCCGCCTCAACGTGACTGAGCCAGCGCCGCGCCTTGGGCAGGTTTTCCAAGTCCTTGCGGTTGAGAGCCGCTTTGAGTGCGCCGCAGTCGGAGTGGCCGCAGAGAATGGCGTGCTTGACGTGAAGCACTTCGACGGCATACTCGATGGTTGCGGTTACGCCGTCCACGTCGCCGCTGGTGATGGGGACTACGTTGCCGGCGTTGCGAGTGATGAACAGGTCGCCGGGACCGGTGCCGAGAATCAGGTCGGGCACAACGCGCGAGTCGGAACAGGTGATGAAGAGCCACTCGGGAGCCTGCATCTCTGCCAACAGGTGAAACTGCTCTTTTCTGCCTGGGAAAACCTTGCGCTGGAAATTCTTGTATCCCTCAATCAACCGATCCATCGGTGCCTCCTGATTGGGTTGGTGCTGGTGCCGATCTTCAGGCCCGTCATAGCCAGCCTATCGTACTGGAGGTGGGGACTAGAATGGGCTGAGGATAAGCGCGAGGTTATTGGACGTGAAACTTACGTCGTGCCGGGCCGTCTTGTTGACAGTCGGCACGAAAATTTAGCTGAGGAAGAAGATGGACCCAGAGAACGAAGTGGAACCGGAGCAGTTGGGAATGCTGGCGCAGGTCTTTCGCGAGCAGCTTGTGGCGTGCTTGGAAGAGTGCGCACACGGACGTGTGGGGTTGTTTGCTGGCTTTGAGCATCTGGGCGGCGAGGCTGCTTGGCCGGAGGCAGCGCGGCTGCGCGAGTTGGCACTGGCGCTGCAAGGGATCTTTGCGCAGTCGGAAGAACAGAATCCGCTGTGTGACGAGTTTCTGGATCTGTGTAGTATTCATGGCGAAAACGATCCCGGCGAACCAAGGCTTGCGCGAGCGTTTCTGAAACGGATTGAAAAGGATGAAGTTGGTTCACAGCCAGCAGGAGAGAAGACGCCGTGGTAATTATGCACGCGTTTTTGGCGCTGGCTTCGGGCTTTGCAACGATTGCGATGCTGGGGCTGGCGATGAGCAGGCTACTGGCCACGCTGACGCCAGAGTGGGTTGGCGAGCAGGCCAAGCCGATGCCGGGATACGTCCTTGTCCATCTCGGAGGCTCGTTCCTGATTGCCGCATCCGGTGGCTATGTGACGGCCCTGGCAGCTGCGGCCAACCCGCTGATTCATGTGCTGGCGCTGGGCATTGTGGTGCTGCTGATGGCTGCGCTGAGTGCGTTGCAGACACGAGGCAAACTGCCGATCTGGTATCAACTGGCGCTGGTGGCTGTTTCTCCGCTGGGTGTGCTGGCAGGCGGGCTGCTGCGACTGAGGGTGATAGGGATTTTGTAGGTTATTGGTCGATCATCAACGCGCAACGATGGCTGGCAAGGCAACAGGTTCTTGCAAAACCGCCTTGGGCTGTTTGCGCAGGAAATCATCGATTGGATTTGCCGTTGGACGCCCCAATAAATATCCCTGCACTTCGTCCACGCCGAGCGAGCGAATGAGATCCAACTGCTGCTGTTTTTCAACTCCTTCGACAATGATGCGCATTCCGATATTCCGGGCCAGTGCGACCAGCGTGCGGATCATGGATTCGCCTTTTGGTTGATTGTCGAGGTTGATTACAAACGATCTGTCGATCTTGAGAGCATCAAAGCTCATCGAAGGCAGATAGCTGAGGTTGGAGTAGCCAGTTCCGAAGTCGTCAACGGCCAGACTGATGCCAAGGCTGTGCAGACGGTTGATGATCTCGATCGACGAATCGGCTCCACTCATCATCACCGACTCGGTAAGTTCCAGTTGCAACAGTTCGGGGTTGAGTCCGGTACGATCGAGAATTGCGCTGACTTCTTCAACAAACCCTTTGCGGCGAAACTGGATGGTGGAGACATTGACGGCTACCTGGACGGGATGGGAGCTGATTTGCTGCCAGCGGAGAGCCTCAGTACACGCCATCTCCATGACGTAACCGCCCAGAGCGACAATGAGGCCGCATTCTTCAGCAATCGGAATGAACTTGACGGGTGGAATCTGACCGAAACAGGGATTGGTCCATCGAGCCAGAGCCTCAAAGCGGACCAGACGATTGTTGTCCAAGCTGAATTCCGGCTGATAGTGGAGAAAAATCTCGTTGCGATGGATGGCGCCGCGCAGTTGATGTTCGAGGTTCAATTTCTCATGGATTGCGGAGCCGATCTCCGGGGTAAAACTCACCACCCGATTCTTTCCTTCGCGTTTGGCAATGTACATTGCGCTATCGGCTTCTTTGATGAGTTCTTCGGCATCCGTGGCATCTTCAGGAAAGATGGTGATGCCGATGCTGGCACCGATGGCCAGTTCGCGGCCCTTGACCTGGAGGGGATTTGCAAGCGCAATGAGCAGATTTTCGGCAACCAGCGTGGCATCTTCCTTGGCGTGCAGACGGTCGAGAATCACCACGAACTCATCTCCGCTGAGTCGAGCCAGAATATCCTGTTCGCGAATACGCGAGCGCAGACGCTCAGCCACCTGCACCAAGACCGCATCGCCGACCGGATGGCCCAGACTGTCGTTGACCAGTTTGAATCCATCCAGATCGAGGTAAAGCAGGGCAAACTTGCCGTTCTCGCACATCGTCCGTTCCATCAAGGCAGCAAGCTTGTCAGAGAGAAGTCGGCGATTGGGAAGGCCGGTGAGCAGGTCATTAAGCGAGTCGTGCACGGCCGCATCCCGGGCCTTTTGCAACTCGGCCTGATGGTGCCGCAATTGGGTCACATCAATGGCAGTGGTCTCATAGACGGTGCCTTCGGGCGTGTCTACCGGGGTGATGTTGGTCAGTAGATAGACGGTTACGCCGTCGAGCCGACGCAGGCTTGCCTCGCGATTGCTGAGGGCCTCATGCTTCAGTTCGGTGCGCAGTTTCTCCCGCTGCACCTGATCAATCTCCAATTCCCAATAGCATTGACCGAGCAGTTCGACACACGATTGAAAGCCAAGCATATTGACAAAGGCCATATTGCAATCGACGATGACGCCATCAGGACGCCAGATGAAGACTGCGGCCAGATTGCGCTCAAAGAGCCGTCTGTGTTTTGTTTCCAGTTGCAGTTCGTTTTCAAGTCGGGCACGAATCATCGCGGTCTGCTTGCACACGGTTTGCCTGAGCGTTCTGACCCACAGCAACGGTGCAGCCACGCAGACGATCATGACGCCGAAGATGGCGATGCCGCGCTGGAGCGTAAGCCAGCTATTGTTGCCGAGAACAACAATGTCAGAGGGCGATGCGATCAAAATCAGAAGCGAATCGGGCCACTCGGGCGTTCCTTTGTGCATCACCGCTACGCCGGTCAATTCAAGAACGGAGTTGCGTTGTAATCCGACAACCTCTCGCTCGGCATCGCTGCGCAAAAGATTGGCCGTGAATCGCTGTTCTCCATCATCGAGCTGATAGACAAATCCTTTTGCATTGGAACTCTGGCTGATGAGGCGGGCCTTGAGACGCACGGGGATTCCGTAGAAAGAGCGTTTGATGACCTCAGCAGCAGTCAGTTCGACAGGAACAATGTTGGCGATATTGGACTGGATCGGAGCCATGCGCACAGTGGCGTCTGTAAGCACGAGCCCCATCTCGCCACTGCCGGGAAATCCCGCCAAATCGACAGAACTGCCGGCTCGCACGGCTACCGGCTTTTCTGATTCAACAAAAATTGTGCCTGAATTGTCCTGAACAAAGAATCCGAGTGCCGAGACCCAGGTAACCTTGCCTCTAATATGAGTCAGGCGCACAAATCGCTGGTTGGTAGTCAATGTCAGGTTCCCAATCGGCATGGGCGCAGAGGAGAACGGGGCCGGAAGAGTAGGATCTTCGACGACGATGTCGTTCAAGTCATTGACAAAGATAATCACTCCGCGATGCTTGTTTTCTCCATTGAGACGAACGCCACTGACACCTTTGACGTGCGCAAAGGCACCGACCAGTTTTTGTGCCGCAGGGCCGCTAAGCTCAGGAACAACCGCCCACGCCTGCGTTTTTCCATCAACAATGCGGAAACAGACACGCGTCCAAGTTTCGTGACAGGGACGGAGCACACCCTCGGTGACAACCAAGTGGCTGTCTGCTACACCAGCGTCGAGGTCGCCCAGAGACTTCAGTTCTGGTGGCGGAGGCTGCCCAGGCCCAAGAATCTTGATTTTGGCGTGAGCCACAATGGGACCAACATCGCCGGAATCGGTGAAACCGGTGACGCGTACGCGGCTCCCCAACGGATATCGAAACTTGGTGCCGTGCACATTGATGTAGGTTGAGCCCGTTGAGTCATGGACAAAGAGAAGGCCCCACTCCGGATCGGAGTAAGTAACCACTCCCTGAATTTCAACCGGATAAGCCTTGATGGCTTCGGCATTGCTGATGGTGCCAAGCTCACGCACGGATCGCAGGACGTGCAGTGAGTTGCTTGCGTACGAGCAGGCCGGAAGTGAAAACAGCAGGAGAAGAAAGAGGACGCACGACCAGTATGAACTTCTGTGGCTCAGCTCTCTAGCCGCATGATCCACCTTCACATGCATATCCACAACCTGCTTTCAAAGCCCTTTATCCTCCCACAGATGCAGGCTCAGCCCTTGGGTCAGTCTAATCCATCTATCGACAAAAACACTGTGATAGTTAAGCATGGTGAACTATTTTTCTGCTGTGACAAGTATCCAATTGGTTGACGCGGTTCAGAAAGTTGGGTGATTTGCAGGAATGAGATTGATGCCGATGGAGTTTTGTGTTTGTCCACACTTGCTTCAGCCACCTGCTGTGGGGTTTAAATATTTTTCTGACTCGAGTACGTGTGTGGCGGAGAAATAGGGGCTGGCGGAAGCGATTCAAAGATATTCATCGAGCTTATGACTCGGCACCAAGTCCGTGTACTCCGCGCCCATACAACATCAGCGCAATGCCCATGCCACGACCGCATGAATCTGTAATCTCCCAGGTCCCAAAATCGGTTCCTGGGGCGCCCATTCTGTTTTTACATCATTACCAAATCATGCAGTCACGGTACTAGAAGCGCACGCCGAGCGTAATAGGGATCAGGCCAGTGGTTCCGGTGCCGTTGGTCGAGTTAATAGAGGGGGTGTTGACAAAAAGGTAACGAGCTTCGGCGAAGAGCTTGGCTTTTCCCTCGCCAGAGAAGCCACGTAATTGGCGGGTGAAGCCAAGGCCGAGACTTGCGCCGCCCTGATTGGACGAGAAGTGGAAGACGGTTTGGTTTTCAACCACGATGCCGCAATAGTAGGTGCACACAACTCCCTCGACTGGCTCGGTGAAGCTGGTGAGCTTGCGATAGAAGCCGCCACCGCCAGTTACGTAGACGCTGTTAGCATGCTTGGGAAACAGATCAATGACGGGATCGAGGGTGAGCGACCAGATGTGCGCGTTGCCGCCTTGAGTGCCGACCTGAGCAATGAGGTTGCCGGGAAGTTTGTCATCGATGAACTGATACTCAGCCAGCAAAGAGATGCGCTTGGAGAGATGCAAGCCGCCGCCCACGGTGAAGTTGCCGCCCCAGGTGATGAAGGGTCCGCCGCCGCCGGTTGAGGTGTCGTTGCCAATGGGACCGTTGAAGCCGCCGCCTGCTTCGAAAGCAAAGTTGCTGGCGGCATACTGCCTCCAGTTGCCTGCTGGCCTGACACCGCCTGCGCCTTCAACGGCCATTGCGGGATGAATGCCGAGATTCAGGCCATCATTGGCTGCGAGTTGAAACGAGGATGAGCTGGATTCATTGGGAGAGACTGTGCTCTGAGCGCCCACAGAAGCTGCTGCGAAGATTGCCGCAACCGCAAACAAGCTGACACGCTGCTTGAACAACATTGAACTTGAAGATGACATAACTTGACCTCGAAAGTGGATTTCTTCTTGCTTATTCCCGGAAGTCATTCGTGCTTCTGGCATATGGTTAGACACGAAATCGAGGGCAAAGTTGCGGCACAATTGAAAATTTGATTCGATGGCGTGGAAGTTCAATCGAGTTCGCGCAGCGCCGGAGAAAATGCATAGAAAGCGAGAAACGAGATCATCCCCACGCCGGACATCATGGCCAGCGCGTGACTGGTGGGGATGTGGCGCGATAACTCGCCCGCTAACAGAGCACCCACAGGCGGCAGGCCCAGAAAGCAGGTTCCATAGATGCTCATGGCGCGGCCGCGCATCTCGTCGCTGGAGAGATGCTGCATGGCCACGTTGACGGAGGAGATGGTGAGTATCATGCCGTAGCCCTCAATGAACATGAGCACCTCAGAGAGAGTGAAGTTGCGCGAGTAACAGAAGGCCACCACAGCCGCCATGACCGTGGCACCGCCAAAGGCAATAACCGCGCCGCGATGACGCACCTGCCCCTTCCAGGCGACAGTGGCCGCGCCGAGCACAGCGCCCGTGCCAGAAGCCGCCAAGAGCCATCCCAACCCGCTGGCACCGACGTGCAACTGCATCTTGGCAAAGTAGGGAATGAAGGTGAGAATGGGGATCGCCAGCAGGCTGGCAACGCCGATCATCATCACCAATACCATCATCTGGGGTCGTCGGCGCACATAGCGCAACCCGGCGCGGAGACTGGATAACATACTCTCCTGACGCGGCTCTTTTTCATCTGGATAACGAATGCGAAAGAGTGCAGCGAGCACGGCCAGAAAGCTCAAGCCGTTCAAAAAGAAGTTGCCCGCAACGCCGAACAAGACCATCGCATATCCACCCAATGTGGGACCAAGAATGCGCGACATATTGAACTGTGCTGCATTGAGTGCGATGGCGTTGGTGAGGTCATCTCGCTTGACCAGACGCGGCACCAGAGCCTGATAACTGGGGTGATTCATCGACATGGCCACGCCGTTGAGAAAGGCAATTGCGGCCACCTCCCATACGGTAATCAACTTCCAATAGGCCAGTGCGGCCAACAAAAAGGCGAGGATCATCATTGTCGATTGCGTAACCAGCAATAGCTTGCGTTTGTTGACGCGGTCGGCAATGACGCCGCCAAAAAGTGTAAAGAAGAGAAACGGAATGGAACCGGCAAAGCCCACTACTCCGAGCCAAAAAGCCGAGCCGGTGAGCGTGAGCACCAGCCAACCCTGCGCTACATTCTGCATCCATGTGCCAATGTTGGAGAGAAAGTTGCCGCTCCAGAAGAGGCGAAAGTTGGGATTGCGCAATGCGCGGACCATCTGCGGCAGTTTGTCTTCGCGTTCTGCGGCCAAGGCCTGCGCCATCGCTACGGCTTCTTCGACCCCTGCCTCGGAAGGTTCCCCGTTCAACTGCGGTTGTGTGCTCAGCGCAAGATCCCCCAGCTACCAGTGTAAGCTGCGGCTGGTTCCCGGCAGGTTTGGGAAACCTCTGCTGAAGATCGGGCGCGCCAAGCGTTATCCTAGATATGTTTGTAGAAACGAGATCATGAACCAACCACGCGTGCGTAAACTCTTCGGCACAGACGGCATTCGCGCCGTTGCCGGTCTCCCGCCACTGGATGCCAATACCATCTTTGCCGTCGGCCTTGCTCTGGGCCACACACTGCACAAGACAATTGCTGAACCGAAAGTGATTCTGGGCCGTGATACGCGCGAGTCTGGGCCGTGGATTGCGGCCACACTTGCCGCCGGTCTGCGTAAAGCCGATGTGCGCGTGGAGAGCGCGGGGGTTGTGCCGACTCCGGCGGTTGCTTTTTTGGCGCATACGCATGGATACAGCGCAGGCGTGGTTTTATCGGCCTCGCACAATCCCTGGCACGACAACGGCATCAAGCTCTTTGGAGCCGACGGCTTCAAGTTGCCGGACGCGCTGGAACTGGCGATGGAGGCGGAGATTCTTCATCACGCCGCTATGACTGTGGCCCCCGATCCCGCTTCCCTGCCCCCGGTTGAAGATAGTCTGGCGTTGCAAGCGGACTACATTCAGTTCCTCATTGACTGCGTGCCGGGACTGAAACTGAACGGTCTACGCATTGTGGCCGACTGCGCCAACGGTGCCGCTGCCGCTATTGCGCCGGAGCTGTTCCGCCGTTTGGGGGGCTTGGCGACGCTGCTCAACATCACGCCCAACGGTCAGAACATCAACGAGAATTGCGGCGCGCTGCACCCGGAGTTTGTGGCTGCTGAGGTTGCTGCGCGCCAAGCTGAAGTGGGACTGACGTTTGACGGCGATGCGGACCGCTGCATGCTGGCAGGCAACCGAGCGAATGTGATCAATGGCGATGCGATTCTGCTGATGGTTGCCCGCGATTTGAAGGCACGCGGCTTGCTGACTGGCGATCTGGTTGTGGCCACTACGATGTCAAATATGGGTCTGGAAGCGGCACTCAAACGCAGCGGAATTCGCATGATGCGCGCTCCGGTTGGCGACCGCTATGTGCTGGAGCAGATGCTGGCGAATGACGCCGCTCTGGGTGGCGAGCAGTCTGGGCATATTCTGCTGCCTCACCTGGCCACGACTGGCGATGGGCTGCTCACAGCTCTGGTGGTGCTGGATCTGATTGCGCGATCGGGCAAAAGCGTGGATGAATTGACTGCTGATTTGAAGGTGTTTCCGCAGGTCATTGTCAATGTAAAGGTGCGCGAGCGGAAGCCGCTGGAATCGATTCCCGCTGTGGCTGATCGTATTCACGCCGCCGAAGAGGAGTTGAAGGATTCAGGCCGTGTGGTGATCCGCTACAGCGGCACCGAGCCGCTGGCGCGGGTGATGATTGAAGCGGAAAGCGAAGTGGCGATGCGGCTGCACGCTGACTCGATTGCGGATGCGATTCGGGGCGAACTGGGCGCGTAGCCTGGGGCGCAAGGCTCTCAAGGCCGAAGGATCAGCAGCGCTTTATGCTCCGAACTGCCTTTGGGAGCCAGTGACTCCATCCGGGAATCAAAAGTGACAAAGTGCCCGTGGTGATGAATGGCCAATGCCAGCAGATAGGCGTCGGTGATTTGATTGCGTCCCTGGATGCGTTGGCTGAGATCAGCACCGATGCGGCTCAATGGAATTGCGTCAGACCAGAATTGATGATGTGGGTTGGACTCAGTAGACGCGCTGAGCAACTCAAGAGCTCTCGACATCGGTGGGGCTGCTGGGTCGAAAGCAGGATTCGAGAGGACACGCACGAATCCTGCCTGTGTCATCGGACAAGTAGCCCAGCCAAGCTTTCCATTCAGGGCAAACCACGCCATCGCCGCGTGATGGAACTTATGGGGTCGCCAATGAAGAGCAAGCAGAGCGTTTACATCCAGCAAAGAGATGCTCAAGCGAGTTCATCCTCCATGGCATCTTCAAGCTGAAGTGTGTGTTCGAGCGTGACATCTTCTACTCCAGAGCCTGGATCAAAGATCAGAAGGCCATTTTCCCAGCGCGTGGGCGGCCCAGCACTCAACGCACGATTCAGCAAGACAGAGGTTGCTTCGCCGGTAGAGATTGAGCGGGCAGCTGCAAACTGCTTCACGCGATCGTAAACATCGTCGCTGATATTGAGAGTTGTTCTCATTTCCGCAGATCTCCAATCTGATGCATATATAAGTATACTGCATCAATCCATAAAATTGATGCTATATACCTATTTTCGCATCATTCATTGAATTTGATGCTGTTGTCGAACGACGATAGATGCGAGTGATGGTTACTTGTTATGTTCAGGTGGATGAGATCGGAGTGCCTTGACAAACAAAAATCCCCTGGCCGAAGCCAAGGGATTTTTGCCTGGAGGAGGAAGCCATTCCTACATAGCTGCTACAAAATCGGGGACGACAAAAGCTGCGTTTTCTTGCAGCAACTGGGTCATGCGAACCGCCATGCCGTCATACAACTGCGCGGTGCGGAAGGCATTGACGCGGACACCCTCGCTGGCCTGAGAGAACGCGTATTGAAAGAGTGCCGAGATGACACAGACCCGAATTTGTATTGCGTCACTACGCAGAGTGGCTAGCAATAATGGGTCAATGTCTGGAGAGTTGATGGCAGCAAAGTTTGCCATTTCGAGCATCACCTTTGCGTTCTGGTACATCGCCCACAACCCTTTAGGGCCTTCCATGCGTTGCCATGCGTCGTCTGTGGTGGCGTTGATTCCCTCTTTCCAGAGGAAATTATTGCTTAATTCGCGTGCGCTCCAGTCAGGCCGCAACTTTAACAGAAGCGCATCCCAACTTTGCTCATTGCGACGGCGTATGCTGGCTCTCCACCGATACAGGAAGATGGCCAACATCATGACTGCGACGATCTGCAACAACGAAATCATCATCGGACGATCCTTGCAAAGGGACGCAAACTGCCATTCCCAACGGCAAATCTTGGCAGGGCTTCCTGCACGTACTAGGAGTAACACAAATCGAGCATGGTTGGAAACGTTTTTTATGTATTTGTGAATATTTAAACACCACAGTAACTAAAAAGTAATGTATTCAGCTTGAAAGACTCAACATATCATCGTTCTCGGCGGTCGCGTGAATTGGCCGCTGACCTATCCGAGATAGCGATCCGATTAGAGCGGGCTACTCCTGCGACAGCGAGCAGAATACTCTGCATTTGGGGGGTGAATTCGCGCCGTTCTGCCTCTTTTTGAGCGAAACTGAATACCCAATATAGCAGCGAACAAAGGTAGCTGGCCACAACCACCTGATTCAACTGCTGATAATGTGTCGCAAGACTCTGATGTGTTTGCAGGATGACTACAGCAAGACTGACCAGAGAATAGATGCCAAGTCCTGTAGCCACTTGCAACTCGCGGTCTCTGAAACTGAGTGCCAGCAAATGGCTAAAGCTGGCCAAGATCAGAAAGAGTAGAAGCCGGAGCACAGAGACAGTCTCTTGCATTTGCATCAGGAGATGGAAGCGACTCCCAAAGGAGAGAGGTGCTATATGATTCGCAAACGGCCAGATCGCAACCCCGACAACAATAATCAGTAGCCCAACTATCGGCAACGAGCGAGGGGGGAGTGTGGCGCGAATTGGTCGAAGCACAGACCAGGCGAGTTCGACCAGAACACTAAAGTCCAATACCGAATCAACAACCATTGTGACCATATAGGCCGAAAAATAGCTGTTCGGGTAGAAACGCATCACAGAGTAGATTCCCGCATCACTCAGTAAAACCCAAACGCAGGAAACACAGAAAACAGGCAACATCCGCCACGTGCGCCGATAGAGGAGCAGCGCAACCACCACCGCCTCGGCCACGATGCCCAAGAACCACAGGATATTATCCAAACTCACTGTGAATACGCCGCCTGCATAGCTGAATTCGATGCTACGAGTCTAGCAGCTAGAAATCGACCTACGCGACAACGCTCCCGCCGCCTGGAGGAACTGGTGCTGGGCAAACCATCGCAAGCACAACGCTGCCGCCGCCTGGAGGAACTGGCGCTGGACAAACCATCGCAAGCACAATGCCGCCGCCGCCCGGAGGAACTGGCGCCGGACAAACCATCGCAAACACATTGGCAATGCTGGAATGGAGGGTGAGGGCAAATACGACTGCGGCCAAAATGGCTCCGAAAACGGCGGTGCGGCTGTTCAACGAAAGGTTTTTCATGCGAGTTGCTCCTTGATCGAGGTGTACAGTTATTGCACAGTAAAGCTAACTGAAAGAAAAGAGATATACCATCACTAAAGTACTTTTTCAAATGATTCTTTAGTCACAGTTTAGGTAGGAATGGCAGAAAGAGTGCTGCACTTGGGGAAGAACAGCCAGTGGCCTGGATCACGCCGAGTGGCGAGTGATCATAAAATTACGGTGAAGAGGTTGCTCGCCAGAATGGAGGAAACCTTCTCGAAGTGATCAGTCAGAGTCTGGACGCGGGCGCAGAAAAGCGGTGGGATGCGAAGTCAATTTCTTTATTTTCAACTAGTTAATATTATATTCTTCGCCCAATGGCAAACCAATGTAGACGACTCGCAATCAAGCTCTGGATGGATGGGTTACTATTCTAAATAACTTTGGTGCCGTGGGCTTCGCGGGAAAACTCCGGTAGAGTTCTATACAGTTTGTTATGAGACGGGATGTAGACCATGAATTCACCGATTATCGGGTTTCCGCTAGAGTCGAGTCCCGCTGAGCCTGACGGCCAGCAGGAAGTTCGTTGTGCGGTTCGTTTTCCGCTGGCGCTGCCAGTGGTCTTGTCGGACGGCACGGAGGAGTATGCCGCCATTACCCGTGACGTCTCGGCGAGTGGCGTAGTATTTGAGCTGGATCGTATGCTGAAATCGGGGCTTGAGATCCGGTTTTCATTGCGTATGCCCGGAGCCGTACTGGGCACCGCGCACGATGTACTGGTTCAATGTGTCGGGCGTGTGGTACGCTGCTCCATGAGCCAAAACCAGTACTTGGCAGCGGCTACAATTGATGAGTATCAATTCGCGGAGCAGTAAAGACCCGAGTTGGCATGGGCGTAATCCACTATGGATCTTTTGGACGATTCAACTGAAGGCGAAGTACTTGACTCATCGGTCAAGCCGGGAACTATCCGCATTATTCTTGCCGATTCCCAGGCAATTTACCGCGTGGGCATACGCAAGGTCTTTGCGTTGGAAGACGATTTGCGCGTTGTGGCTCAGGCAGATTCGATTGAGAATCTGCGCTCGGCCATTGAGCGTTATCCTTCCGACATTGTCTTGCTTGAGGGCAGTCTGCTTGCCGGCACGGCCAACGTGATTCCCGACCTGCTGCGGGCAGCACCGGAAGTGAAGCTGATTGTGCAGGCCACTTCAGCGGACGAGAACCACACTGTGGAGCTGTATCGGCGTGGGGTGCGCGGAATTGTCTCGCGCGCCATCTCGCCCGATCTGCTGGTTCGCTGCGTGCGACGCATCGCGGGGGGCGAAACCTGGATCGACAATCAATCGGTGAATTGGGT
>Ga0182030_10015227_pt1 | contig 15091 bp, 14 predicted proteins | sample 812S3MmetaG_FD_121299 | JGI IMG/M metagenome (GOLD analysis project Ga0182030, IMG submission 121299) | Permafrost microbial communities from Stordalen Mire, Sweden - 812S3M metaG (Illumina Assembly) | ecosystem: Environmental > Terrestrial > Soil > Wetlands > Permafrost | place: Sweden... | reverse complement strand
TCCGCCGCCTGCGTCTCGCGCGGATCCTCCTCGGCCGCATCGCGCATTTCAGTGACTTTGGGACGGCGGAACATGGCGTTGTCGTCGAAAGACATCTTGGCGTCGAGGGCCAGCACGCGGTCATCCTTGGTGACCACCATGGGATTGATCTCGACCATGGTGGCGTCCAGATCGCGAAACGCGCGGTAGCACCCCAGGATCATGGTGACTGCCTGGCTCACCTGCTTGATGTTGAGCCCCATCCCGAATGCCAGCTCGCGCGCCTGGAATGCCTGCAGCCCCACCGCCGGATCGACCTGTTGCTGCAGGATGGTGTCGGGGCGGCAGGCGGCGATCTCCTCGATCTCGACGCCGCCCTCCGCCGAGGCGATCACCCGGATGCGCTCGATCTTGCGATCGAGCACGAACCCCAGGTACATCGCCCGCACGAAGGGCTCGGCTTTCTCGACGTACAAGCGATGGACGGTTTTCCCTTCGGGCCCGGTCTGATGGGTCACGAGCGTGGCGCCAAGCAGCGACTTCGCGGCGGCGGCCACTTCCTGGTAGGTGCGGCACAGCTTCACGCCGCCCGCCTTTCCGCGTCCGCCCGCATGAATTTGCGCCTTGATCGCCCAGTGCCATCCGCCCAGCTCGGTGGCAACGTAGACCGCCTGTTCTGCGCTATACGCGACGCCCCCGGGCGGTACCGACACCCCGAATCCGGACAGGAGCTCTTTTGCTTGGTATTCGTGAATATCCATGTGTCCCTTTACGCCCGCGGCCAGACTATCGGCCCGCGACGCAGTTTAATTGACTAATTGTCGATTCTTCAAAAGAATCGCAACCCGCCAACAGCTTTATTTTTTACCAATGACCATCATGCCGCCTCCTCGAGGAAATCGAGATTGTGGTAAAAGAATTCGATGGACCGACCTAGCGCCTCACGACTTCTCACGTTGTTGATCACCCTCGCGGCCGCGGCGGCGGCATTGTCGGCCCAGGGCCGCGGAACTTCGAGTACCCCCGGCGGGAAATCCCTCGAGCTCGCGCCGAATGCAGGCCCCGACGCCTATCGTCAGATCGTGCAAAACCAATGCGTGGCCAACTGGACGCAACGCCACAATCCAGCCCCCTGTGAGAAGGTCTTCCTGGCCGATGCGAACGCCGACAGCCCCGGCTACGCCTTGCTCGCCGATCCGGACGGCGGCGCCCACTATCTGTTGATCCCCACCCAGACGATGACCGGCACCGATAGCGCGGAATTGCTGGACCCCAACCTTCCCAATTACTTTGCGCAAGCCTGGCGGGGCCGCGATTTGCTCGCGAAATTCGTCGGTCACCCGATACCCCGCGTTGACGTGGGACTGTCGGTGGGAACCGCGGCTACGCGCACGCAGCATCAATTCCACATCCACATCGAGTGCTTGAGGCCGGAGGTGGTCGATTCGTTGAAGACGGTGGCAGACACCGTAACCGACCGGTGGACGCAGGTCACTGTGGCCGGTTTAAGCTTTCAGGCGATGCGTCTCTCGGCTGAGGGGCTGGAAGTGTCGAGTCCCTTCGAATTGGTGGCGAACCTGAGCCCGGACGCGCGGCATCATCTGGGAAACTACACAGTGGTCGTGGCGGGCGCGCAATACTCGAACGGGCCCGGTTTCGTGGTATTGACGGGCACCGGTCCGAGCGGCGACCTGCTCATGGATTCAGGCTGTACCGTGGCTGGGGGCGGCAGCTGAGCGGGCAGTCGAGGCGCTAGCTTGCCGGTCTCGCCGCGGCAGCCTTCTCGGCGCGCAGGAAGACACGCGGGTCGCCGAGCTCGTCGCAACGAGCTTGAAATCCCGGCGAAGCACCCGCCCACTTCAAGGTGTCGACATCGGCGAAGAGTACCGCGTCGGTGCGAAGCGTGGCCAGCGCTTTGAACTTGAGCGCAAGCTCGCGCCGCTCGCCAAGCACGTCCGCGGGGAAGTCCTCGATCTTGCCGAATCGCGTGATCAGGCTTGCCGCCCCTTTGGGCCCGATTCCCGGGATCCCCGGATAGCCGTCCGCGCTGTCTCCGACCAGGGCGAGATAATCGGGAATGAGCCCGGGACTCACACCGAACTTGGCGCGCACGCCGTCCGCATCCCGGATCGCCTTGCTCTTTCGATCGACCTGCACCACACGGCCCGCGCGCACACACTGCGCGAGATCCTTGTCCGGCGTCCATATGCACACTTTCTGAACGCGCGAATCGCTTGCGGCAATCGCGGCCGCCGACGCGAGCGCATCATCCGCTTCCAGCTCGATCATCGGCCAGACGGCGATCCCCATGGAATCGAGCGCCTCTTCCAGCGGTTGGAACTGGGCTCGCAGAGCGGGCTCGATGCCGTCGCCCGTCTTGTAGCCGCTCCACAGCTCGTTGCGGAACGACTCGATGACGTGATCGGTGGCGACTCCCAGGTGGGTGGCCCCTTCCTCGATCATCTGCAACACGCCGTTGAGCACCCCGAGCACGGCGCCGAACGCGCGGTCGGCGCCTTTGGTGAAGCGGCGCAGGCCGTAGAAATGGCGATAGAGCTCGTAGGTCCCGTCGATGAGATGAACGATCATCCAGCGAATTACACCATATCGATCTTCGCGGGGCATCATGACGAATTGCGTTAGGGGTCTCGCCCCACCGGTGCTCATCAAGATCGCCAAGCTTTGCGCGCATCCGGCAATCAGCATAGTGGTGACGATAGCGCTTATTGTTAAGTGCTTGTGCAGGCGCGCCCCTCCCGAAGTGTCGCTATCTGGCCAACGTTCCTGCAAAGGCAATCCGTTAAAGAACGCGGATCGAGAAAAATCTCCGATGCGGGCGCAATGCTCAGGGGCTAGTGGCGCGAACCTCAATATTGCCACGTGACAGCCAAATCGAGTCCATGCTCGAGTCGAGGCGCGAAACTAACTCGATAGCGGGTCGCTGAGATTTCTTTCCAGTGCTCACCGGGCGGGATGGACACCCCAATCAAGGCGCCAAGGTCGGCCCCGAGGAAAGCGCAAACGCCGGCCACCGCCGCGCCGCTCACAATGTGCCCGCGCCCGCTGCCGTTGGCCAGCGCGCCGCCCGCCGCCCCGACACCGGCGCCGATAAGGGCACCGATTCCCGCATTGACGCCTCGGGAGCGGGAACCGTCACTCACGTCCAGCCGAGCGATTTTCTCGCGCGCTATCGATACCGGTTCGTTGCGACCGGGAACATCGAGTGTCACGGAGTCATCGTACACCCGCTTGACGGTGCCAATGAGTTTGCTCGGAGAGACCTCGGGCGCCAGAATGCGAACGCGCACTCCGGGAGCGGGTAATTGCTGAATCGGCGCATCCGCGTACGCCGCAGAGGCGGATGCACAGGCGAGGGAGAGCAGCAGAAGTGAACCGCAGCATCTGACATTCGTTGAACGGCTATTCATATATTGGGGTCATCGGCTACTTCCCATGTTGTGAAGCTCCTACAGAAACGGTTGGATGCTTGATCCATCCGTGATAGCTCGCCAGTCATGATTTTTGCATTGAGGATTCTTGCCATCCTGTTGATGCTTGGTGCGGGTGGGTCATTTCTTCGCAGCTCAACCTGCGGGCATGCAATTCTCGCAAGCTGCGCTCTCGTTTCCGCTCTGAGGCCTGGCCTCTGCGCCAGGAGAGATATTCGGCTCGAAAGTAAGCGCCTGAGAGTCCAAAGCCAATAATGATGAGGGCAATCAAAAGATCGTCAAAACTCATGTCAGTTGCCTCCCGCACGCAATTCGCCGAGCGCTCAGAGTCTTTCGTCAATGGATGTCGGGGAGGGCGGGATTGATGGAGCGCCGCCGCTGCACCGACACCCCACCCTTCCGTCAGTAGCTACCCTCCGTCGGGAGGGCTTCGGCAATGGCTTTTGCGATCAGCCGGTGACCCGTGCGCGCTGGATGTATGTTGCACATGTCTGGGGTGGAGACGTCCGGGTTCAGAAGTCCGGTCTTGCAAGTTTCGCCGCCGAATGCCGGGTCGATCGCCACAGCCTTGAAAACCGTGAACACATCGGCCACGATCGCCCCGTAGGCGTGAGCGGGTGCGGCGATCGCGGCGTCCAAGGCTTCCGTCAGTTCGGTAATTCCTGGTTGATTGGTATTGGAATAGTCGGTCGAGTAGTAGTTCGTGATGATGATCGCGCCGTCATATCCAGTAGCGCGCAGTTCGGCGAGGATCGACCCCATATTGGTGGCGACCGCCGGCAACCCAGCCAGGATGCAACTTGGGACCAGGTCACAACTCTTCTCAAGCAACAATCCGTCGTTCGCCCCAAGTGTAATGGTCACCAGCCGCACGTTGCGGTGTCTCTTCAAGTAACCGGTGGCAAACTCGAGCTGCGTCGGCTTGTAAGCGACGTGCAGCCGGTACTGCTCTCGGTAACCCCGGCAGCCATTGTCCGGCGCGGTGGATGAAAGAAAACTGCCGGTGGTTTCACCCGGACAGCTGGCATTCACCAGATCAAGATGCAGCCGTTCGCCGAGATCGTCGGCAAATCCGACGAAGTTTTCGGGCCGGGTATAGAAATAGCCGACGCTGTCCACCGCGGCGATGTATCCGAAGGCAACGCTGTCGCCGAGCACGAGTATCTTGTCATGATGATCATCGGGGTCCCACGCCGCGGCGGTTCCTCCGGTGCAGACAGCAGTTAGCAGCGACGCCGTGGAAAGGACACGTGATAGTTTCATAATCCCTCCTAAACCAAGGTTTGTTGGCTCGAACAAAGAAGCGAGAACCATCAATTTCACGTTCCCGAACGGCGTTACACTTACAGGCCGACGTGGGGATGCTCGGCCGAACTAGCCGCGGCCGCAATTGCCGCAACGACGCCTAAGACCACGACCACCAGAATGGTGGTCTTCGGTGCGCTGATATCTCGTCGGTCAATTGAGGCAATCTCGGAAAATGGTATTGCGTCGTGATCCCCGTAAATCACTCCATCGCGCACAGAAAGAATACGCAAACGATGCGTGGTGCCCGCCACCGTCGTAATGATCACGCGATCTCCCGTTTGCAGAACGCCACCGTCGCCGAAGTGCTGGGACAGGTCACCCGGCGCATTAGTGATCGGATGCAATGTAGTGCAACCGCTGATCATACAAACAGTCAGACACAGCACCACCAATGATCTCATCGTCCTTCTCCGTTTTGCCTCGATGCAGAAATACGTCCTCCGTCGCTAGGGTAAGAGTGGGTACGGACGGTTTTGGACCCTGAAATAGTTGACACGCGGATTCAGAGGTTCAAAGTCATCGCCGCTGGCTCATACATGAGAAAGATATGAGGGCAGAACGCCACCATCGCCGAAGTATTGCGATAGATCATTCGGGACATTCGGGATCGCGCGCAACGTTGAGCAGCCGCTGATCATGCAAACGGTCAGATAAGGCACCCGGAGTGTTTTTATCGGCCTACCGCCTTCCGCGATGCGGAAATTTGTCCCGCCCGCAGGGTAAGAGTGGACACGTCCGGGTTTGGCCCCCAGAAATCCTCGCGGCCGCAGATTCAGGGGTCCATAGTAGTTGACGGGGGCTCATACTGAGAGAGACATCAGGTCCTGCGGGTGCCGCTCCGAATGACCAACGCCAGCAAAACGTTCCTCGAAGGGCTGTTCGCGTACCGCGGCGCGTTGCAGGCGTTCTTCTACCGGCGCCTGCGGACTAAGGCCGACTCGGCGGACCTCGTGCAGGAGGTGTATTTGCGCATGCTGCGGATTAGCGATCCGGAGGCAATCCGCAATCCTGAAGCCTATCTATTCACCGTGGCTGCAAATCTGGTCAAGGAGAATGCTGTGGCGGATCGCCGCCACGCCCAAGAAGTAGCGGTCGAGGCAGCGGAGGCGACCCCCGCACTGACGTTGGTACCAGGATTCGAGGCGGCGGTCGATACGCCTCTGCGGGTTGCAAGGCTCTCTAAGGTGCTCGAGGAGCTGCCGCTGAGGTGCTCCACCGCGGTGATCTTGCAATACCGTGATGGATTGAGTCACCAAGACATTGCGGCACAAATGGAGGTGTCCCCCCGCATGGTTAAACGGTATCTAGCACAAGCCATGAGTCACTGCCGCCGCCGCATGGCGCGCCTGAGGTGAGCCCGTGATTCCGAGCGACGACCAGATTCGAGCAGCGATCGCTGAACAAGCGAGCGACTGGTTCATGGAGAACCGCAACGGCCTGCTCGATCATAAGGAATCCGCCCGCTTCATGGCGTGGTTACAAGCATCGCCGATGCATGTGGAGGAGTATCTGCGCATTGCCGCGCTCGCGCCGGATCTTGAGACGGCGGCAAAAACCAACAAGACCCCCCGCGATACCTTGCTCGCGCGCGCGCGCGGCGAGCCGAATGGTATTGTGAGCATCGATCGGGCAAGTTTTGGACAAGTGCCTGCATTGGTTCGGCGGCGCCGCTCGCCGGTCTCGTCGCTGGCCGCAGCGGCGACACTCGCGGTGGTGGCGGTCACCACGGTCTGGTCGATGCGAGATGGCGAGCGGTTCGGGTTGCCGCGGACCTACTCCACCGTGCGCGGCGAGCAGCGTACTCAGAGGCTGCCGGATGGCTCTGTTCTGCATCTGAATACCGATTCCGCGGTTACCGTGCGCTACTCGCGCACTGAGCGCCTGGCGATTCTTGATCGCGGACAGGCTCTATTCGAGGTCACGCACCAGGATAAGCGGCGGTTGCGCGTGCAGACGGATCGGGCCGGCGTCATCGCGGTCGGAACGCAGTTTGACGTTTACCGAAAGCCGGGCACAACGACGGTCACCGTTGTTGAGGGCTCCATCGAGGTCTACCGCGGCGGGACCCCGCCGCCCGCCGGTGGCGAGCCCTCAGTGCGCCTCGATATCGGTGATCAGCTCGATGTCGGCGATCGGATCGGAGTACGGCGACATGTCGATGCCCATGCAGCGGTCGCCTGGTTGCACAGGCAGATCGCCTTTCAGGAGGAGCCCCTCGGTGAGGTCGCCGCCGAATTCAATCGCTACGGCCCGGTTACCGTGGAAATCAAGGACGAGTCCCTGCGCGCGCTGCCGATCAGCGGTATTGTCGATGCGTATGATACCGACTCCTTCGCCACTTATCTCGCGACGCTCCAGGGGGTCATCGTGCAGAGAACCCCGACGCAGATTCGTGTGCTGACCCGAGAATCACTGGAGCCACCCGCGACCGCGCGCTAGACTCTTAAGCCACTTAGCAAGTGGAAAGGGTCGATGGAATGACGCTCACCGAGGATGCTTTCGTCGTTGCTGCGGCCCGCTAGCCGTGCCTGCGGATCGGCGCGAGCCCATCTCGCGGTGCCCGGGCGCCGATGGATCGCCTGCTGCCTGCTCGGGATCCTCTCAAGTATCTGGGCCTGGGCCGCCGGCATCGCGCAATCAACACGCCCGTTATCTGCGCCTATCGGGGCACAGCCATTGGCTCAAGCCTTGATCGAGTTCGCGCATCAGACCGGGCTGCAGCTGCTTTACGAGTCGAAGCTCGCAGCGCAGCGCCAGTCTCATGAGGCAGTGCGGGGCTTGTCGCCAGCCGATGCACTAACCGAGATGCTGGAGGGAACGGGGCTAAACTTCCAATTTCTCAATCCCAAGACCGTCCGCATTTATAAACCCCCGGCCGTTGCTCCCGCCGTTCAGCCGACTGTGACCGAGGTGCCGAAGCCGCGCGCGGAACCGCCGGCGCATCGGGCTGATGCGCTTTACGAGATACTCGTGACGGGCACGCGGCCCGAGGAACATCGCAGCGACTTCGAAGACGTCCAGAACGTTCCCGCATCGGTGAGCGTTGTGAGTGGCGTGAGTCTGGAGGCAGAAAATGCGTTGCAGCTCTGGGACTATTCCGCGAATCTCCCAGGGGTCAACGTTATCGGCGGCGGGATGCCGGGTGCTTCCGGGGTTGCAATCCGTGGTGTTGCCCCACTGGTCCTGGCCACCTCGGTGGCATTTTACCTCGACGACGTGCCGATTGGTGCGAGCGGACGCTCGGGATATGCAGGGGGCACAGCGCTCGATCTTTTGCCCTATGACCTCGAGCGGCTCGAGGTACAGCGCGGGCCCCAGGGCACGTTTGGCGGCGCCGGCGCAGAGATCGGTTCGATCAAGTACGTGCTCAATCAGCCGGACGCAGGTGGGTTTGAGGCCCGTCTCGGCGCGGACGTGAGCACGATTCACGGGGCCTCCGAGCCAGGGAAGTCCGTCCGAGGCATGGCAAACGCTCCCCTCATTGACGGCCTGCTCGCGATACGCGCCACAGCCTATGACAGCTACACTCCGGGCTACATCGACAACGCGCGTTTCGGAGCCAAAGATATCAATGTGCTACGACAGGACGGCGGGCGGGTTGCGGCGCTGTGGCGACCCGCTGAGTCGCTGTCGCTGAGCGTCATGGCGTTCTACAGCCGGATCGAACAGGCCTCACCATCCGAGATATTGTCTCCCAATGTCGTCAACGTGCCAGACACCGGCGATGCCTACATCGTAAAGGGAGTGGGATCCTATGGCGACTTGAGTGATGGCCTTGCGTTCTTGTCGCCCTTTAAAAAAACCCTCGATTCCTACTCGGCGACACTGCGTTGGAACCCCGGTTTCGCCGATTTCATGTCGGTCACGGGTTGGTCGCGAAACCACGAGCACTACGTGCAAGATGATACCCCTATCGATGGCAGCTACTTCCCGGTGTTGAGCCGCGGAGCGGTCCCTGCGGGCCTCGCGGAATCAGAGCAGGACGTATATCTGGACAAGCTATCCGAGGAGCTGCGATTCACCTCACATTCCGCTTCGCGGCTCGACTGGGTATTGGGCACGTTCTACACGCGCGAGCGCCTACGCAATCAGACTGTCGAGTACGCCTTTGATGGCTCCTACCAGCCCATAGCGGCGTTCGCTCCGTATCTGAGTCTTGTGAACCGACCGTCATCGTTCAGAGAAATCGCGGCGTTCGGAGATGTGACATGGAAGTTCAGCAATCAGTTTGACGTCGCAGCCGGATTTCGCTTGGCTGACGACACCCAGCACTACGCAGATTTCTCTGCGGGACCTGCTAATCCGCCACAATTCGCCACCCAGGGCTTGGGGGGTAGTCCGATCACCTGGATGACGACGGCGAGGTATCGTATTGTGCCGGCGGTCATGCTGTACGGTCGCGTGGCGACTGGTAGCCAACCGAATTCCCTCCTGGTTCCGCTGTCTGGCCTTCCAGATTCGCAAAATGGGGAGACCGTCACTAATTATGAAACCGGCGTGAAAACTCAATTCCTCGAGCGTCGTGCACTTATCGATCTTACGCTTTTTCGTCTTGATCGGGCTCGAACGCTAACTACCGTGTACCAATCCGGTGTCTTTTACGCCGCGGCAGGCGGAGGAGACGCTACTGCGCAGGGCCTGGAGCTCACCAGTTCATACACGCCGCTTCAGGGACTGACGTTCGGATATAACGCGGCCTATACGCAGTGCGCATTCACCAGAGTCAGCCCCGCGGCTCAATATCAATTGACCGGCTTTCAGTTGGAGAATGTCCCGACGTGGGACATGTCGATGACCGTCAACTATGAGTGGACTCTCCCGAATCTATGGCATGCCCGCGCGGGCGGCGACTTTCGTTCCGTCGGGCGAGAGTGGGCCGGATACGTTCAAAGTCGTTCACTCGGCGGATATCCCACAACCGAGCTGCCCTCGTACACCGTGCTTGATCTCAATGCCGGCATTGCAAAGGGTCGATTGTCCGTGAAACTCCACGCGCGGAATTTGGCCGATAAGCGCGCTTATTTGAACAGCCTCGTCATAGTCAACGACTACAACAAGCCAGTGCAGGTCGATAACTATGTCCTGCAACCGAGAACCGTCGGCATCGGTTTCGACTTCACGTTCTGAGATCTAGGCCCAACAGTCGTGTCACCAGGTGCCATTTCGAAATGACAAACTGTAAAGACGCCAAGCTCGGCTTCAACCCGCGGCTTCCAGATAGGGTCGCATCACGTTCGACACGCGGCAGACCTTCGCGAAACGCCACAGCGCATCGGCGCCGCGCGGATGCTGCTTGAGGTAATCCTTCAGCGCCTCCACGGCGATCTCAGCTCCGATCTTGTTGCGGTACTTGAAGCAATCGGCCACGGTCTTAGCCGGCGAATAAATGCGCACCGGCACCCCGTCGATCTTGTGCGTTTCCACGCCCTCTGTCAGCGCTGCGCCGGAGAAATAGACCGTTCGCACCGGAAATGGCGTGCTCCGAGGCCTCCAGGCGTGGACGCCGAGCGCAATCCAAACTTCCGGAGGGGCTTGGGTCGTCAGTCGATGGAACTTGAGCGCGCTGAGCAGGCATACGGTGCTCTTGGGAACCACCATCGCGACCTCGGCCAGGCTCCGCTGCGCCGACAGGGGCGCGTCCGGATGGGCGTAGAGGCCGCGCGCCACGCGCACCAGGGCGCCCCGATCCGCGAGTCGCTGCACGTACTCCCGCGGCAGGCCGAGCCGAGCCAGGTCGCGCGGGCGCGCAACGCCGAGGCGCCTCACCGCTTCGAGTGTTTTTCTTTCGAGGGCATCTTTCATGGCTCGGCCCATGTCTCAATTACTAGGTATTTAATCATATCTACCTAGGAATTGAAACAATCCTCGATCACCGCTTTAGGACGGCGACGGATCGAAATGGACGAGGGCGAACACCTCGAAAGGACGCCGCATCATCGCAGAGATTTTCCGTACAATTTCCGTACAGAGAACACGATCAGGAGCGCAAGTGATTGATTTGATGTGGGACGGCTGGGACTCGAACCCAGGACCAAAGCCTTAAAAGGGCCTTGCTCTACCAACTGAGCTACCGTCCCGCAGTAGCCGAACATTATAGCTAATATTTTTTTGTCCCAGGATCATTTGTCCCAGGATCATTTGTCCCAGGATCATTTGTCCCAGGATCATTTGTCCCAGGATCATTTGTCCCCAGGATCCGGCGCCCCAGGATCCGGCGGCGGGGCCTGCCGCCCGCGACCTCGCGATTTCAACAGTATCGCGTCGGGTCCGCCAGCCCCGCGGCCGCAAATCCCGCCGCCCGCAATCGACACGAGTCGCAGCGCCCGCACGCCAGTCCCTCGCCGTTCGCCTGGTAGCAGGACACGGTCATCGAATAATCCACGCCGAGCCCGACGCCGGCGCGCACGATATCCGCCTTCGACATCTCGAGAAGCGGTGCATGGATCTCGAAACGCCCGCCCTCGACACCCGCCTTGGTCGCGAGCTTGGCGAGATTCTCGAACGCCGCGATGAACTCCGGGCGGCAATCCGGGTAGCCCGAATAATCCACCGCGTTCACGCCGATGAAGATGTCCCGGGCGCCGATCACCTCCGCCCAGCCGAGCGCGAGCGCGAGCATCATGGTGTTGCGCGCGGGAACGTAGGTGATTGGAATGCCGGAGCTCGGCGTCTCGGGGACCGCGAGCGACCAATCGGTGAGCGCCGATCCGCCGATCCCTGCGAGATCCACGCGCAGCACGCGATGCTCGCGCGCGCCCAGGGCCGCCGCGACGCGCGCCGCCGCGCGAAGCTCCGCGCCATGCCGCTGGCCGTAATCGACGCTGAGTGCGTATGCCTCGAATCCCGCGGCGCGCGCCATCGCGAGGGAGGTCGCCGAGTCGAGACCGCCGGACAGCAGCACGACGGCGGACTTCACGGCGCGGCGCTCATTTTCCGGGTACATCGCCCCACAACACCTTGTGAAGCTGCAGCTGAAAGCGCACCGGCAGCCGGTCTGCCAGTATCCACTCGGCGAGCGCCGTCGGAGAGACCTGCATATAGCTCGGCGAAAAGAGCACCTGGCAGCGCTCGGTGAGCCAATGTCCGTGCAGATACGCCTTGCTCCACTCGTAGTCCTCGCGCGAACAGATCACGAACTTCACCTGATCGTGCGGCGTCAGCCACGCGAAATTCTCCTCGAGGTTGCGCGCCGATTCGCCGGACCCGGGTGTCTTCACGTCGACCACCCGGGAAACCCGCGCGTCGATGCCGGCGATGCGCATCGCGCCGCTCGTCTCGAGCGATACCCGGTACCCCGACTCGCATAAGCGGGTGAGAAGCGCGGGGCAATTCGGCTGCGCCAGCGGCTCGCCGCCGGTCACACACACATGGTTCGCGTCGAAACTCTCGACGGTTTCGAGGATGGAGTCGATGTCCCGCCATTCACCCTCGTGAAAGGCATAGGCTGTATCGCAGTATTGGCAGCGCAGCGGACATCCAGTGAGCCGCACGAACACCGTTCGAAACCCGACCGAATCGGCCTCGCCCTGCAGCGAATGAAATATCTCATTGATGCGCAGCCGGTCGCGCTTCGTGTGTACTTCACTCAATGCCGCTCCACGGTCTCAGTGGTTCTCGGACGCCATCTTCTCCAGGCGCTGCGCCGCCAGACGGCCCGCCGGGGTATCGCCATAGGTCGTCTGGACCTGCACCAGGGCGTCCTTCGCCGCCTTGAATTGCTTGAGCTCGTAGTCGCAATAACCGACTTTGAGCAATGCGTCCGGCACCTTGCGCGACTGCGGGTACTTGTCGATTACCTTCTGGAAAGCCGCCAACGCCTCCGGAAACGATCGGTTCACGTAATAGGCCTCGCCCAGCCAGTACTGGGCGTTGTCCGCGAGCAGGCTCGCGGGGTAGGTGCCCAGAAACGATTGAAAAGCCTGAATCGCCTGATCGTACTGGTTGCTCTTGAGCAGCGCGAAGGCCGCCTGATAGCTCACGCTGTCGGCCGCACCCGCTCCGCTCGCGGGTGGGCCACCTCCCGCCGCCCCCTCTCCCGCCGCAGCGCCCGACCCGCCGGCGGAGGGCAACGTGCTCCCCGGCGGTCCGGCCTGCGACGCGCCGCCCGCAGCCGGCGCCGATCCGGCCGAGGCGCCCGTCCGCGACTCGAGCGCCTTGAGACGCTGATCCAGATCCGCATACAGATCCCGCTGTTGTTTGCGGCTGGTGTCGAGCCCGTGATTGAGCACGTCGATGTCGTTGTGCATCGAACGCAGATCCGCCTGCAGGGTGCCCATCTGGTTCGAGATATCGAGCAGACTGTTGTTCGACACCACGCGCTCGATCCGCGTCAATCGCGTATCGAGATCGTTGAGCTTGATCTGCACCGGATCTTCCTCCGGACTGGTCGCGCAGCCGGCAAGTGCCAGCGCGGCTGCGAACGCCGAAGCGAGTGCCGTTGCGCGCGCCCTCATCACGGCGCGTAGACGAGTTCCACTCGCCGATTCTTGGACCAGGCCGACTCGTCGTCGCCTTCGACCGCGGGCCGTTCGGCGCCGAAGCTCACGGTGGTGAGCTGATTTTCGGATGCGCCCTGCAGCATCAAGGCCCGCCGCACCGCCTGCGCGCGCCGCTCGCCGAGGCCGATGTTGTACTCACGCGTGCCACGCTCGTCGGTATTGCCCTCGAGCTTCAGCTTGGCGCCCGGATGCGCAGTGAGATACTGGGCATTGGCTGTGACGATGCCCGCAAATTCAGGCTTGATGTCGGATTTGTCGAAGTCGAAATAAATAATCCGGCTCTCGGCCGGCCCTGCGGGCCCGGCGCCGCCCTGAGCGCCCCCCATCCCGTTCGAATCCCCGCCAAGAGGCGTCGCGGAGGTGGACGCTCCCTCGCCGTTTGGATTGGCCGAGCCCGCGACCTGACTGCCCGCAATCGGGGGTTCGACGGTCGTGTTCTTCTTGGGGCAGCCCGCGAGGAGCGCGGCTCCCGCGAACAAACAGGCGATCGACACTATTTTTTTCATTGAATATTCCATCCGATTGCTGCTGGAGAGATTGAACCCAGGCGGGATATTATGAACTTAGTTGAGCAATTCATCGACTGAACCGTCGCATCGGCGTCAGAAAGGCGACCACGCGGGCTCCTGCACTTCGCCCTCGCTCGACACCAATTTTTCCTGGACGCGGCCGTCCGAGCTCGTCATCGCGAGCACGCCGCGCCCGTGATCGCGGCTCGCATAGATGATCATGGCGCCGTTCGGCGCATAGCTCGGCGAGACGTCGAACTGGCCCTTGGTGAGAATCTGCACGTCCCCCCTGCCGTTCAGGTCCATGACGGCGATTCGGTATGCACCGTCTTGCTGCGTGACGAATGCGAGCTGCGATTCATCCGGCGAGAGCCGCGGCCGAGCGTTGTAATTGCCCTGGAAGGTCAGCCTGCGGGGGTGATCGCCCGGATGAATTCCCACCCGGTAGATCTGCGGGCCGCCCGCCCGATCGGATGTGAAGTAGATGCTTTGGCCGTCCCTGGACCACTCGGGTTCGGTGTCGATGCCGGGGTCGTCGGTGAGGCGCGTGAGCTCGTTGGTGGTCAAGTCCAGCAGATAAACGTCCAGATTTCCGTCGCGGGTCGAGAGCGTGAGTGCCAGCTTCTTGCCGTCCGGCGAAAACGCCGGCGCCTGATTCACACCGGCCTTCGCGGAGACGCGGCGCCGCTCCCCCGTCTTCAGGTATTGCACGTACACCGAAGGCAGCCGATCCTCGAACGAGACGTAAGCCAGGTTTTGCCCGTCAGGCGACCACGCGGGCGACATCAACGGCTCGTTCGACTGCATCACGATATGCGGATTCTCGCCGTCGGAGTCGGCGACGATAAGCCGGTAGTTGCGGTGCGGAAGCGACCCCAGTACCGACACATACGCGATGCGCGTCGCAAACGCGCCGCGGATGCCCAAGATCTTGTCGAACACCATGTCCGCGATTTGATGGCCCGCCAGCCGCAGGCCGGCGCGGTTCGCGCTGATCTGATAGCCGAGCAGGCGTTGCCGGGTGAGCACGTTGTAAAGCTCGAAATTGATGGTGTAGCGGTCCGGCCCCTGAGGCAGCATTTGACCCACCACGATGTAGTCGTTGCCCAGACGCCGCCAGTCGTCGAAGCCGATCCCGGCGCCGACATGCGGCTGTTCCACCATGTCCTTTCGATCCATGGTCTTGAACCGCCCGCTCCGCGCAAGATCGCTGCTCACGACCGTGGCGGCATCGATCGAGGCATCTGCCGAATCCGCCGCCAGGAACGGCACGACCGCGATCGGCACCGCGTTGTCCTGGCCGCGGGTCACCTCCACGACGAACTCCGCGCGGCCGCTTTGTGAGAGC
>Ga0182030_10015226_pt1 | contig 15092 bp, 12 predicted proteins | sample 812S3MmetaG_FD_121299 | JGI IMG/M metagenome (GOLD analysis project Ga0182030, IMG submission 121299) | Permafrost microbial communities from Stordalen Mire, Sweden - 812S3M metaG (Illumina Assembly) | ecosystem: Environmental > Terrestrial > Soil > Wetlands > Permafrost | place: Sweden... | reverse complement strand
GATATGACGGATGCCATCTCGATGAATTACCAGCGCATTCGGCAGCTGAGCGGGAGTTACAACTGGAAGAAACTCGTCTACTTGGTAGAGCAGAGTCGGCTGAAGTCGTATGAATTGCAAACGGTACAGAAATTTGATCGTGTGTGGCTTACTTCCGATGTTGACCGCAGCTTTCTCGACCCCGGACATATCTGGCCGATCGACGTGATTCCCTGCGGTGCCGAATTAGAGAAGCTGCCTTTCCGTCCTCCGGCTTCAGAAGCCAACGTAATTGTCTTTATTGGAAATATGGTCACACTGCAAAACCAGGACGCTTGCCATTACTTCATTCAGAATATCTTTCCCAAGGTGCGTGCCCAGAAACAGGTCGTTTTTCGGATCGTTGGAAGCGCTCCTGAAGCCATCCAAGCGCAGTTCCGCAAGTATCCGGACGTGCAGATGACAGGCCGCATTGAGCGCATCCAGGACGGAGTGGAAGACGCATTCTGCGGCATTTGTCCTGTTCGTGCCGGCGCAGGCATCCAAACCAAAATTCTGGAGTATCTTGCCCTGGGATTGCCGTGTGTGACTTCCACTGTGGGCCTGAGCGGCGTGGAGGCACGATCAGGGGTGGAGGTGCTGGAATATCAAGACGCTGACGAAGCAGCCCAGCATATTCTTATGCTACATTCCGACCCCGCATTGCGCCTGAGGATAGCTTCTGCGGGACGGAAACTGGTTTGCCGAAAATACGACTGGGAAAGTGTACATTCGGCAATCATTGATTCTTGTTTGAAAGTCAGCGATCGGCGCTCCCGACTTTCTTGATCCCGTTACTGTCCCCGCCTTCAGCCAAAGCCGCCAGCCAGTAATCCAGAATGTCCTTCAATGTTCGCTGGAACTCGATGCGCGGCTTCCATCCGAGGGCACGAATCTTGGATGAGTCGCCAAAAAGGCGCAGAGTTTCGATGGGACGGAACTTCTCCTGATCCACTTCAATGCGGACCTGAACCCCGCCTAAATCGCAGAGCATTGAGACGATCTGCTGCATGCTGAGGGGATTTCCCGAACTGACGTTGTATGTCTCGCCGGGAACGCCCAGGTTGGCGATGGTCCAGTAGGCCTCGACGGTGTCACGCACATCCGTGAAATCTCGCACTGGCGCGAGATTCCCAACATGCAGCACAGGCTCCGCCTGCCCCAGTCTGATGGCCGCGATCTGCCGGGCGAAATCGGAGCAAACAAAGCCGGTCGGCTGTCCCGGGCCGACATGATTGAAGGGGCGGACATTCATCGTCTGAAAATCGTAGGCTTCCACATACTGTGTTGCCAAAGCTTCACACATGAATTTGCTGGTCGCGTATGGTGTCAATAAGCGCACGGGGGAATTTTCGTCAAGCCCCGCTTCCGTCTGAATCGATCGGTAGACGTGCGCCGTGCTTACGTGAACGATCCGAGGCCTAATATCAAGCTCGCGCAGCGCCTCGAAGAGATTCAAGGTTCCGCCGACGTTGACGTCGTATGTCAGCCTTGGACCCTGGAAGCTCGTCACTACATTGGAAATTGCCGCAAGGTGGTAGACATGGTCCGGTCGAGTATCCTTCAGAATCTGCAGCAAGCCCGCGTAATTGCGGACATCGGCATTGAGGACTGAGACGCCGTCCGGAAGGCTCTGTGCCGGGCCAGCTATTTCGTTTCTAAACCCGAGGCCCACGACATCGCATCCCTTGCCGACCAGCATCCGGGCGAGGTGCGGCCCGACGAATCCCGTCAAGCCCGTGACAAAAGCTTTCATGGACGACGCTCCATTCAGCGAATGTCCCCTTGGGAAGCGAGGATGTGCTGACGGTTGCGGCGCAGATCTTCTTCCACCATCATCTGCACCAGTTGCTCAAAGGCTACATCCGGCGCCCAGCCTAGCTTTTCCCGGCCATAGCTCGCATCGCCGCACAAGTAATCCACCTCGGCAGGACGGAGCAGGGACGGGTCGACGGTTACATAATCGTGGTAATCCAGCCCCACAGTCTTGAAAGCGACATCGATCAACTCCCGTACCGATTTGCTTATACCTGTCGCAATCACGTAGTCCTCTGGTTGATCCGCCTGAAGCATCATCCACATGGCACGCACATAATCGCCGGCAAATCCCCAATCGCGCTTGGCATCGAGGTTGCCGATCGTCATTTTGTCTAATAACCCCAGCTTGATCCGCGCCACGGCATTGGAGACCTTGCGGGTCACGAATTCCAACCCCCTGCGCGGCGATTCGTGATTGAACAAAATGCCAGAGCAGGCAAACATCCCATAACTCTCGCGATAGTTGATCGTCGCAAAATGGCCGTAGAGCTTGGAGACGCCATAAGGGCTTCTCGGGTGAAAGGGGGTCTTCTCGCTCTGCGGCGGGGGCGTCGATCCAAACATCTCGCTGGAGGAGGCCTGGTAGAAACGAATGTTAGGGTTTTCCGTCTTGATGGCCTCAAGGACGCGCGTAACGCCCAGAGCAGTGAATTGGCCTGTCAGTTCGGGCTGGCTCCAAGATGTCGCCACAAACGACTGCGCGGCAAGATTGTAGACCTCATCCGGTTGGCTCTGCCGTATGGCGTTGGTCAGCGAGTTCTGGTCCAGCAAATCTCCAGGGACCAAAGTGATGTCTCTCTCGATTTGGGATATCCGTTCGATATTAACGCTGCTGCTGCGCCGTACAAGACCGTAGACCTTATACCCTTTGGCGAGCAAAAACTCTGCCAAATAAGAGCCATCCTGCCCCGTAATACCAGTAATCAATGCAGATTTTGACAAGTGTATCCTCACGCCTTTTTGATAGGTTATCATCCCATGCGCATCACACACTAACCTGGAAAGCTCAGTACCCTGCGAAAACAACCGCCTGTGGAAGGCATGGGAAAATGACGGGATCGACTACAGGGTCAAGGCAGCTGGAATTGGGCACCTGCTCTGGCAGTTATGGATGTCTGGTGGACCCATGAGTCGCTGACCGGCTCGTCATTGCCATTCTATGACTGCCACGTCTTGTCCTTGGAGTGGCAAAGCTGTTCCAGGTTGCATTCATCGCACTTCGGCTTGCGGGCGATGCAGACCTGGCGGCCATGATGGATGAGCTGATGGCTGAAGTCAATCCAGCGATCCCGCGGGATGATCCGCATCAGGTCCTGTTCCACCTTCGGCGCGGTGTCTGCCTTGGTCAGCGAGAGCCGATGAGCCAGCCGGAATACATGCGTGTCAACCACAACACCTTCCGCCTTCTTGAAGCTCACGCCGAGGACCACATTGGCCGTCTTGCGCGCTGCGCCCGGAATGGTGATGAGCTCGGCCAGCGTCTGCGGAACATTGCCGCCAAACTCGGAGACGACTTTTGCCGCCGCACCCTTGATCGACTTTGCCTTGTTATGAAAGAAACCGGTCGTGCGGATCAGGTCTTCAAGCTCCGTCAGCCCAGCCTTGGCCATCGCCGCCGGGGTAGGGAATTGCTTGAACAGCGCCGGCGTGACCATGTTCACGCGCACGTCAGTACACTGCGCGGAAAGAATAGTGGCCACCAGCAACTCCCAAGGGGACGTGTGTACCAGCGCGCACTCAACATCCGGGTAGGCCTCATCAAGGCCCTTGAGGATGGCCGCGATTCGCTCGGGCGCGAGGTCCTTGCTTGCGGTCTTTGTCTTACTGGTTTTTGTAGCCATAATTCCTCGCGCCGGCGGAATGACTCAACGGGACCGCTTCCAGGTTCGGAGGTTCTGCTAGATCGACAACTTTCCTTCCAGCCAACCCGTCAGCTTCTCCACCGGCAAACGCACCCCAAGGAAGAATTGCCCAAACAGCGCATACACCGCGCTCACCTCATCGAAGCGCATCTCGTAGATGAGCTTCTTGAAGACGACCGGGTCTTCTGAAAACAGATCGACGCCCCACTCCCAGTCGTCCATGCCGATCGACCCCGAAATAATCTGCTTCACCACATCGCCGTAGCGGCGGCCAATCATGCCGTGCAGGTGCATCATGCGCTGCCGCTCAGCGAAGGGAACTGTGTACCAGTTCTTGTCTTCGCCGCGCAGCCGATCCATGGGGTAAAAGCACATGTACTTGGTATCGGGAAAAGCAGGGTAGAGCCGTGGCGCCATGGCCGCTGAAGCCCGCTCCAGGCTGGCCGTGACCTCAGCCTGGAATTCGGGCGTATTGGGCTCAAGCCCCTTGGCACTGGCTGCTTCCCAGGTCTTGCGGCTCGATTCGTAGAGCCCCAGTTCGACTACGGAAACGTATGAGTGCTTGATCTCGAGGTAGTCATAAAATTCGGTCTGAGCAAGGTCCAACTCCACCTGGTTCAGCGCCTCGAACGAGTCGCGAAAGTGGATCAGAATGAGGTCGCCCTTGTGGCCGAGTTGCGAGAAGAGCGCGGTTTGAGCCGGCACATCCTCGCCCTTGAATTCAAGTTTCTTCAGCGATTCAATGGCTCCCGCGGCAATGCGCGCGCGGTCTGCCGGTGCAGTTGCGCGCCAGGCCTTCCAGTCAAACCGGAAGAATTGGTGCAGCATGCTTGAGCCTTCAAGCGTAAGCGGTACGGGAGAGAATTCAGCCACGGTGTGTACCTCGTTGAGACTTCTTCATCCTAGCAAATCAGGTCAGCCGCTCCGCAGATCGCTCTCCAGGCTCGCCGCTCCTGGTGAGGACGACGCGTATTGCTCTCCCCACGCCTTCAATGCGATCAGCACCGGGTTCAGCGCGCGGCCCTTCCGCGTAAGCAGGTACTCAGGGCGGGGCGGATGATCCGCATACGGGCGGCTCAAGAGAATGCCGTGTGCCGTCAGTTCTTTGATGCGAGCCGAAAGCACGCTCGGAGTCAGGCCCGGAAGACTGGCCTCAAAATCCTGAAAGCGGCGTGTCGGGTGAACGAACAGGTCGCGCAGGATGAGGATGGTCCAGCGGTCGCCAATGATGTCGAGCGTACGTGCGATGGAACAGCGCAGCGAATACTTCCTTGCCATCGGATCCCCCGTTGTGAAATCGAAGCGCCAGTGTGCGCCTGCGATAAGAATTAAGAACTAGTGACTAGTATATTCAAAGCCACTAGGACCATGCAATCCTTCCGATTTCCTTTGAAAAGGCCAACTTCCTACGCTTGAATCGAATTGCGAACACCCTCTCCAAAGAAAGCTCAAGCAACCCGGCTATACTCGCAAAAGCATGAGCGAAAAGATTCTTGCCCTGATTGTTCAGTTTGTAACCCATGTCATTGGTGGCGGCGGCTACGCCGGCATCGCCGGCCTTATCACCCTCAACTCCTGCGGAGTTCCCATTCCATCGGAGTTGATCATGCCGTTTTCCGGCTATCTCGTTTACCTGGGCCGCTTCAATCTACTCCTTGTGGTCGCGGCGGGAACGGTTGGGTGCAACATTGGTTCAGCCATTGCGTATTGGATCGGCGCCAGGGGCGGCCGGCCACTGGTCGAGCGCTACGGCAAATGGGTGCTGATGAGCCATCACGATCTGGATCGTATGACCAGTTTCTTTGACCGCTTCGGATCGATCGCGATTCTGATCGGACGCATGCTGCCGATCGTGCAGACCTTCGTCGCTTTTCCGGCCGGCATTGCGAAGATGCCTCGGCTCCGCTTCCACGTTTACACCACCCTTGGCTCGCTTGTCTGGTACTTCTGCCTGGCCTCGATCGGTAGAAAACTCGGCGAGGCCTGGGAGACTGACCCGCGACTGCATGAGTGGTTTCATCGCTTCCATCTGGTGGTGGAGGTGGCGCTGCTGGCCGGTCTTGTCTGGTTTGTCTGGAACCACCTGAGGAGAGCCCGCGCACAGACGGCCGCTTGAGACTCACGATTGCGGCCCAGAGGCCTAGGTCTGGCTTGCCCCAGGTTCACCTTTCGGAGATGGCGCACAAAAACCTCCGTCATCTCGCAAGCACATTTCAAACGTCATTTATTTGGTAGGAAGGACAGGAAAAAACAATGGCAACGAAGAAGAGCGGTAGCAAGCTCAAAACATCCAGCCTCAAAACATCCAGGCTCAAAAAATCCAGTAAGGTCGCGCCCGCAAAGGGCAAGTTGGGCGTGATGGTGATCGGCTTTGGGGCCGTCTCTACCACCATGATCGCCGGTGTAGAAGCCGTGCGCCGGGGCCTCGCCAAGCCCATCGGCTCGCTCACGCAGATGGGCACAATCCGGCTCGGCAAGCGGACCGACAACAAGTCGCCACTGATTAAAGACTTCGTGCCTCTCGCCGACCTGAACGATGTGGTCTTCACCGGCTGGGACATCTTCAAAGACAACGTGTATGAGGCCGCCTCGCATGCTGAGGTGCTGGACAAAGAGACGCTGGCCAAGCTGAAGCCGTATCTGTCAACCATCAAACCGATGCCGGCCGTCTTCGACCAATACTACGTCAAGCGCCTCAACGGCACGCACGTCAAGAAAGGCAAGACCAAGCGCGACCTTGCCAACCAGGTGATCGCGGACATTCAGGCGTTCAAGAAGAAAGTCGACCGCGTGGTGATGATCTGGTGCGGTTCCACGGAGATATTTCTCGTGCCAACTGCCGTTCATCAATCCATCAAAGCATTCGAGAAGGGGCTGGACAGTAACGACATCGGCATCGCTCCCTCGCAGATTTACGCTTACGCCGCCCTCAGTGAAGGCGTCCCTTTCGCCAACGGCGCGCCGAATCTCACTGTCGATACGCCCGCGCTCATTGAACTCTCCAAGCGCAACGCCGCGCCCATTTGCGGCAAGGACTTCAAGACCGGGCAGACCTTCATGAAGACCGTGCTGGCGCCGGCTTTCAAGGCGCGCATGATCGGCGTCAAGGGCTGGTTCTCTACCAACATTCTGGGTAACCGCGACGGCGAAGTGCTCGACGATCCGGAGTCCTTCAAGACCAAGGAAGAATCCAAGCTCGGCTCGCTCGACTACATCTTCCAGCCCGAGCTTTATCCCGATCTCTACAAGGACATCTACCACAAGATCCGCATCAACTATTACCCGCCGCGCGGAGACGACAAGGAAGCCTGGGATAACATTGATATCTTTGGCTGGCTTGGCTACCCCATGCAGATCAAGATCAACTTCCTCTGCCGCGACTCCATCCTTGCCGCGCCCATCGCGCTCGACCTTGTGCTGTTCCTCGACCTCGCCAAGCGCGCTCCGGAACTTCGCTCCCGCGGCATTCAAGAGTGGCTCAGCTTCTATCTCAAGTCACCGCAGACAGCCGCGGGCCTCTACCCCGAGCACGATCTCTTCATCCAATCCATGAAGCTCAAGAACACGCTCCGCCACATCATGGGCGCTGAATTGATCACCCACCTCGGTCTCGAATACTACGACTAGCATTTGCCATGCAGGCAGACGCTCCCGTTGGTCGCAAAAGCCCCACCCGATGAAGGGGTGGGGCTTTTGTGTTGAGTCTGTTCCCTTGAAAGGGCGCTTGGGTTGAATGCTGGGCAGCCGGGGAAGCTCCGTGCCCTGTCCTTTCGCCGTTTTTTGGCGAATGGGCGGGAAACCTCAGCTCTCAATGCGCCCTCTTCATGAGCGGCGAAACTCATTCACGCCAGTCGAACGATCAACTCCGCAGGGTATGTGCTAGCTAACTCACCGACGGCGGCCGAGCCTCTTCGCCGACGCTCGAATGATCGCTGAACAGCTTCAATGCACGTCCCCCTACAATGATCTTCTCCTCCGGCGCGAGTTCCGAAAACGGGTTGTCGATGTTCTCCGTGTCCACAACCTGGCACCACGGATTCCCGCTCGGCGATGGCGGCAGCGTAAACTCCACGCCTCCATCCGCCGCATTCACCAGCAGCAGAAAGCTGTCGTCGACAACCCAGTTCCCATCTTCGTCCGTCACCTGCAGCGTCTTGCCGTTCAAAAGCAACGCGATCGCGCGGCTCCACGGCGAATTCCACGCCTCGTCCGAAACTTCGTTGCCATCAGGATTGAACCAGGCCACGTCTTTGACCACGCGCACCAGGCTCCCGTCGCCCTTCTTGCGAATCTCGCGGTCTTGAAAGAATTTCCTGCGATGCAGATTCGGATGAGTCAACCGCAAGTGGATCAGGCGGCATGTAAAATCGCGCAGCCGTTTGCGGCTGTCGTCCAGGTCCCAGTCGTACCAGGTGAGCTCATTATCCTGGCAGTAGCAGTTGTTGTTGCCGCGCTGCGACCGCGAAAACTCATCGCCGCCGGTCAGCATGGGCACGCCTTGCGAGAGCATCAACGTAGCCAGAAAATTGCGCGTCTGCCGCTCCCGCAACTCGTTGATCGCAGCATCATCGGTCGGCCCTTCGGCGCCCATGTTCCACGAATCGTTGCTGTCCGTCCCGTCGTGGTTGTCGTCGCCGTTCGCCTCATTGTGCTTGCTGTTGAAGCTCACCAGGTCGCACAGCGTAAAGCCGTCATGCGCGGTGATGAAGTTGATGCTTGCGTATGGCTTGCGCCCGTCAAATTGATACAGATCGCTGGAGCCGGTCAGACGATACGCAACGTCCGACAGCATGCCCTCGTCGCCCTTCCAAAAGCGCCGCACCGTGTCGCGATACTTGCCATTCCACTCCGCCCACAGAACAGGGAACTGGCCCACCTGGTAGCCGCCGTCGCCCACATCCCACGGCTCGGCGATCAGCTTTACCTCGGCCAGCGTGGGGTCCTGGTGTATCGTGTCGAAGAACGACGACAGCTTGCTCACATCGTGCAATTCGCGCGCCAGTGTAGCCGCCAGGTCGAAGCGAAATCCATCCACATGCATGTCGGTTCGCCAGTAGCGCAGCGAGTCCATGATCATCTTCAGCACCTGCGGATTGCGCACATTCAGCGTGTTGCCGGTACCGGTGTAGTCCATGTAGAACTGAGGATCGTTCTCCATCAGCCGGTAATAACTGGCGTTGCAAACGCCGCGCCAGCTAAGCGTGGGGCCCATGTGATTGCCCTCGCAGGTGTGGTTGTACACCACGTCGAGAATCACCTCGATGCCTGCTGCATGCAGCGCCTTCACCATCTCCTTGAACTCGCGCACCTGCCCGCCCGTGTCGCCCGATGAGCTGTAGCGCGACATCGGCGCAAAGTACCCCAGCGTGTTGTAGCCCCAGTAGTCGCAAAGCCCTTTGTCGATCAGGTGCCCTTCGTCGATGAAATGATGAATGGGCAGCAGCTCGACGGCCGTAATGCCGAGCTGCTTCAGGTAGTTGATGCTCGAAGGATGCGCCAGCCCCGCATACGTGCCGCGCAGATTTTCGGGCACCTCCGGATTGCGCTTGCTGAAGCCCTTGACGTGTACCTCGTAAATCACCGAATCAGCCAGCGGTATGTCAGGGTAGCTGTCGCCTGCCCAATCAAAGTTCGTATCGACGACTACAGACTTCGGCACACCCGCTGCGCTGTCCTGCTCATCCATCTTGTTGGTGTCGCCGGAGGCGAGATCGTAGCCGAAGATGGGCTGCTTCCAGTCGACATGGCCGGAGAGCGCCTTGGCGTTCGGATCGACAAGCAGCTTGTTGAAGTTGAATCGATGGCCGTTTTGCGGGTCCCACGGACCATCGACGCGGAAGCCGTAAAGCTGCCCTGGCTTGATGCCGTTGATGAATCCATGCCACACAAACGCGGTGCGCTCGCGCAGCGTTACGCAGTCTCCTTGATTGCCGTCCGCATCGAAAAAGCACACGTCCACGCGCGTGGCGTTCTCAGAAAACAGTGCAAAATTAGTCCCCCTTTTATAGACAGTGGCGCCAAGGGGAAAAGGCCTGCCAGGCAGCAACGTTCGGCTCATAACGCTCTACGATGCGCACTTGGCTTAAGTCTGTTGCCTTTCTGGAATCTACGTTGGCAAACGTGTGTTCATTCGCGCTTCTTGAAAGCAATGTCATTTTCCCATCAGCAAAACGCCCTCGCGCTCCGCTGCGTCCCGCAACCGTTCATCCAGCGTCGCAAGCGGCAATCCGAGCCGTAAGGCCAGCTCCAAGTATGTCGCATCGTAGATGGTTAGTTTGTATGCATCCGCGAGGGCTAGTGTCTCATTCCAAGTGTGAGTCTTCGTTTCACCATCGATTGAAATCGGCAGGATTCCCAATTCGGTGAGAATGTCTGTCCGGTTCTTGAGCACGATCCTGCGGCGCCGAATGCTCACGTTCAAGACATTGGCCACTTCAATTCTCCACAACTCCGGCACAACTGCCCCATCCTCTGCGATCAAGTTAAAGACGTCCTGGATTGCAGTCGTCTTCTCACCGGGAAACACCCACGCCAGTGTTGCAGAGCTATCGAGGATGAGGCTCATCGACGGCCCTCATCCCGGAGTTCTTTCCAGTCTTCCCACACAAAAGGACCTAGCTTCATTTCCTTTGCATGCTCGGTCATTCGCGCCAGTGCCGCCCGCGCTCGAACCCGGTCGGCCTCAGTTATTTTAGGAACCGGCGTGAGCTTTGCAGCAGGCTTCCCATGCCGCGTGATCAGAATTTCTTCGCCCGCTTCCACCTTGTCCAGCAGGGAACCAAGGGTATTCTTCGCTTCAAAAGCTCCAACGGTCAGCATCGCATCCTCCGGAAAAGCAAGCCAGCTTAAGCTAGCTTAACATCTTCGCTTTTTCTGCGCATTTGCCCTGCTGAACTCTCTTGAAACTGCTACGCCGCCATCGCCTGCGCCAGCCGGCGAATCGTCAGAATCGTAATGTCGTCTTCCTGCCCAAACGCCTTGGCCGCGTCCGCAATGTAGAACGCCGACTGCCCGGTCAGGTTGTGTACCCTCTCAAAGCCAAATAGCTCGCCCGAAGGCTGCCGCGCCTCCACCACGCCGTCCGACATGATCAGCAACCGGTCTCCGGGGTGCAGATAGAGCCGCACTTCCTCGTAAGTGATGTTATCCAGCACGCCCAGCGGCAGGCCGCCCGGCACCACCACTTCCTGGCTGTTGAGGAACGGAGGCAGATGCCCTGCGTTGGCCAGCACTACTTCTCCGCTGGACGCGAAAAAGGCTGCCTGGCAGGTGGTAAAGCTCTCGCTGCCGGTGAGCACGCGATTCAGCGATTCCAGAATCCGCGCCGGGCTGCGCTCCGGAATGCGCCGCAGCGCCCCCATCAGCATGGACACATTCATGGCCGCCTTCAGGCCCTTGCCGGCCACATCGCCCAGCACCACCAGTAGCCCGCCGTCCTCGGTTGGCTGCACGTGGAAGAAGTCCCCGCCCACCTCGGTGGCCGGGTTGTAAATCGAGTCCACCTCAAATCCCGGCGTCTGAATCTGCTCGTGGGGAATCATCAGCTCCTGCACGCTGCGCGCCGCGGCCAGTTCGCTCGATACGCGTTCCTGGTCGCGCTGCACACGCAGGAAGCGCACAAAGGTGATGATCACGATGGCAAGAATGCCGGCAAAATCGGCGATCGCCGCGAAGTGAATCGGAATTGGCCCCGCCTGAAACGTCAGCGGCGAGTGGTATTCTCCGCTCCCCATCGCGCTCATGCCTGCCGTCAGCAGCGGCTCCAGCAGCCCCACCATCGTCAGCACCAGCGGAATCAACAGCAGCCCCGCCTCAAAGTTGCGCCGCGCCGTGGCAACAATCAGCGTGATGAAGACAAACAGCAGCCAGCCGATGATCCACAGCAGGCAGAACAGCATGATGATCACCAGCAGAACTCCCACCACCGTGCTGTGTCCCACCAGCAGCAGCACGGGGCCAATGCCCAGCAGGAGCGGCGAAGAGTAGCGCAAAACCTTGATGTACCAGCGCCGCTTGAGCGCCAGAAATGCGATGAGGAACTCGAAATACGAGTAGGCAGCGATCAGCGCCAGTTGCAGCATGATGGCCGCATACCACAGCGTATCCATCCGCGCCGACGCGCCGGCCAGCTCCACAAACCCCAGCGGCGCCTGCACCAGCTCATGCAGCGCCAGCCACAGGTACTCCACGTGCCCGCGCTGCGTAAAGTAAAGCGCCAGCAGGAACAAGGCCAGCACCAGAACCAGGATGGAGTTCACTACCGTAGCAAGCCGCTCAAACAGCCGGTGCGTGCTCCAGATCTCGAGCAGCCGATCCAGGTCGTCCGGGTGCCCCAGGCGCAGCTTGCGGCCGTTGAAAAACGAGGTGGGAGCACCGAATCCGACCGGAATGTAGATGGTCCGCAGCACCAGGGTCAAGTCGGTGGCGGAGTCCGGAATGCTCAGGTTGTAGATGCGCGAGATCTGCTGATAGTGCTGCGGCAGGTCGGCATGAGGGCCGTTCGGGCTCAGTTGCTTGCCGTTGGCAAACACGTCCACGCCAGGCCCGGAATCGCTCGGCATCATGGCAGTGTGCTGCGAGATGGGCAGCTCAATCAGCAGCGCCAGCGGACCGTGATTCTCCGCCAGCTTCACGTGCAGCCGGAACCAGACAAATGGCTTGCCGTGTTGTTCGGGGTATTGCCCGTTGACGGTGACTTTGAAATGCTCGCCTTTCTTCTGCTCGTCGTCCGTATCGCTGGTATGGTCTTCGTCCGGAACGTCTGCAAACCCGTCTTTGGCGTCGCGAATCGCCCACTGCGAGTCGTCAAAATCCGGCGTCGACGCCCCAGGGTTGGCCGTGATCCCCACCCGCCAGCCCGTGTCGAGCTTGACCGGGGAGCCCAGGCCGCTCGCGTCCAGCACCACATCCGGTGTCCGCGGCCGGTCAGGGGCGGCAGGCGGAGCGTGCCGTTTCGGGATGAACTGCTTCAGAATGGGCGGCGGACCGCCGTGCGGCGCGGGCGTCTGCGCGGTGCCCTGCAGGGCGAAACACAGCGCCAAGGCTGCCAGGCTCAGAACTTTCCCGCGCAAGAATCCTCCCCACTCAAGTGTGTGTTCCACTTTAATTCACCCCGGCAGGACCGCCAATGAAGATTGCATGCGATTTCGCGCCCTGGGAATCGTATCCATCAAGACAAGACGGAAACCGTTCGAGAGGGGTTGCGTAATAATTTCTCCGTACCGGATGCCGAACAGGTAGATACTAGCGTCTAACAGGTCGAGCGAAGCGGCACGTTCGGCAGACCCGGTGGGAGGGAAATCATGAATTCAGCTTTCAACGGTCTCAGGACCGGCGTATTGGCAGCCTCAGTGTTGGCCCTGGCAACGGGCCTGGGCGCGCAATCCACCGCGTCAACGCAGACCACTCCGTCCAATCCGTCCGCTGCCCAGCCGGCGCCGGGAACCACGCCCGTCAGCGGCGATACGCCCGCCGCCCAATCAACTCCCGCCCAATCGACTCCTGCATCGACTCAGTCCGGCAGCACCACGCCCGCCGCCCAGCCCGCGCCCGGCACAACGCCCGTTGCGGGCGACACCCCGGCCAAGCCGGCGCCCGGGACCACGCCCGTCGGCGGCGATACGCCCGCCACGGCCACCAGCGCCACCGACGTCCACCCCGACAAAGTTGTTGAAGTCGGCAGCCAGAAGGTCAACGTCAAGCCCGGCTCCATTGAAGATGTAAGCGCCGTCGGCAATCGCGACATCGGCGGCCGCGGCATGGGCAACTGGTACTCGGTCGACACCGAGATCAAGATGGGCAAGATGTACGCCGAGGAGATCGAGAAGAGCACCAAGTTCATCACCGATCCCGTCACCGTCGAGTACGTCAACCGCGTCGGCCAGAACATCGTCAAGAACTCCGACTGCAAGGTGCCCTTCACCATCAAGATCATTGACTCCGACGAGATCAACGCCATGGCGCTGCCCGGCGGCTTCTTCTACGTCAACTCCGGCCTCATCCTCAATGCCGACGAAGAGGCTGAACTGGCCGGCGTCATGGCTCATGAGATCGCCCACGTTTGCGCCCACCACGCCGTCCGCGAGCAGACCCGGATGAACTACGCGCAGCTTTCCACCATCCCGCTCATCTTCATCGGCGGCTGGACGGGCTACGGCATCTATGAAGCCGCCAGCCTGGCCGTTCCCATGACCTTCCTCAAGTTCTCCCGCGACTTCGAGGCCCAGGCCGACTACCTCGGCGTGCAGTACATGTATCGCGCCGGCTACGACCCGCAGGCCTTCATCAGCTTCTTTGAGAAGGTGCAGGCGCTGGAAAAGCGCAAGCCCGGCCTGGTCGCCAAGGCCTTCAGTGACCATCCCCAGACCCCGGACCGCATCCTCCACTCGCAGGAGGAGATCGCACGCATCCTCCCCGCCCGCGACGAATACACGGTGACCACCTCCGAGTTCGACGACGTCAAGGCCCGCCTGGCCCGCATTGAGAACAAGCGCCGCCTCACCGACACCAAGGACACCAAGCGCCCCAGCCTGCGCCGCGCCAGCACCGACCCCAACAGCCCGAACAATCCCAACGACCCCAACGCCGACGACGGCCCGCCGACCCTGCACCGGCGCGAGGATCAGAACTTTGCCTCCGCGCCGGCTTCGAAGGTACTGTCGACGTCCTTCCAGAGATAGCCGTGCCGACTCTGCCCTGAAAGGCCGCCCGCGAAGGGCGGCCTTTGCCACTTTCTGCCCTGCGGGCTGTTGCAGATCATTTGGCGAGGCTGGGGCACAATCAAAGATGCAATGCCCCATCGAGCAAAAAGTACTGATTCTCACCTGGATTCCGAGAGATGACCCCCCACCCCTCCCCCTCCCGTATTGCAAACAAAGATCTTAAGGGTAGGCGGAAAATTCTGACCATTGAAACCAAACGACTTACAAATCAGGCCTTTGGGGATTTGCACCAAGCTTGCAGCATCTCTTGTGTCCGTTGAAGGGATCGTCCGGGTCGTCCATCTTCCACGCGGTGTACGATGCTGACGTCCTCGCCGCGCAGATTCATCCCGCGGCCACGGTGGGAAAGCACGACCCTAAACCGCACCATCCGTCCCAACAGCCCAACCTCTGGGGTTCGCTCCGAGATGGGACCCAACCCGCTGGGGAAAGACCTTCACCAGGCCCGAGCAGTCCGAACTTCAAACCCCGTTAATTTCCGGTAACTCCCGAAAAACCCTTGCATCAACCGCCGATTCCGCGTTATACACAAGACTACCGGCACTCCTGCCGGAATCTCTGTTGAGGCGGCTCTGCCTCCGGGAGGCATCATGCGTATGGCCGCTGCTCGCTCCAATCTGCTGGTTCCTGAAGTCCGCGAAGTCATGGACATCCGCCAGGCCTCCGACTACCT
>Ga0182030_10015225_pt1 | contig 15092 bp, 13 predicted proteins | sample 812S3MmetaG_FD_121299 | JGI IMG/M metagenome (GOLD analysis project Ga0182030, IMG submission 121299) | Permafrost microbial communities from Stordalen Mire, Sweden - 812S3M metaG (Illumina Assembly) | ecosystem: Environmental > Terrestrial > Soil > Wetlands > Permafrost | place: Sweden... | reverse complement strand
GCCGCACAGCCGAGCGCTTAGCTGCACCGCACCGATTTTGTCCTCAGCGCCCATCGCCCGACGCTAACATCAATGCCGCCCCCGCTCAAATTCCGATCCAGCACCCGGATTGGACCACTCTCCCTTTGTCACGCCTTTGGGGAAAACCGATGCCTTACGGGTCGGGCAGGCGTGCGGCCGCGATCGCCTGCAGGTCGCCTTCATTTGGAATCTGGACAATCCATAGGCCGCCATCGAGACCGTGGTCTTCATCGGCACCGCGATATTCGCCGATGAGCGAACGGTCGATCTTGCTCGTAGATCCGAATGCTACCGGCAAGGTGAGCGGACCCAACCGTCTACGAGCCACAACGCGGGCTAAGTGAGTGGAATTTAGTCTCAAGGATGACGAAAAAAAAGGCGGAAGAACGGCGCAGCACGACCTTATACTCTTAATTCAATCGCGGGAACGCCTTTGCATGGCCTGACACTCGACAACCCAGGCCGCTATATCACGGAATCCAAAGGCAGGCATCTTGCTTGTTCACGTCGCCGCAAAAGAAGAGTTTCAATGCGCCGCGATATTCCGCTGTTCGGTTACTTTGATGAATATACCGGGCACATTCAGACCAGCGTCACAGAGATATCAAAGATGTTACTCAATCAAGGCGGTCGTTGGAAGGTTCGGAAACTGTGGGCGGATCTTTGGAAGCGTGAGCCAACTGGTTTGGTGGGATTGCCTATCGTCGCCTTGGTGTTGACGTGTGCCGCCCCGTTTGCGCAAAGCGCGAACTTATCCTCTCCGCCTTCGAACGTCGCGGAATTTAGCATCTTCTCCAATGCCGGAACCAATGGGGTCATGCGACATTGGCTTGCCGGAGACGGTGCCGATGTAGTACAGATTGAGCTTAATCTGCGCGGCCAGAATTGGAAGGTTGAGGAGCACACGAGAACGGATGGAACCGGCTCGATCACGGAATTTTCACGAGAGGGCCAAAACCCCAATGGCGATGTTCACGAAACCTATCGACTGGTCGACGGAACGGCGCGATGGCAATCCCCGATCGACGGGGGAGAGATCAAGGCGCCAAAGCCGAGTTTCTACCTTCCGACTAGAATATATCCGCCGGACGTTGTCGACGGTCCCGAAGCCATTATTCTCAAGTGGTTGAGTCAAGCCCACGACCAGGCGCCATTGCTGCCGTCTGGCAACGAGCATGTGCGGCGCCTCACCAGTGTCACGATCGGAGACGGCAAGGACGCGCAATCACTCACCTTGTGGGAAGTTCTCGGGGTCAGCAGTCCGCCATTTTTTCTGTGGACTGACGATAGCGGAGGATTCTTTGCAAGCTTTGGTTTTCTGGACGTCATCAGCAAAGGATACGAGAAATGGGCGCCTAAATTGCTGTCAAGCCAGCAAAAGGAGCTGGCGACGGAGTCGACGAGGCTTTCTCGTAGCTTGGCGGTGGCGCCGGTCACGCCTGTTGTATTTCGGGATGTTCGCGTTTTCGCCGACGGCAATCGGTGGCTTGCGAACCAAACGATCGTGGTCGTCAACGGGAAGATCGTTCAGGTTGGCGCCGCCGGCCGCGTCGCGGCGCCGGGCGGCGCCATCGTCTATGACGGGCGAGGCAAGTCCCTCGTCCCTGGCCTATGGGATTCCCACTTCCATGTGATGGGGGATTTCATGGCCACGTCCGAGTTGGCTCTGGGCGTGACGTCAGTCCGTGATCCAGGTAATAACGATGATCTCACGATTGATCGCAGACGACGGCGGGCCGAGGGAAACCTTCTCTCCCCCCATGTTTACCCATCCTCCTTGATCGACGGGCAGAGCCCCTACACGGCGCAACTCGCCACGGTCGTTCATAACCAGTCCGAAGCGATCGAGGCCGTCGATGCCGCGGCGGCCAAGGGCATGGTCGCAATCAAGATTTATGGCAGTTTCAATCCGGCTTGGGTGAATGCAACCGCGAAGGAAGCACATCGTCTTGGCCTTCACGTTCATGGTCACCTGCCGGCCGGAATGCGGCCTAGCGAAGCAATCGCGGCTGGCTATGATGAGCTGACCCATATCTATTACGTCGCAATGGAAGCGATGCCAAAGGATGTCGTCGACCGTTCGAATACGTCCGCCCGCTTCACGGGCGTTGGGACGTATATGAAGGATGTTGACCTGACACGGGAACCGATGGCGGGACTCATCCGCAGCATGGCAACCCACCATATTTACGTAGATCCGACGCTTGTCGTGGCCGAGAGCGTTTTTGTACCGGCGAATGGTGACCTGTCGCCGGAATACGCGTCATACATCAAGATGATGCCCACCGCCGACGCGCGAAATGCCATGCAGGGTGGTTTCGAGCCGCCTTCAGGAGTTACCCGCGCGGATTTTCGCGCGAGCTTCAGAAAGCTGGTTGAGCTGGTGGGCGCGCTGCATCGGGCAGGTGTGCCGGTCGTGGCCGGCACCGACGGCTCGGGACTTGAGTTGATCCGCGAATTGGAACTCTATGTGCAGGCCGGCTTCACCAATACGGAGGCGTTGGCCGCTGCGACAATCGTGCCGGCGCAGTTGGTTGGTGCTGCATCTCACACTGGGTCGATCAAGGTTGGTAAGGATGCGGATCTCCTGCTTGTCGATGGGGATCCATCCAGCGATATAGGAGCTTTGCGGCACGTTGATATTGTCATGATGGACGGAAAGCTGGTCGATCCGCGAAAAGTACGAGAAGCGCTTGGATACTTCGGTAAACCGAAATGACTGGTTTTCCCCAAAATATGGATAAGAAGCGATGAAATCGCCATTTGATTTGGACAAGATGGATCTCAACAAGGCGGTTTCGGTTTGTCTGTTTTCTACCATCTTACCGTTCTTGTCAGCTAACGCGGGCTCGACAACGTCACCCGCGGAGCAGGCAGATCAGCTTGCCGATATTTACGACGAGGGATTCAATCACTCGGAAATCGTTCAGTTGGCCTCACACCTCACTGATGACATCGGTCAGCGCCTTACCAATTCGCCAGCCGAGCGGCTTGCGCAAAATTGGGCCGAGGGCAAGTTCCGCGGCTGGGGCTTGCAAAATGTCCACAGCGAAGGATTTACGTTCGGGCGCGGTTGGGTCATGCGCTCGGTCAGCGTTCGCATGGTCGAACCCCGGGTTCAGCACCTGTATGCGATTCCCATCGCTTGGACCCCCTCAACACGCGGTCCAGTCACTGCTCCGATCATTATGGCTCCCATCCATCGGCAAGAGGACCTCGACCTATGGCGTGGAAGCTAAAGGGTGCCTTCATCCTGGTGGATGATATGGGCACGCGTTCCGAGCCAGCCGAACCCGAGTTTCACCGCTTCACGGATGCCGAGTTGCAGAAGCTGGACGGCTTCCAAGTCCCTAATCATGGGGCGGAGAATCTGCCTAGCTGGATGAGAGGCATCGCCTTGCAGGCCAAAATCGACGCCTTTCCGGCGAGTGAGGGCGCATTCGGGCGTATCAGGGAATCGCGAACGGACGCCGGTCTTCTACACGGCGAGGGATATCAGTTTGTTTCGGGAGCCGCCGTTCCGGCCGTAGAACTCGCAGCAGAAGATTATCGGCGGCTCGCCCGGCTCGCGATCCATCATCAGGTGAAGCTTGAGATCGATAGCGAGACGCAGTTCGATGACACGGACCGGGAGACGTATAACGTCATCGCCGACATCTCGGGAACCGACTCCGCCGCAGGCTACCTATTAATCGGTGCTCATCTGGATAGTTGGACGGCTGGCGACGGTGCGGCGGATGACGGTGCCGGTGTGGCGATCGTGATGGAAGCGGCACGCATTCTTGCCGCTCGTCATATCAATCCCAGGCGAACGATCCGGTTTGCCTTATGGTCGGGTGAGGAACAGGGCATGCTCGGTTCCAAAGCCTATGTTACGCAGCATGTCGGTACTACTGGCCCCGCCGTTATCCGATAACGACGCGAAGTGACTACAATAAAATTTGGGCATATTTCAACCTCGACGAGGGTTCTGGGAGAATCCGCGGTCTATATTGCCAGGGCGACCTGGCGGCAATCCCCATCCTTAAAGAGTTGCTTGATCCCTTCACGGTCTTTGGGGCTACCGAAGTGTCCGGCGAAAACATGGAAGGTGGGGATCATGTAACGTTCGCGGGCGTCGGAATTCCCGCGTTCGAAATGATTCAAGATCCGCTCGACTATGATGTGCGCGTCCATCACACGAATCTCGATACCTACGACCATTTAAAAATTCCGGACCTACAGCAAGCTGCGGTCGTAATGGCGGGTCTCGTCCTGCGCGCCGCTGATTCGATCTCGCCGTTACCAAGGGTCGCGACGCCAACAAGGCCAAGCCTGACCGATCCGCTCATGCAGACAGACCCATAACGGGGCTACCGCAACGCCCTCCAATTTGATGAGTGGCACTATCGATGACTGGCGCCGCTGCCAACACGACCTGGATGATAAATGTTTTCGCTGTGCCCCTTAACGTCTTCTGGATAGAAATAGACCGGCCGAAGCTGTCCCATCGCGTAACGTGCGTTCTGGTCTGTGAAATGAGGCGACGCCGGGTCACCGCTTTCGCCGCCCACGGTGATCGCGAGAGCACGCACCCTGGGGCCGAAATCCACCGCTGCAACAAAGGTGTTACCGTCGACACCATAATATTTCTTTGTATTAGCCTGTTGCTGGGTTTCGAACGACGCAAGCGATCCCCATCTCGCTGAGGTGAATCCAACCGGCAGGCTCGGCTTGTCATCGTCGAACCGCGGCTCGGGACCGTCGTCAAGCCGCTGCAGTCGATTGATATCACCCCACTGAATCCGCCAGTCACCGTAGCTCTTCTGCAGTTCCTGAACGGCGTCCTTGAGCGCGGCCATGAGTTGGGCGTCGGTGACGTGATCGAGAATGAAGAAGAAGGGGTAGACACCAGCGCGTGTCGCGTCCGGCATCAGCGCCTTCCACAGTTTGTCGCCCCAGGCGACCGCGACGGTTGTTTGAATCGAATCGATCGCCCACCGGCAGTTCCAACGGCGCAAAAGCTCGACTTGATCGTGTAGGTCCGGATCTGGCGCCCTGTCATAGGCGGTCAGGAGTCGTGGCACAAGTCGCCCAAAGGCCGGAAGGTAGGAATCATAGCCGGCGTCGATGAGAGATTGCAGGTCAAACTTCGAGCGTGAATCGAGAACCATGACCGCATGAAGCCCTCGAGTGTTCTCATCATTCGTCGCCATATATTTGGGGTAGTCGACCTTCCTCGGACTATCCGGACCCGAGGCGCTCCAAGGCGCGTCGTTGGTATTCATCACCCAACCGTGTGTTGGATCAACTACCTGCGGCAGACTCTGCAGGGATTGCACGCCACCCCAGTCCGTTGTCGGGTCGCTGCCGTCGACGGGCTTCGTGTAGTCGAATCGGTCATCCCGGATCGGCACGAACTGAGGAGGAAGGTAGGCGATTTCGCCTGTGTCGTCGGCAAAGATGGTGTTGTTGGAAGAATTGGCCTTCAATTCAGCGACCTTCATGAATCCCGCAAAGTCGCTCGCCTTGGTGCGTAGGTAGCTCTGCTCGAGCGCTGCGATTGGCTTATTCATGAGCGCCAGCGCAATCCATTTGCCCCGCTCTTCACGAATGATAGGGCCGTGGTGCGTATGGTAGGACACAAACCGGCGGGAGACCAAGTCGCCGCTCTTGGCACGATAGCGCAGAACGATCTCATTCGTCCTGACCTCGCGCAGTTCTGCACCGTAACGATAATATTTCTTACCGTCCTTCGGGATTACGGTCTCGGCAAACTCGTCGACGGTGTCGACGGTACTCGACGTATGCATCCAACCGGCATGCTGGTTGAAACCCTGGTAGACGAAGAACTGCCCCCACGTCACCGCACCATAGGCGTGGAGCCCCTGATCGCTCGACATTTGCAGTTCGGAGCGAAAATAAAACGATGTGTGGGGATTTATGTAGAGAAGCGCATGACCGTCGCTGCTGTGGCTTGGGGCGATCGCGAAACCATTTGATCCTCGCGGAGCCTGCGGCTGCAATCCCGATTCCAGCGCTGTGAGCGGGATCGTTCGCTTCTCATAAAACGCCTGTAATTGGCTGAGCGGCGCCGTTTCGATATCTCCTCCGATGCTGCCCTCCGTAAAGCTCAACGCCATCCACGGCTCGAAGTGAGTAAGGACACTCGGATGGGCATCGGGGTGCGTCGCGAGGTAATAGTTCAAACCGTCCGCCCAGGCCTGCATCAAAGTCTTGAGCCATGGCGGGCTTGCCCTATAGTCGCGCTGGAGATTCACCGGTTCCAGGAACAACCGCTGCCTGAGATCCTGCCATATCGCACTCTCTCCCTCGGATTCCGACAGTCGGCCAAGGCTCACGAGATAATTGCGCTCGATTCGCGGAAAATCATCCTCGGCCTGAGCATAGATCATGCCGAACACAGCATCCGCATCGGTCCGACCATGGACATGCGCGATGCCGTAGTCGTCGCGCGTGATAGTCACCCGCGCAGCGTGCGCTCGCTCCGTGGGTGTTGGCGCGGACCGTGCTATGGCCGCGCCAGCGACCGAAACGAATGCGACAAAGGCCACTATCGTCGGGTTCACGAACGGACGGACGCTTCTCATCGGTGATGCGTAGTATCCCGTCATCGATCAGAACGTTCGTGTCAAAGACAACCCCACCGTGCGCGGCTGGATAACGACGAAAGCGAACGGAGGATAGGTCCCGGCGCCCCCCCCAACGAGTCCGCGCTTATCAGCCACATTGTTGGCATACAGGTTGACCGTCCACGACTCGTACTTAATGCCAGTTCGCAAATCCGTCTTGACGAAAGCAGGATAGTACTGTTGGTCGGGGGTGGCGACAAATGTGCCGATGCGGTTACCAACGTACGCAAGCGTGCCCCCGGCATATCCGGTCACGCCGTTCACGATAAGAAATTCCTGATTAAATGACAAATTGCCAGAGAACCGCGTGCTGTAGGGTAGTCTGCTGCCGGCGGGTCCGTAAACCGAGCTATCTGCGGGTATGGATTGCGTCAGCACCGCATTGTCGTATGTACCCCAAGCCGTGACGGTGAGACCCTCCAACGGCTTTGATTGGACGGAGAGTTCTACGCCTTCACTCTTAGCGCCCGAGCCGTTGGTGGTGTAGCCTTCACCGTTGACTGCGTCTATTAGATTGATTTGGAGGTCCTGGAAGTCGATATAATACAATGAGGCATCGAAGGACAGCGTGTGATCGAGGGCATCGCCCTTGATACCGATCTCGTAATTCCGCGTCTTTTCCGGTTGGTACGCGAGCGGCTCCTTGGGATCGTAGCCGACTTGTCCCTGCCCGGGGATTTCGTTGGGGCCTCCTGCCGCGTAACCCGATGCTAATCTCAAATACACCATGAAGTCCGGCGAGACCTTGAACCGTGGAGTCACGAGATACGTAAACGGAGTGGCCTTCGAACTGTAATTGGGGGTCGGCGTGACCACATTCCCATCGAGCGCCCCTGTCTGCGAACCTCCTATCGCGTTGACGGTAATCTGGCTTTCGCGGCCGCCGAGTTGTACATCGAACTGATCTGTCACATGGACTGTCAGATCGGTGAATCCTGCGTATTCCGAGTAGGTGTATCCGCTGGGCGCAACTGTTTGGAGCAAATCTCCGACCGTTGCTCCTGTAGCGACATTTTCCGCCCAGACGTTCTGTATGAAAGGGGAATGTTCGTTGGTGTAGAAGCCGCCAATCAACCATTCGAAGCGCTCCCCGAGGGGAATCGACGCGCGCATTTCCTGCGTAAACTTATTGGTCGAGCCGCCAGTGAATAGTGGGGCGCCGGACACGCCATAAAACTGTTGCGAATACGTTCCCAAGCCGTAAGTATCGTCAACCACGTTTGAAAAATTGATTATGTTGTAGCCGCTTATTGACGTCAGATCGACGTTTCCTACTTTTCCCGTGAGAGTCGCGCTGTAGGCTTGAGTTCTCTGTTCGTATTGACCGGTGTTTCTGATGTAGTTTTGTTGTAGGTCGCCCAACGCAGGCCCCACGTAGCCGGAGCCTGCCACGTTCGAGTTGGTAACCTGACTTGCGCCGTCGCCTTTGTCCTCCTGGTATAGGGCGCTGAGCTTCAGGGAAAACATGTCGGACGGCCGCCATAGCGCCGCAACCCGGCCGCCGCTCACGTGTTCCTCATTGATCCCCTTGATGCCCAGTACCGGGTTATCGATGTACCCAGGAGTATCACGGGTGAACCCGCTGGCGCGAACCGCCAACGTATCGGTTATCGGCACGTTGATGGCGCCACGGAATGCGTAACCCAATTCGGCGCCGTTGTGCACGCTGCTCGTACCTGCCTCTATTCGGCCCGAGAGAGCGTCGGTTGACGGATCGACCGTAACAAACTTGATCAGGCCTCCCATGCTGCTTGCTCCATAGAGCGTTCCTTGAGGCCCGCGCAATACTTCGATACGGGCAAGATCGCTGGGATCTATGTCCGGCAGAACACTCCCCAACCCAACCGAAGAGCCGTACGGCACATCATCCACCGTGACCCCTACGGTCGGGGTAGTGAACGCGCCCGTACTGATTCCACGAATCGATATCGTTTGTTGGCCGCCCGCTCCGGGAGACGGCGACACGCTCAGCCCCGGAACGCTGGTGAAATAATCCTGAAGCCTGGGTTGATTGTTCTGCGAAAGTACATCGGCGCTGATAACCGTCACTGGCAGAGGTACATCCAAAAGACTCTCGGTGCGCTTCTGCGCGGTGACGAGCACCTCTTCCAGCACACCGGGCTCCGGGCTCCGTTGAGCGTTCGAAGGCTCCGTATCTCCTGTGGAGGCAGAAGACGGAGATGCTCCTAGAGTCGCTTGAGCCAGCTGGATGCCGCTCCGCAAATCATCAGTGTGCTCGCCGCTATCGACCGCCTGTGCATGGACAGAGAAGGATATCGCCCAAGTCACCGCTACAAACGTAGAGCGAAAGGCCATGCTCGTCAGCACCGCGGGTCTGTACGGTTTTATAGCTGTTGCCCGCGCCGGCCACCAGCAACGTTGCCGACTCGGAGTGGCGCTTGTTCGATGACCATTGTTCATGTGGACTCCGTATGATTTATATAGTGCGAGCCGGTGGATGGACACGATGGGGTAATAATAAGCAAGAGTCTTCCATTTCCACCCGCAACGTAGGCTGTATGTCCAACTTAAGTGTTGCACTCGGAAAGCATCGGGAACCAACACTTTCATCGGTTCATATCAGATGCGGTACATCTCACACCGAGTCACCCCGTACTGTTGGTGGCGCGATGTATTGAATGACGATGACGCCGCCCTCAACATCGGGTTTTTGCCTCGGGAGAGCGCAGGGGTATCGGCAGGCAGTGAAACCGTGGGCTGTCGGCAGAGACAATCGTTTTGGCGATGATTCGCGGGGTCGGCGGTAGGCGGCGCCTTATATTGCCTGCGTGCTGCCGCATTTGGCGAGCACCGCTAACGCTTCGTCGGCATCCGCTTCAGAATTGTGCAGATGAAAGGAGAGTCGCAGGACGCCGCGCCACTCTGTTGCCCGAATTCCGGCTTGGGCGAGTTGCGCGGCTCCTCCCTTCCAGTCGAGGGTGACGATGGCAGAATTCGATGATTCCATTTGCAGGCCGTTACGGAACCGATTGGCAAGTGCGACGTCATGCTCATGCGCTGTTTCGATACCCAGTTCGACGATGGCATCGACGGATTTTCTGACAGCCAGCATCGAGACGAGATTGGGAACCGTATCGAACTTCCGCGCGCCGGGCGCCAGTGAGAATTCCGTTCCGTAGGGAGGCGCCATGGGATCGATGCAGGCCGCCCAGCCCGGTGTGGCCGGGCGGAAGCGATTGGCCATATCTGGGGTCATGACCAAGAACGCGCCGCCCAAGGGGGAGCAAAGCCATTTGTATACCGAGCAAACGATGACATCCGCCGACGCTCCTGATAGCGGTAACCACCCGCAGGCTTGGCTGCCGTCCAGGCAGAAAATCGATCCCGTCACCTGCGTGGCTGCTCGAATCGCATCGATGTCCGCAACTTCCCCGGTGAGCGATTGCACGGCGCTGCAAGACACGAGGGTCGTGGCAGAGTTGACGCGGTCCGCCAACTCGGATAATGGTACCAACTCGACGCTGACACCGCGATAAGCCTGATTCAAGTAAGGAATGAGATTGGAGTTGTGCTCGTTTAAAGGTGCCAATACCCGCGAATTGTCCGGCAGGCTCGCGGCGATGGAGCTCAGCAGCATGGATGTGGATGTGCCCAATGACACATGGTCGGCTGGAACCGACAATAAGCGGGCGATCGATGCGCGAGCGAGCTGTGCGTCCGCGAGCCAACTGCCGAAAGCCAACGTTCCACCAGCCCAGGCGGCCGTGAGGCCGGCGACTGCTTCGACTGCGGCCGGACACGGGATGCCGAAGCTGGCAGTGCTCAAGTACCCGGGGTTTATCGTCCAAGGGGCAAGCGTCATAGCTCGTGGTTCACTGGGCTTTGAATGTTGAGCCGTTCCGTTAATTCGAATGGCCAAGTCCGTGTAGCGTCAGCGCCGCGCAAGTTCAACACCGAGGTCCAGCACATGAACCTTGGCAGGCGACAGCCTGCATGGAACTGACCTGCGTGACTGAAAGGCGAGTGCAATCCGCCTACCGTGTGGAGAGCCGGAATGACACGAAACAAGCCTTGCACACGTGCGCTTGCAAGATCCAAGACTTTAGATAGCTCGTATCGGATGCGCCACATCTCAGTCACTGTGGCTCCAGGTAGCTTGAAAGCTCCTAAAGCGCCTGTCGCCCAACCCAAAGCGAGGCACCTCGCGAAAGATCGGTTTTTACGGTCAGACGCCATATCATTCTAGATCGTTTTGTTTCTTGGCAACTCGGCTCCGTTTTGTGCGCGGAAAGGGGGGTTCCATAGGCCACCCAGGAGCCCTGCGTATGGCCGCCAAAACCAGATTCACGAAATTCTTGAGGATGGGGGAGTTGTCGTTTCGGCGATACACCATTTTTCCGGAGATGCTCGGTGGATTATGGAGATCGCGATAGACGACGTTTCCACGGTGCAAGCCCTTCAGAGACAGTGGAATGAGTGACAACCCCAGCCCAAGATGAACGAGCCAGGTGACGGCCTGCATCTGGTTCGCCTCGGCGCGCAAGACGGGACTGAATCCGTTATCGCGGCAATAGGCACGGATGACATCGTTGTATCCCATGGAACCCTCATCGGGGACCATAACGAATGGCTCCTTGGCGAGGTCGCTACCGACCAGTTTCTTCTTGTGGGTGAGGCGATGGCCCTTCGGCAGTGCAACGACGAGTGGTTCTATTCCCAATTCCACGATGGTCAATTCCTCGTGCGAGAACACCCCACGCAAAAAGCCGACGTCCGCGGTGCGCTGCGCGACGGCACTCAACACGGCATTGGGAACCATGTCGCCAAATGACATCGTGACTTCCGGATATTGGTTCTGAAATTCATGAACCACTGACACAAAGAATTTATTGGTCATTGAGGTCAAATAGGCAAACGACAAAGTCCCGATCGATCCGCGTGCGGCGCGCCGCGCACGCTCCATGCCATCGTTCGCTCGCGCCAGGACAGCTTGTGCGTCGCCAACAAATACCAGACCCGCGGGCGTCAACTCCACGCGCCGTTTGGTCCGTGTAAACAGCTGAACTCCGAGTTCTTGTTCCAGATTGCGGATTTGCTGACTGAGGGGCGATTGCTCAATGTGCACGCGCTCCGCGGCTCGGCGGAAGTTGAGCGTGTCAGCGACGGCAACAAAATACCTGAGATGGCGAAGCTCCATCATCCAGAGCGAAACATTATATGTCTCAGTTGTCAATGGAGACGTGGGATGGAAAGCAGTGTTTTAAGACAATTGGCCAAAATTCCAGTAAAACTCGATGAGATGGAGATCATCTTGCCGTGGGTTATGGAAACGGGAAGGCTGTGCTCCATTCTGCCAATAAGATGCCGCTCGTCTCGCCTCAGGCGAAGAAAGTGTTGGTTACCTCTCGATCATAACGCGGATACTTCGCGCCACGGTTTTCGTGGAGGTGGTGCGGAATGCTGGTCCTGTCCGATGAGGTTATTCAGAGAGAACTCTCGATGCGACAGGTCATCGACTTGGTCGAGGAGGCCTTTGTGGCGGACGCCCATGGCAACGCCAGAACCTTCCCCGCGATCGTAGAGTACGTTGGAAGGGCCAATGCCCACCTTGGCATTAAGTCAGGCTATTTGCGCTTTCAGGCCACCGCACGGGCAGCCGGAGGCGATGCATCGCCGATGATGCGGGGTGAACAAGAGGTCCTTGGGCTGAAAGCCGGAGGATACTGGGCAGCAAATCAAGCGCGGCACGGGCTGCCGAAGCACCGAGCCACGATACTTCTGATCAATCCGGACACCGGCGAAGCATTGGCTGTCATGTCCGCGAATTGCATCACTCGCATGCGCACGGCGGCCGCGGGCGCCGTTGCCGCGAGATATCTCGCCAGGAAGAACGCGTCCGCGGTATTGGTGGTCGGGACGGGCGAGCAGGCCCATGCTCAGGTAGAGGCGCTCCGACTGACGCGCGATACTTCAATACTCTACGTATGGGACCGGCAAGAAGTCGCGACTCAAAACTACGTCAAGGAGTGGCGCCGTCGCGGGGTTGATGCGCAGCCGGTAGTCTCCCTACAGGATGCACTGGAAAAAGCGGACATTGTGGTCACGACGACTCCATCGACCACACCACTGGTTTTAAGCGAATGGGTCGTACCCGGAACGCACATCAATGCCATCGGCAGCGACGGCGCTGGGAAAAGAGAGCTTGATACTCGGCTGATCCTGCGATCCAAATTTGTCCCGGACAATCTCGCACAAAGCACCAGCATCGGAGAACTGCAGGGCATGGCGCAGTCGGGCGCGGACTCTCGTAGCATGGTTCACGCGGAATTGGGGCAGATCTGCGCGGGAATGAAGGCGGGTAGGGAAAATGACGCCGAGATCACCATCTTCGATTCATCCGGGGTGAGCTTCCAGGATTTGGTTGTTGCTCATTATTTGGTGGGTCTTGCCCAGGAGAAGGAACTCGGCCAGATTGTGTAACGGGCGGCATCAGTTCGCGCGACCAAGAAGCGACTATCGGAATCTATGCGCTAGCCAATAGTGATGTGAATCAAACAACTTGCAAGGGCGCTAACGGGCGTTTACAGTCTCACCGGCATCGGAGTGACAGTTTTGCTTCCGCGGAGTGGCGATATTGCTTCGTTTCACGGTCTTCGGACCATGATAAGGCCCAGTGGAAGCGCTCCTCGCTAGTGCGCTCCTTCCAGCGGAACGTGTCAATGGGTCTGAAACACCTTTGTTCATTAATTTAACGAGCAATTGGGTGTGACGGCCGGTGGTGCGGTCTCCTTTTTGGGTGGATTGATCCAGGCAGCGACGGGCACAGTCGCCGGCCGCGGCGCGATGCCTTTGAAGCGAGCCGGATGGGCTGCAAAGGCGGCATCGAGCGTGACGCCGCGTCGCGCGATGAGGGCGGCGGAGCGACCATAGTGCACCGTGTCGGGCGGCATCAGTGCGATACCGGAATGGCGATGTTCCGTGTTGTACCAACGAAAAAACTCTTGGCAATGCGCGCGCGCGTCCTCGATTGAGCCGAAGCGCGCCGGGAAGTCGGGTCGATACTTCAGGGTTTTGAACTGCGCCTCGGAGTATGGGTTGTCGTCCGAAACGTGCGGCCGGCTGTGAGTTTTGGTGACATCGAGATCGACGAGCAGTTGAGCAACAGACTTGGAGCGCATGCTGGTGCCGCGGTCGGCATGCAAAGTCAGCGTGCCGGGCACGATCTGCTGCTTGTCGATGGTATCGGCGATGAACTGCTCGGCGAGTTCCGCGGTCTCGCGGTGAGCGATCATCCAACCGACGACGTAGCGGCTGAAAATATCGATCACGACAAACAGGTGGAAGCAGATCCACTTAGCCGGCCCCTTCAGCTTGGAGATGTCCCAACTCCACACTTCGTTCGGCCGAACCGCTAGCAGTTCCGGCTTTGTGTACACCGGGTGACGCCGTTGACGACGCCGATCGCCGACCTGGCCGTGGGTGGCCAAGAGCCGATACATCGTGCGCACGGAGCCGTGATATTGTCCTTCATCGAGCAACGTAGCATAGACCGCGGCCGGCGCCGTGTCGGCAAAACGTTCGCTGTCGAGTATGCCGAGCAGACGGTTCTGCTCGGCGATGGAGAAGGCCAACGGCGGTCGCGGTTGCACCGTGATCGGATGTCGCTAGAAGACGCCCCGGCGGCGCGCGCGATCTCGATACACGTACCCTGGGTTGAAGGCAAACGCCCTGCAGGCAGCCTCCATGCCCACGTGCCAGGCCAGATCGTTGACGGCGAGCATCACTCGTCCTCGCTCGTCTCGTCCGCGGTCGGCAGGCCGAGCGCTACGCACAGTTTTTTTTGAGCCTCGATGATCAACTCCGCACGCTCAAGCTTGTGGCGTAGGCGAGCATTATCGCGGTTCAAATGTTTGATCTGCCGAGCCGACGCGTCCGGCTTCGGTCCCCGCTTCTTCGGTGCGAGGGCGGCACTGTCTGCGGCTCCAAGTTGTTTGCGCCAACTCGACAGCATCGAGGAATAAATATGCTTGCGACGCAAAAAAGCGCCGAGCTCACCGCGCTCCTTGCAGCCATCAGCCTCGGCCAACAGCATCCGCTTCTCGCTCGAAGAGAATTGACGACGTGTCGCGATCTCGATCACCTCAGTGTCAGGGCTTCGATCCTCTGATGAATGCGCTAGGGTAGATCGTAATACGTTTGAACTGACAGAATCGATTGCGGAAGCAGAAAGATTGTTCATAGAAGACTTCGATACTTGGGTCATGACTGGATATTACCTGTACTCTAAATATTCGAGGGCAGGTGTCTCACGTCACATTGGCACAGGGGGCAGCAGCCGCGCCACCTCATGCAAGTCCCCCAACACGGCCACCGCCGTGGGCCACCGCCCGGCACCCTGACCGCGCAATCGAATGACTTCCCCGGAACTCAGATCAATCTCGATGCGGTTCTCCGCTCCACGAGCGGCGCCGAGATAGG
>Ga0182030_10015224_pt1 | contig 15092 bp, 23 predicted proteins | sample 812S3MmetaG_FD_121299 | JGI IMG/M metagenome (GOLD analysis project Ga0182030, IMG submission 121299) | Permafrost microbial communities from Stordalen Mire, Sweden - 812S3M metaG (Illumina Assembly) | ecosystem: Environmental > Terrestrial > Soil > Wetlands > Permafrost | place: Sweden... | reverse complement strand
TCTACGAGGTCCGAATTTCACCATTTTATGGAATAAAGAAATAATTAATTCAAATTCATTTTATGGGGGTATTTTGGGCAGACACAATACTAGAGAAAGTTACTAAAAATTCTCGTTCATAAATGAGGAAAAATGCAGAGCTACATAGAGTATAAGGCTCTTTACAAGAGTATCGATGGATTCTATAGATGGTTGCTCGCTGCGAGAGTGCGAATCTTCATCAAACGACATTGGCAAATGGCCCTGCAATGTCACAGTGGGAGTCAATTCATTACTTACTTTCGACACTCTAATTTCAGTGATGGACATGTCTTCGAAAGACGAATCAAAAAGATTGGAAAGTTGATTTATGCTCATGAGATTACGCGTCGGAGCTGTTTTCGAATAATTGAGAGATGGAAAACATTAACAAAGTTTTCAAAACTCCGTCGAAGAGCCGTTGAGATGAAGAGGATCCATAGGCTAGTATGCATAGCTCATGAATTACTAAAACTGCGAGAAGAAAAAGTTGAACAAAGAAATAGGACTAGAAGAAGAGCCTTAGAGATAAAGAGAGTACATCGTCTGGTTGGTTTGGTATTTCAGTTACTGAGTTTGCGAGCGGAAAAGGTACAACAACGATACTTGCTAGAAGAAAAAGCTTTTCACTCCTGGAAATTTATTGTTGGTATGTCTTGGGCCTGGAGCCATGGATTAGTGGTTGTTCATTGGATACCTGGCGTCTATAAATTACTGACGAGAACCAAAGAGAAATTTCAAGAACTTTTTCCAAAAAATGAGAAGATCTCAAAGAAGACGCAAGACGAGATGGAACTTTTTAGAACGTTCGGTAGAGCTCCTGGAACTGTAGTGAATGTCGCCATCAGGGCACTAAATGGCGATATGTGGGAAATTGTCTCAAAAATTGGGACAAAGAACGTTAAAACGAAAATCGCATACGCGAGGTATGCAAACATTTGGGATACATTAATTTACGAACTTTCAACCCTCTTCATTATCTTTACAAAATGCTTCAAATTATTGATTGGCACCAATAAGGAAATATTGGGTTACTGGAACCTCTTATCCATGATGTGTCCAGACCGTCTTATACAAAATTGGATCCAAACGATGGAGCTAGTCGCATTGAGGAATCCAAAACTTAATTTCAGGAATGTGGATAGCGCAAAGATCGGAAAGCGACTTACTGAAATTATCGAGAAGTCTCGTTTGGATCAGAAAATTCTCCCATGCACCGAGTGTGCGAAAGAATTCTTTATAAAAGAATTTGTTAGTGAGAAGGATTTACACTCCCGGTGTCGGAAATGCAGAGTAGATGCTGAGACCCCAGATTTCGACATCCTAGTCCTGATTGAGAGAATCTTCAAACTAACAATCAGGATTGATTAAAAAACTAACCTTGTAAGAGAATTCTCTTACCAAATTATTTTTCTTTTACGGTTCCCAGACATAGTCTACAAATTTCGGGGCTTCAAGAAATTTCTTTTGGTTCTGATACCAGATTTTCTCTTTTCTATCGATCTCTTTCTCAATCAATGCCGCTCGATGATTTTGATGAAACGAGTGTAATTGTGTCCAAAAAGGAACGTAAACCTCTTCTGGAAGTTGTATCAGCTCCTGACTGTTGTTATTGTAACCTCGTGCTTCCCATTCGATGACGTGACAGTTGTAGTAATGTGCCAAGGCCTCGCTGAACCCAATCCACAGTGTTACCGCGGGATGGTTGGCCCATCCAATCTTTTCTCTTGATTTTTTGAGTGCATTATCCCTCCAAAGCTTTTTCTCCCTCCAGGAACCATCCTGGGGAGCTTGTTCATCAGATGCGGCTTCTAGTTTCCATAGTATTTTTAAAAGAGTTTTAGCCTCAAGACATTGTTTCCAAAGACGACGCGAGTCCAAACATTTTGCCGATTTGCGAAAATCGGTTCTAACCAGGAAGGTCTGCATTTTTCTCTCAAGAAATATTTAAAAAATCTACCAAAATGGCAAAAGTTATTGTATCTTTTTCGGAGACAAAAGGTTGGAAAGTCAAACTAACGACTAAAAACAGCTCAAAAACCCAAATTTTGGAGAGTGACGATATGCTCTGTTCCTATTACCGACCAGATCCGATTCAATGTCAATTTCTCGATAAGGGAATTGGCCTCAGCTTCGAGGAGAGTTATATTATAGTCTCCCCAAAAGGCATTTCGGTGAATTTGATATCGTGGGAGAAGGATGATCACTCCGTGGCCAGTGAAGCTGATCTCCTCTCATTAGTGATCAATGAACTTCTGTACTTTACATGGCTTCATCCCGTTAAATTGAAGATAATGTTTATCCCAATGGGTGAAAGAGAGTTCCGAGAATTGCTTGAAAAAGCAAACGAAGCTCTCAATTGCGATATTAGGGAAATCGACTTACGGTTGGTTGGCGAATGGTGGAAGATTCAGCTACCCCCGAAATATGCTGGTTGTAGGAAGCTGATTATGAAAAATCCTCAAGGTTGGAACGAAGACAATAGATCTGGAAATGGAAGTTTAACCGAAAAACATCGAGCTGTTAGATTTATTTGGAGGAAGACCGTAGAAGTTCCAATCACTTATGGAGATATTCTGGAAGGAGTTATGCGATTGAAAAGTGCGAAAAACGACTATTGGTATGAATTACTCTGTCGTTCTGTTTTTAAGATTAAAGAAGATGTTTTACGCGTTGTGCTTGGTTTTGACCATGGATCGTGAGTCTGCCTAGTTTAGGGAAGATCATCCTATGGCCAGCAAAGCTGATCACCGCGTGGATAGAAAAGTCTGTTTTAATTAAAACAGTAATGGAGGAATTCGTGGAGGATACTGTCGAGTGTCTACTAGCCGGTAGATTGAAAGGAATGAATGGTTGTTCCGGCAAGGTGATCGACGCGAAGGATTTCCCGAAAGTTGGCGAACAGGATAATCTAATGGTCATCGATTGGGAATCAAATCACTCAGAGTCTTTAAACGATGTTCTTAAGAAGAAATTTGGAATCGAAGATTGTTATGATGTTGCAAAATATCTTCGGAAAAAGGACCAGTTTTTATTAATAATTATTCGAGGTGGTGAAAACTTCTATAAAACACATTCTCAAAACGGGATCTGGACCCTGGGAGCTCTATCGTGGATTGGAGACCAGAAAAGTGGTAGATTTTGTGTATTGTGGCTCGGAGATCGAGATATGTATCTATGCGCAGTGAGAGAACATCCTGACTACGAGAAATATCCACTAATGCACGGGGCACCGGATCTGAACAATACGAAATATTCTTACTACAAATTTTAGGCACAGTGCCCCTATGATTTTTATTTTTTAAACAATTGTTTAAAAAGAAAATGGCACAACAGGTTGTTGAAGATGTGTTGGTCCGTGAGGTTTCCCACTCCGATGCTTTGATTGAAACTCTCCGAAATAAGGTCTTTTCGAAAAAGGACCTTGTAGAAATATGTAGAGAAGACAAAGGACCTTACTGGAGAACGTTTGAATGTCGAATTGCATCGATTCATGATCAAGTGTGCCGCACAGTAGACAGAAAAGTAAAATGTATAGAAATGTCTATACGATTTCAACGTCGTTATGATAATTCTTAATGTCTTTGACCGTACCATCCGGATTATATATAGTTCTTCTCCCTTCCCTCTCTCCGTTTATGAAAAACTATCGACATATATGGTACCATCTGCATACAGTTGTTTATATGATCCATTTAATTCTCCATTTTTGTAGTAACTCACACTCATAAGTCTATGAGGATTACCCCTCCAGTATTCGGATATTCCTTCTTTCTTTCCATTGATATAACCTTCCTCTTTAAATTTAGAAGTTCTGTCGGCAAAGTAGGTAATTCTTTTTATGAGACTATTCAAGAAAAATAGATCAACTTCATTACCACTCTTTATAATTCGATACAGTTCTTTTGGAGGCTTGAGACTGAATAGAGCTGAAAACTCTTGAAAATCCTTCAAATTCTTAAAATTGGAAACAATTGTTTCCAAGAAAGTGTGACTCATTTTAGATGTTTTGGAATCCATAGATCCGGTGATGAATACATCCACAACAATGGATTTTCACCAACTAGTGCGAGAGCAACTCTACCGCTAGTTTGTCGATCCAGTTGGGCAATCTGCTCAAGAGTGGTTAGATCGGCGAAGCCGGTCACAGGGTGTTCTGCCTTACTATCGAGATAGAATTTGTGAAAGTCATCAACTGCTATAAAGATCATTTCATCCTTATTTTTTAATCTTTCAACATATTTTTCGACCGTATCCTCTGTAGAAACGTGTTCTAAGAGTGTTTTGTATCTCAAACTTCTTGCATTTAGATATATTCCCTCCTCCCTGTGGATAAAATCTTTCAGAATAGATGTTTTTCCGCATTTTGGGGGAGCTTGGACTACCAAGATCGGTTTTTCCAAATCCCGGCAATGTAATCGCAAGGCTTGTTGGATCAACAAAAACCTGAGAGTCGTACCAAACGCGGAGCCCGTCATTTTTCCAATCAAAAATTAATCAAGATTAGGACTGAAAAACTTTTGGACAGACTACCGGTATATTGTTTTTACACCCCCTTGCAAGTCAAAAAATCTTGGAAATGTATTTTGGGTTATTTACCCAAAAGGGAAAGTTTCACTTCTGAAATTCCAATAAATTTTCGTTATTAATTTTTTTAAGCACAAGTTTCGCTCTCAAAAAGGGAAAAGGATTTTAAAACTTTTGAAATCATCTAAATTTAGGTTAAAAACAATTGTTTCTAAGAAATCCATGTCTCAATTCATTGAAACGATTTTAAATTCTTTTGAAAGAGTTTATGACCTCAAAAATTTTGTAGTCTTGTTCCCGGGATTGTCTCTACACCATATTATCAAGATTGAAACAGTGGCAAATGATCGAAAATTAGATTTTCTAGATCAAAAACTCATAAGAGTCGCCTTCCTGAGAGGAAATAAAGAAGCAGAGACACTTTACAAGGATGGAAGATTACATAGACTTACGGAATGGTTCCCCAACGGTACTAAGGCCGCAGAAGTTGAATATTTTGAAGGTGATCGACGGAGATATAGGGGATATTGGGAGAATGGAAATTTAAATGAAGACGTCCATTATATGAATGGAGAAATAGAAGGTAGTTTCACTAACTGGTATCCGGATGGAACTTTAAACTCTTCTGGATCATATCATAATGGACTGAAAGAGGGAATTTGGACATTTTGGCATACTACTTTGGAGTTTCACAATGATATTTTGATCAGCTAGTTAAAGAATGAAGCAATTATTTATTGAGTTGATTGCCAGTTTCTTTCAAAGAACGGATGATGCCCGCAGCTTTTTAGTATTGTTTCCAAATTTAGAAACAAAATTCTTGAAAGTATCCGAGCAAGATAACGAAAAACATTTTTCTTTCGTCAATCACATACATCTTGCTGTAGAGTTTTGGGAAAATAAAACCAAATTGTGTGAAACATCTTATAGAAATTCAGATTTTCATGGAAAGAGGATAATTTGGTATAAAAATGGAAATAAAAATTCGGAAGTAACATATAGAAATGGTAAACCGCATGGAGCCAGTCAAGCGTGGTACAATAATGGGCAAATGAGAGTTTCCCAGATGTATGATTGTGGAATAGAACATGGACCCTATCTTCTATGGCACGATAACGGAAACCAGTGGATAATCGCCAACTATTTCAGGGGAAAACCCGATGGAAAATGGCAGGAATGGAATCGTGACCATACATCGTTTGTCATTAAGGAATATTTGGGAGGGGCTCTTCTTTACCATCCTTGAAGAATCTACTCGTTTCTGGAATGCCATCCCTGTCCCAAAAAAGCCAAAGGCCGTCATGTAGATTGTTTTTGTAGTTTCCAACTGCCTCAATTTTCCCAAGCGTCGTCCGATATGTTGCCGGGCCATGTTTTTCACCATTTCTATAAGTTATTTCGTTGTCTTTGAATCCAAGAGACTTCCATTGGGTGGATACTCCGTCGAGACTTCCATAACGATAAAGATTTTTTACTTCCATAAACCCATTCTTATACCATTCGATCTTGGGACCGTGAAAAAATGCATCTTTGTAGGTTGTTTCCGTCTTTTTGTTTCCATTCTGAAATACTTTTATTTTCTCACTAAATGGAGAAAATTTGTGATATTTGTGAAGAGAAAGGAGGTGATGTAGTGGAGAAATGTATGCACACGACATGTAAACAATGTTCTGAGGATATAATCGAGTATGGGAGATGCCCCCGTTGTCCGCAAGAATATCAAGAACATCCAGTTGATATTGAAAGAGATCCCATATTGGAAAAATTGGCTAAAAAGGTAGATAAGAACCAGACCGATAAAAAACTCACAGATGAGTTTCAGGAAAAAGTTCAGCCGTTGATCGACGAATTGAGACAGCGTCTGGATAACAAAGTCAAGGAATTGCAATTACTGAAGAAGAAGGCCGTAACCACTTTAAAAGATTCGTTAGGAAAAACTCCGTACCCCGCCGACTTTCAAAATTCGAAGAAAACCGTTGAATTACAGAGAGATGAGCTAACCACACTACTGAATTATTACCAAAATAGCTTGAAAGTATTGGAGGAACAATGTTTAAATAGAAATGATGAGTTTTATTTGGTTAGAGTCTTGAAATCTCGATTGAATAATCTCGATAGTTTTTTGAATGGGTTTGGAATTCTTTCAAGTGAAGAAATACTGTCATTTCCGGCAGATTCTGCAAAATCATTTTTGTTTTCGGACCCTGCATCGCTGGGTGGAAATGCACAATACTTGGTTTTATTTGATGTTAACGGTAGAAGATCAGTCAGGGGAAATAAAATTACTCACGGTGGGAGTGATATAGAACCGATACAACCAGGAATTTATAGATTTTTCGACAATCTTGTAGGTTATGATAACTTTAGATGTAATACGGGTCTGACCATCAACGGGGTTGAGAAAACACAGTTAATCCTTAGACTTCCCCAGCCATATTTCCGTACTAATTACGCTTTTGCTCCGAATTTCAACTCGATCTTTTACGACGGAGTAGTGAAGAAGCTCTTCTGGATGGATCGATTTTATATGAGTTTTGAAGAAATAATCTTACCCAATCCAGAATATAGGACAATTTTCTTCGCGACGAATAAGTACATTTACTCGTGGAACTGGACAAAAGATATTCTCGAAGTCCATGAGTCTAAATCTCCTTATTCTCTAATAAGTCGAGTGAAAATTAACGTATATCATGATGGTTTTGTCTTAATCGGAAGAAATAAGATTATTATTTCAAGTTCTTCCAAAAACACTGATGGTTTCTTCGGAAGATATATCTATTCCAAAACGAAGAAATATTATTTTGAATTGGAAATAATTGAAGATGGGGACGAAATCCACTTTGACGCAAAAAGAGTAAATCCCCCGGACGCCACATTTGATTTCTTTGGAATTAAATTAGACAACGAAATCTCTCGAAAATACGCTCCCGGAGTCTACCAATGGCCGGATGGACGTTTTTTTGATCGTGGAAGTGAATTTGTGTTGCATGGGGAGTCTATCCAAAAACCAGGTGCATAACTACTTTTAAAAGATTTTTCACATCAAGACACTGTTTGATTTCGTGGGGAAAGGATGATCGGCGAGGAGGACATCGATTGGGAGATTATGAAGGTAGTGGAGAGGAAATTTCCCGGTATTTCCGCTGAGTTGAAGTATTTCAGAATCACAAAGGTCGTCAACTCACAAACGTGGAAGCAAGCTCACCCCGAATTTGCTGAATTCGGCCCAGACATCGACTCTATTTTTGTTTTTGGCCTTGGTGGTTCATATGCTTTTGAGGATCAAAACTATGGTGAAGTATCCGTGACGAATGGAACATTGGGGATGTTCCTAAACGTTGGAAAACACTACTCCCAGCTTAAATGGGGCTTCTAAAAACTTTGTTTTTCTCACTAATTAGTGAGAATATCTTTAAGATTTCTAGAGACGACTGAGTATAGCCGTTTTGAGAACATTACAGGTTGAGTCGATATCCTGCTTACTCCACGGAAGCGGATTATAATAATTTTCAGCTTTGTTCAAGACACATTTTTCGACATCATCATCGATCAACAATACCTTCGATCGGTCATAACCAGGAAACTCACTAAAGACCTTGTCCAATTCTTTGATGAAGATTGGTTTGCTTGTTGATTCACTTCCCTTCATTTCTCTACACATGTCTTGGTGCCATACAAACTTTAGTCCCTCGGCCAACATCTTTGGAAATATTTCCTTGACGAGTTGTTCGATGTTCCATTGTTTCACAGAGGACCACACAGCAACATCATATTCGGAGAACAACCATTCCAAGAATTCGATCATCCCTGGACGAATCCATACCTGAAAGTTTCCAACAGTGACTGGTCCGTTCAAATCAAGGTTTGTTAAAGACAACTCCACACTCTTCTTTGCTTTCGGATCGGCTCTGCCGGCCACGGAGTGATCTTGATACTCCCTATAGATCAGTACATTGTTCAAATCAAGAATAATAAGCTTACGATCGGTTTTCGCTAGACTTTTACTCACATTCAAAAGATTCTTACAGGCATTTACCAGCCTTTCCTCCTGTAGTTTAGAGAATTGGTAACTTTTTCGCAGAGTTCCAATCAGTTCAGTGATGGAACCGAGTTCCTTGCCAGCCTCTTCATGCTGCATTCTTTTTAAGCAATTACCTAAGGAGAAGATATAATTTTAGAAGTAGGCTGCCACAGAAAACCTTATAACGTTTTTGAAGAACTGAAAGATATAAGATTACCCCAATCCTCTATCCATACACCGAGCCAATTTCATTAAAGAAGAACTAACGGTTCGTTATTTTACTCCGATTATTTAATTGGAAAAAAAAAAGATGAGCGCTCTGATTCCTTTAGCTCTAACCCCAGCCACCTTCTCTAGTGTCGCCTGGCAATGCAGTGAAGAAGACATAGAAGCGGCATATCAGCTCGTTAGTGTTTTACCAGGTTTTGATAAAACTCTTGTATATGATAATGAGCGCTTGGCCGCTATATGTGTTCCAGAGGTCTTCGATTTGAAGGAAGAACATTATATGGATGGCAAATGGTATCCGGTTTATAGGGGGTGTCGCGAATCAGTGCTCAAGATATGGATAGAGGCGGGTGTTAAGATATTAAATATGCATTTATGGTTTCCAAAGGAAGCAGAATATGACGGTAGGCACGATGATTTCCCTCCTTTTGAATATATGGGCTATAGAAGCTCACAATGGCAGCTCTGGCCACGTTGGAAACATCTTGTTGATTTGCAGTATCACGATAATATGGAGATGAAATATACAGAGCATCTTAGGTTGATGGAGGTGGCAAAGAAGAGATCTGAGGCGTATGAGCGCGGAGAATTAGATGATTATGGGTTTAAGATTGATGCGGATAATCCTGGTATGCGCAGACCATAATTATTAAGGGCTTTCCTTCGTTGTCAAAATTTTGACAATATTTTTTCTCTTTTATTTGTCGACGATCCCCTCCATTGTGTGATACTTTCGCTCGGATTTAACGATTGTCACAGGCGCAGAGACGTCCCCTTCTTCGAGAGTCGAAGGGAGTTCATCGGTGATCTTACTCACATAGATAGTAATCCCAAACTCTCCTATCCCGGAAGATAAGTAGTGTGGCAATTTCCGGAGCTCCGTCCTTCGCTTGTCAAGGATCTCTATGGTCTCTCCCCTGGTTGCCTGTCGCTTCATTGTTTTCTTTCAAATGAAAGAGAGAGTATAAATTATAATTTTTAAGCAGGTTACCAAATATGGCTGATTTGTTCTTAGAAGCCATTGCTTCTAACTTCCAGTCTTCAGAAGACTTCAAAAATTTCAGTTCTTTAGACATTCTACACGGATTTGAGGAGAAAAGGTTTCTGAGAATCGTGACTGAAGGAGAAATTAGGAGATTAAAATTCTTGGATGAGACTATCGTAGCCATAAACTTCTCTGGAGGTAAGAGTGAATATTTTGAAAATGGAAAATACACTGATTGGTATTCAAATGGACAAATCGCATCGACGGGTTACTACATCGACGGAGAAGTTACCGGACATTGGAAATATTGGGATAATAATGGAAATGTCACGGCAGAATTAAATTATTAGCAAAACTGGACGTCCTTTCAAAAGGAACGTCCCCATTCAGTAAATTTTGCAGAAATGATGAGCTTTTGACAAATGCAGGGTATTCCGAGACATTAATTGCCATTTTAGGTTCTTGAACATTCAGTTTAGATTTTTAGGTAAACTGGCTAAATTATTTTTACAAAGTTGACCAATTAAAAAATGTCTAAGATGTCTCGCGGAATTTCTGAAGCCGGAGTCTCCAGGAGTTTCACTTCTGAAAGTGAACGAACAAAGAGTTCTCTCAGGGCATTTGTCTCTGGAATTGTTGTCGCGGATGAAAAAGAACAGAAGAAAATGTCTTTGTCAAACTCCGGAAGAGAAAAAACAAATCTAAAACGAGCCGAAATAGCTCAAAAGATTCTCAAATATCTTTCGGCGCTTGACAATGACGGGTTATTGATTGCAGAGAAGATGATCAAACCTGTTTTTGGTCTAAATTTTGAGGAAGAAGCGAGTCCTGCTGATGGAAAATCTAGCGAAAAAGTCTTAGAGGACTTTGATGAGATTCTTACCAGAATCTCTCTAGACGAAAATGATAAATTCGACAGTAAGAGAGCTGAATCACTCATTAAAATAATGAGATCTCTTTTAGAAGTCAATCTAAAACAGCTACTCCTCACTGCGAATGTTCTCAAAGCAGTATATCAAAGTCAGTAATCAAACGTTTTTCGAGAAATTTCTCGAAAAAGTAAGGTTTTAACTATTTTAGAATTTGCTAGAGTTGTCTTTTAAGTGAATGAATACGAGAATGGGAACGTCACAGCGTGATTAAATTATTAACAAAACTGGAAGTCAAAAATACCCTTCTGAATGGAGCTACTAAATTGATTAGATAAGTTAGGATCTAGTTCAGACTTAGTCAGAATATCCTTTAAAAGGTGTACCTCATCTAGCGGACACACGACAAATCAATTGAGAATAGAAATTTTTTCTTTAACCGTTCTGTCTCTAAGTGCAACAAATGCCTTTTCAATAAACAATTCACCATTTTCCATTCTGAATGCAACAGTCAATCTTCCAGTCCCATTTCTGTGAAAGTAAATCGAGAGGTTATTCGCTGCTCGACAAACTTCTTCGAAAGAAAAAGGTATTCGAGAACACAGGGCTAGAAAATTTTCTAGTCTTTCCATTTTAGATTTTTTGCAAATTGTGTGTGATCAAAAATTCCGCACCAGCCTGACCTTCCCACCAAATAAAGTTAACTGCCTCTGAAGATCGATACTAAAGTGATCTCTCGTAAAAATCACAAGCGAGATTTGAGGATACAGTACGGACATTCTGGTTGCCTCGACGATTATTGCATTATCTGCCGAATCCTTTTTGGAGGTGATTCCTTCGGTTCTCAAAATAAAATTAAAAGGTGGACGTTTCCGCAAACGGTGGCAAAAAATAATATTTAGTCCATCTAGTACTAATTTATCAAAGAAATTTAGAGCATTTTCACCGTCTATTAGATTGATCGTTCCCTTTGGATTCCTTCTAACGTAGTTGTCGACCAGATTGATGTAGGGAAGAATCGATGAAAATGTGATCCGATTGCAAAGTCTTTCTCTAATGATGTTTGTATCTCGAATAACAGATAATTTCTCAAAATCCTTATGCTCAAAATGCGATCTGAGAGCGATTTTCCAGATTTTTAGAATGCTCGATTCCGTGAGTGGATGTTCAATGGTTCTGTAATCCTCCGGGTTCCTGAGCCATCGTCTAATGTCAATGTTAAATGCTTTTGAAAACTCTGAGTCCTCAAAACCCCACAATTCTTTTTGATAGAAATACGCTCGAAGGTGGACCTCTTTGGACACCTTGTTAACATAGTAGCCGAAAGGTCTCTCGATCTCCGGATCCATTTTCAGCGGTAATGGGAAATTATTTTTGAGACTGTGGGACAGCCTCCCCACTATTTTGTCAAAATGTCGGTAAGACATTGACAGATTGTAAAAGAGTCACTATTCACTTTGAAACAGTAGTTAATGCCGTCTTCGAGAATCTCTCTTATCACGACGATCGAAACTCTTGATATTTTTCAACCAGCCTTTGAACTGTACTAGAACAACTTCCAAAGTCTTCAAAAAAGAAAATGACGTCCTCCATGGTCGGATTACAATATTTTCCGAATTATTTACATAACACCGAGGATCTCTTTAACACTCTGTCTCAACTAAATTGGAGGCAGAACAAATATTCAGTTGGAGAAAGAGAAATTTTAGTTCCCAGATTGTCCCTCACTTTTCATCAGAATGATTATCCACCACTTCCTCTAATACTTGTGAAGATAAAGGATAAGATCGAGTCAGAATTTAATAAAACGTTCTCACTCACTGTTTTAAACTACTACAGAGACGGCAGAGACTATACTAAATGGGAAATCGATAAAGAACTATTTGGTTGTGATTCAATTTATTGCTTATCGTTCGGCACAGTGCGGAAAATTCAGTTCCGTCCAGTTGGGTCAACGACCATTTCTCACCAATTTCTCATCGGAAACAATTCGTTGACGGTAATGGATTATGAAATCATTAAAAATTCATATGAATATTGTTTTCCAAAGCAATTGAGGGTAAAAGAAGGAAGAATTTCTGTCACATTTCGCGAGAGGTAGCAACTCCGTTTTCCCACACTGTATATGGGTATTCTGAGTTTCCATTAACGTGGGATCTTTCCATTTCCTTTGTTCCGTCTAGGTGGTACCATGTCCACACACCGTCATATCTCCCACTTTTATAATTTCCCTGTTTCCCGATCTTTCCATTCCCATACCAACTAGTGAATAACCCTTCTTTTATTCCATTCTTATAATTTGTTTCTTCTTTCCCGTCTCCGTTTCCATAGAACTTAATTACGGTCGACAAACCGTCTTTCTTATATTCTCTGGTACTTTTTATAACTCCGTTCTCTTTTTTTGTCCAAATTCCTACCATTTTTCCTTTATCGTATTTTCCCTGATATGTTGCATTTTCTATGGGAACCCAGAATGTGAAATTCCCATCGGGTATTCCATCTTTCGAGCGATTTCCTTCTTCGAACTTGACATTCCCATCGAAAGAGGTTTGAGTAATGGTGTGATCAAAAAGTTTGAGAATCTTACGACTCTTACATGTGGTTACCAGACATCTTACTCTTAATAAGGGTCTAAAGACACAGTAAAATTCACCAAAATCGTCTTGACTCACGAGATTGTGAGCGATCGTCTCAATTAAAAGATCCTTCATTTTCTCTATTGAAATTTAGATTACTCTTGTTATTTCTTGAGCAGAATGCCTTAGAAAGTTTAAAACTGTGATTGATCTTTTTTTAAGATCATTATTTCGGAAACTGTCTATTAGGTATCGTGACTCCCGAAATTAATCAATCTAAATTAAAATTTAGAGATACTCCAAAGAATGGCTATTCGACATATTAATCCTGGTCAGGATGGAGCTCATCTATTTGTGATTGATCCAAAACATTTCAAAAAGTATCGTCCTGAGGAAGATACTTTTTGGGAATTTACTCCAGAATTACTTCTTGCGGTCAATGTATTTTTAACGAATAATAAGCCAGAAAATCTGATTCGCGGAGATATTATTGCTCTCCCCTCGGACCCTGAGTGCAAGATCTACGAAGGGGAAGACTTCACCTATCGCAATGATGGGAAAATGATTTTCGACGGAGAGAATGTAATTTCACTCGATTTTGAGGAAGACGAGTATGGAAACATTCCTCCAAGCTTTGTGATCAACGATTTTAATTTTAATCAAAATTATTGGAGAGAGGTTATCGATCATAATTGTTTTTTCTGGATGAATACAGAAAAATTTGAGATAAAAAAGGTTGGAGAGACTCTCAAAACAAGATTTGGAAAGACTGAAGAATCTTTGTTCACTCATAAGGAAAATCCAAAAATTCAATTCGAAGTTTTGAACGGTGACGATGAGTATGATTTTGTAATGAATGTGGATCGTGTTTTTGACAACCAACCAATTTTATTCTCTTTTGGAGAAGATCGCATAATCACTATTCGAGAAAAATCAAAACTTAATATTCCTGATGAGCAACTTTCTATTCAAGATCGGTTTGAAAAACGAAATATGCATTGTAGTAACATATTAATGTTTCAAGAAGAATTTGATGAACTAACAATTGGATTAGAAAGATACAAGAAATATATCAATTTTGGAAAGTTCAAAAAAGGATTTTTCAATTTTCCGACTTACTACCTTTCGGATGTGATTATATTATCTAAAATTCCGATTGATTGGCAAGAAGTATCTCCTAAAGAGTTTGCTAAGTTAATCCCACATAATGAAGATGAAAGAGTTGAAATGGAAAAAATAATTAAATAGATTCCTAATTCTTGGTCATAAATTTATGATCAAAAATATTTTTTAGATAATTCCCCAATATAATTCTGTGTAATTATTCGAATTGTAAGCATCTTCATATTTCAGGGATTTGAATACAAAGTTTCTGCTTTCTTTTTCATCAATTTCAACAGTTTTCTTTCCACCGTCATAAGTTTTTATCTTGTAAGCTCTAAAAAATACAGGAAAACCTCTTTTATTAATATCGGAACTCACCCAAAATACAATGAATGGATCGTCATCACCAAAAAAGACTAAGCCAACATCTGGGATAACCTGAAGACGACTATTTCCATATGCTGTCAACATACGGGTTCGAAAAATTACGTGATATTGCATCTTTGTAATCTATTATTATTTTTAATTAATATTAATTAAAATTTCTGGGCAAAGTAATCTCAAGAATGTAAGTGAATCTTTCAAACATTGAAAGATTGGAACTATCAGATTAGAACTCAAATGTAGATTAAATCGATAAGAAATCTCGTTATTAAATGTCCCAATGATCTTCTCGATTCATTTATTTGTAAAATCAGCTGGGAAGAGACTTTTATGAGATTTTGGGTAATTTCCCTAAAAAGATCCAATAAACCACACTATAT
>Ga0182030_10015221_pt1 | contig 15093 bp, 13 predicted proteins | sample 812S3MmetaG_FD_121299 | JGI IMG/M metagenome (GOLD analysis project Ga0182030, IMG submission 121299) | Permafrost microbial communities from Stordalen Mire, Sweden - 812S3M metaG (Illumina Assembly) | ecosystem: Environmental > Terrestrial > Soil > Wetlands > Permafrost | place: Sweden... | reverse complement strand
CCCTCCGGAGGGACTGCCCGAAATTAGCCGGGGGCGTGAGCCCCCGGTACCACGCCATAACGGGCAAAGCCCTGGCAGGGGCGGCAGAATCTTTGAAACCTATTTGCGAGACAATACACTAGTTCTTGCCGACCGGATGCCGGAGTTTCGTAACCGGAACGGAAGAAAGCGCATTAAGGAGCGAAAGTGCGCTTTTTTTTGCCCATGGACGAATCAGAGAAGGACTCTTCGACGCTGCGGCTTTAGCCAAGAGCGGGGTTGAGCGCTTGGATTTCGCGGGCCGCTTCAGCGTAGTAGTCTTCATAATCTTTAGTGTAATGGAGGGGGCCATTCCGAGCAAGATCGGTCTCTGCAACATCCAGCGATTTTCCGCTCACACCCTTCATGCCGGTATTGTGCAAAAGCAGGAAAGCAACGCGACTCTCATCCCGGTAACGGCGGATTAGGCGCAGAATCGACTGCTGGACGGCGCGATGGTTGCCAGGAAGTTGCGGCAATGGCACGCCTCGACCCTCGGAAACTTCCCGCTCCACCGCGCCGTAGAGGGCCAACTCGATGTCACGAAAAACGTAGGCGATTTCCACCCGCCAGCCGTTCAAGAGCGCAAGTTCGATTATATCACGTGCCCACAGGTAATCCTTTAGGGTGCCGTCCCATGCAACGTCCCGCAGATCAGCGCCTTGCAGTGCGTGCGTCTTGCCTGCACCCCAGCCACCCGCCATAAAGCTGATAAACCGCCGTCCTTTACGATCCTCGATCTCGCGCCGAAGACGGTCTTGGGCATAACGCCATGCCATATCCCATCCCGGCGCAAGGTCACGCGGTTTGCCTTCGGGTGTATCGCGATAGCGAGATTCGAGAAAACGCGCAATGTCGGTGCTGATAATTCGTCCGCCGCGCGATTCCAACAGTGCATTGTAATTCGCGTCCGCTTGAGCCGTGTTTTCCAAAAGCGCCGCGAAGCCGTCGCGAGCCGCGCGCTGTTCGTGATTCATTTCACTGAAGGAAATGGCGGCGCTTACTCAAACTCTTCTTTGAATTTTCCCTTTCGCTTACCCCGCCTTCTGCCCCCCGCGCGGCGTAATATTGGAGTTCCCAATAAACGTCGCCCCCTCCTCCATAATGAGCCGCGACGTATTCAGGTCTCCATTCAGCCGTGCCGAGGCCCGGAGGTGGCATCGATGCGCCACCATCGCGTTCCCCTTCACGGTTCCGGCGATCGTCACTTCGTTCGCCGTTATGTTCCCCTCCACGGTCGCATGTTCACCCACGTCCAGCACGCTGCCGGTGATGTGGCCTCCCTTGATGGTCCCGTCAAAGCTCAGTTCGCCCTTGAAAGTCAGCGATCCGTTTATTTCCACGTCCTGCGCCAGGACGCTCTTGGTCAATTGGGGCCGCCCCGTGGGTGCCACCGTCGGTATGGGTCTCGTATCCATTCTCAATATTTAAGTTCGTTGCGGCTATACCGGATGGTCCGCCCTCTCGCAGCAATAATCCTGCATTTTTACTTCCACCCTCTTTTTTTTCGCAAAAAGCTCTACATTTTACCCGCCCCCACGCTTCATTTCCGATCACATGGCCCCCGCTCGCATCCTCCTCGTCGACGATCACGATATCTCCCGCCAAGGCGTGAGCGCCCTCATCGCTTCAGAGCCCGGCTGGGAAGTGTGCGGAGAGGCCCGGACTGGCCGCGAGGCGGTCCGCATGGCTGCCGATCTGCTCCCGGATGTCATCGTCATGGACGTGCTCATGCCCGACCTCAATGGCCTCGACGCCGCCCGTCAGATCAGGAAGCGGCTCCCAGCCACCGAGATCCTTCTCCTTACCGGCCACGAGGATGACAAGTTGATCCAACCCGCCTTCGATGCCGGCATTCACGCCTATATCTTCAAATGCCAGGCCCGCGACCATCTCGTCCCGGCCATCACCTCCCTGCTGGCCGGCAGACCCTATCTGACCCCCCAGGTATCGGCGGTCCTCTTCAATCGGTTGGGACAGGGGCAATCCGGCGCCGGACCGCTAAGACGCCCCGATGCTTCCCTCACCGGCCGCGAGCGCGAAATCATCCAATTGCTCGCCGAAGGCCGTAGCAACAAAGAGGTCGCCTCGGTGCTCGAGATCAGCACCAAGACCGTCGAGACCCATCGCGCCTCCATCATGCGCAAGCTCAACATCGAGAGCCTCAGCGACCTCGTCCTTTACGCCATTCGCAACAAGATCATCGAGGCATGATTTAAAATATGCTCAATAAGGCAGTTACATCCCCGTAACCGAATTTTAACCCCTCCATGCAGGACACCATTCCGGTGTCTCTGGTATCACTCCTGCATGTCTCTATCGAATCGAATATTCGTCTGCGAGGGCTGCGGACGGGAACGCGTGTTCCACAGGGCGCAATTCCATCATAAGGGCCACGCGTTGTTGACAGTTTGCACCGCCGGCCTCTGGTCCATCAGTTGGCTCTCCGCCGCCGTCGGTCATTCCCTTCAACCCTGGACCTGCGGTGCCTGCCGTCGCAAGCAGCACCCTCCGAAGGCACTCGTCCAGTGGTAATTACACGGACGATCTAGTGTAGCGTTTCGCAAATGACTTTCATGCTCCGAAGCCCTGAGTCCCGGAGGGACTGCCCGAAATTAGCCGGGGGCGTGAGCCCCCGGTACCACGCCATAACGGGCAAAGCCCCGGCAGGGGCGGCAGAATTGGTGAAACCTATTTGCGACACACTACACTAGCCGATAAAGCGCCGTTCCTGAGACCCACGACACCCCAAGCCACTCCAAAATACCCCCCACCTCGGGAACGGTCGATTCGCCAACCCTGTAGCTTTTTGTTCTCCCGGCACCCCCGGGTGTCGTTTTTTTTCGATTTCAGCCAGTTTGCTCGCTTGTCCACCAACGGCCTATTTCAGGAGATTTACCGCTCCGCTATGGACCCATTCCCCCTCGTAACCGTTCAATCTTTGCTCTCACCGGCCCTCGCCTTCGAATTTCGGGCTTGGCTTAATGGCAAGCAAACTGCTAAAGGGGCCGCGTGTCAAAACAGGCACATATCCCATACCTAACACCAACCAAGGAAACATTAATGCCCAAGAAACATTATCTCACCCTAGCGGCGGCGGCCATGCTCGGTCTGTCCTGCCTCTCCTCTGCCCTCGCGGGCACTGAGACGGCGGCTCCCGGCAAGGACACCAAGACGGTTACCCCGCCTTGCCCCGTCACCTACATCACCGGCGACTTCGGCGTCACGTTCACCAGCGAGTATCTCTCTCGTGGTATCGTCCAGCCCGACCAGACCAAAGGGGTCATCGCCCAGCCTTACCTCGATTTGTACATCAAGCTGTACTCGGGTACCGGCTTCATCAACAGCGTGTCCGCTCAGCTCAGCTTCTGGGCTGACGTCGGCTCCAATCACTCCACCGCTCCGGCCGGCGTTAGCGCCCGCGATTGGTACGAGTTCGATTGGGATCCGGGTCTCTCCGTGGTTTTCGCCAAGAACTTCACGCTGACCGTCCAGTACTTCGAGTTTGATAGCCCGGCCTCTGTCTTCCAGACCGCCCGCAGCATCAACGCGAACCTGGCTTATGACGATTCCGCCATCTGGGCCAACACCCCGCTCGGCTCGGGCAACTTCTCCTTCCACCCGCACTTCACCGTGCTGTGGGAGCTGGGCGCCCCTGGCTTCGCTGGGCTCAATCCTCATGGCTGGTACTACGAGATCGGTGTTGCTCCTAGCTACACCTTCATGCCCAAGGCCACCTACCCGATCACCCTCAGCATCCCGGCCACTGTTGGCCTCGGTGATTCCGGTGGTTTCTACGGTAACAATAACTTCGGTTATTTCTCCGTCGGGCCAGCCATCTCGGTCCCTCTCGCGTTCATCCCGTCCGGCTTCGGTGCCTGGACCGTGACCGCCGCTTACACCTACTACTACGAAGGTACCACCGTCCGTCAGGCCGATGCTCCTCCCCTAGGCAGTGGTGCTAACAGCCGCAACGTCTTCTCCGGCGCTATCGGCTGCACGTTCTAGTCTCTCGGATTCACGGTTGGTTCCTCCGGCACTTCGCCGGGGGAACCACACCGGGTCCGCCCCGGTTTCTCTCTCTGGTTCCCTCCCCCTCGCTCCTCCGCAGTGCCAACTCAGTAACCAATTTGAACTGTTCTATAAAACGCTCGATTCATATTTATGAAAAACTCTGTTCGTACCTTCTGCGCTGTCGCCCTCTCGGGCCTGGTCTGCGGTTCTCCCATCTTTTCCACCGCCCTTTTCGCCGCCGATGTTTCCTCCGGCGATTCCGTCAAGGTCGGCGTCCTCCACTCGCTCAGTGGCACCATGGCCATCAGCGAAACCTCCCTCCGCGATATCCTTCTCTTCGCCTTCGACGAGATCAACAAGAAGGGCGGCGTCCTCGGCAAGAAGATCGTCCCCGATATCGTCGATGGCGCCTCAAATTGGCCTCTCTTTGCTGAAAAAGCCAAGCAGCTCCTCGAAGAGGACAAGGTTGCTGCCGTCTTCGGCTGCTGGACCTCCGTCAGCCGCAAGTCCGTCCTCCCCGTCTTCGAGAAGGACAACGGCCTCCTCTTCTACCCCGTCCAATATGAGGGTGAGGAACTCTCGAAGAACATCTTCTACACCGCCGAGGCCGTAAACCAGCAGGCCACTCCTGCCGTCGATTACCTCCTCGCCCAGGGCAAGAAGAAGTTCTACCTCATCGGCACCGACTACGTTTATCCCCAGACCACCAACCTCATCCTCCTCGAGTACCTCGAGTCCAAGGGCGTCCCCATCGAGAACATCGGCGGCGGCCTCCGCAAGGATGACAGCGGCAAGGTCATTTCCGCCGGCAAGTACGTGCCCTTCGGCTACACCGACTTCCAGCAGATCGTCGCCGACATCAAGCAGTTCACCGCCGGCGGCGACGCCTGCGTGATCAACACGATCAACGGCGACTCCAATGTTCCCTTCTTCAAGGAGATGGCCGCCTCCGGCCTCACCTCCTCCGATTGCCCGGTCGTTTCCTTCAGCCTCGCCGAGGATGAGCTCCGCAGCCTCCCCACCAAGGACCTCGTCGGCGAGCTCGGCTGCTGGACCTACTTCATGTCCCTCAAGAACAAGGAGAACCCGAAGTTCCTTAAGAACTGGAACGCCTGGCTCGCCACCGAGTCCCACGACGGGGTCGTCAAGGAAAAGCGGGTCGTGGACAGCCCCATGGTCCTCTCCTACGACGGCGTCTATCTCTGGAAGCAAGCCGTCGAGAAAGCCGGCTCCTTCGATGTGGACAAAGTCCGCGACGTCCTCGAGTCCGGCAAGATCAGCTTCGATGGTCCTGGCGGCCTGATCACCATCCAGAAGAACCACCACGCCACCAAGAACGTCTACATCGGTGACACCAAGGCCGATGGCCAGTTCAAGATCGTCAAGACCTTCCCGCAAGTTTACGGCGAGCCCTTCCTCAAGGGCACCTTCCTCAAGACTGCCGCTGCCGCGTCACCCACCCCCTGATCCGGCCCGAGCATATGAATATGATCTCCTAGTTGGTTAGTTTGAGGGGGCGGAGGCCAGGCCTCCGCCCCCTTATTGTTTTTAGAGCGGCCACCCCTCCCAACCGCTCGACCTTTTCAGATGAACTCGATTTCGCCAGATGGTGGGGCAGCCCGCACAGCCATGCCCTGCAGGTGTGCGTGCCTTTTTCACCAATCCGCCGAAGGCGGCAAATATCCACATTCCGCATTCCGCATTCCGCATTCCGCATTAATCCCCCGCCTCCTCCTGGCTCTTTTCCTTCTCCCGGCCCTCGCCCTCGCGGACGACACCGCCGCCTTCCGCCAGCTCCTCTGCAAAGCCATCGTCGCCGAGGGCCCGGACCAGGCCAAACTCGTCGCCGCTCTCGCCGATACCAATTCCGACCTCGTCCGCAAGGTCCTCACCGCATGGCCCAATGACGGCATCTTCCTCATCGACGACGGCAAGGGCACGAAAATCCCCGTGATGCTCGAAGACGCCCAGGATGCCGATGGCAAGCAAAAGGCCGTCCGCATCGACACCGGCGACTACCTCAAGGACGCCTCCGGCAAGGCCCAGGCCTTTTTCGCCAATGACCTCGACTCCGTCGACGCCGACCTCCGCCTGAAAACCGCCATCAAGGACACGATGGAACTCATGACCCTCAACGATCCTGACCCCGAGGCCCGCCGCTCCTCCGTCATGAAGATCGGCATGCTCCAGAATCCCGCCAACATCCCCATCCTCCAGGCCCGCATCCCTAAGGAAACCAACCATCGCGTCCAGGCCGCTCTCTCCGAGGCCATCGCCATCATCCAGCTCAAGAAACCCGATCCCGCCAGCCAGATCCCCGCCATCCGGATGCTCGGCGCCATCGGCTCCATTCCCGCCCGGGACGTCCTCAAGGCTGTCGCGGACAACAAGGCTTCCACCCCCGATGAAGCCAAAGCCGCCCGCTTGTCCCTCTCGCTCATCGACAGCCACATCGATCGCGTCGACTTCTTCGGCACCCTCTTCCGCGGTCTCAGTCTCGGCTCCATCCTTCTCGTCGTCGCCATCGGTCTCGCCATCACCTTCGGCCTCATGGGCGTCATCAATATGGCCCATGGCGAGCTCATCGCCGTCGGCGCCTACACCTGCTATGTCGTGGAAAATGTCTTCGGCTCCGGCCTCTGGATTTCCCCCTTCGGCATCCCCATCCATCTTCCCGGTCTCAACTTCGGCGGCTGGAAATTCCAGACCTATTTCGTCTTCGCCATCCCCGCCGCCTTCCTCACCGCTGCTCTCGTAGGCATCATCCTCGAGCGCTTCGTCATCCGCTACCTCTACCGCCGCCCCCTCGAGTCCCTGCTTGCCACCTGGGGCGTCTCCCTCATCCTTCAGCAGACCTTCCGCCTCGTCTTTGGCGCGGCCAATGTTCAGGTCAGCTCCCCCAACTGGCTCAGCGGCAACTTCACGGTCTCCGACGTCATCCTCGGCTACAACCGACTCTTCGTCATTGGCTTCGCCATCCTCATCGTCATCCTCACCTGGCTGCTCCTCACCCGCACCCCGCTCGGCCTCCTCATCCGCGCCGTCATGCAAAATCGCAACATGGCCGCCTGCATGGGCGTCCGCACCGAGCGCGTCAATATGCTCACGTTCGGCTTTGGCAGCGGCCTCGCCGGTCTCGCGGGCGCCTTCCTTTCTCAGATCGGCAACGTCGGCCCCAATCTTGGCCAGAATTACATCGTCGATAGCTTCATGACGGTCGTCGTCGGCGGCGTCGGCAGCCTTTTCGGCACGGTCTATTCGGCCCTCGGCATCGGCGCCGTTGACGAAATCCTCCAGCAGGTCTTCGGCTCCCCGGTCGTCGGAAAAATCACGGTCCTCGTTCTCATCATCCTATTCCTTCAATGGCGTCCCGCGGGCCTTTTCGCCACCAAGGGGCGCGGCCTGGACGGCTAAGCTAATGCAAAAGACATTCTCCAGGCGCGAAATCCTCGCCGTGTTCATCGCTGCGCTCATCGCCCTTGTCCTGGTCCCATGCCTCAACATCTTCGTCCCCGAAGGCAGCCTCTTCTACATCTCAAACTTCACGGTCAATCTCTGGGGCAAGTACTTCTGTTACGCCATCCTCGCCATTACGGTGGACCTTCTCTGGGGTTACACCGGCCTCCTCAGCCTCGGCCAATGCCTCTACTTCTCCCTCGGCGGTTACATGATGGGCATGTACCTCATGCGCATGATCGGCAGCCTCGGCCAGTATCATATGCCCATCCCGGATTTCCTGGTCTTCCTCGGCTGGACCCGGCTCCCCCCCTTCTGGAAGCCCTTTGACAGCTTCCCCTTCGCCTTGATGATGGTCGTCCTCCTCCCGGGCATCCTCGCCTGCGTCTTCGGCTTCCTCGCCTTTCGCTCCCGCATCCGCGGCGTCTATTTCTCGATTCTCACCCAGGCCCTCACCTACGCCGCCTGCCTCCTCTTCTTCCGTAATAACATCCTCATGGGCGGCAACAACGGCTTTACGGATTTCAAGTTCATCCTCGGCTACGATCTCCGCACCGCCGCCACCCAGCGCGGCCTCTACATCGCCAGCGCCCTCTTCCTCCTCATCGTTTACCTCGGCTGCAAATGGCTCACCGCCACCAAGCTCGGCAAAGTCCAGCGCGCCATCCGCGATAGCGAGAACCGCGTCCTCTTCTCCGGCTACGCCGCCGCGAACTTCAAGCTCTTCATCTTCGTCCTCGCCTCCATGATCGCCGGCCTCGCCGGCGCTCTCTACGTCCCACAGGTCGGCATCATCAATCCCAGTGAAATGGCCACCGACAAATCCCTCGAGGCCGTCGTCTGGGTCGCCGTCGGCGGCCGCGGCACCCTCATCGGCCCCATCATCGGTGCCGTCTTCGTAAACGCCCTCAAGAGCTGGGCCACCCGCGCTTACCCCGACTACTGGCTCATCATCCTCGGCGGCATGTTCCTCCTCGTCGTCCTCTTTCTCCCGCGCGGCCTCGTCGGCCTCGCCGAGCACATCGTTGCCCTCGTCAAGCGTGCCAGGAAAAGGCCCGTCGCCGAGGCCGCCTCCGAGCCCGCTCCTCCCGTAGCCAACCACGCTCCCGCCAAATGACCCATCGCAAGGAATTCATTCTGGCCGCCGAGGATGTCTCCAAGACCTTCGATGGCTTCAAGGCCATATCGAACCTCAACTTCTACATGGACGAGGGCGAACTGCGCACCGTCATCGGCCCCAACGGCGCCGGCAAGACCACCTTCCTCGACCTCATCACCGGCCGCACCAAACCCGATACCGGCACCATCCGTTTCGGCGCAGAGAGCATCGATCTCATCCGCAAGAGCGAGTACGAGATATATCGCCTCGGCATCGGCCGCAAATTCCAGACCCCCACCGTTTACACCGACCACACGGTCTTCGAGAACATCCTCCTTTCCCTGGAAGGAAGCCGCGGCGTCTTCGCCGCCCTCTTCTCCCGCGTCACTCCCGCCCAGCGCGACCGCATTCACGAAGTCCTCACCACCATCGGCCTCTCCGCCAAAGCCGACGCCAAGGCCGGCGCCCTCGCCCACGGCCAGAAGCAATGGCTCGAGATCGGCATGCTCCTCGCTCAAAACGCCCGCCTTCTCTTGGTCGACGAGCCCGCCGCCGGTATGACCGACGAGGAGACCGCCAGGACCGGCGAGCTCCTCCTCAGCCTCGCCGGAAAACACAGCATCATCGTCATCGAGCACGACATGGTCTTCGTCCGTCAGATCGCCAGCAAGGTCACCGTCCTCCACCAGGGCAGCATCCTCTGCGAGGGCACCGTCGACGAGGTCCAGAGCAACGAACGCGTCATCGAGGTCTACCTTGGCCGCAAGCATTCGCATAACTAGAATCCTTGAATTCCAAAATTCGATGCAACTGAATCTGGTTCTCTTAAAACCCGCGAAGCGGCACGAACCACTTTTAACTTTTAACTTCTTACTTCTAACTTGGTCTGAAGCGAAGTCTCACTAACATGCTTTCGATCTCCAACCTCGACGTCGCCATCGGCGGTTCCCGCATCCTGCGCAACCTCTCCCTCGAGATCCCCCCAAATCGCCTCGTCTGCCTCATGGGCCGTAACGGCGTCGGCAAATCCACCACCCTCAAGACCATCGTCGGCCTCCTCAAGCCCAACGCCGGCTCCATCCGCTTTCTCGATCAGGACATCCTCCCCCTCAAGCCCGAGGCCCGCGCCCATGCCGGCCTCGCCTACGTCCCCCAGGGCCGCGACATATTTCCCCATCTCACCGTCGAGGAGAACCTCCGCATCGGCCTCGTCGCCAGCGGCAAAAAGGTCAACGGCCAGATGGCCCGCGTCCTCGACCTCTTTCCCATCCTAAAGGAATTTCTCTCGCGCAAAGGCGGCGTCCTCAGCGGCGGCCAGCAGCAGCAGCTCGCCATTGCCCGCGCCATGCTCACCGAGCCAAAACTCCTCATCCTCGACGAGCCCACCGAAGGCATTCAGCCCAACATCATTGACTTGATCGGCGACACCCTCCTCACCATCAAGAAAGAGTCCGGCATCAGCATCCTCCTGGTCGAGCAATACCTCGATTTCGCCCAGGCCCTCGCCGACATCTTCTACATCATGGATCGCGGTTCGGTCGTAGCCCACGGCCCCATCGCCGAGCTAACCGGCGACGTAGTCCGCGAGCACCTCATGGTCTGATCCCCTGTAGCCACGGGCCGTCGGCCCGTGCGGGGGAAAGCGGCGCTCTCTCTCAACGCCCCCGTCCGCCCCCCCGCCTCCGTAGCGCCCCAGTGAGCGCGCTCTCCCGCTGAAACTTTTCGCGTTCCATCGTACATTTTTCATCGCCCCGCCAAAGGCGGCAAATATCCTCATTCCGAAATCCGCAATCCGCAATCCGCAATTCCCCCCCATCCCCCATGCGCGTACTGATCGTCCGCCTCGACCACCTGGGCGACGTCCTCCTCACCACGCCGCTCATCCGTTCCGCCGTAAAAGCCGGCCACCAGGTCCACGTCCTCGTCCGTGCAAACTGCGCCGCCCCCTTCGCCGGCAACACCGGCATCGCCCTCCACATCCTCGAACACATCTCCCCCACCTTCCCGCGACACTGGTGGCGCCTCGGCGCCTGGATGCGCCGCCAGCGCTTCGACCTCATCCTCCTCCCCTACGCCAAACCCCCTCAATTGCTCCTCGCCTCCGCCCTCAGTGGCGCCACCCGCCGCATCGCCATGTGGGGCGGTCTCCTCGGCCGCCTCACCCTTCACCAATGCCTCCGCTCCGGCATGCGCTCCGGCGCCCGCCATTTCTCCGACATCCCTCTCGATTGCGCTCGTGCCGCCGGCTTTCCCATCGACGGACAAAAACCCGACTTCTTCCTAACCGCCCCCGAAATCCACCAGGCCCGCTCCGAGATGGACGCCCGCTTTCCCGGCCTCCAACTCGTCGGCATCCATCCCGGATGCGCCGGCAATACCTGCAACCTTCCCCCCGCCGCCTTCGGCGCCCTTGCCGGCCTCCTCCTCCGGCACCCGGGTCTCGCCGTGATCGCCTCCGGCATCCCGTCCGAGCGCAAGCTCTTCGAAGCCTGGCCCGCCTCCGTCCTCAACCATCCCCGTTTCTACAACGCCTGCGGCCAGTGGGACCTCCGCCAGCTCGCCGCCCATGTCGCAAACTACGCCACCATGGTCGTCCCCAGCACCGGCCCCCTCCACATCGCCGCCGCCTTCTCCATCCCCACCGTAACCGCCTTTTGCCGCTACCCCCCCGTCTCCGCCACCGTCTGGGGCAACCTCACCCCCGGCACCGTCGTCGTATCGCCCCCCGCCGACTTCTGCGAGCACCGCCGCACCGCCGCCCCATCCACCAACTGCGATTTCCAAGGCCAGGTCCCCGTAGACGACCTCCACCGCGCCGTCCTAAAAATCCTCGCCCTCCGGGCGACAAACCCTTCGAATTTCTGATTTCGAATTTCAAATTTTCCTCCATGTCCTCCCTAAACCTCACCCCCATCGAATCCCGCATCCTCGGCTGCCTCCTCGAAAAGGAGCGCACCACCCCCGAGACCTACCCGCTCACCCTCAACAGCCTCATCACCGCCTGCAACCAGACCACCAACCGCGACCCCGTCACCGCCTACGACCAGCAGGCCGTCGAGTCCGGCATCGCCGACCTGCGGGAGAAAAAACTGCTCACCGTCGTCTTCGGCGCCGGCTCCCGCGTGCAAAAATACCGGCAAACCCTGCCGGAGCATTTCACCCTCGACCGCTCCGATATTGCCGTAATGGCCGTCCTCCTATTACGGGGTCCTCAGACCGCCGGCGAGCTGCGTTCCCGCTCCGAAAGACTCTTTCACTTCGCCTCCCTGGAGGAACTCGAAGCCTGTCTCGAAGGCCTGGCCCGGGGCGACTCCCCCCTCATCAAGCTCCTCCCCCAGCAACCCGGCCAGAAAGAACGCCGCTACGTTCACCTCTTCTCCCCCGAGCCCGAGTCCGGCTGGCACCCCGCCCCCCGCGAAGCTCCCAGCGCCCCCCGTCCCGTCCCCAACGACTCCAAACTCCAATCCCTCGAATCCGAAATAGCCGCCCTCCGCGAAGAGCTGGCCGCCCTAAAATCCCAATTCACCGACTTCAAAAAGCAATTCGAATAGCCATCTGAAACAATCCGAAATCCGCAATCCGAAATTGCCCCTCCCCCATCAGGGGAATATCTCATCCAGCTTGTGCGCCAGGAACTGGTTCCCGTTCACATGCAACCGCCCCGTCATAACCGCCCTAAAGCCGCTTAGCGTCCCATTCGACAGCCTCACCCAATCCGCCCCCGTGCACGAGAACGTCACATCCGGCCGCCCCACCGCCCCCTTTCCCATCGTACAGGCGCCATCGGCTATCTCCACCCACCATCGGCCCCCCTGCGGATCGCCAAAGTTGAATTGAAATCGCAAGTGCTGCCCCCGCGCCTTGTCTGCCCGGAAGGAGTGCCGCATCTGGTCAAAAACCTCCTGCGGGCTCGTCGGGTCCGGCTCGTAATCCGTGCCCGCAACCGGCCCTTTCACATTCCGCGCCGCCGCCGCTCCGGGAACCAGCGGCAGCAACCCGGCCAATAAAATCAAAATACACCAACGCATCCCGAAGACTCGGACGCGTTCCCCTCCCGATCAATGAGTAAAATCCCTCGACCCCGCCCAGTCCCCTACGCAGCCGCCTTCGGCGATGCCGTCTTGACCGCTATCGATTCGATCCCCAGCGGCTGCTGCGCACGCGTGGCATCGCTCGGTTCCGCCGAGGTCCACTTTTCATATTCCTCCTGCGAGATGCCGTGCGAGATGCGAAGCCCAAAGCGCTTCTTCATATATTCCTCCAGCGGTATCCACTGATCCCCATACTGCACCCGTTTCGACCAGGCGCACATCGTGATCAGCGAATAGAGGCTCCCGATCTTCATCGCGCAAAATGCCACCCCGACCAGGAACAACACGTTGATCACAGCCAGCGCCACCACCAGGTTCCGATGGAAAACCGTCCGCGCCCGGGCCGCTTCCAGCTCTCCGGTTACATCGCGCGTCTCATTCTGTGCCAGCGAATCGAGCACCTTCCGCACACGCGCCAGATCGCTATCCGCTCCAGCGATTGCCCCCGGCCCTCGGGCCGGCGCATCGATCTCCAGCCCCTTCCCGATCTCGGAAAGTTTCGCATGGACGAATTCCCTCAGGTCTTCCGCATGCACCAGGTTGCTCGTCACTTCGTAGTCCTCCGTCACCAGCCGATCCATGCTCGTATCCACCTGCGCGCACGCTGCCCGGTAGGCCTCCAGGTAGGTGTTCTCCCCCGTCACAAGATAGGACTGCCGCGAGTTCTGGGCGCGATCGATCGCCTTGGTCACATCACTGATCAGATGCACTCGGCTCGACGGCGCCCCCGTCCCGTGCATCAGCAGGGTATCCGCAAGGTGATCCGTCACCACCGCAACGGCAAACATGCACAGAATAGTGAACGCTGCGATTCCGCCAAGGAGTCGCATCGGCGTGAGAAGGGGTGGGCGCATTTGGAAAAAAGGGCGTTAAAGGGAAGTGTTTCCTTAGAGGGAGCATGAGCGATGCCACACCCTCCGGAATAGGGTAACTACCGAGCCCCTCTCAGGACCGCCTGGATTCATTCTTGGTCCCTTAGCCCCCATCCTCCGCGCCCATCCATGTCGCCGCTTTCTCTCCCCTTTGCGCCCTTTGCGTCCTTCTGTTCAAATTCTCCCCTCCCCCATCCCTGGTTCAAACCTTTTTCCAACGGCTTTTCAAACGCATACACGAATACATTGGCCTTCCATATATCACTCCGCCGCCGGCCGCTTAGACTTCGGGGTTCACCCTTAACACTTTGTGTTCACCCTTAACACCCCGGTTGTCCAATGGGTGTCATTGCCCAATCACCCCATTTCCTATGCTCAGATCTCGCCTCATCCCCGTTCTCCTCGCGCTCTCCTCCTCCCTGCTCACCGCCCGCGCCAATATCACCCTCCCTCCCGTCTTCGGCGATGGCATGGTCTTGCAACGCGACACTTCCGCTCCCGTTTGGGGCGCCGCCGGCCCGGGAGAGACCATCACCCTCGCCCTCAACGGCCACACCCTCTCCACCACCGCCGACTCCCAAGGCCGGTGGTCCGCCACATTTCAAAAACTGCCCGCCGGCGGCCCCTTTACCCTCACCATCACCGGGAGCAAAAGCGGCGCCCTCTCAATCCCCAACGTATTGGTCGGCGATGTCTGGCTTTGCTCCGGCCAGTCCAACATGACCTTGTCCATCGGCGAAATCAAAGATTACGACCCCGACGTCATTACCTCCGCCACCCTCCCCTTGCTCCATAGTTATACCGCTCCCTATGGCGCATCCGCCACCCCCGTCGCCCATCTGTCCACACTATCCACACTATCCGCGGGCAAGCCGTTGGCCGCCGCCAACCCCCCCACCCTCGCCGAGGGCGGCGATGTCGGTGCGGCTCCCAGCCTCGCCCGGAAGTGGGCGCCCACCACCCCTCAGACCGTCGGCGGATTCACCGCCATGGGCTATTACTTCGCCCGATACCTTCACCAGGACCTCGGCATTCCAATCGGCATCATCCATGTCTCCTATGGCGGGTCCACCGCCGAAGCATGGACCTCCCGCGAAGCCCTCGCCGACCTCGGTATCGAGCCCGTCGTCCAGCAGCAGATCAGCAACTGGATGCATGCCGACGCCATCGGCGAGAGCTACCTTGCCGACCTCGCAAAATGGGAGGCCCAATACGGACGCCAGGACCCCGCCAACAAAGGCCTCCCAACCGGATGGGCCGCCCCCGCCTTCGACACCGCCGGCTGGACCCCCTCCGATACCTTGGGCAATTGGACCTCCCTCAACCTCCCCAACGGCGGCGTCATCTGGGCCCGCAAGGAAATCGATTTGCCAAAGGCAGCCGCCGGCAAAGACCTCACCCTTACCCTCGGCAACCTCAAGAACGAGAGCGCCCAATACGGCGCCGTCACCGGAACCATCTATTTCAACGGGCAACAAGTCGGCCTCCTGGGACATGCTTTCTCGCATGTCTTCACCGGCTCGGACAACGCCACCGCCACCGT
>Ga0182030_10015219_pt1 | contig 15096 bp, 12 predicted proteins | sample 812S3MmetaG_FD_121299 | JGI IMG/M metagenome (GOLD analysis project Ga0182030, IMG submission 121299) | Permafrost microbial communities from Stordalen Mire, Sweden - 812S3M metaG (Illumina Assembly) | ecosystem: Environmental > Terrestrial > Soil > Wetlands > Permafrost | place: Sweden... | reverse complement strand
GCACGCCGCGTCATCGGGGAAAACCCGTTGAAACTCAGGCAGGGAAGCGGGAAAGCCTCGCATCTCCATGCCCTGAAAATAGATCAGGCGGTCGGATTTGGCAACAAACCGGATAAGCATGAATCAAACGGCGTCTCTCCTTCTCCCGCGGGAGAAGAATGCGCCCATTACGGCGAGGTCCAGGGATAGGTCCAGGTCTCCGTCAGCGTCCGCGCCCCCGCGCGCAAAAACAGGCGCAGGTCGGTGGTTTGGCCCGCCTTGACCGATACGTCGAACATCGCGCGCAATCCGTCGATATGGGAGTTGGCGACGAGGCTGGTGCGCAGGATCTGGCCGTTGGTGGCGCTGGCGACAACCTCGACCTGGGCGGGATCGGGGACATAATAAGCCATGTCGCCGCCGGCGAAATCGACGAGGAAACGGCGCGCATTGACCGCGAGCGCCTCGGACGAGCCCAGCGCGCGCGCCGGCGCGCGAAAGGTGTTTATCGCACGACCGTTAGGGGAGAGCCGCGCAAGATCGAGACAGGCGGTGATGCGATAGGCGTAGGCGAAAGCCTTCTGCGGCTCCGGCGGCATGGCCGGCGTCCAGCTCGCGACGATGTTGTCGTTGGTCTCGTCCTCGGTGGAAAGTTCGATCAGTTCGACCCGGCCCTCGCCCCAGGGGCCTTGCGGCTCCACGAAATAGCTTGGGCGCGCTTCATAGGCGAGATCGAGATCCTGATAGGATTCGAAGGCGCGGTCGCGCTGCATCAGGCCGAAGCCCTTATTGTCCTTGTCGACAAATGACGTCGTTCTTGCGCTGGTCGGGTTGGAGAGCGGGCGCCACAGCCATTCGCCGGCGCCGGTGAGCATCAACAAACCGTCGGAATCGTGTAGCTCGGCGCGAAAACCGTCGAGGATGCGATGGTCGTTTTCCCCAACGAGGTACATAGAGGTCAGCGGCGCCATGCCGAATTTCACGTTCTCGCGACGCGGGAACAGCGTCGCCTGCACGTCAAGCACGCTCTCGTGCCCTGGCGTGAGGTCGAAGCGGAAGGCGCCGGTCGCGGCTTCTCCGTCGAGCAGCGCATAGACCGTCGCGCGGTTCGCGCGCACCGGCGGCGTCTCCACCCAGAATTCGCGAAAAAACGGAAAGCTCTCCTTGTCCGTGCCCGCCTCGACGCACAGGGCGCGCGCCGAGAGCCCATATTGCTGATCGCGCCCCAAAAATCGAAAGTAGCTCGCGCCCAGAAAGGAGATCGCCTCGTCGTTCACATCCGGATCGTTGAGCGGATAGTGCAGGCGAAAGCCGGCGAAGCCGAGATTGACCGCCGGGTCTTTAGGCGGCTTGACCCGGCCGTAGTCGAACAGCGCCGGAGAATAGGGAATCGGCGAGGCCAGCCCGTCGCGAATCATGTTGATCGTGACGGCGCGCCGATAAAGAAAGCCGAGATGAAAGGTCTCCAGCCTGAACGGGCCGCCGGTTTCGCCGAGCAAAGCGCGATCCGGCCGGAAGCGGATGTCGCGCCAACTGTCGTAGTCGAGCTTGTCGAAAGCCTCGGGCAGGCGCGCCTGCGGGTCTTCGAACGGCGCGCCGGCGAGTTCGCGGGCGCGGCCGATGACCTCATCGAATGCAAAACGCGGCGGCTTGGAGTTTGTCCCGGCCGGGCGCGGCGCTTTTTGCGCCAAGGCGACGCCGGGCGCCAAGGCCAAGCCGGCCTGCGGCGCGCCCGCCGCGACAAGGGCGCCGAGCATCTCGCGGCGAGTGAATACGCTCATGTGGCCTTCCTAAGCGAACCCTCGCGGCGCCGGTCGCGGCGAGAAGTCGGTCGTAAACCGGGGTGTTGCGATGACTCTGCACAACGCCGAGGCGCCCGTTGCCTAGCCGGCTTCGCGCAAGCTGGCAAGACGGGGATGACAGGCGGCGGCGAGGGCCGATGGAATCACGGTTGCGCGGACATGACGGGCGCCGGGCCGTCGCCCGTTCGGGTCAGCCTGCGCCCGTGGCGGCCTTCGCCCGAATTTTCGTCCGCGAATCCGGACCCCGACACCCGGCGCGGCGCGAATTGGCTTCGCTCGCCGGAGGCGTGATAAAGCGATGCGGTCGCTATTTCCATTAAACCCTAATTTCCTTTCTGAATGCGCATCGAAGGGCAAAATGTTTTGACGACTTTAAAGAACTCCAGTTTCTCGTCGCGATCTTTGAAATTCATGTCTGTGCGTCCGTTCACCATGATCAATCGGACCTGGTCACCGGAAATGGAGTTGATTCTCTCTATTTCTTCCCAGCGGTTTCGTTGGCGCCAAAATACGATCCATGGAACCCTTGGCAGCAACTGTTTTGGGATCGTAATCCCCGTCTGATCCACGCTAACGCCGAAAGCTTCCGTGACGAAGCTTTCCAGGCCATAGAGCATGAACAGAAAAGCCATTATCGTCAATATAGGTTCGTCTTTGAAAAATACGATGCTTAACGAAGCGAGCGTAAGGATAAGCCATATTAGACAACGCCATGTCGAGCGAAGACTTGCAGTCTGAGCGGGCAGTTCTTCACGATCATCCGTGATGTTCATGATTCCTCTCCATATAATAGACGTATAGCCCGCGATGGCGCGCGTATGGTCCGCGCGAAGATTATCGCCTTGGCAATCCTTCTATGCCTTCGCTGTTGAGTACGAATCCGATTCTACACTACGACTCGTTTCACGTTATTGAAAGCAGCGCAAGGCGCCACGACTGGCGAGAAGGCGGCGGCAGAGGCAGAGGGCGCGCGCCAAGGCGATCCAGCGCGCGCTCAAAATGGAGCCTCGGCGATATGCCAAAGCACGCCGGACGGATCGAAGGCGAAGCCGACCTTCATTTTCCAGGCTTGCATGGCGGGCGGCCGCGGCGGCTTGATCGCGAATTCGGCCACGAGTTTGTTCGCGTCGATTCGCCGCCACCAAGCGTCGGCGTCGCGAACGCGCAATTGAATCATGCAATTGTCCGCGAATTCCGCAACGGGTTTTCGCGCGCTTTGGGATTGAGCGCGCTTTTAGTGCGCCTGCTTTCGTAGGCAAGCCTTCGCCTGCACAAAAATTAGGCTATTGCCCAAAAAATGCTTGTCATCAGTCAAAATGCGCGTATCTAGGGATTGCCCAAATCGCACGTGCCTGTGGTCGTGTGTCGGTCGGTGGGGATCCGGACAAGAGGCCGGTTAACCACCTTAGAGAAAAACCGGCAGCCGGAGGCGAACCGGCGAACTTCGTCTCTGCGGAGGATCGCGACTTAAAGCAACGACGGACCGGGCTTTTTCGTCTCTGTCGGCCCTCCAAAGGCCGGCTTACCGAAGAGGCTTGTCTTTCTTGCCGGGCGTGCGGACGGGACCAAACCCCCTTCCAAACGATGGCTATCCAGATGACCGTCATGCGCGTCACGCGCATGCCTGTTTTCATTGGATTGCCGACGGCGCATCACCGGATCGCTGACGCGCGGCTTATCGCGCGGCGTCGATCTTGAGGATCGCAGACTTACGACGTTCGTCGCGTCTCCATCGCGCGCGGGCGAAGGCCGTTTGCTGTCCACCGAAGCCTGTCCTGGCGCGGCCTTGTCCGCGCCCTTCGTTGGGGGGATGCCGCAATGACCGATCGTATCCAGGAATTTCTGCGCGCGCGCCGTTTCGAAGGACGCGACAACGGCCCTTGCCTTGTCGTCGATCTCGATGTCGTGCGCGACAACTACCTCTCTTTCGCCAGGGCGCTGCCTGACACGCGCGTGTTCTATGCGGTGAAGGCCAATCCGGCGCCGGAGGTGCTGTCGCTGCTGGCGTTGCTGGGCTCGTGCTTCGACACGGCTTCGGTGGCCGAGATCGAAATGTCGCTGGCGGCAGGCGCGAGTTCCGAGCGCATCAGCTTCGGCAATACGATCAAGAAGGAGCGGGACATCGCCCGCGCCTATGCGCTGGGCGTGCGGCTGTTCGCGGTCGATTGCGAGGCCGAGGTCGAGAAAATCGCCAGAGCCGCGCCGGGCTCCAAGGTGTTCTGCCGCATTTTGTGCGACGGCTCGGGCGCCGAATGGCCGCTGTCGCGCAAATTCGGCTGCGCGCCGGAAATGGCGCCGCAGGTGCTGGAACACGCCCATGCGCTCGGTCTCGTCGCTTATGGCGTATCGTTCCATGTCGGTTCGCAGCAGCGCAATGCGCGCATGTGGGACGGCGCGCTGGGGTCGGCGGCGACGATTTTCCGCGACCTCGCGGAGCGCGGCATCCAGTTGCAGATGGTTAATCTGGGCGGCGGCTTCCCGACCAAGTATCTCAACAACGTGCCGGCGGTGAAAACCTACGGCAATGCGATTTTTCGCGCGTTGTCGAAGCACTTTGGCAACCGCATTCCCGAGACGATTATCGAGCCGGGGCGCGGCATGGTCGGCAACGCCGGCGTGATCGAGGCGGAAGTGGTGCTGATCTCGAAGAAGTCGCAGGAGGATGCGCTGCGCTGGGTCTATCTCGACATCGGCAAGTTCAACGGCCTCGCCGAAACCACCGACGAGATGATCCGCTATCCGATCCGCACCAAGTTCGACGGCGACGCCGCCAGCCCTTGCGTGATCGCCGGGCCGAGTTGCGATTCGATCGACGTGCTCTACGAGAAGCAGCCCTATGAGCTTCCGGTGAGTCTGGAGATCGGCGCCAAGGTGCTGATCGAGGGAACGGGCGCCTATACGACGACCTATTCCTCGGTCTGCTTCAACGGCTTCGCGCCGCTGGAGTCCTTCGTGATCTGAGCGATTTCCTCTCCCGCAGCCGGGAGAGGAAGGGCCTCGTCGCGTTTCGTTCCCCTTGTCCCGCCCGGCCGGCGCTGCTCCTTTCAGCGCGAGGCGCGAGGGTCGCTTTGTCTTCCGATGGCGGCGGCGATGACCTTTGATCTTGCCCTTCATGCCGCTCCCCCCGCGGCTTTCGCGCCCGCCGGCTTCGTCATCGACGACGAATCGCCCGACGACGTCTTCGCGCGCGAAAAACTGCTCGACGCCTGTTTCGGGCCGGCGCGTTTCCTGAAGACCTGCGAGAAGCTGCGCGCCGGGCGGCTTCCCGCGCGCGGCCTCGCGCTCGCGGCTCATGACGGCGCGCGGCTGGTCGCGACCTTGCGGCTGTGGCCGATCCACGCCGGGCCGGGGCGCGCGGCGCTGCTGCTCGGGCCGCTCGCCGTCGCCAGCGACTATCGCTCGCTCGGCCTTGGCGCTTTGATGATCGAGACCGGTCTCGACCGGGCGCGGGCGCGCAATCACCGCGCCGTGCTGCTGGTCGGCGACGAGCCCTACTACCGGCGCTTCGGCTTCGCGCGGGCGCTGACCGAAGGTCTTGCCATGCCGGGATGGGTGGACGAGGCGCGGTTCCTCGGCAAGGAACTGGCGCCGGGCGCGCTATGCGGCGCACAGGGACGGGTCGGCGCGGCGGGCGGGCGGGCGTCGGTTCTGATGGAGGGCCGCGCGCTTCGAGTGGCGGCGTAAGGCGGGCGCTCAAGGTCGCGCCCGCAAAATTTCTGCTGCATCGCCGTTCTCCCATGCTATAGAGCGGCCCGACGCGCCGGCCAGAGGGTGTCCTTAGGGGCGCCCTTTTTCTGCTGTATGGGCTGCTTTCGATGAGTTATAGGGCGTCCGAACGACGCCCCGGAGCAAGTTCCGCAAAAGTTGATAGACTTTTGCGATCGGAACTTGGCTCTGCATTTTGACTTTGCGCGATTTCTTTCCGCTCGGATGATTCCATCCGAGCGGAAAGCGCGCTAAGCGGGCGTGGCGGAACTGGTAGACGCGCCGGATTTAGGTTCCGGTGACGCAAGTCGTGGGGGTTCGAGTCCCTCCGCCCGCACCAAGGCGCGTCCGCGGCTTATAGAGGCTCCGAGCGCTTCGAGGCGACCAGGAATTACGACAAGAGGCTCTGGCGGCGGAAGCCTGTTAAGCGGCGGATGCGCCGAACGAAATTGACGTTGCAGAAGGCGAATGACATGCAAGTGACGCAAACCCTGTCCGAGGGCTTGATACAGGAATTTAAGGTCGTGCTGCCGGCGGACGTTCTCGCCGCCAAGCTGGACGCCCAGCTCAATGAGATGCGCGCCAAGGCTCAGATCAAGGGATTCCGTCCCGGCAAGGCGCCGATCTCGCATCTCAAAAAGCTCTATGGCAAGAACCTGATGACCGAGGTGTTGCAGGAGGCCGTCAACGAGGCCAACCGCAAGATCGTCGACGACAACAAGCTGCGCATCGCCGCCGAGCCGAAACTCGACTTTCCCGGCGGCCAGGAAGAGGTCGAGAAGGCGCTGGCGGCGGCTGGCGATTTCTCCTTCGTCGTGACCTTCGAGACGCTGCCGACCTTCGAACTCGGCGCGCTCGACGATATTTCGCTCGAACGTCCGACCGCCCCGGTCACCGAGGAGGATGTCGATAAGGGCGTCCAGACTTTGGCCGAGCGCGTGCGCGAATATGAGCCCAAGCCGGAGGAGGCCAAGGCGGAGAAGGACGATAAACTCACCATCGACTTCACCGGCAAGCTCGATGGCGAAGCCTTCGAGGGCGGAACCGGCGGCGACGTGGATCTGGTGCTCGGCTCCAATTCCTTCATCCCCGGCTTCGAGGACCAATTGGAGGGCGCGGCGGCCGGCGAGCAGCGCGTCGTTAAGGTGCGCTTCCCCGACGAATATTCGGCCAAGAATCTCGCCGGCAAGGACGCCGAATTCGACGTGACGGTGAAATCCCTCGAAGCCCCCAAAGCCATCGAGATCGACGACGAATTCGCCAAGAAATACGGCTTCGAATCGCTGGAGGCGCTCAAGACGGCGGTGCGCTCCAATCTGGAGGCCGACTTCGACAAGGCCTCGCGCGATAAGTTCAAGCGCGCGCTGCTCGACGCGCTCGACGTCAAATATAAGTTCGACCTGCCGTCGAGCCTCGTCGAAAACGAGTTCGAGGGCATTTGGCGCGAATATGAGACCGAGCGCAAGCGCGCCGGCGAGGGGCCGAGCGACGCGGGCAAGAGCGAAGACGAACTGCGCGTCGAATATCGCATCATCGCCGAGCGCCGCGTGCGCCTGGGGCTGGTGCTGGCCGAAATCGGCCAAAAGGCCGGCGTCACCGTCGAAGAGCAGGATCTGACCGACGCGGTGGTCGAGCGCGCGCGGCAATTCCCCGGCCAGGAGAAGCAGGTCTGGGAGTTCTATCGCAAGAACGAGCAGGCGCTCGCCTCGCTGCGCGCGCCGATCTATGAGGAGCGGGTGGTCGCCCATCTCGCCGGGGTCGTCAAGATCGCCGACAAGACCGTGACGCGCGAGGAACTCTTCGCCGAAGACGAGGAGAAGCCGTCCGACGCCGCGTGACGGCGGCGTCGCCGGTTTTGCGACTCGCCATGCGAGTAGAACTGCCGTGCGAAAAACTTGCCGCGCGGGCGAAACTTGACTAGAGGCTGACGGCGGGCGCCGCGCCTTCGCTCCCAGCGGGGGCGTCCGTTAGGCCGGGGACGAGAGGGGTTTTTTGAAGATGCGCGATCCGATCGAGGTCTATAGCCAATATCTCATTCCGCAAGTGATCGAGAACACATCGCGCGGCGAACGCGGTTTCGACATTTATTCGCGGCTGCTGCGCGAGCGCATCGTGTTCCTCACCGGTCCGGTCGACGACCACATGGCCTCGGTGATCATGGCGCAATTGCTGTTTCTCGAAGCCGAGAACCCGAAGAAGGAAATCTTCCTCTACATCAACTCGCCGGGCGGCGTGGTGACCTCGGGCCTCGCCATCTACGACACGATGCAGTTCATCAAGCCGAAGGTGTCGACGCTTTGCGTCGGCCAGGCGGCTTCGATGGGTTCGCTGCTGCTGTGCGCCGGCGAGCGCGGTCTGCGCTTCGCGCTGCCCAACGCGCGCGTCATGCTGCACCAGCCGTCGGGCGGATTTTCGGGCCAGGCCTCGGACATTCAGCGCCACGCCGAGGACATTTTAAAGATCAAGCGCCGACTCAACGAAATCTATGAATTTCACACCGGCAAGGACTACGACACCATTGAGCGGACGCTCGACCGCGATCACTTCATGACGGCGCAAGAGGCCAAGGAGTTCGGCATCATCGATACGGTGCAGGCGAAGCGGCCGGAGAACGAAGCGGAAGCCAAGGTCTAAGCAAAAACTAAAAGCAACAGAACCGGCGCCCGCCAGTTTCCGGGGGAGGGGAGGCGGGCGCGCCGAACGCTTAAAGGTTGGGGCGCCCATGTTTCGTAAAATTCTGATCGCCAATCGTGGCGAGATCGCCTGCCGAATCATCAAGACCGCCCGGCGGCTGGGCATCCTCACCGTCGCCGTTTATTCCGACGCCGACGCCGACGCGCTGCATGTCGAAATGGCCGACGAGGCCGTGCGTATCGGACCGCCGGCCGCCGCGCAGTCCTATCTGATGATGGACAAGATCATCGACGCCTGCAAGAAGACGGGCGCCGAGGCGGTGCATCCCGGCTACGGCTTTCTGTCCGAGCGCGCGGCCTTCGCCACCGCGCTGGCCGACGCCAACATCGTCTTCATCGGCCCGAACCCGCGCGCCATCGAGGCGATGGGCGACAAGATCGAATCGAAGAAATTCGCCTCTCGCGCCAATGTCAGCGTCGTGCCGGGCCATCTCGGCGTGATCAAGGACGGCGAGGAAGCCGTCAAAATCGCCAATGAAATCGGCTATCCCGTCATGCTGAAAGCCTCCGCCGGCGGCGGCGGCAAGGGTATGCGCGTCGCCTATAAAGCCGACGAAGTGGTCGAAGGTTTTATGCGCGCGAGATCCGAGGCTGCTTCGTCGTTTGGCGACGACCGCGTGTTCATCGAGAAATTCATCGTCAATCCGCGCCACATCGAAATCCAGGTGCTCGGCGACAGCTATGGCAATGTGATTCATCTCGGCGAGCGCGAATGTTCGATCCAGCGCCGCAATCAGAAGGTCATCGAGGAGGCGCCGTCTCCCCTGCTCGATCCCGCGACCAGAGCCGCCATGGGCGCGCAGGCGGTGGCGCTGGCCAAGGCGGTCGATTATAATTCCGCCGGCACGGTGGAGTTCGTCGCCAGCCAGGACAAGAGCTTCTACTTCCTCGAAATGAACACCCGCCTCCAGGTCGAGCATCCGGTGACGGAACTCGTCACCGGCATCGATCTCGTCGAGCAAATGATCCGCGTCGCCGCCGGCGAGCCGCTGCAAATCAAGCAGGAAGACGTGAAGATCAACGGCTGGGCGGTCGAGAGCCGCATTTACGCCGAAGACCCCACCCGCAACTTCCTGCCGTCGATCGGGCGTCTGGTGAAATACCGTCCGCCGGAAGAAAAGAGCGCCGGCGGCATCACCGTGCGCAACGACACCGGCGTCACGGAAGGGCGGGAAATCTCGATCCATTACGATCCGATGATCGCCAAGCTCGTGACCCATGCGCCGGACCGGCTGACCGCCGTCCAGGCGCAGGCCGACGCGCTCGACCGTTTCGTCATCGACGGCATTCGCCACAACATCCCGTTCCTGTCGTCGCTGATGATGCATCCGCGCTGGCGCGAGGCCCGGCTGTCGACCGGCTTCATCGCCGAGGAATATCCGGGCGGCTTTGTGCCGCCGGAGCCGGCGGGCGAATTGGCGCATGTGCTGGCGGCGGTCGCCACGCTGATCGATCACATCGGCAATCAGCGCAAGCGCCGCATCTCCGGCCAATTGCGCAACGGCGCGCCCGTGCAATTCGCGCGCGACCGCGTGTGCCTGCTCGGCGACAAGCCGTTTTGCGTGGCGCTGGAGACGCAAGGCGAGGCGCTGCTCGTGCGGTTCGAGGGCGAGGAGGGCCGCGCGCATCGCGTCTCCTCGAACTGGCGTCCGGGCGATCTGTTGTTCCAGGGCGAGGTCGACGGCCGGTCGGTCTATGTGCAGACCAAGGCGATTCTCAACGGCTTCGAGCTGTCGCACCAGGGCGTCAGCGTCGCGGCGCGCGTTTACACGATCCGCGAGGCCGAACTCGCCGCGCTGATGCCGAAGAAGAAGGACGCGGGAATCTCCAAGCACCTGCTGTGCCCGATGCCCGGCCTCGTCAAGACCATCGACGTGGTGGAGGGCCAGGAGGTCAAGGCGGGCGAGGCGCTGTGCATGGTCGAAGCCATGAAGATGGAAAACGTGCTGCGCGCCGAACGCGACGCGACCGTGAAGAAGATTTTGGCCAAGGCGGGCGACAGTCTCGCGGTGGATGCGGTGATTATGGAGTTTGCGTGAGGGGCGCGGGCGTGCGGGGCGCTAGACGCGACTCTCGCCAAGGGCCTGCCGGCGATGGGCTTGATTGCGGACGCCAAAGGCAAGTTAAGGCTCGCGCGGCGTTATGCGGATGGCTCAATCGAGTGGATCGGGGAGGCGTAGTCGCGAGCGGCGGGCCTTCTCCTCTCGGTTCACCCCCCCAGCCTTTGACAAGCTCCCGCTCCCCCGGCATTACAAACAAAACCCTTCACGCCGGACACGCGCCCCATCATGAGAGCCGAACGCTATAATTTCGCCGCCACCGAGCCCAAATGGCGGAAAATCTGGGAAGACGCCGAGGTTTTTAAAGCCGGCGCGCCTGAAAAGCCCAAATATTACGTGTTAGAAATGTTCCCGTACCCGTCCGGGCGCATCCATATGGGCCATGTGCGCAATTATTCGATGGGCGACGTGATCGCCCGTTTTATGCGGGCGAAGGGCGCCGACGTGCTGCATCCGATGGGCTGGGACGCCTTCGGCCTGCCGGCCGAAAACGCCGCCGCCGCCACGGGCCATCACCCCGAGTACTGGACCTACTGGAATATCGACGTCATGCGCACGCAGTTGAAATCGCTTGGCCTGTCGCTCGACTGGTCGCGCGAGATCGCCACCTGCGATCCCGCCTATTACGGGCATCAGCAGCAGTTGTTCCTCGACTTCCTGCGGGCCGGCATTGTCGAGCGCAAAAAATCCAAGGTGAATTGGGACCCGGAAGATCACACCGTGCTCGCCAATGAGCAGGTCATCGATGGGCGCGGCTGGCGCTCCGGCGCGCTCGTCGAGCAGCGTGAACTGACGCAATGGTTTTTTAAGATCACCGATTACGCCGAGGAACTGCTCTCCGGCCTCGATACGCTGGAGCGCTGGCCCGACAAAGTGCGGCTGATGCAGCGCAATTGGATCGGCCGCTCGGAGGGGCTGTTGTTACGTTTCGCACTCAAAACGCCGGCGGGCGAGGCGCGGGACGTCGAGGTGTTCACGACGCGCGCCGACACGCTGTTCGGCGCGAAATTCGTCGCCGTCGCGGCGGATCATCCGCTCGCGCAAAGAGTCGCCGAGGGCAATGCGGCGCTAAAAAGCTTTATCGACGAATGCCATCAGATGGGCACGTCGGTCGCGGCGATCGAGACGGCGGAGAAAAAGGGTTTCGACACCGGCCTCAAGGTCGTTCACCCGTTCGATCCGAATTGGCTGCTGCCGGTCTATGTCGCCAATTTCGTGCTGATGGATTACGGAACCGGCGCGATTTTCGGCTGCCCGGCGCATGACCAGCGCGACCTCGATTTTTCCAATAAATACGGCCTCGGCGCGACGCCGGTGGTCTGCCCGGAAGGGGTCGATCCCGTCGGCCTCGTCGTGACCGACACCGCCCATGACGGCGAGGGCCGGCTGATGAATTCGCGCTTTCTCAACGGGCTGACCGTGGCGCAGGCCAAGGAGGTCGTGGCGAGCCGGCTGGAGCAGACGCTGCTGTTCGGCGCCCCCCAGGGCCGGCGCAAGGTCAATTACAAGCTGCGCGACTGGGGCGTCTCGCGCCAGCGCTATTGGGGCTGCCCGATTCCGATCATCCATTGCGAGGCTTGCGGCGCCCAGCCCGTGCCGGCGACGGATTTGCCGGTGACGCTGCCGGAAGACGTGACATTCGATCAGCCCGGCAATCCGCTCGACCGCCATCCCACCTGGAAGCATGTCGCTTGTCCGGCTTGCGGCAAGCCGGCGCGGCGCGAAACCGACACGATGGACACCTTTGTCGATTCGTCCTGGTATTACGCGCGCTTCACCGACCCGCACAATGCGCAGGAGCCCGCGAGCAAGGAGGCGATGGCGCGCTGGCTGCCGGTCGATCAATATATCGGCGGCATAGAGCACGCGATCCTGCATCTGCTGTATTCGCGCTTTTTCGCACGGGCGATGCGCGACTCCGGCCATGGCGCGCTGGCCGAACCTTTTTCGGGCCTGTTCACGCAGGGCATGGTGGTCCACGAGACCTATAAAGGCCCCGAGGGCTGGGTCTCGCCTGCCGACATCCGCATCGAGGCGGGCGACAACGGCCGCCGCGCCTTCCTGATCGAGGACAATCTGGAAGTCGTCATCGGCTCCATCGAAAAAATGTCGAAGTCGAAGAAAAACACCGTCGACCCCGACGACATCATCGCCAGCTACGGCGCCGACACCGCGCGGCTGTTCGTGCTGTCGGATTCGCCGCCCGACCGCGATGTGATCTGGTCCGACGAGGGCGCGCAGGGGGCTTGGCGTTTCGTGCAGCGGCTATGGCGCATCACCGGCGAACTCGGCCGCGTGGCCGCGCCGCAAAACACGCCCGCGCCGGCGGAATTCGTCGGCGAGGCGTTAAAACTGCGCCAGGCGACGCATCGCGCCATCGCGCAGGTCACGGAAAACATCGAGCGGCTGCGCTTCAACAGCGCCATCGCCCGCATCCGCGAATTCGCCAATGAGCTGACCACGGTGCTGGACGCGGTGACGGAGGAGGGGGTGGCCAAGGATCTCGCCTTCGCCTTCCGCGAGGCGGCGGAAACGCTGATTGTGCTGGTCGCGCCGATGACGCCGCATGTCGCCGAGGAATGCTGGGCCGATCTCGGCGGCGAGGGTCTTGTCGCGCAGGCCTCCTGGCCGCTCGCCGATCCTACCCTCGTGGCGCAAGAGCTGATAAGCTTGCCCGTGCAGGTCAACGGCAAGAAGCGCGCGGAGATTCTCGTCGCCAGGGACGCCGACGAGGCCGCGGTTCGCGCCGAGGCGCTGGAGCAGGAAGGCGTGCAACGCGCGCTGGAGGGCAGGCCGGTGAAGAAATTCATTCTCGTTCCCAACAGGATCGTCAATGTCGTCGTTTAACAGCAGGCTACGCTTTTCGGCCTTGGCGCTCGCCGCCGCGATGCTTTCGGGCTGCATCGAGCCGCTCTACGGGCCGATGAGCAGCAATGCGTCGCTGGCCGACGAGTTGCAGGCGATCGAGGTCGCGCCCATCGCCGAACGCGACGGCCATTATGTGCGCAATGAGCTTATCTTCGCGTTTAACGGCACGGGCTCGCAGGTTACGCCGCGCTACCGGCTCACCGTGACGTTGAAGGAGCAGGCGCGCAGCCCGATCATCGACACGGTGACCTACCGTGCGACTTCCGCGACCGTGGTCCTCGACGCGGATTATAAGCTCGTGACGATTCCCGAGGGCAAGGAAGTGACCAAGGGCGTCCAAACCAGCATAGCGAGCTACGACCGCTTCAGCAGCCGCATCACCAATGTGCGCGCCGCGCGCGACGCCGAACAGCGCGACGCCAGAACCGTCGCCGACGCGATCAGAACCAGAATCGCCGCGGCGCTGGCCGACCGTAAGTAGGGGCGCGCAGCCCCTTCTCTCTGGGAGAGGGCTGGGGCGAAGGTATCGACGGGAGCAGCATGGCCGCGGTCAAAAAAAGCGACGCCGAACGCTTCGTCGACGCGCCGCCCGCGCCGGTGTTCCTGTTTCTGCTGCATGGCGCCGACGCCGGGCTGGTGCGCGAGCGCGCGCTGCGGCTTGTCGCCCGCCGCGTCGACGATCGCCACGATCCGTTTCAATTCGTCGAGATGAGCGGCGACGCCATCGCCGCCGATCCGCTGGCGCTCGTCGACGAGGCCAACACCGTCGGGCTGTTCGGCGGACGGCGCGCGCTGCTGGTCGAGACCGGCGCGAAGGCGGTCGCGCCGGCGATCGAAATGCTGCTCGCCGCGCCGCCGCAGGATTGCAGCGTGATTCTGACCGCCGGCGCGCTGCGCAAGGACGCGCCGCTGCGTAAATTGGTGGAAGGCGCCAAGCTGGGCGCGGCGATAGAATGTTCGCAGGACAGCGACGCCGATCTCAATACGCTGATCGACGGGTTTTTGGCCGCGGAACGGCTGTCCATATCAGGCGAGGCGCGCGCGCTGTTGCAGGCGGCGCTCGGCGAGGACCGGCTGATGAGCCGCGCCGAACTGCAAAAGCTCGGCCTTTACATGCGCGGACGGAGCTTGAGCGAAAGAGATTTGCGCGTCGAGGCTTTGGACGTGACCGAGATCGTCGCCCATGCCGCCAATGTCGCGACGGACGGCGTGGTGCTCGACGCCTTCGCCGGGCGGATGCGCGCCGCCGGCGCCGATTTCGACGACGCCCTTGCGCGGGGCGGCGACCCTACGATGCTGATCGTCAACGCGCTGCGCTACGCGCTGGCGCTGCATCGCGGCCGCGTCGGCGGCGGCGTCATGGCGGTCAAGCGCGCGGGCTTCTTCGGCGTGCCCGACGCGGCGATAGACACGCACCTAAAACTCTGGCCCCCGGCGCGCCTCGCCGCGACCATAGAGAGACTGCGCGCTGCGCAAACAAGAGCGAGAGCCCACGCCGATGTCGCAAGACTGGAGGCGGCGCGCGCGCTGATGCATATCGCCAGCGCGGCGGGGGCGAAGTAGGGGCTATCGTCGTTTCGCGGTTTCCGCCGCTTCGCGGATGGCGGCGGTGAGTTGGCCGACGGTGGTGGAGGGAGCGCCAAAGGGAGCGCCTTCTTTTTCGCGTTGCGCGAGCTGGTTGGCCGCGCGTCTTTCGGCGTCTTCGACGCGGGCGATCATTTCTCCAAAATTGCATGTTTTGGCTCCGTCGGGGTCGTATTCGGGCCGCAGCGAGAGCAGGCGCCGGCAAACCTCGTGTCGGTCGTCAGGGCGATGGTAGTCCTCTTCGTGCAAGATCAGCCAGACTTCGAAACAGGGGTTTGATCGAGGTAATTACCCACCCCCATTTTTATGGCGCAAATTTTGAGCGGATCAGACCAGGATTTCGAGAATTGTCTGGAAGGGGTTTGCGCCCTTGAGCCTTGCGGTGTCGACGGTTGTTCGCGCATC